>FMJZ01018204.1_pt1 | contig 29842 bp, 22 predicted proteins | sample 1987881 | NCBI WGS metagenome assembly FMJZ01 (sample SAMEA4378227, study PRJEB15110) | soil metagenome | biome: soil; feature: Field; material: Soil | place: India | collected 2015-03-11 | depth 0 m
AGGGTGTGGTTTTACCGCTATCACGCAAGAAGTTTATTGTGTAGCCTGCGATTTCCAACCGCAAGGGCAGGGTAGACACGGCTTCGGCAGTCCACCGCGTACATTACCCACCTCCCCTTGACGACCTGCCTGCTGGCGCGATACACTGAAGGTATGAGAGCGCGAAAGATACACGTTGGCATCGGTGGCGCGTCGGGTTATGCGGGCGGCGAGCTGATACGCCTGCTGCTGCAGCATCCCGACGTGCAGATTACCTACCTGAGTTCGCACACCTACGCGGGCAAGTCCATCAGCACCGCGTTCCCCGGCTTCGCATCGCATCATCTGCCCCCGCTGGAGGAGTTCGATGTCGGGCGCGCCGCGCAGAAGACGGACATCCTGTTTCTGGCTGGTGAGACGGGCTTCGCCATGCAGGTGGCGAAGCCTCTGCTGGAAGCGGGCGTGCGCCTGATTGACCTCTCTGCCGATTTTCGTCTGTACGACCCTGCCGTCTACGCGCAGTGGTACAAACGCGAGCATTGCGCCATTGACCTGCTGGACGAAGCGGTGTACGGCTTGCCGGAACTGGTGCCGCACAGCAAGCTGCGCGAGGCGCGACTGGTCGCCAACCCGGGCTGTTACCCAACCGCCGCCGCGCTGGCGCTGGCTCCCGCGCTGGCGCAGGGCTGGGTAGACCCCGAATCGCTGGTGATAGACGCCAAATCGGGGGTGTCTGGAGCAGGGCGGTCCAAGTTTGGGCTGGACTACCACTTCGCCGAGCTGAACGAGAGTATGCGCGCCTACGGCGTGCCAGTGCACCGCCACACTCCCGAGATCGAGCAGATGCTGTCGGAGGTGAGCGGCAGGGCGGTCACCGTCACCTTCACTCCACACCTGATACCCATCACGCGGGGCATCCTGTGCACGGCATACGCCCGACTCACGCGCCCGCTGTCCGCCCAGGAACTGACCGCGTGTTACCGTCAGTTCTACCACGACAAAACCTTCATGGTGGTGCGTGACGCAGGCGACTTTCCCGCCACCAAGCATGTTGCCGGCACGAACTACTGCCACCTCAGCCTGACGGTGGATGAGCGCGCGCAGAGGCTGGTTGTTACCAGTGTGATAGACAATCTGGTCAAAGGCGCAGCGGGACAGGCGGTGCAGAACATGAACCTGATGCTGGGGCTGGTGGAGTCGCGTGGTCTGGAACTGCCGCCGGTGTTTCCGTGATTTACCGTGTCAGAGCAAGCTGAGACCAGGACCTAACAGGCAACCCTGCAGCCGGAAGTTGCAGGCTACTTTGGAGTGCTGAAGCTTGCTTCAGCATACTATGGAGGCTAACCTGCGTCAGCAGGTTTTGTCCTGTGTAGCCTGCGATTTTCAATCGCAGGGTTGCCGTAAAAGACATCCCTGCAATTGGAAGTTGCGGGCTACTCACGACAAAGCCTCCTTCGGAAGCTGGATTTGAACTGCTGAAGCATGGCTTCAGCACTCCATATCTGGGCATGCGGGCTACTCTTTGCACCGCTGAAGCACGGCTTCAGCACTCCGTATCCGCAAGTTCCCTGCCGCTTCCAGCCCCCAGCACATTCTTTCTGCTAACCTTAGTGGTAAAGTATTGACTTTTTCAAAACTCTCTTTTATGCTGATAGCGTACTACCCAATTCGCTCCCATTCAGGAGAAAGGAGGAGAAAGAAAATGGTTTCGGTTATGCGCTTGACTGTCGTCACCCTTGTGATTGCCCTGCTGACTCCCCTTGCGTTCGCCGACCTGCTGGTCTGCAGTGTGAACGGTGACCGCATCCTCCGGTTCAGTGAAGTGAACGGAGCCTACCTGGGCGACTTTGTGCCTGCAGGCACCGGAGGACTGAACGAGCCACAGGGCATGGAGTACGGTCCTGACGGCAACCTGTACGTGTGCAGTAATGACCAGCATGCGATTCTGCGCTTCGACGGGCAGACGGGCGCGTTTATCGACGCCTTTGTGCCACCGGGAAGCGGCGGGCTGAACTCACCGGGCGACCTCGAGTTCGGTCCCGATGGCAACCTGTACGTGAGCAGTTATGGCACCGATGCCATCCTGCGTTACGATGGGCTGACAGGCGCGTTCATCGACGTCTTCGTGGCACGGGGAAGCGGTGGACTGGATACTCCCGCCGGTCTCACCTTCGGTCCCGACGGCAACCTGTACGTGACCACATGGAACAACGGGCAGGTGATGCGCTACGATGGACAGACCGGAGACTTTCTGGGGGTGTTCGTCAATGACCCGCTGAACCTGTACCCGGCGATTGGCGTTCGCTTCGGTCCCGATGGGCACATGTACGTCTCCGGCGGGCTGTTCCATCGCGTGGCGAAGTACAACGGCACCACCGGCGCGTTCATGGGGCTGTTTATCCCCACCGGCAGCGGCGGACTGTACGGCGCGTTCGGCTTCGAGTGGGGACCAGATGGACGCTTCTACCTTGCCAGCTATGGTGGCAACTCCATCCTGCGCTATGACGGCACCACGGGCGCGTTCATCGACATCTTTGTCACCGCAGGCGCTGGAGGGTTGAGCCAGCCGGGCATGATCATGTTCACGCCGCGCCCGGTCACGGGCAACGTGCAGTTGAGCGACTATGCCTCGGACAAAGTGTCACAGGTGCCGGTCACTCTGAAGGTGTACAAGAATGGGAAACTGGTTCGCACCGCCACGCTGACATTGGACGAGAGCGGTAACTACACCCTGCCCAACGTCGTGGCGGGCACGTACGATTTCGCCTTCAAAGCCAGCCACTGGCTTCAGGTGGTGGTGCGCGATGTGGTTGTGCCGAAGGCGGGGCTGGCAGGGCTGGACGTCACCCTCATCAACGGCGATATTGACGGCGATAACGAAGTGACGCTGTTCGACTTCGGTGCGCTGGTCGCCGCGTTCGGCAGTATGCCTGGCGACAGTAACTGGAACCCCGACGCCGACCTGGACGGGGATGACGAAGTGACCCTGTTCGACTTCGGCGTGCTGGTACGAAACTTCGGCGCGATTGGGGATGAAATCGGGGGCGATTAAAAGCCCATGCTACACGCACAGGGGGCGCAGACGCGCCCCCTGTGGCTTCTGCGAAGTGTCAAACCGCCGTCTTAAGGCGACCCCTGTGTGCACCAGCCGTACTGGTCCTGCTTGGCGAAGCCCCACAGCTCGTCGCGGCAGACATTGGGACCGGGTGCCTGGTTGCACCAGCGGGTGTAGGCGCCCGACGTGATGCAGTACTGCTTGATGGCGGCGCCATTGACGTTGACACCCGAGCAACCCGACAGCTTCGCGGTAAAGGTCTTGGCGTGCCCGTCTGCATAGCAGGCGTTGACGATATCGTTGTGGCGTGCCTGCACGGGCGAGTCGAACAGATTCCATGCGCAGACGTTTTGCTGGGCTGCCAGGTTGCCGTCCGAAGCGACCGCCGTCTCGGCAGCGTACTCAATAGAGGCAATCGCAGCGCCGATGTTGGTCAGTGCGTAGTTGAAGTTGTAGCTTGCCCAGGTAAAACCGCCACACTCTCCGCCGGGCAGTCTCAGAGTGCGGAAAGCGGCGTCGAGGTCCATCGCCTTCGGCTCCGAAGGACACTGATAAATCTGGCGGTTCTTCACGTAAGGCTCAATAGCCGCCAAAAAGGTAAACGCACAGAGTCCCTGGGAATTTGTGGAATAGTAGTAGCTCAGCGGGAAGCGTTCGTCGTAGTCCTGGACATACATCATTGAAGCAGTGCCCATCTGCTTCATGTTGCTGAGACAGCTGGTCTGACGCGCCTTCTCCCGTGCACGGGCAAACACGGGGAACAGAATGGCAGCCAGTATCGCGATTATCGCGATGACAACCAGCAACTCAATGAGCGTAAACCCGTTGCGTGAACCTCTGGTCTGCATCTGTAACACCCTCCTTGTATTTTAAAGTGTCTCGGTGGGCAAATGGAGTGTACCCATTCATATTGTAAGCCAGAGCACCAAAGAAGTCAATACTTTTGGGGGTTATGCGCAAAATCTTTGTTGCAATTGCCCTGTAGACAACAGGCATGTCAACAGGCTATACTGAGATGCCGGTAAATGGCGGAAGGTCGCTTTGTGGAGATACGGGATGAAAAGCGTGCTTGAGGTACGCCGGGTATGGTTGACCGGCTTGTGGTTCGCTCTGCTCGGCATGGTGCCCTCGTTTCTGCGTGTGCATGGGGAGACTCTGCGGATACTACCCGCGGTATTGCGCTCCCTGGATGCATCGGGCTTGCCTGTGCCCGAGACGCTGGCATGGTCGTCCGCTCTGGTTCGGTGGATTTCGGTCGTGGGGTCGGTTCCCGCGTCGGCACGCCTGGTGATACTGGCGGTTGCGTATCTGGTGCTCATCTTACTGGCTCTGCGGATGGCGCTGGGTTCGGTCGGCTTTGGGGATACAGACAGAGCTATCACCGGGCGAGCAGTGGTGCTTCTGGCGGGCTGGCTGGTGGCGATGGCAGGGCTGGTGCGATGGATGTGGAATGTTCGCGACCTGAGCCTGGGAGAGGTAATGCTTCCTGCTGGTATCGCCTGTCTCGTTACCGCCGTTCTGCTCTCGGAGGATGGCATAGCGGGGTGGTGGCTGAAGCCGAGAGGAACCTTGCGGGCGTGGTCGCTTGTGCGGCTGGCTGGCGGTGGTTTTGCGTGCGGACTGGTTGGCGCACTGGTGCTGCAGTTTACCAGCTTCGAGTTTGGCGCGGCGCTCTACCGCCTGATGTTCGACTTTCCGACAGTATTTGTACCTCCAGGGAGAGCGCAGGCTCTGGCAGACTTCAACCCGCGCGGCTGGGTAACGTTCACCCTCATCTCTCTGGCGGTTGCAGCCGCGGGCAGCTTCTGCTGGGGTAGCCTGTGGACGGCTGTTGTTACCTCTGCCCGGAGCTATCATCAGCGTGTGCGCGCGCTGGCTGCAGCGGTTGTCCCTCTCGCACTGGTGACCATTGCGGGAGTATGGCTGTTCTATGGGCTGGTCATCGGGCGGATGGACTATCAGCGCTCGCTTGCTGATATGGCTCGGCACGAGCAAATTCCATTCGGGCGGGCAGGCAACGATACGGTGTTCATTCCGCTACCCGACGGCAAGATACGTGTTGCCAGCATTCCTTTCCAGACCATCATCGGCTTCCCGAACGAGCCGGGTGTGACCTACAAAGTGGAACAGTATCTGCAGGCGCGACGCTACCAGACCCTGCTGGCACGCCCGTTGTTTGTGCACCTGCATGATGTGCGCTCCATAGACTGGGACCCGCTCCGTAGCCTGGAGGTAGACCGTCTGTGTATTGAGCGCGCGCCGCGACTGCAGTTCGTGCAGCTGATGGTGGAGACGCTGTCATATTGTGCTGTCACGCCGGAGGCAAAACGGTATCTGGACTGGCTGGACGCCAGCGCACGTCCCTTCCGACAGTCCCAGCGTGCCTGTCAGACGATGGGCGACCTGTATGCCCGCTTCGGCGACGAGCGCAAAGCGCAGGAGTGGTATCAACGCGGGGAGATACCCGAAGAGCTGCGCAAAACCGCCGCGCCTGCTGGCAGAATCACGGGCACAATCCTGTGGGATGGTCAGCCAGCGAAGGGTGTGCGTGTAGGCATCCTGAACAGGAACAACGCCCTGCTGTTCACCCGCGGGGGCGCGCGTGCGGACAGGAGTGTGTTACTGCTTCGTCCCTTTGACTGGCGGGTGGTGGCAGGCGTGGTAGCAACCGATGACACGGGACGCTTTGAAACCCCACCTCTGCCGTACGGAGAGTATGTGCTGTTGATACGTGTGGAATCGCGACAGATACCGCCGCTGCCGGGCTCAGCGCAGATTGAGGGATTGCCCGCCGTTGTTCGGCTGGACTCGCCGACAAAGGATGTGGGAACAATCCGCTTGCGCGAAACAGGGCAACGCCCACTGCCCAGAGACAGAGCAATCTGAGCAGGAGACTCCCGTTTCGCCATCTAACACTTTTGGGCAATGTCTCGGTCATACGAACACACCAGCATGCCGACAGGAAGCATCGCCCATGCCCGGCTCGTTGCCGAACAGCCCCGGCGCTGGACGATTGCAGGCATTCGCCCCCAGCTGGCTCTGCTCATTCTGCTGACGCAGGCGGTGATGGTATGGTGGGTGGCGGACAGCGAAATCGCGCGCAGTATCTACCTGATATGCTATTCGCTGATGATGCCCACCGCGCTGTATCTGCTGTTCGTCCGGCTCCTGCGTCGCTGGCTGCCGTTTGACCGCCGGGAACTGCTGATGGGCTATATCGTGCTCACCAGCACCATCCCCATCATCGGCTTCGGCGGATTGCGCTTCCTTCTGCCCGGCATGGGCTTCTTTCCCTACTTCTCGCAGACTCAGCCGCAGTGGAACCGGTATCTGCCTTATCTGACCCACCTGCCCATCCTGCACGACCCGGAAGCCATCCGCGCACTCTACCGCGGGCAAGGCGATGTACCCTGGCAGGCGTGGACGGTTCCCATTCTCTTCTGGAGCCTCTATCTGATACTGCTTACCGGCATTTGGATTGGGCTGGCGGCGGTTCTGCACCGCATCTGGATCCGGCAGGAGCGGCTGACCTTTCCCATCACGGTGCTTCCCCTGCAGCTTACCGACCCGCAGGATGACCTCCTGCGGCGGCCGCTGTTCTGGTTGGGCTTCGCTATCCCCGCCGTCCTGCAGAGCCTGCTGGTGTTACGCGACTGGTATCCTGCCATCCCGGCGGTGCAGTTGAAGGTGACCTATGTCAAAATCCCGCTGTTCCAGTCGCCCCCGTGGAACGCTTTCCCCGACTTTCCGCTGGGCATCTACCCGATGGCGGTGGGGCTGGCATACTTTGTGCCGAGCAGTATCAGCTTCAGCTGCTGGTTCTTCTGGCTGGTAACGCGCCTGCTTTACGTGGTGGGTTCGGCATTTGGGCTGGAGGTGGGCGATACTGCCGCGGCGCGTTTCCCCTACAAAGAGGAGCAGGCGGCGGGCGCGTGGATTGCTTTCGCGATGATGGCAGGCTGGGGCGCGCGCCGGCACTGGCAGAGCCTGAGGCGTCACCTGAGCCCGGATGAGCTGCGCACCATGCGCTGGCTGGGTCTGCTGGCGCTGGGATGTCTGTTGCTGTGCGCAGGCATGATGATGCTGACGGGCATCCCTCCGCTGTTTGCCCTGCTGATTATCGGGGTGTACGTGGCGTATGTGCTGAGCGGGGCACGCATCCGCGCGGAGGCAGGTGGTCAGTGGACATTCGCGCCCGCAACATGGACGCCCCACCGGGTGACAAACGCCGTGCTGGGCACGCAGAACCTGCCGGAAGGGGCTATCGTGGCGGGTGGCTATTTTGACCTGGTGCATGTGGACATCCGCGCACAGTCCCTTCCCTATCTGATGGAAGGGCTGAAAATCGCCGATTCGGTTGGTCTGCGCTGGCGCACGGTGCTGGCGTGGGTGGCTATCGGCACGGTGACCGCGCTGGCGATGGGCTGGTGGAGCAGTTTAAGTAACTTCTACGCGCTGGGCGCCGCAACCGCCAAGAGCAATGCTTACGCGATGTGGAAGGTGCAGTACGGGATGCAGCAGATGCATTCCCTTGCCAGCACGCGGGTCGCCTGGGACAAAAGCGGAGTGCTTGCGGCGTGCATCGGCGGCGGGTTCACCCTGCTGTTAGCCAGTCTGCGGATGCGCCTGAACGCCTTCCCCTTGCATCCCGTCGGCTATGTGATGTCGAACACCATCACCATGAACGCCTTCTTCCTGACCTTCCTGATCGCGTGGACGGCGAAGGTGCTGGTGCAACGCTTCGGGGGGAGCAAGGGCTACCGGCGCAGTCTGGCGTTCTTCGTGGGCGTGACGCTGGGCGACATCGTGACCCAGGCGGGCTGGGCACTGGTCGGCAGACTGCTGGACGTGCCAATCTACCAGTTTCTCACCTGATGCCGAAGTAGCCCTCCACCCTCCAGACCGCGCCCCCTGGCAACTCCATACGCGCCGGCGAACCGCCCGGATTCAGCGCCAGAAGCCTTTTCCGCCCGTTCGGCAGAGTAACCTGTGCAATCAGCAGGTCGGGATGCGACTCCGGCGAGGGCAGTGTCTCCACCGCTAGGGGAACCCCTTTCAGGTTTAGCACCCACACCGCCCGCAACTCGCTCGCTTTTCGGCGCAGTAACAGCATAGGCACGCGGTGCTCAGAGTGCCTGCCGACGCCAGTAGCGGTAATCAGCTCCGCCGGGGCGGGCGTGGCAACCGTTACCGATACCTGCGACCTGCCATTTCGGCGAATCGTCAGCGAAGTGGAGGCGTCTACCCTGCGGGTGGTGGCATTGCTCAGATACTTGTAACCCCTTACGGCAGGCGTCTGCCATGCTGTGCCTGCTGGTGGATTCTCCCATTCCCCTTGTAGATGCAGGGCGATGTCTATGGTATGTTGCCTGCGACAGTGCACCCTGTCCAGTATCGCTATCAACTCCTCGCTGAGCAGAGCAACCGCACGCACGAACTGCGCATCGGGGTAGATGGCGCCCCCATCTGCTACCACAAAGTTCACCCCATCTATGGCTCCAAACTGCAGGCATTTGCCCTCGGTGGGTTGCTGGTCGCTTCCGTCAATGACCACCGTGTTATGGGCAACTGTGGTGCGATACCAGTCGGCATGGATGGGCACGCCGTAACGCGCCATGCCCGGGTCGGCGGCAAGGGGTTCGCCATCGGCGTGAATCTCAAGGTGCAATTTGTCGGGATGTCCGTGTCCACCGCCGTGCGGACCGTATTTCAGGCAGAGCCACGTTGCGCCCTGTCCGCGCCCTTTCGCCAGAACGGCGTAACCCGAAGTGGGGTAGTTTGCACTGCGCCACTGCACGGCACCCGCTCTGGGCAGAGATTCCACCCCAAACCAGAGGGCATAGTCGTTCTCGCGGTTGCTGGCGGCGAGCAGAGGCAGGTAAAGCGGATTCTTATAGCGGGCATAAGCGAGCTCATAGGCTGGCGCCTGTGCTCGCAGGTTGACCTCGGTGCTGTCGTTGAAGGCGGGCAGGGTCAGGCTGGGGGTTGCGAAGCGCAGGGGGGCGTCGTACATCCGCTTGAGCTCGTCTCCGTACAGGTCGATACCGCAGTTCCGCGCCGCTTCGGTCAGATGCCAGAGGGCAGACAGCGTGTAAAAATGATAGCCCCACGCGCCTTCCCACCACATCCCGTCGGCGGTCACCCCTTTGCGCATCTGCGTCCAGTAGCCACGGTCGGGGTTGAAGATTGCCTGTTGAATCAGCTCCTCCTCTCCCGTCAGCAGCCCGACCAGTCCCACCGCGCTGTTCTTCCAGCACTGGATGTTGTGCACGCCCATCTGGTGCGGCAGGATGACCTCGCGCGCGGCTGGAAGGAATAGCTTTTGCGTCAGCAGGTCGCGCTCCGATTCTGTCAGCACCTCCCAGACCAGGTCCACTCCCTGCGCCATGGGTATCAGCCACACCGCCTCGTCAAGCGTTTGCGGTCCCACCTTACCGCCGCCGATGCGTGCTTCGCCGCGAATGGTGTGCAGGGGATAGGAGGCGTATCGCTCCGCATAGAGGCGCGCAATCTCTCGCGCCCTGTCGGCATACTGCCGACTGCGGGTGACCTGATAGAGGATGCCCAGGTCGCGCACCCGGTTCGCCAGCTGCCCGTGCAGGGTCATCAACACACAGCCGTCATAGTCCTGCTCGGGGCGAGAGGGGTCACTGCGAAACCGCTTGTTGTCAACGGGGCAAATGTGCTCCCATTGCCACTCGCCCACCTTTTCGCCGGTGCGCAGGGCGGCGCCGTGTTCGGGGCAGGCGTAATAGTGGTACCAGTTGCCGCCGCGCGGGGGAAGAGCGACCGTCTCCCTCAGCCAATCCTCGGCGTTTTGCACAAGAACACGCCAGCGTCTCTTCGCCCATTCACAGCGCTGGATACGCTCCTTCAGCAAGCCGATGCCCTGCTCGTCAAAAAGCAGGCGCGGGTGTGGTGGTAAAGGTCTACCGCTCACCAGACATCCCTCCTTCCGCATCACAGCGTTCGGCGTCGGCGGACAGGGTTCCTCTGCGGTTTGGGGGGACGTTTACTCCCGCGAGGTTTCGGTCGCGGCTTTGAGGCGGGTTTGCGTCACGTTCTGCTGGCGTAACCGCGAAGCCACGTCGCGAAAGCCCACCAGATGCCCGCGTTCCTCGTCATACAGATGCAGGTCGGCAAAGGCGACCTTGATAGCGTCCTTCAGGCTGAAGGTGGGTGCGTTCTGCAGGAACGGTATCTCGCGGTACGCCTTCTCCAGCAGGTAGTTCGGAATGCGCGGCGCCAGGTGATGCACGTGGTGGAAGCCGATGTTGCCCGTCAGCCACTGGAGCACGCGCGGCAGGCGCAGGTAGGACGCCCCCTCCATGCCGGCACGAAGGAACTCCCAGCGCGGGTCGCGCTCCCAGTAGGTGTCCTCAAACTGGTGCTGGATGTAGAAGAGAAACAGTCCCACCGCGCTCGCTACATACTGGATTGGCAGATACACCAGCCACAACGTTTTCCAGCCAAACAGCGCCACGATAGCGGTGAGATACAGCGCAACGCCGAGGTTGGTGTACATCACGCTGCGGAACAGGGTTGGCTTCTGCCTGGACAAGCCCATCGGAATGCGATAGCCCAGCATAAACACCACAAATGGTCCCAGCAGGTACATGGCGAATGGGTTGCGGAACACCCTGTACCGCAATCGCTGCCAGCGTGAAGCCTCTATATATTCCTGCACGGTCATAGTGTACACATCGCCGACCCCACGCTTATCCAGGTTGCCGCTGGTGGAGTGGTGAAGCGCGTGCGTGAACTGCCACGCCGCGTAGGGCACGAGCGTGAGGATGCTGGATACGAACCCCAGCAGGGTGTTCGCCCAGCGACGGTGGAAGAAAGAGCCGTGTCCGGCGTCGTGTTGAAGGATAAAGATGCGCACCAGAAACAGCCCGCCGAGTATGTTCAGCGGGACAGTCCATGCCCAGTGAACGCTCAGCAAGCGGTGCGACAGTGTGAAGATTAGGAAGAAGGGAACAAAGGTTGTGAATATCTGTAAAAGGCTGCGCCACGTTATCGGTCTGGTGTAGGGTTTGAGCTGAATCCCCAGCTGCTTTAGATGGTTCGAACTGGACTGCATATTCTCCGCCTGTGAAATTGGTGTGCCTTTGAAGGCTGTTTATTGTGGCACATTCGCGCGAACAAAAGCAAGCTCTCAGGGGTCCTGCATCAACCAGATGTCCAGGCGGGGCGTCTGCCAGTTATACGGTTTGCATACGAGGTCGGGCTTGCCGTCGCCGTCGATGTCCGCCACGCGCCCCTCGTGCCAGTCGTGCCCGCGGGTCACTTCCAGAGGGGTAAATCCACCTTTGCCGTCGTTGAGCAATATCCAGGCGTGCGCCTGCGGGTTGTCGTCGCCTGCAGTCCAGCGGCGCATTTCGGCGCAGAACAGGTCGGGCTTGCCATCGCGATTGAAGTCGGCTATCGCCAGCGTATGCCCGTGCACTACCTCACGGTTTAACAGGTCGCGTCCCTGCCAGCTTTCGGTAAGGCGTGGGTCGCCGGTGAAACGATATAGCTTCAGCCTGCCGTTGCCATCGCCGGGCACCATCGCCACCTCCACCCGTCCGTCGCCGTCGAAATCCACCGCCAACACGCGAGGATGGCTCTGTGCGGGGTCTATCAGCGTTGTTGTCCACCTGCCTCGCTCGTAATCAAACCATCGCCCCCCGCCCAGGAGTTCCTCGCGTCCGTCGCCGTCGATGTCCGCCTTTGCCAGCCCTTCGCCTGCGCCCTCATAAATCACGAAGATCTTCCATTCCCCTGCCCGCGGGTCCTTGGGAGCAAGCGCCCAGAAGAGCTTACCTGCTCCCTGATTCCAAAACACCAGTTCGAGCTTGCCATCGCCATCAAAGTCGCCCACTATCTGGTCGTGGTGCTGGTTGCCATAGCCGGTTTTGATAACGTGCCGCTTCCACGGCTGGTCGGGAGCATAGTGGGGGTAGGGGTTTTCCCACCAGTACAGGGTATCGTTGCGATAGTCCCCACCTGCCACGATGTCCAGGTCACCATCGCCGTCGATATCCGCCAGCACGCCACCAGCCTCCAGCGGAATGGAATCGGCTTCTACCGTGTAGACGCGCCACCTGCCCTTCGCCTCCTGACGATACCATACCAGCGCAGGCGGTGCGTTACGACAGCCGATGAGGATATCCATCCGCCCGTCGCGGTCGATATCGCCCACCAGACACAGCGTCTGCTGGTCGGAGCCGGGCGGTACGGGCAAATCTCCCGTTGCACTAGAGAGATGCTTCCAGCGGAGAGGCAGCGACATTGGTACGCCTCCTGAACGCTCTTGTGCAGTGTGATGCTCGCCCTTAACCTTCTCATCGGCGGGGAAGATGTCCTTCTCCCTGCACAAATGGCGGGCAGATTATGGTATCCTTTAAGCACAGTATCCCTGACGACCGTGAGGTGAACCCATGCGCAGTGACACCATCAAAAAAGGCTTTGAACGGGCGCCGCACCGCTCCCTGTTGAAGGCAACGGGCGTGCGCGACGAGGACATGGACAAGCCCTTTATCGCCGTGTGCAACTCTTTCGTGGAGATAGTGCCCGGACATGTGCACCTGAATAAAGTGGGCGAAATCGTCAAGCAGGCAATTCGTGAGGCAGGGGGAGTGCCCTTCGAGTTCAACACCATCGGCGTGGACGACGGCATCGCCATGGGGCACATGGGCATGAAATACTCCCTGCCCAGCCGCGAGCTGATTGCCGATTCGGTCGAGACGATGGTACGCGCTCACTGTTTCGACGGCATGATTTGCATCCCCAACTGCGACAAAATCGTGCCCGGCATGTTGATGGCGGCGATGCGCCTGAACATTCCCACCGTGTTCGTTTCGGGCGGACCGATGGCAGCCGGCAAAACGCCCGACGGCAAAGTGGTAGACCTGATTTCGGTCTTCGAAGGTGTAGGGGCATACAAGTCAGGGCAGATTGATGAACGCCAGCTGAAGATGCTGGAGGACTTCGGCTGTCCGACCTGCGGCTCCTGTTCGGGCATGTTCACCGCGAACTCCATGAACTGCCTGTGCGAGGCGCTGGGCATGGCTCTGCCCGGCAACGGCACCATCCTGGCAGGAACCAGAGACAACCTGAACCCCGCGCGTGTGGAGCTGTTCCGCAGGGCGGCGTTCGCGTTGATGGAGCTTATTCGGCGCGACATCAAGCCTCGCGACATCGTGACGCGCGAGAGCATCGACAACGCCTTCGTGCTGGATATGGCGATGGGCGGTTCCACCAATACCCTCCTGCACACGCTGGCGATTGCACACGAAGCGGGCGTGGACTACGACCTGAACCGCATTAACGAGCTATCCAAACGCACCCCCAACATCTGCAAGGTCGCGCCCAGCAGTCACTACCACATAGAGGACGTAGACCGGGCAGGGGGCATCAGCGCGATTTTGAAAGAGCTCTCGCGCATCGATGGCTTGCTCAATCTCGACTGCCTGACGGTGACAGGCAAAACGCTGGGCGAGAACATCGCCGACGCACGCATCCTGGACCCCGATTGCATCCGCCCCATTGAAAGGGCATACTCGCAAACGGGCGGACTGACCGTGCTGTTCGGCAACCTGGCGCCCGAAGGAGCGGTGGTAAAGACCGCCGGCGTTGACCCGAAGATGCTGGTGTTTGAGGGTCCCGCCGTCATTTTCGAGAGCCAGGAAGAGGCGTGCGAGGGCATCCTGAACGGCATGGTAAAGCCGGGCGATGTGGTGGTGATACGCTACGAAGGACCGAAAGGCGGACCCGGGATGCAGGAGATGCTTGCGCCCACCAGCTACATCATGGGGCAGGGGCTGGGCGACAAGGTGGCGCTGATTACCGACGGGCGATTCTCTGGCGGCACGCGGGGCGCGTGTATCGGTCACGTCTCACCCGAAGCGGCGGAGGGCGGACCCATCGGTCTGCTCCAGCCGGGCGACATCATCTCCATCAACATCCCCGAGGGACGTCTGGATGTTCGCCTGAGTGAGGAGGAGTTGAACCGCCGTCGCCAGGCGTGGAAGCCGTTGAAGCGAGAGATACCGGAGGGCTGGTTGCGCCGCTACGCGGCGATGGCAACCAGCGCCAGCACGGGGGCAATCCTGCGCATCCCGTAATAAAAGCAAAAAGCCGCCCGCGGACGCGGGCGGCTACACTTACTACTTTAGCGTCGTCGGCGCAAAAGCAAGCCCGCTACGCCCAAACCTAAAATGCTCAGAGTCGCCGGCTCCGGCACCACCGCCAGATTGTCCAGATAGAACGTGTAAGGACCAACCACACTGCTGTCCGCTGGCGTAATGGCAAGACATTCCAGCACCACTTTGCCCGTTGTGGTCTCCAGAACGCCGTTGCCGGTGAAACCGATAACCGGGTCATTAACGGGGTCAAACACCACGTTGACCCACTGGTTCTTGGCGGTAATCAGCTTGCCAAAGGGTGCGTTCCCCGACTTGGACGGCGCGCCGACGAACTCGATTCCGCCCGATGTGCCTCCGTTCTCGCCGATATTGCCGGTTGGGTTGCTTTCGCGTACGCCAAGCGTCAGCCGAAAGTCAGGCGTGCCGGCGGGCACGTAAATCCACAGGCTCAGCGGAGCGGTGGCAGAGATAATCGGGTTGGGCAGGTTTGTCACGTTAAAGGTGGTCAGGCGCACCCAGGGGTTGGTCTGATTGGCTTTGAACTGGAACGAGACCTTCAGCGACTGCGTGCCGGATTGCGCCTGCTCGTTGCTAATTTGCGCCAGGTTAGGGGACGTCTCCAGGAAGCTGCTGGTAGAGCCAGAATACGTTGGGGTGCGGAACATCACCGTACCGTTCGCTCCCAGCGTGTAGCCCTCGAACCCGGTCAGCAACTGCGCGGAAGCCGGCATCGTGCCCAACGCAATCACTGCAACCAGCCATACATGCCATCGTTTCATAAAAGTTTCCTCCTTTCGCGAACCTCAGGTGAGAGTGAACAGATGGAAAAGCTCTCCTCTATGCACTTTAGCACAGTCATCCATTGCTGTCAAGGTAGCTGGGCACTGAATGCCAGATTCTGGTATTTTTAGTGGATTGGTTATATACCTTCACACGCCCGTTATCCGGCGCAGGTGTCGCAGGGATGCGCCCAGCAAGCCCGGCGAACGGGAGGCGTCTCCCAGACGTCGTAGGAACCGCGCAAACCAGCTCCTGCGAGTGACCCCCGCACTGGTAGCGGCGGCGCGACGATCCTGTTCCGAGAGGCAGTAGTCGAAATCGCCATGCAGGATGGCTCTCTGGAACCAGTACTCGAAAAGATGTATCTCCCGCACATTTCCCCTGCGCAGTTGCGCAGGCAACCGATTCAACAGAGGACGGGGCAGGTTCCACTCCCCGCGACGATTTAACAGGTCGCCGCCCAGGAAGTCGCTGACCTTCTGCGCCAGATAAAGCATTCCCCGATCCACCACCAGGTCCAGAGGTAGCGGAACGCCGATGTCCCACTCGAGGTCAATCACCGTCACCTCGCCGGTTGCCTCGTTCAACAGACAGTTGCGCGGGGTGAGGTCCAGCGTGTTCGCCGGAAGCCACTGCGTGTTGGGGGTGTAGGCAGTCTGTCCCAGCCTTTGCGTGCAGAACGAGGCGAACTGCTGGCTATAGTTCTGATACCCCTCGGGCGCCACCTGAGCCAGCAGTGTCGCATACCACCGGAGCAGGGCAGAGGCAGCCTCCGCGTAGCGTTTGTGCCACAGGCTGTCAATGAACAGGTGCTCGATGTTCTTCAGGTTCTGGTAGTACGGCTCGTGCTGGTCGGTATGTGCGCTGATGGGGGCTGGACGGTTGAGCCACTCGCCGCGCACGGTGTACACGCTGATCCGCTTGCCCTCGTTGAGGAAGAACTTGGTCTGGCGGAAGGGAGGCGCACACTGGCTTCGCGTTTTCACTGCCAGAATATTGCTCCATGCCTCCGGCATCGGCTGGCGCGAGGCGAGGACCAGAAACGAGTTCATAAAAGCGGAGGGCTGAGCGCTCCGGGCAATCATTCGCAGGAACTCGCGCTCGTTAAACAGCGGTCGCTGGCGCAGGGAGTAGTCCACCGTGGGCAGGTTCAGCAGGGTCAGCCAGTCAAACGCGGGTTCGGCAAAGCTGCGCTCGGCGAGGATAACCTCGGGCATCTTGTAGTCGGGGAAGGGATAGAACCAGATCTGATGTTCCAGCCCGGCATCTTCCAGCATACTCTGCAGAAGCCCTCTGTCGAAGGTGCGGATTCCGTTATAGTCGGGATAGCCGGAGACGCTCTCGTAGGGCACTCCGTAGTGGTCCTCGCGGTAGCCAGCCAGATACTTATGCCCGATGGGGTTTTCGATGGCGATGACCAGTTTGCCGTCCGGGCGCATCCATCGGCACAGCAACTGCACCAGATACGAGGCGGCATCAGCGCGTGAAATATACCTGCCGGCGTACTCCAGCACGCCGACCAACAGCACAACGTCAAACGGCTCGGAGGGCTGGTAACGCTCAATGTTCGCCGTGACCACCTCCAGGTGCGGGGCGTGTCGACAGCGGAGGCGAATCAGTTCCGCACGCTGGGGAGCTCCCTCTACCGCCACGATTCGCCTGATAGCGGGCACGCGACACAGATAAGAGGTAATCGCGCCGCAACCGGCTCCCACCTCCAGCACGTTTATCCCCTCTCTGGTGGTGGGTAACCAGCTGATGATGCTGGAGCGTGCGGGGGAGAGGTGATATGACAGCGGCCACCAGTTGTACTCCATCCAGGTGCGCTGTTCGTCGAAGTCCTCGCGCTCAAAGATGTCGTGGAGCAGGGCTTCTGCGCCGTCGGCATACTGAAAGCGCGTACCCTGTTCGGGCGTTTTCACGCCCCTGTCCTCTGTCATCTGGGCTCCGAGCCATATCATCTCTGCATCCGCACTCCACCTGTTTACCGTAACCGTCCCTTAATGACGCACCGCACGCAATCTGGGTTCAACGGGGGGTACAGACAGGTTTTGAGGGCATAATATCGCACTGGAATCCCCAATTTGCTTCATCTTGAGGCAAAAAAATCGAAAAAAGTTCGAAAACCTGTTGACACACGTGAACGGTTGTTCTATAGTGAATATAGGCAAAGGTGCGAGGGCGCAAGTGAAGCCCTTAACCGTTGCTTAACCCAAACGGGTAAAAAGCAAACCAGAACTGTCGGGAGGCAAGCAGGATGATTTCATCCCGCTATGACGACGGAAGCCTGCGCTTCCAGAACATGCAGGACGAGGAAGTCGTCGTCTACGCGAAATGCGGTAGCCAGCAAGCGACAGAGCATTTGCTTGCGAAGTACCGCGGCATGGTCGAGAGTAAGGCACGCTCCTATTTCCTCATGGGAGCCGACCACGAAGATGTGGTGCAGGAGGGCATGATAGGGCTGTTCAAAGCCATCCGCGACTTCCGTGAGGACAAGCTGACCAAGTTCCGCCCCTTTGCGGAGCTGTGTGTCACCCGCCAGATTATCACCGCCGTAAAGATGGCAACACGCCAGAAGCATGCCCCGCTCAATGCGTACGTCTCCCTCAACCGCCCCCTGAACGATGAAGAGAACGACTCGACCCTGCTGGAAATCATTCCCGATGAGAGTGCGGCTGACCCCGCCACGGTGGTGGTAGACCAGCACCAGCCGCGAAACCTTCTGGAGATGCTGGACGGGCACCTGAGTAACCTGGAAGCGCAGGTGCTCCGATGCTATCTGGAAGGGATGTCGTATCGGGAAATGTCCAAACTGCTGGGATGCCGCCCCAAATCCATTGATAACGCCCTGCAACGGGTGAAACGAAAGGTCAGCATCCTGCTCTCACGCGAAGAAGAGTGATACACTTGCCGCCGCGGGTCAGCCTGCGGCGGCTTTTCTCCCGTCCCGGTGCTGTTGAATGAGCACATGCACCACCCGGCGCATGGGGGAAGGCAGGGGTAAACTCTGTGCCTCCTGCAGAGATACCCAGCGTATCCCCTCGCTTGCCTCCAGAACCCCGCCGCTACACCGGCACTTCACCACATGCAGGGTAATCGCGTAGTGCATCACCCCGTGCCGAACGGTGGTTACCGACTCGCACGCCTGAACGCTCATGCCGAACCTCGCTACCAGCCGTCGCACCGCCTTCTCTACCGTCTCCTCGCCCTCCAGCCTGGTGCGCGGAAACTCCCACATGCCCCGCCACAGCCGACCGTCCTCGCGCTTCACCATCAGCCAGCGCTCCTCGCGTTGGATGGCGACGCACACATCGTGTACCTTTTCGGTGGCGCGGCGGGCAGGTAGAACGGGAATCTCTCCCTGACGCCCCTGCCCAAACGCCAGACACTCGCCAGCCAACGGGCACACCAGACAGCGCGGCGCACGAGCCGTGCATATCGTCGCGCCCAGGTCCATCAGCGCCTGGTTGAAGTCGCCCGGCACGTCGGCGGGCAGTATCTGCCGACAGGCGTCCCACAATTTCCGACGCACCGCCGAGCGCGTGATGTCCTCTTCTATCGCCAGCAGGCGGGCAAGGATACGGTAGCCGTTGGCATCTAAGGCAGGTTCTGGCTTACCGCAGGCGATGCTGGCAACCGCCCCGGCGGTATACTCTCCAACTCCGGGCAGTTTCCTCAGCACCTTTGCCTCGCAGGGAACCACACCGCCGTACCTCTGCACAATCTGCTGGGCGGCGCGATGCAGGTTTCTGGCGCGGCTGTAGTAGCCCAGTCCCGCCCAGTAGCGCAGAACCTCCTCCTCATCCGCCTCGGCAAGGGCAGTGGCGGTAGGGAAGCGCTGAAGAAAACGTTCCAGGTAGGGCAGGACGGTCTCCACCTGCGTCTGCTGAAGCATAGTGGCAGCTACCAGCAGGTGATAGGGGTCGGCATCTTCGTGCCAGGGCATGGGACGCGCGTTCGCCCGATACCATTCCAGCAGATGCTGTGGAACGGCGCGAATCTGCTCAGGCGTCCACATTAAAACCCGCCCACGCCTCCGAAGATACTGCGCAGGTTCATCCCACTGTCGCCACTTATCACAAATCCGGGGAAGTAGCGGCGCAGGTCGTACTTATCCAGTATCTGCTGTAGCTCGTAGTTCGCCTGCAGGATTTGCGTGTCCACGTCTGTTGACGCCGTGCCCTGCATTTGCGACAGCGCCTGAAGCGCCGCGTTGGGGTCGGTCTGCGCCTGCTGTAAAGCCAGATACACCTTCGTCATGTAGGTGATGGTGGCTGAAAGCATCTTGCGATAGGCTTCATGAAGGGACTGGCAGGCAGGCGGCGGCTGTTTGGACTCGAACAGCTGGCTGAGGTTTGCCCACTTCTGGGAGTAGTCCTGTGGAGCCTGCTGAACTGCGCTCATGCGCTGCTGCAGTTCCTGCTCATCAATGGTCGCTCGCATCGCCACCGCGTTCACAAAGGCATTGAACGCCGGGGTCAGGTCCCTCTGCATCGCCTGTCGCTGTGCCTCAATCCGCTGGAGGTGCTTCAGGTAGTCAATAATATCAGCGGGTGGGGACTTTTCGGGTTCCTTAGCGGGTGGCTCCGCCTGCGCCTGCAACAGCCCAGCGTCCGGCATCTGGGGACCCGGTGCCTCTAACACGTTGCCTGCGGGTGGAGCCGTCGCTGCGCGATGGGTTACAGGAAAGAAATGACGCCCCAGCAGGATGCCCGCAACCAGCACCACCAGAACTCCTGCACCGATGAGTGCCACTTTCGGGTTCATTGCGCTTCACCCTCCTTCCGGGTATCAAGACGCACCCGGTGGTTCAAAAGTTCCTCTTGCCTCAGTATAGCACCACGCTACTCAATCTGCAACGAGGCTTCGCGCTTGCTCGTGGCACGGGTGGTCAGCCACACTCCATAAAGCACCATCGCTGAGCCGATGGCGGTGTACACCCCGAAAGGCTCCTTCAGCCACAGCACGCCCATCAGCGCACCGAACACCGGCTGGACAAAGATGAACACTCCCATGTTGCCCACGTGGTGCCGCTCCATCAGCACGAACCAAACCGCATAGCAGAACGCACTGTTCACCACGCCCAGATAGAAGACCGCCCCCAGCGCTGTGGCAGACGGAACGGCAGGCGAAGCTGACCAGAATAGATACGCCGGTATCGCCAGGGCAACGGTCGCGCCAACGCTCTCCCAGAAGAGCACCACGATACCGCTGTACCGGCGCGTCAGTCCGCGCGAAAGCACCGTGCCCGTTCCCTCCACCAGCACCGACGCCGCCACCAGCAGGTTGCCAATCAGCGAGCCTCTGTCGTCCAGCGGAGGCACCAGCCCGCGGTTAATCAGCAGGTACGCGCCCGCAAAGCCCAGCACCATGCCCCACGCGGACTGCCTGGTCATCCCCTCGCGCAGTAACAGCACCGACATCAGCGCCATCACCAGCGGCTCGCCCGCCAGCAGGATGGTGGCGTCCACGGCGGTGGTATACTTTAGCCCTACAAAGACCAGAATGTGCACCAGACCCAGAGCCAGCGCACCCAGCCCCAGTGCACGAATCAGGTCACGACGGGGCAGAGCCAGCGATGTGCCCAGCACAAACCGGGCAAACAGCGGAAGCAACAGCATGGCAATCGCCCATCGCGCCCACGCTAAGGTCACCGACGGGACCCCGCCGCCGATGGCGAACTTTGCCATCGGATACGCCGCCGCCCACAACACATTAATCAGGAACAACAGCGCGGCGTCAAGCACGGCTCGGCTCCACAAAGGGCAAAGTGGTAACCTCTGCAGGCACGGGAGACGGTTCTTGCCTGATGGTCACCACCGTGCCGGGCGCGATGTACTCATTACGCAGATAGCCCAGCGCGATGGGCATACCAAGGGCGAGAGAACGCACCGCGCTGGTCACCCAGCCGACATCTTCGCGGTCACTCGTGCTGATAGGGGCGCGATAAGAGGGAAGCACATCCTCGTTCAGGCGCAAGCCCACCAGCGAGCGGTTCGTATGCCCGCGCGAGTAGATGCGATGGATGACCTCCTGCCCGGTATAACAGCCTTTGGTGAAGCTGATGGCGCGTTCGCCCAGCCCCGCTTCGAGGGGAATGGTGGTTTCGTCCATGTCAATACCGAACAGGGGAATACCCGCCTCCACCCTGCGGATGTTCCACGCCTCATAGCCCACCGGTCGCACGCCTGCATCCAGCAGACCACGCCACAAGTCTTTCGCCATCTCCACCGAAATAATCAGGTCGTAACCCAGGTCGCCACAGCGGTCGGTGCGCACGGCGTGAAGCGGTTGTTCCTGCCAGAGCACTGTTTGACCGTGCCACAATGCCACCTGCGTTTGCAGGCTAAGGGACGCAAGCGCCTCGTTTGCCCGCTTCCCGGCGACGTGCAGAACCGCCAGGCGATGCGTCACGTCCTCAATCTCCACATCCTCCATGATGACGAACTGCTCCAGCCGTTCGCGCACGGTTTGCACCGTGTGGGGCGGGGTCAACACGATGACAGCATCTTCTGTGGCGAACAGCACCATATCCGAAAGCATTTGACCGGTTGGCTTCAGCAGGCAGGAGTACGCGCCCACGCCGGCGGTTTGCAGGGGCAGGATGTCCTGACTCAGCTGTCCCTGCAGGTAGGTGATGCGGTCATCGCCGGTGATGCGCAATTTGCCCAGCACGCTCAGGTCAATAACGCCAGCCCCCTGACGCAGAGCCGAATACTCCGCGCTGGTGTCTCCGTAGGAGCCGGGCACATTCTCGCCGAGCCACTCGCGCCATTGCGCGCCGTGTTGCTGGTGTTCCGCCTTCAGCGGTGTATGCATGGGCTACCTCAAGAAAATTGCCCCGTTGGCGCGGGGCAACCTGAGTATGATTATGATAATGATTCCAGAGTCGGACGGTAAACCGATGGTGCCGGAGGAGGGATTCGAACCCTCACGCCTTGCGGCACCCGCTTTTGAGGCGGGCGCGTCTACCATTCCGCCACTCCGGCTGACAACACCACCTCTAAGTATAAACAGAAACGCCCCCAAAAGTCAATGCTCCAGCCTGAGCTTAACAGGCTGCCGCTCGTTCTGACCCTGACCTTGCGACTGGAAGTCGCAGGCTACGCACAACGAAACCTGCTGAAGCAGGTTATAGATTGCTGAAGCCATGCTTTCAGCACGGACCGTAACGTCCAGATGCAGGGATACCCGTCGGTCCCAGCATCAGGTGCCCCCCTGCTTGACGGCATGTCTATCGCGTGGTATACTAGTGATACCTGATATAGAGGGAGGCTGTACCTGCGATATGGGGCAGGCGGATAGCCCTGCAGACCGCATTGTTAAACGTTATAGCGAAGAAAGAGAGAACGGACAAAAATCTCCATCTGAGGCGTGGCGTGCTACATACGACTGGTGGATTGCCAGTAACCCTACAGGAAAGGGAGACCCATCCCAGAGCTGGCGGTCTGCCAGTGGAAAAGCTTTCGAGAAGATTGTGCATAAAGAGTTAAAGCTGCAGATAGCCTCACTGCCGGTGGCTTTGCACGTGTTTTCGTGGAGCGAACTGGATGCGGAGATACAGCAAGGTGTTCTGGCGGAGCGTGTTTGGAAACCTCATAGCCTGAAAGAGCCTGTCATCGTGCCATCGATGGTGGATTTGGTGGTAGCATCTGGTGAGAGCAAAGAAAAGTTGAGTCATGTTGTGGCGGTATACAGCTGCAAAACGTCTCTGGCTGAACGGTATCAGCAGGACCTATTCTGGGCACAGCGGCTGCGCGAAAGACGCATTCGTTTCTGCCTGGTTACACTGGACGAAGAATGTACAACGTATGCAACAGCGCAGACATCCCCGGATGCAGGCAAAAGCTTGAGGCTTGCCGTCGCGCTGTACGACCGCATCTATCTTTTTACCGACGACGCTGTAAGACACGAACCCCAGGTCTTTCGCCAGGTAGCCCAGCTAGGGAGTGACCTGTGTCGCTGGAGTGAAGTGCTATGATTCAAATCGGAACCGTAGTCAATGCCCGAAAATCACTGTTACGCTTTGAGCAGGTAACGCCCGACCCCTCCTGGGCATTTGACTACCTCAAACCGAGCCAGACAGGATACCTCACCCATAGCTACCATCGCTATCCCGCCAAGTTCATTCCTCAACTCGCCCAGCGACTGATAACCACCCTTTCGGAACCGGGGGAGTGGGTACTGGACCCGTTCATGGGGTCGGGGACGACTCTGGTGGAAGCGAAACTGCTCGGTCGCCCCAGCGTGGGGGTAGATATTAACCCCGTCGCGTACCTTGTCAGCAGGGCGAAGGTCACTCCCATTCCGCCCGGCTACCTGCGCGAAAAGGTGCACCGTTTGCTGGACGCCATACGCACAGGAGAGGAGCAGCTGTCGTTGTTCAGCGAAGAGCCGCAAATGCCCGAGTATTACCCGGAACCCGCCGAAGAGAACGTGCAGGACAGAATCCGATACTGGTTTGCGGAGCCAGTGTTGACCCGTCTCTGGCACATCCACCAGGCGATCGAACAGGAGCAGGATGAAGCGGTTCTGTACTTCTTCCGATGCGCCTTCTCGAACATCCTGAAGCCGTGTTCCTACTGGCACAACCGGAGCGTCAAGCCCACCCGCGACCTGAACAAGCAGATTCCTGATCCGCTCGTGCTGTTGCAAATGCAGTTGCGAAAGATGATGAAGGGCAATGAGCAGTACTTCAATCGACTACAAGTACACCATGTGTTGGACATACCGGCAATCCCCTACTGCGCCGACGCTCGCGCCCTGCCTGTCGAGGACGGCAGCATCTCGTTGATTGTGACCTCGCCGCCCTATGTGACCTCTTACGAATATGCTGACCTGCACCAGCTGACGGTGCTGTGGTATCGCTATGCCCAGGACCTGCGAGAGTTTCGCCCACAGTTTATCGGCACAGCCGCGGTAAACGGCAAAGAGGCAGATGCGCAGAGCGATCTTGCCGACCAGATTGTCCAGCAGTTAGCACAGCGTAATCGCAAGAAAGCGGCGGAGGTAGCCATCTACTTCGGCGAGATGCGCCAGTGCTTTACTGAAATGTATCGCGTGCTTCGAGAAGGTGGGCGTGCCTGCATTGTTATCGGCAACACGGCGATTGGCAAAGTGCCCATCCTGAACGCGCAGGTGTTTGTGGAACAGATGGAAGGTATGGGATTTGTGCTGGAGGATTTGATCCTGCGCGAGATACCCTCCAAAATCCTGCCTACCACTCGTGACAGCAAGACAGGCAAGTTCGCCCGGGTGGACGATGCCGACGCACATGCCTATCCCCACGAGTATATCCTGATTCTGCGCAAGATATAGAGCTGAGAGTCAGGGCATCACAGCAGGAGTATGTCCTATCGACCGAAAGTCACAGGCAACCCCGCAGCTTAGCCTCCGCAGATATGGATTGCTGAAGCCATGCTTCAGCGGTGCAGAGAGTAGCCCAGTGACAAGGTGAGCATCCTTCCTGTGACGAAAGAGTGATACAGCAGAGCGCATGCAACGAGGAGGCAACGACGCATGGAAATAGTTGGCATTATCCCCGCGAGGCTGGCGGCGGTTCGCCTGCCGAACAAACCCCTGCTGGACATCGCGGGCAAGCCGATGATCTGGTGGGTGTGGCACAACGCCAAACAGGCACGCACCCTCAGCGAGGTAATGGTAGCGACTCCCGACGAGCAAATCGCTGAGGTGGTGCGCGCCTTCGGCGGGATCGCCGTGTTGACCTCGCCCCATCACCGTTCGGGCACAGAACGGCTGGCAGAGGTCGCGCAGGGGCTATCCGCCGACATCATCGTCAACATTCAGGGCGATGAGCCGCTGATGCCGCCGGAAAACATTGATGCCGTCGCACGCCCGTTAGCCGAAGACCCCTCGCTGGTGATGAGCAGTCTCATGTGCCCCGCCACCGAGGAGGAAAAGGACAAACCGACGGCGGTGAAAGTGGTGGTAGACCGGGTGGGCAACGCACTGTATTTCTCGCGTTCACGCATTCCCTATCCCCGCGATCCATCTGCCCCCGCCATCGTCTACAAGCATCTGGGTATCTACGCCTACCGGCGCGAGTTCCTTCTGCAGTACGCCGCGATGGAGCCGACCCCTCTGGAGCAGATGGAGATGCTGGAACAGCTGCGCGTGCTGGAGAACGGTTATCGCATCCGCATGGTGTGCGTGGAGCAGACCTCCATCGGCGTGGATACCGAAGAAGACCTTGAGCGCGTGAGGGCTATTGTCGCCCAGCGTCAGGGGGGATAGAGCATGTTACCAGTGCTGGTAACCGCCGAGGAGATGCGCAGGCTGGACCGCGCCGCCATTGAGCAGTACGGCATCCCCGGCTTGCTGTTGATGGAGAACGCCGGCTTGCAGGTGGTGCGCCACGTGGAGGAGCGATTCGGCGGGTGGCGGGGCAAACGAGTGCTGGTGCTGTGCGGCACGGGCAACAACGGCGGCGACGGCATGGTGGTGGCGCGACATGCCTTTCAGCGCGGCGCAAAGGTACTGGCGGTGCTGGCAGGTGACCCGGAGAAGGTAAGCGGCGATGCCCGCACCAACCTGCAAATCGCCCAGAACCTCGGCATTGTACAGGCTATCGGGGATGCCGACGCCCTGAGCACGCTCTGGGCGGGTGAGCGGTGGGACATTGTGGTGGATGCCCTGCTGGGCATCGGTGTGAAGGGGGAGGTGCGCGGTCTCATCGCCGAGGTCATCCGCTTCTTCGAGCACTGCCCGGTGCCTGTGGTGGCGGTGGACGTGCCTTCGGGCATTGATGCGGACACGGGCGCCGTGTGCGGTCGCGCCATCCGCGCCGTGCTGACCGTGACCTTCGGGGCGATGAAGGTGGGGCTGGCGATTGGTCCGGGCGCGGAATACGCCGGCGAGGTGGTGCTGGCGGACATCGGCATTCCCGAGGTTGAAGTGGAACGCGCCGGCATTCCACGCCGTCTGATAACACGGGAGCAGGTGCGTGAATGGCTACCTGCTCGTCCAGCCAGCGCACACAAGGGACATTTTGGGCATGTGCTGGTGGTAGGCGGCTCGGTGGGGCTGGCGGGCGCGCCGATGATGGCGGCGGAGTCGGTGTTGCGAACGGGAGCCGGGCTGTGTTCGGTCGCGGTTCCACAGAGCATCTATGCCGCCGCGGCGAGCACCCTGCGCGAGGCGATGGTACATCCCCTGCCCGACGCGCCTGAAGGCTGTCTGCGTGGCGATGCTATCAGCCGGTTAACTCCGCTTCTGGAACGGGCGACTGTACTGGCTATCGGACCGGGCTGGAGCACCCATCTGCCCGCTCGCGAGGCGCTTCGTGAACTGCTGGGGAAGGTTCGGGTTCCCTGTGTGGTGGATGCCGATGCCCTGAACTGTATCGCTCTTGACCCGACCATCCTGCCCGCACAGCACCCGCCGCTGGTGCTGACTCCTCATCCGGGCGAGATGGCACGGCTGATGGGAACCGATACGGCGACGGTGCAGGCGAACCGTCTACAGATAGCCTGTGAGGCGGCAGAACGGTTCGAGGCGGTAGTGGTGCTGAAAGGGGCGCGCACGGTGGTCGCCACGCCGGAGGGCAGAATCTGGGTGAACCCCACCGGCAACGCGGGCATGGCAACGGGCGGAAGCGGCGATGTACTAACCGGTGTCATCGCCGGACTGCTGGCGCAGGGTATGGACGTTGAGCAAAGCGCGACAGCTGGTGTCTATTTGCATGGACTGGCAGGCGACCTCGCGGTGGAGGAGACCGGTCAGGCAGGGCTGATTGCCGGCGACATCATCCGCTACCTGCCGAAGGCGATGCAGAGCGTGCAATCACATGAGTGAGACAGGAGGAGGGAAACATGACGCGACTTGCCTGGGCGATTGTTCTGGTTCTTTTCGCATCGGTGGCATGGTCTTTGCCCGATAAGGTCACGGTGAACGTGCCCAGCGAGGGCAAATATCTGGTGTGGTTAGAGTCGGCAAACGGGCAGACGGTCTTCCTGCCGCCTAACGAGAGCGTGGCAGGGAAGGTGGATCTGGACATCGCCTCGCTGAAACAACGATTTGCCGACACCGCCGAGAAGACGCTCGCAGGGGCGAGGGTAGGCGTGTACGACACGAAGTACGGCAACCTTGCGCTGATCCCCCTGAAGCCGAACGACACCACCGTGACCGTGACACCCGATGCCTTCCAGTACGCTATGCGCGTGCAGGTGAGGTTGCAGACGCCAGAGGATAAACCCATCGCTGCTGCCTTCGTCATGCTGACCGATGCGAACAACACCATCCACACCGCTCTGCTGGAACCCTCTCAAAACGGCGTCGTGTCGCTCAGCCGGGTGAAGCTGGGTAAGGTCAGCGTGCTGGTGAACTACGGCAATAACCTGACCGCTTCTCAGGAGGCGGAGATTAAGGCAGAACGTGCCGACCCGGTGGTGACCTTAACGATGGTCATCTCCAGCGGTGCGCCGGTGCTGGATGTTGCGCCTGCGGGTTCCGCGCCCTCTACTCAGCCCGCGCAACCGTCGCCTGCGCCCGCTCCTGTGGCTCGCCCGTTCCCTGTGTGGAACACTCTGCTCGGTCTGCTGGTGCTGGCTGGTGTGATTTACAGCGGATACCGCATCTGGAAGCGCAAGCAGTTGACCATCCCCGACGCGCTGAAGAAGCTGGGCATCGATGTGGCACAACCAGCTCCTGAACCCGCGCCCGCCAAACCCGCCGCGAAGCCCACCGTGCAGGTTCCCGAAGGGCACTGTCCCTTCTGCGGTCAGCCGATAGACCCCGTGACCGGGGCGTGCGCCTGCTCGGTGACGCCCGCTTCTGCAACGGTATCCGCGCCGTCGGCAACGGCGGTAGCCACCGCTCCCCGGTTGGTGGGGGCGCGCGGCGCGTATGGCGGAACCATCTTCGAGATTACCGGCACAGAGGCGACCATCGGGCGCGAGGTGGGCAACACCGTGCAGTTGGACAGAGACAACACTGTCAGCCGGCGGCACGCCCGGCTGATTAAGCAGGCGGACGGATGGACTATTCGCGATGAAGGCTCCTCCAACGGCACGTGGGTGAACGGCGTGCGCATTACCGAACAAACGCTACGTCCTGGTGACGAGATACAGATTGGCGCAACCTTTTTCCGATGGGAAGTGTGAGCGATGGTCGGCAGGCTACTGCTCGGGCTGGTGTTGGGTGGCGTTGGGGGCGCGATGGCGTTCCTGATACAGGAGCCTCTGATTGACCACCAGGCGATACTGATTAACCCGGCGGAGACCGTGCGGCAGACCCTGTGGCTGTCGCTGATTCTGGGCGCGTGTTACGGGTTCTGGCTGGGCATGGCGGATGGTCTCACGCGCGGACTGCCTGCCCAAGCGGTGCGCAAAGGGGTTATTGCCGGGCTGATTGGTTTGCCCGGAGCGACCATCGCGCTGTTTCTGGGCAACTATGTGTATGGCACGCTGAGTGTGCTTCTGGGCAACCCCATGGGTGCCGGTCAGAGCCCCACGCCGCTCGGCTTTGTGACCGACCTGGTGCCTCGCACGCTGGGATGGATGTTCTTAGGGGCAGGCATGGGCGCGGCGGTGGGGATAGTCACGGGTTCGGCAAAGCGGTGGTGGCACAGCACGATTGGCGGCACGATTGGCGGCATTCTGGGCGGTATCGCCTTCCAGATTTTCACCCTGATATTTGCGCCGCTGTACACGGCGATGTCCGGGCAAAGCGGTCCGGTGGAGGTCGGTGCGCCCGGTCGGGCGGTCGGTTTTCCCGTGCTGGGGGCAAGCATCGGATTCTTCATTGCGCTGGTGCAGGAGGCGTTGAAGGCGGCGTGGGTACGGGTGATTCTGGGACGGAACGAGGGCAGAGAGTACCCCGTGGACAAGCCGGTATGCATCATCGGGCGCGACGAATACGCCGACATCCCCCTGTTTGGCGATGCGCATATCGCCCCGGAGCACGCGCGAATCGTGCGGATGCAGGACGGTTACTACCTGCAGGATTTGGGTGCACCTGCGGGTGTGTTGCTAAACGGACAGGCAGTTCAGCAGGCGCGGCTGAAGGATGGCGACACGATTCAGATAGCCTCCATGCGCCTGCAGTTTTTCGAAAAAGCCACGCGCTCGCTGGTGCGTGAGGCGATGGAGCGTCAGGAGAAGCCTCTTTCGCGCCCTCCCATGCCCGATTACCTCTGTCCGTACTGCGGCGAGCGAAAAGACCCCGTTACCGGGCAGTGCGCCTGCAGTATCGTGCCGGGTGCTCCGGTTGCTCTGCCACCGATGGACACGAGCCTCCCTGCTTCGCTTGCTCCGGTGGGCACGCCTTCCCGTCTGGTGGTGCTGAGCGGGGCGAAAGCGGGCATGGTGTTCCCTCTGCAGGGCGATGTGGTGACCATCGGCAGGGAGGTGGGGCGACAGGTGCTGATTGACTTCGACCCCACCGTCAGCCGGCGCCATGCCCGACTGGAGCGTCAGGGCGGTCAGTGGGTGTTGGTTGACGAAGGCTCCCGCAACGGCAGCTTCGTGAACGGGCAACCGGTGCAACAGCGGGTGATTCAGCCCGGCGACATCCTCCGCTTCGGTGGAACGGAGCTGCGGGTAGAGTAGACTTCTGGTTTCACCTGTCGCTTTTGCAGTATAATTAGGGGCAGAGGGGTGTTGTGAATGCTCAACCTGGAAGAAGTCATCCAAGAGCTGAGCTCTGTGTTCGACAAGCCGGTAGCCGATAAGCTGGGGCATGTGATGCTATCGGTGTATGAGCGTTTGCATGAGAGCCTCGTTTTGCAGAGGTTAGACCTGTTAGAACGCAGGGTGAGTGACCTGTCGGACGAGTGGCGTCGGGCGCACACCGAACTTCTCCAGCGGGTAGAGCAGCAGCTGGCGCAAAGCCGCCTGGAGACGGACGCGCGTTTTGCCGAACTGGCGGAGGCACAGCG
>FMJZ01137906.1_pt1 | contig 29823 bp, 31 predicted proteins | sample 1987881 | NCBI WGS metagenome assembly FMJZ01 (sample SAMEA4378227, study PRJEB15110) | soil metagenome | biome: soil; feature: Field; material: Soil | place: India | collected 2015-03-11 | depth 0 m
AGAATGTCAAAGGGATTGCCCTGTTCGGTTTGCTGTCTGTCTTGGGCTATGAGTGTGACCTGATTGCCCCGGCTTTTCATGATCAGGAACGGGTCAGTGCCAATAAAAGAATATCTGCCCAGTTTTTGCGGGTCCATGCCACTGTCCAGAAAAAAGCTGTTCAGCTCATTCTGGAACAGGTCATAGACCTCGGAAGCGTCCCGTGAAGGATAAATTTGCTCAATAAGTGGGTAGCGGTCCACCACTGTCATTATACATCCAGCGAGACGCAATTGGAATACCCGCATTTGGGCGGCTTCTTATACGGCAGTCGGTAGTGGCCTTGACAAGCATTTCACCATGTGATAAGATGTTGACGTTAACGTAAACTGTTCTTTCATGCGTAACGGTGTAATTAGGGTTTAGCCGTTATATGCAAAAATTTGAGTGGCCTGTGAAGACAGAAACAGTAGCACCATCCACAAAAGAGACCATGAGCATCGGTGAGCTGGCGCGACGAGCTGGCTTAACTACACGGACGGTGCGTTATTATGAGGAGATGGGTTTGCTGGTCGGGGTAGTCCGTGGGGTGAACGGACGCAGGGTGTACACAGACGAGCATCTTTACCAGTTACGTCTGATACGACGCGGGAAACAGCTTCTGGGGCTGTCGCTGGCTGAATTGAAGGAGCTGGTGGAGGTTTTCAGACAGACTGGTACAGAAAGAAGTGTTGTTGTGCGCAGCATTGAAATATTACAGACCCACCTTCAGGAAGTGGAAGACAAACTGAAGAAGCTGGAAAGCTACCGCAGATTGCTGATCAGCGAGATTGAACGGGTCAAAAAGCTACTTTGAAATTGGCGGTTAAATATAAACTGCAACAAAGGTAACACCACACCGTGGCTTGGAAATTAGTGGTTAAGATTTGAAGGGGGAATGAGTATGGTGGATTCAATTCGAGTGCTGCTGGGCAAGATCGGGCTTGATGGACATGACCGGGGCATCAGAATGGTGGCTGCATGGCTGCGTGATGCCGGAATGGAAGTGGTCTATGTGGGTACGCATCAAACAGCGGAAAGGATAGCCAGGGTTGCTAGCGAGGAGGATGTGGATGTAATCGGTCTTAGCTTTCAGGGTGCTGACCATGTGCCGCTATGCCGGCAGATGGTAGAACAGATGCAAGCGAATGGCCTTGAGGATAGGCTGCTGGTTGTCGGTGGCAATATCCCCCGGGCTGATATTCCACTGCTCAAAAAAATGGGGGTAGATGCAGTTTTCCCCAGTGGCACGTCGATGAGTAAATCAGTGGCATATATAATGGAGAACGCACATAAGAAACGTAGCAGGGAGGCGAAATGAAGACTCAGGAAATAAGAAGTAGGTATTTTCAAGGGGCACGGCGGAAGGAAACCTGGTCAGGGCTCCCAGTCAAGGCAGTTTATACCCCGGAGGACATAAAGGATATCGATTATGCCCGTTGCATAGGCAATCCCGGTGAGTATCCCTACAAGAGGGGAATTTATCCCGATATGTACCGTGGGCGATTGTGGAGTCAGCGGCAGATCACCGGCTGTCCCACACCTAGGTTGACCAATGAGAGGTTGAAGTATTTGCTCAGCACTGGGGAGAGCGCTATCAACATCATAGGTGACCAGCCAACGCAAATTGGAATTGATTCTGACCATCCCTGGGCTGAGGGCTGTGTGGGGCGAGTTGGCGTGCCCGTGGACACTATGGATGACATGCGGCAGATCCTAGACGGCATTCCTCTGGACCAGGTGAGCGTTATGCTGACACTGGTTACTCCCATTGCCTTACCATCATACATGCTTATTGCTGAGGAGCAGGGTATCGCACCTCACGAACTCAGGGCCACCAATGCCATGGTTCCGCCTGTGCTGGGGGCTCCGGTGTGCATGTATGGGGGCAGGGGATGGTGGTTCGATATGGCCAAACGGCAGATGAACGAGTTCATAGATAAGCTTGATTATATGATTAAAAAATACCCCAAAATCTATGTGGCTAACTTCAACGCCTATAATATCAGGGAAACTGGTGTCGGGGCTGCCGAAGAAGTGGCCTGGATATTTGCCAATGCCTTTGAAGCGCTAAAACTGATAACGGAACGAGGCGTGTCTATTGATGTGGTGGCGCCGAAAGTCAGCTTTACCTTCAGCGTTATGATAGACATTTTTGAAGAGGTAGCCAAGTTTAGAGCAGCCAGAGCTATATGGGCCCGGACGCTGAAAGAGAAATTTGGGGCGAAGGACCCAAGATCGCTGGCGCTGAAGTACCATGTCAACACAGCCGGAATTATCATGGAGAGGCAGCAGGCGACGATAAATGTTATTCGTGCCGCCTACGCTGCACTGGCAGCGGTTCTGGGGAGCACGCAGTCGCTTCAGGTCGCCAGTTACGATGAGCCCATTGCTATACCTACCCAGGAAGCGGCTACTCTGGCCGTCAGGACACAGCAAATTCTGGCTAATGAGACAGGGGTTACCACCGTGGCTGACCCACTGGCTGGTTCCTATTACATGGAAAGCCTAACACTGCAGCTTGAGGAAAAGATGCAGAAAATCCTGGATACCATTGAGGGAATGGGTGGCTTTGCGGCGGCCGTGGCCAGCGGCTACATCGACAGAGAAATGGAGACCGCCTGGTTCAGGTATCAGAGAGAAGTTGAGAGCAAAGAACGCATCGTGGTTGGTGTCAATGAGTACACCGTTCCCGAAGAAGAGGATGCTGATATAGCAGTCTATCTCAGCCAGGTCGACTTCGAGCTGGTGCAACGCCATATCGAGAGCCTGAAGGAATTCAAGCGAAAGCGTGACCAGAACAAGGTGAAGAGGGCTCTGCAAGCATTGTTGAAAGCCACTGAAAACGAGGAATCCGATATCTGTGAGTATGAAAAGGAGTGTTGCAAGGCCGGCTGTACCACCGGTGAGGTAAGTGGGGTTAAGCGGATGGGCATCGGGCTGCCTTATGACCCGCTTGGTGTGCTGGAATACCCATTCGCCTGAAAGTGATAACCTTCGGGATTACACAGTTAAGTAGTAGTCTGGAGCTGCACCACTATATTTTTATTGTACCTGAGCTCTTGAGGCACTTCGGTTTAGTTTTTCCCAGCTGGCGAAAAAACAGCTACTGTCATCACCACAATAACAATTTGTTTCGTTCTCGCTTTGTAGATATTCACTTACCACTCCCCTCCTAGCAACCTGCAATATGTACACCGATAGCTGCATATACTAATCTTGATTACTTTTGGCAAAAGATATGCCTTCTTTCTCAAGGCTTATCGGGCGTGTTGTTCGCCTTTTCTAAGTTTTTCAGGCGGTTCAGCCGTTCCTGGGCGGCCAGCCCGTAATGTTTCTCCCAGGCTGCGAGTATTTCGTCTACAGGCACATCTATGCGGTGCCCGTGGTCTGCAACGTATTCGATATGTAATTTCCCGTCCATATTATAGGCATGGAACAGTGCGTCATTTTTACCATCGAACTCCACAGGTATAATCCTGTTATCCAGGCACATCTTGAGGTCGAACGCGGGTGTAGCCTTGATCCATTTGCCCCCCAAGAACAACTCGGTCCAACCGTGGTAGGTAAAAAGATTCGTCCCCATGATTTCGCGCAGTCTTTCAGAGACGAGGTGGTTTCTAATATCTGCCAAGTGTAGGCGTGCTGGGATACCTGCAGATCGGCAGAAGGCCGCCAGCACTGCTGCCTTTTCCACGCAAAAGCCCTCTCCTCTTTGCAGCGTCTTGCTTGCCTTGTAGTCTTCAAAGATCTCCAGAGGCACCAATGGGTTGTATTTAATATTGTCCCTTACCCAATAAAAAAGGCTTTTCGCCTTATCCTGGGGCGTTTCTTTATCTCTGGTCAATTCCCTTGCCTTGTTTATTATAAGCTCATTATCCGAGTCGATTGTGGGTGAGGGCCTGAGGTATTTTTCCATTTCGCTCATGGTTTGCCCTCCAGCACTTTCTTCATGGTGAGCCCGATTTCGGCGGGATTGGGGGCTATTGTAGCTCCAGCATTGGCCAATGCCGCTATCTTATCCTGGGCTCTTCCTGAGCTGCCGCTGATGATAGCTCCGGCATGCCCCATCCTTCTGCCAGGTGGGGCCGTAGCCCCGGCCACAAAGGCGACCACCGGTTTTGTCATCTTTTCCTTGATGAATTTAGCAGCCTCCTGCTCGGCAGTGCCACCGATTTCGCCTATGAGGACCACCGCCTTAGTGTCATTATCTTCTTGGAATAGCTCGAGTATATCAACGAATGTACTGCCAGGAAGGGGGTCCCCACCTATGCCGACGCAGGTAGACTGGCCGATGCCCAGCCTCGTTAATTGGGCAACCGTTTCGTAAGTGAGAGTGCCACTGCGGGAGACCACGCCTACGTTGCCCGGAAGGTGGATTTCACCAGCCATGAGCCCAGCCTTGCATTTTCCAGGCGAGATAAGCCCGGGGCAGTTAGGGCCAATAAGCCGGGTCGGTTTGTTTCTTAGGTAACTGTGCACCATTACCATCTCCAGAATCGGGATACCCTCGGTGATACATACGATTAGCGGGATGCCTGCATCGGCAGCTTCTAGAATCGCGTCTGTAGCGAAGGCAGGGGGTACGAAGACCATACTGGCATTGGCGCCCGTTTCCCTTACCGCTGATTCCACGGTATTGAAAACGGGTACCCCTAATATATGAGTGCCACCCTTTCCTGGGGTAACACCGGCTACAACCTTAGTACCATATTCGATGCACTTTTGGGTATGAAAGCTGCCTTCGCTGCCGGTGATGCCCTGGACTAATAGTCTGGTTTTTTCATCGATAAGAATACTCATTTCCTATCTCCCTTTAGCTGCTTCTACTGCCTTGCGGGCAGCATCGTAGAAGTCCGCTGCCTCAATATATCTTATTCCGGATTCGGCTAGAATACGTTTCCCCTCCTCAACATTGGTCCCGGCCAACCTGACGATAAGCGGAAGTCTGACGTCCATCTGTTTATGAGCTTCAACGATGCCACGGGCGATGACGTCCACTCTGGCCATGCCGCCGAATATGTTAATCAGGATTGCCTTCACGCTAGGGTCGGTGGTGAAAATCTTGAACGCATTGACGATACGCCCAGGGTCGTTTACCGTGCCGGTATCAAGAAAATTGGCTGGTCTACCGCCGGCGTGGGTAATAAGGTCCATAACCGCCATAGCCAGGCCGGCCCCGTTGACCATGCAGCCGATATTGCCGTCCATTTTTATGTAGTTCTTAATTCCCAGCTCATTGGCTTTGACTTCAAGGGGGTCCTCCTGTTCCACGTCACGAAGTTGTTCGATGTCGCTATGGCGGAAAAGGGCGTTATCATCGAAGTTCAACTTGGCATCAAGAGCCAGCAGCGCACCATCATTGGTAACAACCAGTGGATTTATCTCGGCTAGGGAGCAGTCTTTCGTCTGAAATAATTTGTACAGGTTTGTCATCAGGCTGGTGGCTGGTCTTATCTGAGCTGCGGTTAGGTTCATACCATAAGCCAGCTTACGTCCCTGAAATGCCTGAAAGCCAGTTGCGGGGTCAATATGGGCTTTAAGGATTTTCTCCGGGTTGACTCTAGCCATCTCTTCAATGTCCATACCCCCGGCTTCACTAGCCATCATCACCGGCATCCGGCTGGCATTATCGATAATGATGCTGAGGTAGAGCTCTCGCTGGACCTCAACCGCCTCCTCAACCAGTACCCTGCTCACCGGCACCCCATCAGGGGTTGTCTGGTGTGTTACCAGTCTCGTGCCAAGTATCTGCGCTGCCAGCTTTTCTGCTTCCTCAGGTGTGCTGGCTACCTTTATGCCACCGGCCTTACCTCTACCGCCGGCATATACCTGGGCCTTGATGGCCACCTTGCCACCCAGTTCAGCGGCTATTTTCTTAGCCTCTGCCGGTGTGGTAGCTACGCTACCTTTAGGCACAGGAATGCCAAACTCGGCCAGCAATGCCTTTGCCTGGTATTCGTGGATTTTCATCCATTTCCCTCCTTGTAATACAGGATTTCAGCGATTGGTTAACAAACGGTTGTACTAAAAACAACGTTTGGCGGAGGGGGTGGGATTCGAACCCACGTTCGCTTTCGCGAAAGCGGTTTTCAAGACCGCCGCCATAGTCCACTCGGCCACCCCTCCAAACTCCAAAACCACACTAGTATAGGAAATCAGATAGTGTTTATCAACCTTGTTCTTCGGTGTTTTGTTTTAAAAATCATATGGTAGATGTATAATTGTGGTTCGGGGGTGTCTCATGAAAATAAACATTTTGGGTATATGTGGTAGTCCCATTAAAGGTGGCAATACTGAAACCTTTCTGCGAGAGAGCCTGAAGGCTGCCGAAACTATTGATGGTGTTGAGACAAGGCTGATAGCTTTGGCCGGCAAAGAAATAAAAGACTGCAGACATTGTAACTGGTGTATCAGGAAACAGGAGGAAGGAAAGCCCTGTGCCCAGCGGGATGATATGGACGAGATATACCCCGAACTGTTGAGGGCTGATGCTCTTTTGCTGGCGACGCCTGTTTACATCGGGCGGCTTTCTGGCTATATGGCCTGCTTTACGGACAGATTACGGGTGTTTGCCTGGGGTAATGTTTACCGTGGGAAACTGACGAGCAAGGTGGGCGGTGCGTTGGCTGTGTCATGGGGCAGAAACTATGGTATAGAGACGGCATTGGTCAGTATCCTATCGGCTTTTTTTATGATGGGATTGATACCGGTGGGCCCGCCTCATGGCTATGGTTCACCCTTCGGGGCTTGTGGCTTAGCCAGTGAGCATGGCACCGGGAAATTCAATCCTGAAGACAAGCTTGGTGTATTGCGGGACGAATATGGTATCAAAGGAGCACAAGCTTTGGGGAAAAGGGTTGCTGAAGTTACCAGACTCATTAAAGCTGGTGAAGCTGCACTGAATGACCTGCACTGATTATAGCGTGGTTGAAAGTTTAGTCGGTTGACTAAAAAGTTGTGACTAAAGAGAATTGAGTATGTTTTCTATTTCGCTTTGACTTCTGAATGGCCCTTGTTTTATCTCTTTAATTATCCCGTCAGCATTGATGAAGAAGGTGCGAGGGATTTCGGTGATGTTGTAAAGGGTCTTGGCATCACCGTTCAGGTCGAGGAGGATGGGGAAACTATATCTTTTGTCGTTTATCCATGAGTGTGCGGAGTCTGCGCGGTCTTTTACATGTATAGCCAGTATGACCAGTCTGTCACGTGGCCACTTTTCGAAGACCTCTTGAATATGGGGCATTTCTCTGGTACAAGGTTCACACCAGGTTGCCCAGAAATTGACCATCACAATCTTGCCACGGAAGCTACTCAAAGTTACATCCTGTCCAGCCAGGTTCTTAAGCGTGAAGTCAGGGGCACGGTTGCCGATTTGATACCCCACAGGGATGATTGGCCGAGTCGTAAATGTTTGGTTGCTTGTTATCACGGCCGTGTTGCCAAAGGCATCTTTTGATATTATCTTGAAGTAGTAGGTTGTATCCGGGTCCAGGTTTCCGAGCGTCACACTATGGTAGGTGGAAAACTTTGTATTTTCTATCGTCTTTAAGCCATATAGTTCAGTTTTTCCATATTCAACCTGGCTGGTGGCAGGTTCACTTGTCAGCCAGGTGATTATGGCGCTTGACTCATTAATGCTGGATACATTGATACCTGAGATCGCTGGTGGGGTAGTGTCAGCTTGTGCTGAAGTTCTAAGAGTTCCTTCAGATGTAACTTCATTTCCGCTGGCGTCTCTTGATGTCACAGTGTAGCGATAAGTTGTGTCTGGTTTAAGCCCACTTATGGTTAAGGAATAGCTGGCTGCTGGGGCTTGATTAGCTCCTGTCCATGCGACTGTACCATTGGGGTCATATATTGTAACTTGACTGATGACTGGCGTATCAGTTTTCCACGTCATCACCGCGCCTGTTTCAGTTACCGATGACATTGAGATGTAAGGAATGCGGATAGGTGCACTGCTGGATGGGACATGAGGTCGTGGTGGTTGTTCTATCTGGCCAACAACGTAGTATATGCCACTGCCGATAAAAAAGCATATGATTAAAACAAGGAAAGTAGTTGTGAGCCAAGCAAAAGCCCGCCTGGCTGATGGCGATGTCCTTGGTCTTTTTGGTGTGATCTTTACCGGCTTGTATTGTTTTGGTAGCGCTGGTATGCCTACTGGCACTGGCACTGCAGTGGCAGCTACGGGTACCGGGCGGGGAACAAGTGGCTGTATTCGGCTATATGGCACGATGCCTGATTGGTTATAATTCACGGGGTGTCCCAGGGTGGGTACTGGGATGGCGACGGGAGGGAGTAAGTTATATTGAAACCTTGTAGTGTAGTTTGTCTGAGATGTGTAGCTTGGGGTGCCATACGGTCGTGGTACAGGTAATGGGCCTATCATGTTTGGACGTAACGTTTGCTGCTCTATTACTCGCTGCTGGCTGCCATAGAGGAGGCCACATCCGAAGCACCGACCTGACACTGTGTCCACGCTGGCGCCGCACTCGGGGCAGTTGTGCTGAGTGTGACTGCCAGGAAATACAGCAGGTTGCAGGCGCGTAGATGTCTGTGGCCTTGGGTGTGGTAAATTGCCTGGAAATCTTGTAGCCGGCATGCCTTGTGGTCGTACCTGTACTGTGGGTGTTGTAGGCTGTCCTGCAACTTTAGGTTCTTCTGGGATACAGAGGAAGCCGCACCTTGGGCAAAACCTTGACCTTTGTGGCAGTGGAACACGGCAATGTGGGCACAAGATAGTACCGCAGTTGCGGCACAATGGCTCGCCTGGAATCATTTGTGCATGACAAACAGAGCAAAGGGCTATTCTCGGCTGCATTCCTATCGCTGGTCTCCAGTTAAACCATATTTTGGAGTTTCAGCTGGTATTTAACCTCCTTGTTTTACTTGAGGCTTTAGCCTCACTGTGAGGAAGCGACTCTTAAGAGTCGCAGTAAATTGCTAACCAACCATATCTAACTAAATATAAATTACACCTAATTATACACCGAATCATAACATAAGTGTAATTTGTGGTTCATGAGTGATTACCCCCGGTGGCGGGCCCTCAGCCTCGCTGTAAAAAGCAAGCCATGAAGGGTGGCATTAATGTGGAGCAATCTGTGTGGGCCACAAGCAGACGAAACAGTTCACTATTCGATGGAGTCAAGTATAGCTTTGATTTCCTCCAGGCTTTTGAGCAAGCCAACTTTTATTGCTCTGATTACTCCTCCACGGTCTATAAAAAAGGTTGTAGGCATTACACGAATAGGATAGTCTCCAAGTATGCTGGGTTGATTTACCAGTATGAGGAAAGTTATTTCTGGATGTTTGTTGCCAAAGTTAAGGATGTTTTCAACGTTTTTGTCGAGGCATACCGTTAGCACGGCTACATCCTCACGGGTTTCATGGATGGCCTGAATATAGGGCAGTTCCAGCACGCAACCATAACAATTGGTAGCCCAAAGGTTAAGCAGAACTTTTTTCCCCCGAAAATCGCTGAGATAGATTAATGAGTCATTTCCCAGCTGTGGCAGGGCAAAATCAGGAGCGCGGTTGCCAACTTCAGCCGGCATTGGGCTAAGTGTGGTGAATTTTTTTGTTTCCGAGACTGTTTCAATGCCGCTGGCATCTTTCACAGTTATTTTGTAAAAATAGCTTGTGTCTGGCGCAAGGCCCGTTATTTTTGCGCTGTTCTCGGTGCCCTTGTGCTGTCCTGATGGCCCGGACAATTCGCATTCCGGGCTTTTCCCGTATTTGATTTCGTACGTTGTTATGGGTTCGGCAGTCTTCCAGAATACGTAGGCGCATATTTCGGTTACTTGGCCGATGCCAAAATCCAAAAGCTTTGGTGGCGCAATATCTTCAAAATGTGCTGCGATTGTCATGGGCTTTGTGATAGTGATGTCAATGGAGTTCGAATTCGAAGCATATCCGTCCCAGCGTTGGAACCTCCAGCCGTCAGCGGGGATAGCGGTCACTGTAATTTTTGTGCCTGGCTTATATTCTTCGCTGAACGGCCTCCCTGGCTCACATGTTTTCTCGCTGCCATCTGATATTTTTATGCTACCACCACGTGTGGCCACACCTATGTTAACCGTATAGTAAGTGACCGCAGTGGTAGGTGAAGAAATAGCGGGTGAGCTAGTATTTGGCTTAGGTGGGGGAGATGGAGTCTCTGACAAGCCGGAGCGATTGAGATAATACACAATAGCCGGTAAAGAAGCTGCTAGCATTATCAAGATTACTGCGACTCTTATAAACCACCACTTAATTGTTTCATTTAGAGAAAATTTTGGTAGTTTTAAGCTTGACTGTTGATTAAGCTTATCCCCATCCGGCGAACGTTTAAATACTGTTGTGCTAGGCGTGCTGGTGGGTGAGTGGTATGCCTCATTTATTTTCGAAACTGTCCGACGCTGTGACGGTTGGGGCTGATTGCTTGGCTCATAGACTTGAGTCGTTTGGCTCGATTGTGCTTCTTTCTTCGGTAATTGCCTTCTATATTTAGGGCTAGTTCGGCTTGTTGGTTGCTGTTGCGAGGTCTGATGCGATAGTTTTCCATACATCATCCCACAACTTTGGCACCTTCCGGTTTGGGGGTTGACTGTACCGGAGCAGCCTTCACGTTTGCATTTCTGCCAGGAAAGAGTATCAGATGACTGGGGCGAATTCAGAAGTCCGTCAGGGGGTTTTTGATTTCTGGGTGTTAGATTCATCGGTGACATTACATTGTGATTCCGAAAGTATGTTAGCTTTTCAGGGAAGTCTGCAGCTTAAGTCTCTATTAATATGGTTTTAAATCCTATCCTAACTTTATATTTGGACAAAGTCAAGTGCTCGCATCAGCATTGCTGGATTTTTTACCAATTGAAGCGGCTCTAAAGGGCTGTACTATAATTGGTGGAACTATTTTGGCTGGATAGTAGGGCTGTGCCAGGCGTCGGATAAAACAGTTTCTGGAGAAGGTTTAAGATTCAACGCTCTCTGCTTCAGCCCCGACGTTATCTTTCGCTTCTTGTCTTCATGGTGCCGGTGTAACCACAACTGCGGTTTGGACATGTTCCGTAGGTTTGGCTAGTTTTGGTACCACAGTGTGGGCAGATGTAATGTGCTAGCCTGCTCAGGGCTTTAGGGGGTTTCTGACCCCTTCTTTCCCCGGGCACCGTCGGCGGCTCCACAGTTATAGTTATGCCATAATTGTCAGTTCCCCGTAGGCGTATGTCTTTGTGTTCCATAGGGCCAATGTAGCCGCAGTTGGGACAGTGACCGGACTTGATTCTCGTTTTAGCGCCACAGCAAGGGCAGGAATACCGTAATTTAAACTCGTCTTCCACTTTTGTGCTTGTTTTCCAATTAGCCTTTACTATCTGTTTGGCAGTCAAGCCCTGATTACATCGGTTCGCATATATGGCTTGAGCACATCAGGTATCTTTATGCTACCATCAGCCTGCTGGTAGTTTTCCAGTAATGCAATAACTACTCGAGGTAGAGCAAGCCCGGAGCCATTAAGTGTGTGGACAAAGCGTGGTTTGGCACCAGGTTCAGGGCGATAGCGTATATTGGCCCGTCTGGCCTGGAAATCACCACAATTGCTGCACGAGCTTACCTCCAGCCATTCACCACACCCAGGAGCCCACATTTCGATGTCAAAGGACTTCACGGCAGCGAAGCCTAGATCACCGGTGCATAATTGAACTACGCGATATGGTATGTCCAAGCGGCGGCATACATCCTCGGCATCCTTCACCATCTTGTCCAGTTCCTTGTCCGAGTTCTCCGGTTCGGCAAACTTGTAAAGCTCCACTTTATCGAACTGGTGCCCTCTTTTGATGCCCCTAGTGTCTTTGCCGGCAGCCATCTTCTCACGGCGGAAACAGGCAGTGTAGGCCACGTAGTAAATAGGCAAAGTGCCCGGTTGCAGGATTTCATCCCGGTGCAGGTTGGTGAGGGGTACTTCAGCGGTGGGCACAAACCAGAAATCATCCTCTTCATCGTGATACAGGTTATCGGCAAACTTAGGCAGGTTTCCAGAGCCAACCATGCATTCGCGTTTGACCATGAAGGGGGGATAGATTTCGGTGTAGCCGTGTTCGTCTACATGTAGGTCTAGCATGAAGGCGATGAGTGCCCGCTGCAGATGAGCTCCCAGTCCCTTCAAGATGTAGAAGCGGCTCCCAGAAAGTTTGACACCACGTTGGAAATCTATTATTCCTAGCTTCTCCCCCAGCTCCCAATGGGGGAGTGGGGTAAAGGAAAATTCCTTCCGCTCCCCACAGGAGCGCACTACTATATTGCCCTGCGAGTCCTTGCTGACTGGCACATCGTCAGCGGGGATATTGGGCAGTCGCAATAGGTGGTCTTCCAGCTCAGCCTCTAGCCGCTGTATCTCTATTTCGAGTGAAGCGATTTTTTCACCGAGCTGACGCATATCGGCGATTAGCTGAGGCGGCTTTTCGGCCATCTTGCCCAGTTGTTTGCTCACCTGGTTGCGTTGTGCCCTGAGCGTTTCCATCTCATGCAGTCTCTGGCGGTGTTGCTCGTCTAGGCTCAGGATGGTGTCAATCGGTGCGTGTTCGCCGCGCTTTTCCAGCGCCTGGCGTACTGATTCGGGATTTTCACGGATTAGTTTGATATCGAGCATCAAATGACCTCAATGGACTTAGTGCAGCTAAACATCTTTTTCTGGCTGCTTCGACTTCAGTTGGGGAAAAAGGATAACTTCACGGATGGACGGCTTATCGGTCATCAGCATTGTTAATCGGTCAATACCTACACCCAGACCACCAGTCGGTGGCATGCCATATTCCAATGCCTGAAGAAAATCCTCGTCAATGACCTCAATTTCCGGTTCCTCGTAATCTGTTCCCTTTATTGCTTCAGTGGACTGCATGACTATCTGCTGGTGGAAACGGTCTCTCTGTTCTAGAGGGTCGTTAAGTTCGGTGAAGGCATTGGCAATTTCTATTCCGCCAATAAAGAGTTCAAAACGTTCTACCAGTCGGTCATTATCTCGTTTCCTCTTGGCCAAAGGTGACATCTCCACCGGATAGTCCAGTATGAAGGTGGGCTGAATAATGCTGGGTTCAACGAAGGTGGAAATGAGCTCGTCCACCAGTCTCCCTTTGTCTTTACTGGGGTCAACCTCCATTCCCAGTTGTTCCATCCTTTTTCGCAGAGAGGTGGCATCTGGATAGTCCATGAAATCAATACCGCAGCGCTCCTTGATTGCTTCACGCAGGCTGAGGCGCTGCCAGGGAAGTGTGAGGTCAATCAGCTCGTTGTTGAACTTAATTTTAACCTTGCCGATTATTTTTCTGGCAATGTAGTAAACCATGTCTTCCGTAAGCTTCATCATATCATTGTAATCAGCATAGGCTTGGTAGAGTTCCAGCATGGTGAATTCCGGGTTGTGCCTTGTTGAGATGCCCTCATTGCGGAATACCCTTCCGATCTCATAGACTTTGTCAAAGCCACCGATTATTAGCCGTTTAAGGTAAAGTTCCAGAGCAATCCTCAGGTACAAATCTTCATTGAGGGCGTGGTGGTGTGTTTTAAAGCGGCGGGCGAGCGCACCGCCAGCCACCGGTTGTAATACCGGGGTTTCTACTTCAATAAATCCTCGCCTGTCCAAAAAAAGTCGGATAGCTGATATTATTCGGCTGCGGAGCTGGAAAACAGGCTTGGCTTCTTCATTGGAAATTAAATCTAAATAACGCTGTCGGTATCGTTTCTCAACATCAACCAGCCCGTGCCATTTCTCAGGCAGCGGTAACAGAGATTTAGACAGGATTAAGAACTCCGTTACTTCAAGGGTGATTTCGCCAGTCCTGGTTCGAAAGAGCTTACCTGTAGCACCAATGATGTCACCGATGTCAATATTGTGAAGAAATTCATATTTTTCGTTACCGAGGCGGTCATAGCTGAAATAAAGTTGAATTTTGCCTGAGCCATCGCGGATGTCGAAAAAGGCTAGTTTTCCCATAAAGCGTATAGCTGTAACTCTACCAGCTAGACTCAATTCCGGGTTTGGAATAGTCTGAGGACTTGCCTCTACATTCTTGAAGAGATTTATTGCTTCATCTATTGTGTGGCTGCGGTGGTAGAAGTGGGGATAGGGATTTACTCCTTGCTGGCGGATTCTTTCCAGCTTTTCTAAACGCTGCCGGGCAATTTGCTGCAATCTTGCCATGATTTTTAAGTTACGTCCAATATCAAGAGGTTGAGGGTCCCAGCCGGGGTTGATACTTCAACTGTCTCGCCAATTCTCCTGCCCAGAAGGGCCTTTCCTACTGGTGATTCATTTGAGATTTTTCCCTCAATAGGGTTAGATTCGGTACTGCCCACAATGGTGAATTGTTCTATCTTGCCATCCTGGTTCTGGATTAGTACCTTATCACCCAGTTCAACTACTCCTGGCGAACTCGGCGACTCTATGATTGTAGCATTCCTGACGATGTTTTCTAGCATGAGGATCCTGCCCTCTACAAAGGCCTGGTCATTCTTGGCATCCTCATACTCAGCGTTGTTTTCGGTGCCTCCCATCTCTCGAGCCCGCTTAATTTTGCTGGCAACTTCAGGTCTTCGCACCGACCGAAGGTACTCCAGTTCAGAGCGCAATTTGGCTAAGCCCTCTTGGGTTATGAGAATTTTCTTCTGGTTCATGTGAGCTCTCCTGTCTGAAAGCTAGTAAAAAAACTGAGAGTTTCGGAAACTCTCAGTCTATCACCAATGTTCGAAACATATTATAGGCTGCTTTGCCCTGGTTTGTAAAGAGCGAAACAAAGTTAATATAATTACACGGCCTAGATGGCAGGAGGGAGCATGGTAGCTTTATACATAGCATCTACAACGGAAGATTCTGGAAAGACAGCTCTGTGTGCTGGTATCGGCAGGCGATTAATTGAACAAGGGATAAAAGTCGGTTTCTTTATCCCGGTCCAGCTTTCTGGAAAAGACACTGCCAATGGCTATAAAGATGCAGCTTTTGTTAGAGAAGCCTTGATGTTGACAGAGCCGACAGAGCAATTATGCTATATCCGCTTATCCCCAAAGGAATTGTGGCGGGGTTTAACTGATGATGCGAACGACTTTGTTAAGAGACTCAGACAGGCCTACCGCCAAATATCACGGGGTAAAGATGTTATTCTCATGGAGGGTTTAGGTAACTTGGACAGGGACAAAGTGTCTACTCTGGCTTGTTACAGTATTGCCGACGCCCTGGATGCCAGAGTTATAGTTGTGCTTTGTTACTATTCCGTTTCGGAGCTATCGAAAATCGTCCAGATAGGCAAAAAGTTAGAGAAGCGATTAATCGGGGTTGTCATCAACTTTGTACCCGAGCCACAAATAGAAGTGGTGAAACAGGAGCTGTCGGGCTCATTACAAAGGTCAGGAATAAGGGTCCTGGGTATACTTCCAGAGGTCAGGGGCTTGCTGGGTGTGACTGTCGGTGAACTAGCCGAAACTCTTCGCGGAGAAATATTATGCTGTCCTGATAAGGCAGGTGAGATAGTGGAGAACATTATGCTTGGAGCTATGACTCCCGACTCCGGGATAGACTATTTCAGCCGCAAGGCGAACAAGGCCGTGGTGGTTCGAGGTGAGCGTGCTGATATGCAGTTGGCCGCCTTACAGACTTCAACAAAATGTCTTATACTCAGTGGTGGGGTAAGACCTTTGCCTACAGTCATGTCCAGGGCTGAGGAGAACCACGTGCCGATAATAGTACTCAGTCAGGACATATCTGCAGTTATAGCTGGAATTGAAGAGGCTTTAGCTAAGGCAAGATTTCGAGGAGCGGAGAAACTACGGAGATTCGAAAATCTTTTACAGCGACATTTTGACTTCAAAGCCCTTTATCAGGAGCTTGGTCTGAAAGTCTAGTCATTGCTTTGCTGGCGGAGTGCTTATACCCAAAATTTCTTTTGCCTCTTTGGCCAGAAAGGATGGCACTTGTACCTCTACCTGCCCAAGCCCATTAATGGTCAGGCCGTATATAAGCCCCATGCTCTCATAGCGAAGAATAACAGGGATTCCTTCGCTTTCAAGACGTCCCTTTATGATTCCGGCCTCCGGTTGTCCAGAGGCCGCATATACTGTAGTTAGGGTTAGGTCGGTAAATTCAGGCAATGTTTTTAGCTCGTAGTTCTTGTTGCTGTAGTGCTAGACTTTTGACTGTGGTGTGCCCAAAATGATACTGGCACCATTTATGGGTACTAATTGCTCTATGAAAGAGAAACTCTGGCACAGGTTGTATTCAAGCCGCGCCAGAGTTTCTGGCTTTACAAAGTTATATTGGCTTCTTAGAGATGTATCTACTTGTTGGCCAACGGGTTGACGCACAGGTTGTCCTGGAGGCACCAGGTCAGTGTGCAACACTCCGTATGTGGACAGCCTGAAAGCCCCCAATCGCCACCCTTGTTGCCGCCGTAGCATTCGCTGGTGCCGAAGTGGTTCGGATGCGAATCATTGACCCTGTGGTGTTTGCTAATGGTGCAGGCGGCCCAGCTCTTGTTGGCGAAGGCTAGACTCACGCCCCAGCAGCCGCCGCAATGCGGTAGTTTATCTTTCCATACTAATTCATCATTGCATTTGCAGCAGGCGGGAAGCTGGCATTCAGTAACCCCTAACACATCGCAAGCAGGGTTGCACTTTGAGTCAGCGCATGCCGCTGCGTCGTCACAGCAGGCTAGACAGCCTTGTTCCTTACTGCGACATGAAGGACACCCTCCAGGCCAGCACGAATTTGGGTCCCCGTATAGTGGGTTTTTCCCGGGGCAGTTTGTGCCTAGCTGGGCGCACAGGACGTCAGGGCTGCATAGTCCGGCAAGGCGAGACATAGCTTGAATTGGAGTCCTGCCCCAATGATTAAGGTAAAGATGGCGGGAAATATCATTTTTCCACCACTTCGGGAATGGCTCCTGCTCACATTTAGCTAAGCCACCAAACCCCGGCTGATCTTGAGCAAAAACAGCCACTGGAACCAGGATAAGGGATGCTGCCAGCACCAAGGCAAACAGAACACCGACAGTTTTTCTCACTTTTCACCTCCTTCTCGGTTTTGCTTGATTTTACAGTGTGAAATCACCTTTGTCAAGAGTCTTTTTCGGTAAAAAGGTCTTGAAAATCCTAGATGCAGAATATAAAATTACTGCCTGTTGTAGTAATCCCTTTCAGATTGGAGGTGAGAACTTCATCAAGAATCTAAAAATCTAAAGGAGGGACGGTGATTTGAATGCTCTCGGAAGACACTTACTGCTGGAACTCAAAGATTGTAATGCGGAGGTGCTCAATGACCTAGATCTCCTTAAAAGTTGCCTTCGCGACGCTGCCCAGAAAATCGGAGCTACCGTAGTAAATGAATGTTTCCATGAATTCAGCCCTCACGGTATAAGCGGCGTGTTGGTTATTTCCGAATCGCATCTGTGCATTCATACCTGGCCAGAATATGGCTATGCCGCTGTAGACATTTTCACCTGCGGGGATTCCACAAAGCCTGAGCTAGCTGTGAAACCGCTGATAGAAAAACTAGGATCGAAGAATCCCTCGCTTATTGAGTTGAAAAGGGGCGTTTTGCAAAATATTCAAGTTGGCTGTGACATATAATGAATGGTCTAGACGATTCCGATAAACGTGAATGGTTATATGATGAGGTCAGCCCTGACCTTGCCCAGCTCCACAGAATTAAGCGGGTAATATTCTCAGGGCGAACTGAATTTCAGTCTGTTGAGATTATCGAGACTAGGAGCTTCGGAGTTTGTCTAGTCTTGGATGGCAAGATACAGTCCAGCGAGCGTGATGAGTTCATCTATCATGAGGCGCTGGTTCATCCGGCAATGTTGAGCCATTCATGGCCGGAGACGGTTTTCATTGCTGGGGGTGGTGAGGGGGCCACTCTTCGTGAGGTGCTGAACCATAAGACGGTGAAAAGAGTGGTTATGGTGGATATCGATAGGCAGGTAATAGATATCTGCCGTCGCTTTCTTGTCTCTTTCCACAGGGGGGCTTTCGAAGATTCACGTGTGGAACTTCAGATAGCAGATGCTCGGACATATTTAGAAAAGACCACTGATAGGTTTGATGTTATCGTAATCGACCTGGTTGAGCCTCTAAAACAGGGGCCAGCTTGTTTGCTATATACTAAGGAATTTTATCAATTAGTCAAAGATAAGCTGAGTTCTGAAGGCATTATAGCTGTCCAGTCTGGGGCTTCTGGATGGACTAATTTGCGAAACTTCACTGCGATTATAAATACTTTGAAAAGTGTTTTTTCCATAGTTTGCCCCTATCAAGCTTATGTTCCCTCCTTCGTTGACCTTTGGGGATTTGCTACGGCGTCTCAAACTATTAGTCCTATCAAGTTACTGCCGGAAGAAATAGATAGCAGGATTTCAGCCAGGATGTTGAAGAAGCCAAGGTCGTATGACGGGTTAAGTCATCAGGCTGCATTCATTCTTCCTAAACATACGCGCCATCAGTTAGCTATTACCAGAAGAATTATCACTGATAGGAACCCAATTTTCGTACATTGACGGCAAGTTAAAGCCCGGCTATCTTTGTAGTTTGTGCTTTATATGAGGCACTACTTCGTAGTGCCGGACTTCAGCAACACGGGAAACTCACAAAATCGCTGGTAAAAACCGAGCTGTACTTATTTCGATGATTGTTTATGGGTGCTTCTAAATTTTTATCTGGTTTGTCCTTGTCGGTGCACAGGGCTGTAGATTTCCATAAGTATAAAAGTATGGTCACGGTTTGTAAGCTGCCCGCAGGGGGCGAAGCCACATTTCTGGAAGCATTTCTGGGCTCGGATATTCCAGTTTAAAGTCTTAAGGTAGATTCTTTTCAGCTTTGTTTGTGAGAACATATAGTCGATCAAAGTTAGTACGGCATCAGCCCCATAGCCCTGGTTCCAGAACGATTTGTCACCGACCATGATGCCCATTTCCGCCTGGCCCTTAACTTCATCTATGTTGAAATAACCACAGTTGCCAATGTGTTTTCCGTCAAGGGTTTCAATAGCGAACCGGCAGCTTGGGCCGGGGTGGTACAGTTCTTCGATATAATTCTCCAGAAATTCTTCGAAGGAGCATGATATCGGGGTGGTGGCATCGAGGCTACATAACTCAGCATCTCGCCTCCAGCTATAGTCGTTAGCAGCGTCTTGCAGTCGTTTCGGGCGTAGCCTCACTTTATTCCCTGTTAATGTTTGCTGTCTAGTTAAAGCTCCTGAGATAGAGGGTCTTCGCAAAACAGTATCTCCTGCAGAGCTGATTTAGCTGCCTCGCGGATTCTAGGCTGGCGATTTCTTAAAAGTTTTTTCAAAGCTTGCTTAGCTTGTTCACCCTTTATTTGTCCTAACGCCTTTATAGTTGCCTCCTGGACTCGTTCATCGTCATCATCAATAAGTTCGAGCAGGTAAGGTATGGCTTTCTCATCACCGATTTCACCACAGGCAGTAGCTGCCTGGTACCGTATCTCCGCTTCAGTGCTATTCAATTCGCTGAGCAGAATGGGCAGCCACATCGGGTCGCAATTACGCCCCATGGCACACAATGAACTTGCTTTCAGCTTTATGTCATTGGCTTGATAGGCTTCTTCAATGAGTTTTTTTACTTCTGGTAGATTAAAAGGCGAAATAGCCTCTAGTGCCCGGCGCTTTACTTCAACGGTTTCGGCCTTATTGTTGAGTACGTCTAGCAAGGCTGAGTATATCTGGTCTCTAAAATGAGCAGGTAAACTACCCTGTTCGCTCAAAAGGGAGTATTTGCCTAGAATTGTAGCTGCTGTTGCGCGTACCTTGGAGGAGCTATCTTCCTTCAATGAGTGTATTAACGGGTCGATCAGGCGGTAATTCTCTTCCGTTTCCAAAGTGGCAATAGCCTTGACCCTAATCATTTCATCAGGGTCATGCCCACATAAAACGAAGACACTGCTGAAATCGAGTCTGACATCAATGCTGCTTAGGTAGATGAGTTGAGAAATGATTTGATGACGTCTCGCTACGTCCGTTTTCCTCCAGAATTCTTTGACGAAGTTAAGTTCTGAGGCATTCAAATCCGATAAGTGAACCAGATTGGAGTTCACTATAGGCTTACATGAGTCGAAGATTTCCGCAATAAACTGCAAGCGTGGCGACGTTCTGGCTACCATTTTTACTCCAATTCCTCCTCGTCCTCCTCATCTTCCTCCTCATCTTCTGGCGGCCATACGGGTTTGGTGTACCGGTCAATATATTCCCCCATGGCTTCAGCGGCTATTTTTTTCATTTCCTCATCAGACTCTTTGGCTAGTTTGGCGAGTTCATCCAGGTTTACATTGATGCCGAGTATCTTAATCAGTATGTCAAGCACTGCCAGGGCAGCTTTTGGGTTGGGTATTCGACTGGTGTAAGATGGCACTTCACCTAACAGGCATATGCCTTGAAAACCTCTTTCCTTTGCTACTCCTAAAAACAGTCCATTAAGTCCAGCAATCTGAATATCGCCGCGGAGAACAACATCGTATTTTTTTAATACCTCAATAAGCTTATGATTTGTGGCGGCTCCCCACACCTTCGGTTTTTCGGTGTGATGAATTCTGGCAATGGCTGCAGCGCAGGTGTATATCATCTTTACCTTAAGTTTTCGGCTAACGTCAAGGACACAATTAGCCAGCTCATAACCTTTGAAGCTTGGTTGTTCATCACTAATTAAGAAAATTAAGTCTCGTTCGGAGTCTGGGTTATGCCAGTAATAGAATTTGTTTTCCGGGAATTGTGGTGCCTCGATGATGTTGTTTTTGACCATAATGCCAATGGGGTCAAAAAACTCGAAAGGCTCAACCTCCCCAATCTCCTCGGCATTTAGCTTATCTCTAAGATACTTAGCTGCTATAAGTGCCACGTTTCCTATTCCAGGCCAGGCTGCAATCAGGTCACATGCTTTAGGATGTGGTTCTTTATAAAATCTAATTGCGTTTTTCATGTTGTTTGAACTAAACTTACACGGCCTTAGTGGCTACCGATAGTCTGGGGCAGTAGAGGCTTGGTGTCGATATGAAACCTTCAACCCAGCGTGTGTCCTGCCCTACTGCCTCAATTTGCTTTAACACCTGGTATACATTTCCGGAAATCATGCAATCTTTTACTCGACCCACTATTTCACCCCTTTCAACCTTATAGCCTAATAGAACGTTGCCGCTGAAGTCACCGTTTAATATGTTGCCCTGTTCGGCACCTATTACAAACTCGACAATTAGACCTTCACGTATATCTTTTATCATGTCCTCAAAAGAACTATCACCCTTTTCTATAATTAGAGAGCTGGGAGAAGGCGCCGGCAGACCACCATGGCGGATACCATTGCCGGTGCTTCGTGTGTTGGCCAGAGCTGCTGTCTGGAGGTCATATAAAAATTGCATCACCGTTCCATTAGTGACAAGTGGCGTTCGCTGGCCAGGCATTGCCTCATCATCGCAAGGATAGCTGGCTACCCGGTAAGGTATAGTAGCATCATCCCACAGAGAAAATCTTTTGTCAAAAATTTGCTGCCCCTGTTTGTCCTTTAACGGTGAGGCACCGTCATATACCCTTTTCCCATTAAAAGCTGCGACCAATGGAGCTATCAGAGTGCTAGCCACGCCGTGTGGTGTAAAAATAACCGGCAGCAAACCGGCTGATATCTTGACATTCCTCCTGGCGAGCTCAAGCTGTCTTGTTATCTCTTCTGCTAATGGCTTGAAATCTGATATAGCATGGCATAAGCTGTCGCTGTCGCCAACGAAGAGTATGTCCTCGTTTTTTACAAGCATGCCTTCAATACTGAGATTAAAAAAGCTCTTGGTGTAGCTAATGTGGCCGCCTTCGGAATTGATGATGCTGACGGAGGTGACCCCTTTGATTACTGACAGTTCACACAGAATGTCCGGCGTATGTTGTCTTATCACTGTGATGAGTTGCTCTCCAAGCTGTACCATATCTTCGATAGTTACCTTATCTATTTGCGGATCAAACGTGTCGATATTGGGGTAGGTCTTGACGCTGGGGAAAGTGAATTTAACAGGCGTACCAAATTGGCAAGCCTCGGTTGCCATTTCAACTAATGTTAATGGCTCAATTGGGCCGGTAGCTTGAGCAAAGCCCACCCGACCACCTTTGATAACTCTTAAAGCGGTGATTGTGCTTTCTTTGTTCTGGATTTGCTTGAGTCGGTTGGATTCAAAGCGAACAGGTGTCACGGTAGTAGATGCTTGATATACTTCGGCCTGTTCAGCCACCTTTTTGGCGCGTAACAAAATCTCTTCCATCTATCCTCCGCCTACTAGGCAATGGCGGATTCTTATATGTGGGCCGCCATTGGACACTGGCAAAGGTGATTGTGCGCCTTTGCCACACCCCCCACCCTGGCTCATCTGTAAATCATTGCCAATGGCATCTATGTTGCCTAAAGTGACAAAGACATTGCCGCTGAGCACCACAGGTTGAAGCAATTCCGCTATCTTGCCATTGCGAATCATATAGGCTTCAGCGGCGGAGAAAGTAAACATTTCTAGGGCGGTGGTGCCGCCATACCAATCCTTTGCATAGATGCCTTCCTTGATGTCACTGATAATATCTTCAAAAGACAACGTTCCCGGTTCAATGTACGTGTTGGTCATCCTGACTATCGGCGGGAAACCATAGTTGATGGCCCTGGCATTGCCTGTAGGTTTTTCGCCCATTCTGGCTGCTGTTTCTCGAGAGTGCAGTCTGCTTTCAAGTATACCTTCTCGGATGAGGTACGTTTTGGTTGCTAAGACTCCTTCATCATCATATTTGTAACTACCGCGCAGCCCAGGGACAGCTGCCCCATCCACTATATTGAGGTGCTTTTCTCCAAACCTTCTGCCAAGAACCATTAGCTCCTGTAGTCGCTTATTTTCATGAACATGGTCTGCCTCGGATAAGTGCCCGAAGGCTTCATGGACAAATACGCCTGCCAGGATTGGGTCCAAGACGACAGTATATTCGCCACTTTTGGCCGGTGGAGCTGAAAGCAACCTAACCGCCCTCTGTGCCATTTCCCTTACCTGTTCATGCAGGCCCTCTATGACTGAAAAGTCACCGCTACTACCTAAACTCATTCCCATTTGCCGAACCTGTCCATCTGCTGCGGCTATAGCTGTCAGGCGCAGGTTAAGGTCTGTCTTGGTTTGTTCTATATAGGTGCCTTCAGAAGTGGCGAAGATTATTTTTCTTCGGCTGTCGTGATAGCTGATATTGGTTGTCTGGATTTTAGGTGTGCTCAGAATGATGTCGTTATACTCGTCAAGCAACAGCTTTTTCGATGCCAATGGAACGTTGGTTGCAGCGTCACTTTTCTTTCCAGGAGTTACCACATCGACTATCGGGTCGATCTGACTTAGCTTGAAGGACTGCCTACCGATAAACTGAGCTTGTTTTATGGCTAATTGTATTTTATCTCGAAGAGCACTGGTGCTATTGAAGGTAACGAAGCCCCAGCCGTCGTTGACGAGAGCTCGCACATTGCCGCCCATGCTTGATGTCTTACCTATCTCCTCCAACCTTCTTCCGCGGTAAACGAGACGAGTCGCATAGCTTTCTTCGAGGCGAATCTCGATGTAATCGGCATTGTGTCCCTTTAAGGCATCTGTAAGCATGTCACGCATTTTTGTTCCTTCGAAGATGTTGAATAATCCTTGTATTGTAGCTTGAGACGGAGGTCTGAAGCAAGGCGAAACACGTAGCGTTCGTGGACATTTTTGTACTTGCGTAATATACTTATTGCGGAGGTTTTCTGATGCATTCAAGTCTTATCGGAAAAGTGGAAAAAGCCAGACGTTATGCTGGAGAGCCTGACCGTGTCACCCTATCAGAATTCATAGCTAGTTTCAGGGGGGAGCACAACACTTACACGGTTAGTTTTAAAAGTAGGAAATGGCATTGTACATGTTATTTCTTTTCCCAGAGAGGACTTTGCAGCCATACTATGGCATTACAACGCCTTTTTTCACAGGTATTGCCTGAAGATGCGGCCACTTCTGTCTCTGAGGGTTCTAGCGAATAGTGTGAAGCCCCGATTTATGTGCATAGTCTAGTGCTTCAGCTACAATGAAGAGCGAGCCGGTGACCAATACAAGGTCTGTCTTTTCGGCTATAGATAGAGCCTGTGATAGAGCCTCGGAAACGTTTTTGGCTATCTCCACTTTAGTACCAAGTCTGGCAAACTCTTTTGCTATTGTCGGTATGGGAGCCGCTCTGGAATGGGAAGATCTAGTAATGATGATGTGGTTGCCAAGAGGCTTGAGTTCTTGTGCCATCCCGACAATGTCCTTATCACACGAAGTCCCGAAAATAATAAAGCACCTGTTATAGTTAAGATATTTATTAACAGTTTCGACCAATTTGCTCATCGAGTAGGCATTGTGAGCTCCATCGATAATTACCAGCGGCTCTCGGTGCAGGATCTGAAATCTTCCAGGCCAAGCCACTTGGCGAAGTCCCTGAACTATTTTCTTTGGAGGAATCCTTGTTCCGAGCGATGCTAAAGCCTCTAAAGCGGTCACAGCCGTGGCTGCATTCTCCATCTGGTGGTCACCCAGCAGTGGAATTGTCAGGCTATATATTGCTTTTCTGCTCTGGATTTCTATCCTTTGCTGAGTTATGTCACCACCTATCTTGCGAAAAGTAGTATCTTTGCCCACTTGAATTAATCTTGCCTTTTGTTGGTGGCAGACTTGCTCAATAACCTCGGTTACCTCCTGAACTTGCGGGGCACTGACCACTGTGCAGCCGGGCTTAATTATGCCTGCCTTCTCTGCGGCTATCTTGGAGACGGTGTTACCTAAAATATCAGTGTGGTCAAGACTGATGGATGTAATTATGCACACATCGCCTTTAGCCACATTGGTGGCATCAAGCCTGCCTCCTAGGCCTACTTCGAGTATTTGAAAATCAACGTGGTATTTCTTAAAGTAGGCAAAGGCAACAGCCGTCAGCAGCTCAAAAGTGGTTAGCTCACCATAAGTCAATTCTTTATTTAATGCGTCAGCTATCGGCTTAAGTTCCGTTACCAGGGCAGCGAACTCAGATTCGGGAATGAAGGTATTGTTGATTCTAATACGTTCTCTTATAGTGTGGAGATGTGGTGAGGTGTACAGTCCCACCTTGTAACCAGCAGCCAGGAGCGCTTGGTTAATCATAGCGGCAGTACTCCCTTTGCCCTTCGTGCCAGCTATGTGGACTGTTTTTGTCTCCAGGTGTGGATTCCCCAATGGATGAAGGAGTTTTTCCATCCTGCGTAGGTCATAATTAGCCGATGTATAGGCAATGCCCGGGATTTTTTCGTAGTCGGTGAAACTTAGAACGTAGTTTTGGGCCTGCGAAAAATCCATTTGGCATTAATTATATCAGACTAGGCAGTGTTTTAGGTCGCAACATTGGAAGCGCAAGGGGTATCTTCCTTTGTTAAAGCTGAACGATGTGACGGTTGGTAAATCAGTAATTAGAAACTGCTAGTTCCTCTATCTTCCCTGTTACAGTAAAAACAACTCGTTCACAGATATTAGTAACTCTGTCGGCGATGCGTTCCAGATTGTGTGCTACCCAGATGAGCCGAGTCGCCCTAGTGACGGTCCTTGGGTCTTCCATCATAAAGATAAGCAATTCTCGAAAGACCTGGTCATACAGAGCATCGATTTCGTCATCCTCAGCGACAATCTGCCTAGCTGTCTGCGCATCATGTTTAATGAAGGCATCCAGGCTCCTATGAAGCATATCGATGGCTCTTTCTGCCATCCTTGGTATATCAATAAGAGGTTTCAATGGAGGCTCATCGCCTATCATTATCGCGATTTTAGCGATACCTTCAGCATGGTCGCCTATTCTTTCAAGGTCAACTATTATATTTAGTACGGCTATAATGATTCTCAAATCGCCGGCCATAGGTTGCTGTGTAACAATAAGCTCAGTAGCCTTGTCCTCGATTTCATAGCGCTTCATGTCGATCTCAGTATCGGCAGCGATTACCTGCCTTGCCAGTTCTAAGTCTCGTTTTTTAAGGCTTTCTACCGAGCGGCTTATAGCCTTTTCCACCATGCTGCCCAAAATTAGAACCTCGTCATGAAGTTCATGAAGATGACGCTCAAAACTTGTTCTAGGCACCGTCCCCTCCTTTAGCCAAAGCGGCCTGTTATATAGTCCTCCGTCCTTTTGTCTTTTGGACGGCTGAATATGTCCCTGGTCTTACCATACTCAATCAGCTCTCCCATAAGGAAGAAGCCTGTCCATTCAGACACCCTCGCTGCCTGTTGCATGTTATGTGTAACAATAACAATAGTGTAGTTTTTCTTCAGTTCCTGCATCAGCTCTTCGATTTTCATCGTGGCTATGGGGTCAAGGGCAGAGCAAGGCTCATCCATTAGTATGACCTCTGGCTCTATGGCTAACGCGCGGGCAATGCATAGCCGCTGTTGCTGACCTCCGGAAAGGTCCAGCCCAGATTTTTTGTGCAAATCGTCTTTAACCTCGTCCCACAAGGCTGCTGCCCTTAGACTCTTTTCAACAATATCGGCAAGCTTTATCTTATGATTCATCCCGAGCATCCTGGGCCCAAAAGCCACGTTTTCAAAAATAGATTTGGGCAAGGGGTTAGGTTGCTGAAACACCATACCAACCCTCTTGCGTACTTCAACAACGTCTATACCTGGAGCATAAATATCAACTCCGTCCAACAATACCTGCCCGTTAATGCGACTTTTTGGTATGGTATCATTCATACGGTTTAAAGCGCGGAGGAAAGTGGATTTGCCACAACCTGAAGGCCCCATGAGGGCAGTGATGGAATATTCCCTGATGTTCAGGTTAATCCTGTTTAGTGCCTGCTTGTTGCCGTAAAAAAAGTCAAGGTCCTTTGTTGTTATCTTCGGGTCCATCTACCTCTTACCTAACATTCTAGCACGAAAGGTTTGGGCAAGCCAGTTGGTTAACAGATTTATGACCAGAATGATGATAATCAGGACTACACCAGTAGCCATAGCCTTGTCCAATGCTCTTGTTTCCAAGGCCAGATAATATAAATGTAGAGCTAAAGTACGGCCGCTAGAGAGGAATGAAGTCGGCATTGCGGCGCTGCCTCCCATGGTAACATAGAGACAGGCGGTCTCCCCTACAGCCCTTCCTACACACAGTATGACAGCAGTTATTATGCCAGGCAAAGCTACCGGCAGTACAATTCGGGACACTGTTTGCCATTTGGTAGCGGCTAGGGCCAGTCCAGCATCACGATATGAATTTGGAACTGCTTTTATGGCCTCCTCAGTAGTGCGAATAAAAGTTGGTAATACCAGACAGGCCAAAGTCAGAGCACCAGACAGGATTGAGAAGTTGAAGTGTAAGGCAGTGACAAAGAGAGCAAAGCCGAAGAGCCCAAAGATAATTGACGGTACGCCGGCCAGGGTCTCCACTCCATACCTTATTGCCCTAGTAATCCAGTTATCGGTAGCGTATTCGGATAAATATATACCTGCGCCGAGACCGAGAGGCGCCGCAATAGCGATTGTTAGTGCGATAATGTAAATAGTGCTGACTATAGCTGATGAAATACCACCTTCACCACTAAGTCCACCTGCAGGTGGTGTAACCAGAAAATCCCAATTTAAGTGTCTTATGCCCTGGGCTAAGACATAAAGGATAATAATTACCAAAACTAGCAAAGTGAAGATGCCAGCGAGCCAGACCACCGTAAAGGCTATCTTCTGTGTTGTCCTGGTTGATAGCCTCATTATTGATGTCTCCTGGCAACAAAAGCTAAACTGTTAAGTCCCATAATCAATAGGAAAAGGATGATGCCAGTGGCAAAAAGGGCATTTTCATGCAAACCACCAGCATACATTATTTCCACCGCAATATTACCGGTTAAAGTGCGAGCCGGGTCTAAGGGTGAAATCGGGATGAGAATGGAGTTGCCGATAACCATAATCATCGCCATGGTCTCGCCAATAGCCCTGCCCATTGCCAGGATTATTGCAGCCATTATTCCTGAGCGTGCTGCCGGTAACATGACATACCAGATTGTCTGCCATTTGGTTGCCCCCAGGGCCAAGGCGCCCTCCTTATAGCTCGTTGGCACAGCGCGCAAACTATCCTCGCTAATACTGACAATAGTAGGCAAAACCATTATTGTAAGTACAATAATTCCAGCTAAAACACTGTAGCCGGTACCCCCCAATTCTCTAATAAGCGGGACGATGATAATCATACCTACCAGTCCATAAACTACCGACGGAATCCCGACAAGTAACTCTACGGCATTTCTGACCACGCCGCGGACCTGGTATGGGGCAACTTCAGCCAAAAAAATGGCACAGGCTATACCTAGAGGTGCCGAAAGCAACAAAGCACCGATGGTAACGTATATGGAGCCTACGATCATAGGCAAGATGCCGAACTCCTGTATACCTGGTCGCCAGACGGTGCCAAACAGGAATTTAAAGATACCGATGGCACGGAAGGCAGGTAACCCCTGCTGAAGAATGAAGAGACCGATGAGAAAGACAATCAAGATAGCTACTAGCGCAGTTAGAAAAACTACTCGCCGTGAAAGGATATCTATAAGTTGACGAGACATTTTCAAGGTTCTAGCTTTAAAATAAATTTAGCGGCTGATCCGAAGTGGGATTCTGCTTAAATCCCACTTCGGATTGCCTGGGCTAACAAGTTTTTTCTATTAGAAGCCTGTGATAAACTTCTATTTTGCGCTGAGATAACCCTCTTGTTCAACTATTTTCTGTCCCTCTGGGCCAAGGCAAAAATCTATAAAATCCTTCACCAGACCAGTCGGCTCTGCCTTGGTTAGAAAGTAGAGGGGACGGACAATGGGATATTTCCCATTTTTACAGTTTTCTGGGGTTGGGGCAACGCCGTTAATTTCCAAAGCCTTAACCGTCTTATCCAAGGAGCCCAGTGAAACGTAGCCAATGGACAGAGGAGTTGCTGACACCGCAGTGCGAACGGCGCCGTTTGATGGTTGGAGAATAGCTTTTGCAGTTATTAAAGTCTTACCCATCACCATCTCTTCGAAGGCAGACCTTGTCCCCGAACCCTCTTCTCGGGAAATCACGGTGATGGCAGCATTACTGCCACCGATTTGGTTCCAGTTGGTAATTTCGCCGGAATATATTTTAATCACTTGTTCCTTGGTAAGTCCAGTAACGGGGTTATTAGGGTGAACAATAATAGCAATACCATCACGGGCTAGCAGATGTTTCACCAGTTTTGGCTCGTCGGGCTTGAGTTCCCTCGAGGCTGCACCGATGTCTACAATACCGTCCGCCGCTGCCTTAATACCCACGCTGGAGCCACCACCCTGAATAGTTATGGTGACCTCTGGGTGCTTACGCTTGAAGGCAGCAGCCAGTTTCTCTGCCACTGGCTGAACAGTCGTGGAGCCGGCTTCGGTAATGGTTCCTGACAGTTTCTGGCCGCATCCACTCAAAATCATCCCGGCTAGAATCAAACAAGTTAAGGGTATCAAAAACCAGACTTTTTTGTTGTAATACATTCTCTTTGCTCTCCTTTCCTTTTTTGCAGATTATAGGCTATGTCAACTGCATTTTTAGTTGGACAGGTTTCTTGGGCACAGGTTTATTTACCTTTTTGCGGCCGTAGCCAGAGGGTCGCCGAGTTACAACGGGATCATTGCAGGGATACGACGCCTCATTTCTGTATCGCTGTCTTCTCATATATCACCTCCATTTCTATAAGCAACTGCTTTACTTTAGCCTCTATTTCATGCCTAATTTTCCTTACCTTTTCAATAGGTTTTCCCTCCGGGTCTT
>FMJZ01056407.1_pt1 | contig 29817 bp, 28 predicted proteins | sample 1987881 | NCBI WGS metagenome assembly FMJZ01 (sample SAMEA4378227, study PRJEB15110) | soil metagenome | biome: soil; feature: Field; material: Soil | place: India | collected 2015-03-11 | depth 0 m
AAACACCAGTGGTCGATACTAAGCCCGAGGAAATGCCGAGCTTCCCATTTACCGTCACTGATGATCTGGGGCGAACAATAAAAATAGAAAAATTACCACAAAGGATTGTCTCCCTGGCACCAAGCAATACTGAAATCATTTACGCGCTGGGACTCGAAGACAGATTAGTTGGTACCACCGACTATTGTGATTACCCGGAGGGAGCTAAAACAAAACCACGCGTAGCCAGCTACATAGCGCCTGATATGGAAAAACTGGTCCGCATACAGCCGGACCTAATAATAGCCGAAGCCGTCCATGAAAAGACAGTTCTTCCTGCACTAGAAAAACTGGGCTTCACTGTTATTGTCACATCAGCAAAATCCCTGGACACTATATTGCACGATATCACCTTGATAGGACAGATAAATGGCAAAAGCAAGGCAGCTTCCCATTTAGTAGCTAACATGACTCGCAGGATCGAGGCAGTGGTTTCCAAAACGCAAAATTTGACTACAGAACAGCGCCCCAGAGTCCTCTATGTTGTCTGGCATAATCCAATATGGACTATGGGACGTAACACGTTCACAGACGATCTGATTCACAAAGCGGGTGGGGTCAACGTTTTTGCTAATGACTTTGAGAAATCTCGAGTCGTTTCATTAGAGGCGGTAGTTGCTAAAAATCCCCAAATAATTATTGTCAGCGGTATGGGCACCACCGGTGACTTAATTTATAACTCCATTATAAGCGAACAAAGACTTGGAAGCGTGGATGCCTTCGTTAATAATCGTATCTATAAGATAAGCGATGCCAATATCATTGAGCGACCCGGGCCGAGAATAGTAGACGGCCTGGAGGCGGTAGCAAAGCTGATTCATCCTGAGATTTTCGGCAGACAGAAGTGAACGTCACCCGTGAGGAACTACTTATTGATGATAACAGCTTCCAATTTTTGAAAGGCTTGAAAAAGAGGAGGTGTTCTTATCCATACTTAATTTAGATATTTAACAACCAGGGTGTCCTTGGGCGACTGAGGACTTAATTGGAGAGCAAGTCGGTGAAATTCCGGCACAGTCCCGCCTGCTGTAAAAGTCAGAACGCCTGCCCTGGAAACATATCGCCTCCGCGGAGAAGGGGGGAAAAGCTCATTATAAAAAGTCCCCTGCTCCTGGGAGAGGGGACTTTCTATTGCCTTACAACTATGATGGAGGTGTAATATGAAAATCAAAAGAGATGTTATCCTCAGGTTTCTACTTACCCTGGTAGTAGCGATTGCTACTGCGTCAGATATTTTCACCAAACCAGCTTTGGCAAACCCAAGCGTACTGAAGTGGACACGTACAGATACGCCAGGGTCAGTAACTGGTAGGAACGATATAGTCAGTCCGTGTGAAGTGAACGTGATTAAGATAGGTGTAGACGGAACGACCTTATACGCCATCAACATCGCTAGCCCTGATAATACTACTGGAAGCAAAGCCATCTACAAATCAACAGATGGAGGTATATCATGGAGCGACACAATTGGCAGAAATCTTTTTCATGCGATGTCCCCTTCTGAAAGAACCAACTTCCGTGTCTGGAATGTGGCCATAGCACCCGATAATGTTAAATTCGTAGCCGTGGTTACCAACGACAGCGCCACTACTTTACCACGAAATGTCTGGATATCAACCGACGGTGGCAACATTTGGGAGAATACCCATTGTTCTGCAGGTGACCACATAAGCGTAATAGATATCTCTATGCACGGACACGACGTTGCTATAGGCACCCGAACAGGCGTTGGCAATGGTGACATCTACATATTCAAAACATCTGGCCAGAGTCACTGGGTAGCCCAGAGTTTTGGAAGCGACGTGCTGGCGATGAGATTTTCGCCCAACTATGCCAGCGACTCAACTTTGGCAGTTGTTTCATCAAACAACTCTGGTACCTACATTAACATCGGTATTCACGATAAAACTGCCAACGTTACAAACTGGGATACATGGGGCCCGGTTGAGGTGACCACCGCTGGTGCTAACACGTCTCCCAAAGTAGCACAAATCATAACTGCCGACCTTGAATTACCCTCCGATTTTTCTGGACAGGCTGTATCTTTGCGCCGTTTCTACATCAGTCTCGATGATGGCGGAACCACTGGTAATGCCGGCATATATCGCTTTGACGATACCGTGGGCTACAAACTTATGGCAGCAACTTTAACTAAAAGAATTTCCAGCATTGCCTACTACGGCACATATGCTTCGGGAAAGCTACTGGCTGGCGAAGTGCTGGGCAATCCTTGCACAGCTACGGTAACGACTTGGTTCACTGATGTCCCCACCACTTGCCCTATCCCCTGCTGGTATCCAGCGATGAAACCACCCACTGGGGCTGCTGGAGCTAACGCTTTGGGTTATGGCAATGCTCAAGTGGCCTGGTCACGAGATGGCACTACTGCCTACGCTGGCACAGCAACCACTGCAGCCCTCGTACCTGGGACTGATTGGCCCATCCCCTACCTCACGGGCAAGGACCTGGACGAGTCAGCTTTTTCCATAAGTCGAAACAATGGCGAGACTTGGAACCAGCTAGCTTTGATTGACACCAAAATAGACCAGCTTGTCGACATCGCCCCATCCCCCGACTGCTCAACTGTTTACCTCGCATCAGTTAATAGGAATGCTGGCATTGCGGGATTTGACAGTGTCTGGCGTTTGAGTAAGAACGCCACCGTTATCGCACCTTTGTTAGCGTCACAGATAATGACATTCTGGGAGAGGATATTATGTCAACCTACCACATTCCAAGTCTGCGCCACAAATCAGACTGATAACGCCATCATTATGCTCTCTGGCGATAGCAATGATGGGCAGTTTGTTTTCTGGGCAGCGGTTGGCACTAGAAAGCTAATGTGGTCACCCGACTTCGGAGACTACTGGACTCATATTGGTTCTGGAGTAACTATCCAGGATATAGCTCCCGAAAATAGCCGAACACTGTATGTTCTCAGCCCCGATGGTTGGGTACAAAAGCTTACCTGCAGTGGCACAGCCTGGGTAACTGCAAATGCTGTATCCACTGGGCTGGATAGCGGATACAGCGTCGCTACAGCCTACACTGGCCTAACACCGGACAATGACAAGGGACATATAATTGTAGGTGCTATGGGCAATGGTAACTATGACGTAGCTTATTCCACGGATGGAGGGCACAGTTTCACCCCCATAACTACACCACTTCCCACCCGTGGCAATACTCTAGTAATGGCGCACTCTTCGTACAAAAGCGGCGGAAATATCTTCGCCATCAATCTTGGCGGAATGTATGAATGGTCAATTTACTACGGAGGTGGAACCTGGGCCTGGCCCTTACCGGAGCCAGGTCAATGGTCGACACAATGGGGCGGACCAGCCTGGCCAACCTCTGTGACCAGCTTATCCATATCCAGAAATGGTAGCTTTTATTTTTGTGATGCTTGGGGGGCATACATACGCTGGTCTTTGGCAGCCGCTGGCCTGCCTTTCATAAGCTTTGGGACAGAACCAACCAGGAAATTGAGAATTTGCGGTGGCTTGGAGCTCGGCCAGCCAGTTACCGTCTGGGTTATTGACCAGCAACCTTATAGTCCACCACAGGGTGGTGTCTGGTGCTACACCGATTGCTTGTTGTGGAATGGTCCCACACCAGTAGCACCGGTAGGCAAAGTAAATATAGATTATGACCCGGCATCAGGACGATCTGGACAGATAAATCTTAGATGGGAACCAGTGTGCCTTTCACAAGGTTATCGAATTGAAATAGCTAAAGATGAAGATTTTGCCCTAAAAATTGCTGAGATCGGTGGCTATGCGGAGATGGAGCCATTCTATGCCCCTTCAAGTTTGACAACAAGAGTGACTGCTAGCTGGCGAGGCTCGCCTTATTACCCACCGGACCCAAATGCTCCAGCTTTGAGCATACCAGCGGGAGGTGGAATTGTCAGAGATAGCAAGGGTAACAGCTGGAACATTCCAGCCCTCGAAGCTGGTCATACCTACTACTGGAGGGTCTCTGTGCGGGATGTGGCTACAGGAGATGCCATTTCAAGTCCCCTATCCTGGCGAGAAATGTTCTCTGTAAAAACGGGGGTTCCAGTAGCCAATCCTTACCATGGGCCACGGTTGCTAGCACCGGATAACGGTTGTCTCGGCTGTCCGGTTAATTCACTTTCATTTTCCTGGTCACCTTTCAAAGAAACAACAAAGTACAAATTTGTTCTGGCCAAAGATGCGGCAATGCAAGACATTGTTTTGGAAGCCGATGTACCTACAACTGCTTACAAATATGCAGGGTTTCTCCACCATGGCACAGATTATTTCTGGCGAGTGAGAGCACTGGAGCCAATCCAGAGCGATTGGAGTGATATCTTTGTCTTCCGCACCGAAGATCACCCAACTCCTTTACCTACTCCATCAGAACAAGTCAATGGGCTGGGCTGGGTAATCATCGCTATAGGCGTGTTACTAAACATTAGCTTGCTCATATTAATCATGCGACGGCGGACAAGCTGAAATAAAGCTAGCAAACCTGACAAATTTCCAGTGCTAGAATAGGTTCTAGACCGCTTTGGTACGTCTCTGAAGCCAGGCGGCTAAAAATATCAACACACCACCTAAAACTATGGACACGATTATTTTGAGTACTTTTGGCAAATCCATACTCATAAAAAAGGTGAGGGTAAAGGCTCCTGCGATACAAGAAAGAAAGTAACTTACCAAGTAAGCTTTAATCGGTTTTCTTTTAACTGCACGCCAAATTAACCAGCCAATAAAAGCCAATGTAGCAATTATTGCTATTGCCTCCATGGTCTACCAACCTCTCGCATCGAAATATCGCCCCAGCAGAGCAAACATAGCTGTGGTTAGAGCCAGACATGCCAATTTACCCGGCTCTGAGAGGTATTTAATGTATTCCGCAGCCAGATAGCTAACTCCTGAAATGCAGAGCAAAATACCAAAACCGTACAGTATATAAACTATCATATACCTGATACCTCGTTACTTAGTCGGTACCGGAGCCGATGGCATTCCTCTCTCAGGCTGCAAAGGTGCCTCGCGGTGATAACTCACGATTATCCTCCGTTCTATCCCATCCAAGCTTACCCTTATGGTGTATTCCCTGTACCCTCCTATTTCCAATTCGCTTTCGCCCAAGTCATCCGCTCTCAACCTCCAATCCACCACCACATCATTAAATGGCGCCACTGAAATATATTTATCTTGCAGCTGTTTTACTTTTACACCGCTTCTCCAAATTGAAACCTCGACCTTAGCCTCGTAAACTGAAAAGGTACGGTTCTCAATCCTGTACTTAAAATAAGAGGGCTCTCCCCACGATGTTCCCAGTCTATAGCCTTGTTCCTGTGCCCAAGGCTGCTGCCAGTAATCAGGCTCTATTTTCTGCTCATACTCGTGAGCTGATATTAAGAACGTGTCGTAAATACCAAAATATCCGTCAATTATGAATATAGCCAGTATGCCGGCAAAACAGGTTAAAGCCAGATATAGATAAAGATTCGTAGCTTTCTGACGTTTCATGTCCTTGCTAAACTAATTTCTAATCGTTGCTCCCATTTCATGCACTAATTTCTCGATAATCTGCTGCTGTACACTATCTACCTCCTCATCAGTAAGGGTGCGTATGGCGGACTGGTATACAATGCGGAAGGTAAGCGATTTTTTACCCGGCGGTATTTGCCCCCCGGTATACAGGTCAAAAAGAGTTACAGACTTGACCAAGGGAAAATCAACCATGGCATTATGAATTTGCTGGTAGGTTATCCATTCATCTACCACAATTGAAAGATCTCTGAATGTGCTCGGATATCGAGGAACGGGTTCATACTTTCTAGCGCTTATTGGAAAGGACGAGATCTTATCCAGGTCGAGTTCAATAAGATAAGCGGCCTCCGAAAGCCCAAAGGCCTCCACTACTCTGGGGTGAAATTCACCTATAACGCCTATCATCTCACTATCGAGAATTATTCTAGCACTCCGACCAGGGCACAGACTTTCATCTTCAACTGGTTCAAAGTTCGCCTGCAAACCTAATCGTGACAAAATGGTTTCCCCTACTCCTTTAGCCACAAAGAAATCGATAGGCTCTTCTTTGCCTCTCCAAAACAATCTACGCTGTAGACCACCTAACACAGCGCACAGCATTTCTTTTTCTTGGGGCAAGTCCTTATTCCGTGCCAAAAACACTCTGCCAATTTCAAAAAGCCTGATCGTACCCTCCTGATGTCTTTCATTACGAGCCAAAACAGAAAGAAGACCACACCTAAGGGTAGTACGCAGGAATTCTTGCTCATTCGACATGGGGTTAGCTATTTTGATTGGAGTCGGGCCTACTGGGCGAAGCATCGGTGAAAGTTTCTTCAGCATCTCCAGGCTTATCAAGGAATAAGTCAGCACCTCCTGAAAACCGCAGCTAACAAGAACATCACGTAACTGCCGCCTTAAAGACAACATTGGCATCGGTTGATGTGCTGGTAAAGACGCACTTAGCATAGTTGTCGGTATCTTGTCATAACCAACGACACGGGCTATCTCTTCTGCTAGATCAGCAACCAAATTCACATCGGTACGCCACCATGGAACCACTACCGACACTTTTGAGGATGACTCAGTTTTTTCACAACTAAAACCTAAGGATTCTAAGGGCTTCACTATTTCGTCAATACTTAACTCCATACCAAGCAGTCGCCTTATATCGGGCGCAGACAATAAAATAGTCTTCCTCTGCATTTTGCCTGGATAAACATCAACAATTCCCTTGGCCACCTCACCCCCAGCTAATTTTGTTATCAATTGCGTGGCACGCTTTAATGCTACAAGTGGTAGCTCGCGACTAAGCCCCCTCTCAAAACGTAATGAGGCTTCACTCCTTAACCTTAGAGCCAGGCTGCCCCTACGAATAACTGTTCGTTCGAAATTTGCTGACTCGATCAGAACAGTGGTGGTCTCAGTTGTAACCTCTGTGTCCCTTCCCCCCATAATGCCAGCAATGGCAATAGCGCGCTCTTTATCGGCAATTGCCAGTATATCAGCACTGAGAGTCCTCTCAACTCCGTCCAAACTAGTTATAACCTCGCCATCACGCCCTCTACGCACTATAATCTGTTTCCCGCGGAGTTGGTCATAGTCAAAGGCATGAAGGGGCTGACCATATTCGAGCATCACATAATTAGTGGTATCAACGATATTGTTAATAGGCCGCATTCCACAAGCCATCAAGCGCTCCTGTAACCATTGAGGAGATGGTGTCACCTTAATACCTGCAACAAGACTGGCGCAGTAGCGCGGACACAGTGCAGGTTCAACAATTTCCACCGAAATGAATTCATCTATCGCTTTTTCTGATTCACAGTAAGAAATTTCAGGCATGAGCACCTTGTTTCCCGAAAGAGCGGCTATTTCCCTAGCAATACCTATTACCGATAGGCAATCAGGCCGGTTTGGTGTTATTTCTAAATCAAGAATAGTATCCCCCATATACTCAGCCAAGGGGACGCCAACAGGTGCTTCGTGAGGCAACACCATAATTTGTTCGTGGTTGTCAGAAATACCTAATTCCTTTTCAGAGCAAATCATGCCCTCAGAAACAACTCCGCGAATCTTGGCTGGCTTCAATTGCACAACTTTACCACTGTTACCGTCTATGAGTTGTGCTCCCACTAGCGCAAAAGCTATCTTGTCTCCAACCACAAGATTCGGTGCCCCACAAACAACGGTATATTGCTGGTTACCCAAATCTACGGAAACCAGCCGCAAACGGTCAGCATTAGGATGAGCATTAACTCCGATTATTCTACCAACTATTATATTTTGCCAGTTTCGACCGATAGTCTCTGTACGCTTAACTTCCAACCCGGCCATAGTGAGCCTCTCGCATAATTGTTCCAATGGTACAGAGATTTCGACGTAATTTTTTATCCAGCGGAGCGAAACTTTCATACCCAAGCCTGCATTAGAACTGTCTTAAAAATCTTAGATCATTACCATAAAAAAGGCGGATATCGTCTATGCCATAACGCAGGATGGGGATACGTTCCACACCCATGCCGAAGGCGAAGCCAGAATAGATTTCTGGATCAATATCGACACGCCGAAGAACTTCAGGGTGAACCATTCCTGCACCTAAAATTTCAATCCAACCGCTATTGCCGCACAAACGGCAACCGGATCCTTGACACATTGAGCAATCAATGGCTACCTCAACACCAGGTTCAACAAATGGAAAATAATCACAACGAAAGCGACACTTCCTCTCTTTTCCAAAAAGACGACGAGCAAATTCAAAAAGTGTACCTTTTAAGTCAGCCATGCTAATATTTGTATCTACCGCCAAACCCTCCACTTGGTAAAACATCCATTCATGTGTAGCGTCTGTGGCTTCATATCTAAATACTCGCCCCGGTGCTATCACTCTTATTGGTGGCCGTAATTTTTCCATAATCCTAATCTGTACCGGGGAGGTGTGAGTGCGCAGAAGCATTGCCCTTCCACCAGCCTGAGTGTCTAAGTCCACCCACAGCGTTGCAAACATGTCGCGGGCTGGGTGTTCTGCAGGCATATTCAACGCCTCGAAATTGTAATATTCCCACTCCACTTCTGGCCCTTCGACAACTTGAAAGCCCATGTTACTAAAAATTTCGCAGATTTCATCAAGAGTTTGAGTGGTTGGATGGAGACGCCCCAAGATAACTCGTTGACCTGGGAGTGTGATATCCAAGGGCTTTTGTTCTAATAAAAGAGCCAGGCTCTGTTCCAACTCTATCTTTTTTTCAGAGAAAGCGGTTTCCAGGGCTCTCCTAAGCTCATTAGCTCGAGCTCCTACAACTCGCCTCTCCTCAAGTGGCAATGTTGACAACGTCCGTAAAATTTGGGTTAGGGTACTCTTTCTGCCTAAATAACGGATTCGCCAAGCATCAAGTTCATTAACATCTTTGACCTTTACCAATTCATCAAAGGCTTTAGAGGCGAGGCTTTCAACTTGATTCAGTATCATTTTGCCCTGCAATAGGGGTGAGGACTAGCTCCTGAGTTTGGCGCAAGCTAAAGCTAACAATTTAGAAAAACTAGGGCTGTCGTTTACCGCCATATCTGCGAGTGATTTGCGGTCGATTTTCACGTCAGCTTTCTTTAAACCATTAATAAACTGGCTATAAGAAAGTCCTTCAGCCCGAGCGGCAGCATTTATCCGAACAATCCAGAGTCGTCGCATGTCGCCTTTGCGCTCCCGACGGTGGCAATACGCATAATATAAGGCATGAATCATAGACTCATGGGCACGGCGATACAACGCGTGTCTAGTACCCTTGTGCCCTTTAGTAAGCTTCAGTACCTTTTTATGTCTTCTGTGTGTAACTATACCTCCCTTGACTCGTGACATCTCTTCTCCTTGGTTTATCACAGACCGTAAGGCAAAAGTCTCTTCAACCTAGCCTTATCCGAAGGTTGAACTTCAATCTTGTTATCGTAAAGCCTCTTCGTTCTGGCTGGCTTTTTTCGCCTTAGATGGCTTTTACCGCCTTTAACACGCATAATCTTCCCTGTACCAGTTATATGGAAACGGCTTTTAGCTCCCTTGTGGGTTTTAAGCTTTGGCATCTAAACCCTCTCCTCTAAAGCTGCTTTTTTAACATGTTTGCCCGAGATTGGAGAAAATACCAGACTCATATGACGCTCTTCAGATGATGGTGCGCCATCCAACACAGCAATATCCTTCAAACTATCTGCTACTTTCTGTAGTAACTTTAAACCTATTTCTGGATGAGTCATTTCACGTCCCCGGAAGAATATGAAAACCTTTACCTTATCACCTTCCTCCAATAATTTCCTTGCCACTTTTATCTTGGTTTCCAAGTCATGTTCCTTTACCCTAGGCCTGATTCGAATCTCCTTGAGTACAGCGCTTCTTTGACTCTTTCGCACCTTGCGCTCCTTTTTAATCTGCTCATATCTGAATCTTCCATAGTCAAGAAGGCGACAAACTGGAGGAACAGATGTAGGAGCTACCTCTACTAAATCGAGACCACGCTCATTTGCAATCTGCAATGCCTTTTCCAGTGGGAAAACCCCTATTTGCTGTCCGGTCTCCCCTATAAGCCGAACCTCCTTTGCTTGAATCTCTCGATTTACACGTAATTCCTTAACTATGTTTTTCCTCAGCTCCCTATTACATGTAAATTTTTGTGAAATATACCATATTTACATGAGGAAATCAAAGTTTGTCTGCAGACTTAGACTCGATAATCAGTTTCACCCTATCGATGAACTGTATGAGCGGGATTAATCCCACATTCTCACCCTTTCTCAACCGAAGAGAAATCTTTGATTCAGCCATTTCCTTATCGCCAATGATAACCAAATAGGGTATTTTATTTAACTGGGCTTCCCGTATTTTTAAATTCATCCTTTCTGAGCGCTCATCAACTTGCACACGAATTCCATGCTCTTCAAGCTCACGAGCAACCTGAAAGGCATATTGTAAGTGTCGGTCCGCTATGGGAATCACAACTACCTGAACCGGAGACAGCCACACTGGAAAAGCACCAGCATAGTGTTCAATCAGGCAAGCCATGAACCTTTCCATGCTACCCAGCACGGTTCGATGTATCATTACCACCCTATGCTCTGAACCATCTTCTCCAATGTAATTCACGTCAAAACGATGTGGTAAATTGAAATCAACCTGAATGGTTGGCCCCTGCCATAATCGTCCTAATGCATCCCGAAGCTTTACATCAATCTTAGGCCCATAGAACACACCCTCACCCGGGTCTATGGTGTAGCTCAGTTCCAGGCGGTCTAGCACTTTTTTCAATGCTTCAGTAGCACTTTCCCAAATCTCGACAGTTCCGGCGTACTTTTCAGGACGTGTAGACAGGAGAAGCTGGTAATCAGTAAAGCCAAACGTATCTAACATAAAACGAGCCAACTGTACAACCTCAGTTACCTCATCCTCGAGTTGTTCATGGCGACAAAAGATATGAGCATCATCCTGAGTGAAACCTCTGACCCTAGCTAACCCGTGCAACACCCCTGAACGTTCATAACGGTAAACCGTGCCTAGTTCTGCAAACCGTATTGGTAGGTGTCTATAACTGCGCAATTGTGTCTTATACATCAGTATGTGTCCGATGCAGTTCATTGGCTTAACAACATACTCAATGCCATCTATATCCATAGGTGAATACATATTCTCTCGATAGAAGTCCCAATGCCCACTGATTTTCCAAAGATCTACCTTTGAGATGTGTGGCGTAAACACGATATCATAGCCTCGTCTCCTGTGTTCCTGCCTCCAGAAGTCCTCAATTAGCTGACGCACCAACGCTCCCTTAGGATGCCAATGAACTAACCCGGGGCCAGCCTCTTCATGAAGACTGAATAGGTCAAGCTCCTTGCCCAGCCTTCTGTGATCTCGCTTACTAGCTTCGGTCAAGCGGGTCAGATAATTATTGAGCTCTATTTCGCTATCAAAGGCAACACCGTAAATTCTCTGCAACATAGGGCGTTTTTCATCGCCCCGCCAGTAAGCTCCGGCAATACTGATAAGCTTGAAAGCTTTGATCTCACCAGTTCGTTCAACATGTGGTCCGCGACACAAATCGACGAAGGAGCCCTGTCGGTAAATAGTAACCTTCTCGTCCGGCAACTCATTGATGAGTTCCAACTTGTAAGGCTGATTAGCAAAAATTTGTAAAGCTTCTGCCTTACCTATCTCTTGTCTGATGAAAGGAAGATTTGCCCCGATTATCTCTCTCATCTTCGTTTCAATCATTATCAAATCATCAGGGACAAGAGTCCGAGCTAATTGAAAATCATAATAAAAACCCTCCTCAGTAGCAGGCCCAATGCCAAATTTAGCTTCAGAAAAAATAGACTGGACAGCCTCAGCCATTACGTGAGCAGCCGAGTGCCGTATTCTTTCCAACCTAGTCTCTTTTGCATTACAAGCTGCTTTCAAACAATGCACCTCAAAAATAAAAACCTCACTGCATCGTGAGCGAAGCGCATTTTAGCAACGCCGCAACCTAGAGTCAAGCTGTTCTTGTGCGGTTTCCAAAACATAACATAACAGTTTTCAAGCCATTAGGGTAATTCTCGCGCCTGAACACAAAATCGAACACCCGAAGTTAGAAGTATTTCGAAAATCCTACGGCGTCATAAAGATAACGAAAAATAGAGTGAACCTGAGAGAAGTTATTTACAGGATATTCCAAGCTGTATCGCCGCTCGATTGTCTTCAGCCAAATGTATTACCTCGGGCATGGTTGTATCCAGTAAACAACCGACCACCGTGCTGTCCTCCTCCGAGCTCGCTGGCCGATTTTTTTGTAGAGTAGTCAAAAACTTCGGGCTTTAAGCTGGCATCACATCAAAAAGCTGGTCAAATCATTTTTCGTCTGCGTCGATAGCGATTCCCAAAATTGAGTCAAATATTTTTCCAACAAGGCTCTGCTCTGTTGTGATGTAGGCAACGCTTTCTTTTCATAAAACTTTATCAAAATTCTATGGCAGTTAGCGCAGACATCTATATTTTCAGTACCTAATACGGGATAGTTAGACCATGCCCCTAAATCATGCTCTTCCAACAGGTCAGGGTTTGCACAGTTGCATAGGCTGCATCTCTCACCCACATTAGCCGTGCCGGGTTTAGCGCTGTTCATCATTAAATGTTGACGTTTCACATTTTCCTTTGCGGAAAGAAGCTCCTCTTTTAGTAATGGAAATAATGAAGGTGGTAGAATGGTTTCTAATTGTGCCAGATATCTGCCTATAACGACCTCGCTATCTTTAGATATTAACGCCCAGAAGCAACGATGGACAATCCGATGGCAGTTGACGCAAAGGTACAGAATTACCGAGGGACCTGAGTAACCATATTCACCAGAGAAAGCTACCAAATGACTCTCAAGGACATCAAAATTATTTTGTCCACACACAAAACATTCGGTCCCTGCGGTCATAATGAATCCTCAATACTTATTGATACCTGCTTTACCTATTTCGTGAAGCACCACCCGCATAGATAGTCCAGAACGCAGCTTAGTTCTGGTGCTGGATTACGCAATTCCAACAATCTCAGTTTGACAACCTGACTGTTCCGAGTATACTCTTTCAGAAAAAGTTAAGCAAATAATGCAGGGGTGCTGTAAATGAGTAAGCTTGAAACTGTGAAGCAGATCATTATGGCGAGCGGCTTGAACTACGTAGAAGAAGCCACGCAATTACTTCGACTACGACATGGTTCGACTTACTATAGCTCTTTCGGATTTCGCGTAGCGCCAACAAAACCGGTGTTAACGGCCCAAAGTCTGCGTAAATTATCAGACGAAATGGTTCGGCAGCTAATTCCGGCAGGTCCAAGCAGCATAAGCTGGTGCTCCATATTTGCCAGTAAACGAGAGTCGGTACGGATGGCTGCTCTGTATTTTTCTGATACGGAGGTATCTGGGAGTGTAGAAATGAGGATAAAAGTGTCCATTTTCCCCTGCCGGGTAATGGCACAGAATGTCGGCTATCGCGCGATGATTGAAATAGGAGGCTATGAATGCCCGGAGCCTTGCGAGTTCGCCTCAAAGTGCACTTTCAAAGTCTCTAGGTGGAGAACGCTAAAGAAACTGCTCTAAAGGCAATCCATAGCCCCTATTGTCTTCTTCCTAAATAGTTTTGCCTCCTGCTTTTACTAACTATTTCGGGAATATGTCAGAAAAGGTGGATTTAACGTTGCCTTGAGGACTAAAAAAGTCCGCATCACCGGTCACGCGGATTTTGTACTTGAAATCCGTGATTTCTGTCCACCACTTCTTGATCATATCGTCCCTTGAAATCCCGAGTTCCTTCAATGGTACTGCATTGGCAAGAGCCAAATTCAAAAAGGCTAAACGGGTGGTAAAGAGCGCCGTTAACCGCACCTGATTAGTCTCCTTGGCAGGGATCCACTGATATGCGTGTGACGCAGCCGCATTTATATTATTGAGCCATTTACCTGGCGCACCCTCAAAATCAATGGCAGTAACCCGCATGGCTTCCAGTTTGACCGGGTAGTCGTTTGGGTTGGTGATATCGAAAATCAATGCCAGTTCGAAGAACCCTACACGGGAAGCATCATATCCGGTAGGGTAATCTTTATGTAATGCTTCGTATGCTGCAATCTCGATGCGGTTAAGCTTAACCTCTGGAGATAGTGGTGGACCTGCCGGAGCACAGCCGCTCCAAGCAGCTAAACCACAAACCATTACCAACAGCATAACAAACACGACCGAATACCGTATCATTTCCCCTCCTTTCCAGTTTTTTCTGCTAATCCACTACAAAACCTTAAATCGAAGTTATGCCAACCAACGCTTTTTACGCTTGTAGTGCTTTATGGTACGAAAGCTTTTTCGGCCACCGGCTTCGGTTAACCCCAGGTAAAACTCTCTGATATCAGGATTATCCCTGAGTTTCTCTGAGGGTCCCTCCATCACTATCCGTCCTAGTTCTAAAACATAGGCATAGGGAGCTACACTTAAGGCTAGTTTGACGTTCTGTTCCACCAGCAAGATTGACAATTTTTGCTCCTCGTGCAGAACTTTAATGATATCGAAAATTTCTTTGATTAGCATTGGGGCTAGCCCCATAGAGGGCTCATCTAAAAGGACTAGTCTCGGCCCTGCCATCAAAGCCCTGCCGACTACAGTCATCTGCTGTTCGCCTCCGCTGATGAAGCCAGCGGCAACATTACGACGTTCACGAAGGCGGGGGAAGTAATGGTAAACCAGTTCGAGACGTTGCTTTATGTTAGCTCCATCCTTGACGCAATGGGCTCCGACTATCAGGTTCTGCTCCACGGTCAGGTGCTCGAAAACCCTTCTCCCCTCCATCACCTGGAATATGCCTTTTCTCACCAGCTCATCAGCAGGCTTTTTATGGATTATTTCTCCCATATATTCGATGGAACCATCGGTCACCTCTCCATCCTCATGTTTCAAAAGCCCGGAGATAGCCCTCAGCGTGGTGGTCTTTCCAGCGCCGTTAGCTCCCAATAAGGCGACGATACCACCTTCCGGTACTGTTAGCGACAAACCTTTGAGGACCAGTATGACCTCGTGGTACATCACCTCCACATTATGAAGCTGTAAAATAGGCCTGCTTTCAACTTGTACCATAAAGTCACTCCCCTGAGGCTTTCAATAGAAAGCCTCTGAAATCATGTAGTCCATGTTAATAGCCAAGCCATTTGGGCCACAAATCGGGATAGCGTGCCTTCATATCTACAAGCCCGCGATTGACAATTTTGCCACCTTCTATCTGGGCTATCAACACCTTAGGTGTTGGACGATGATCCGTTGGGGTATAAACCCGCGCTGGAACCCCCAGATTTTCCGCAGCTGTAATAGGTGATGCCTTTTCTAAATAATCTTTCACCAGTGCTCTAGTAGAAGCAAGTGCCTCAGGCCTCAGGTCAAGCTTCCCGTCTGCAGCCATGGCTTTCAATCCCTCAACCATGATGGTGACTTTTAACCAACCTTGTACAGTACGGATAAGGCGGGCATCCAACGGCACTCCCGGACTCACCTTCTGACAGTACTCTACCACCTTGCTCTTCCAAGGATAGTCCCAGACAAAATAGGCACAGGCGCTGGGTGCAATTGTTTCTTCAGCAGCTGGACCGGCTAGCTTAGGTAGATTCTCATCAAATCCCCAGTTGTTTATAATATGCATGGTTGGTTTACCGGGCCCACTGAGCCCAAGTGCGTAAAAGTCCTTCAACGCGGTCGAAACTGACATCGTGGTGTTGCCATGCCATACTAAATGAGGATATGGCTCTTTAACTGCTAAAACCTGGCTCTTGGTATCGAGTGCAAAGAGTGAGACGTCCTGGTCTTTCATGCGCTCAAAGCCTAGCAGAGCAGCGTGCTCATCAAGTGCTGCCATTGGCGCAGTAGCATAAGGTACACCGAAAGCACGGAAGGCAACAAGTCTCGGTTTCTTTCCTGCTTCACGGTCAGCCTTATATCTGGGGTCTTTCATCCAGTAATTATCGTACCAGTATTGAAGAGCTGCACGAGCATTTGTTGAATAGTCGCTCCCGTAAACAAAGTTATAGGGTGTCTTGGCTGGATCGCAAAGATGACCAGAAAAGGACGACGACAGAAACACTATTTTGTCTTTGTTGATAGTCGGACTCAGGGCTTCGGTATCGCCAGTACCCCACCCAAGCACAGCAATTACTTTGTCATAATCTCGAAATCTTTTATATGTGGTGACTGCTTCAGGAACCCGGTATCCATAGTCATACTGAAACAATGTTATGGGATGTCCAGCAATGCCACCTTGGTCATTCCAGTATGCAGTAGCTTCAAGCACTCCCAGTGCCTCATCTTTACCCACGTCTGATGTTCCACCAGTTAAGTCTTGAAGCGCACCAAGCCTAACTGCTTCGGCTACTGGCTTTTCCGGGGCCGGCGCACATCCAATCAGTGCCAGAAATACAACCGCCACTAAGCTTACTACCAGTACCATCCAATTTCCTCTCATACTTTCTTCTTACCTCCCTTCTTAATTTAAGTCGCTTGCAATGTTTATTTGCACGCCGTTTATTGTTCGAAGGCTAACCACCTCCTTTCTGTCCTCTTCAATTTGGCCACTCTTACATTGAAGTTTATTTCTATACTTTGCCACTTGAGGTGCTTTTTATCTAATAAGAGAACGGCCATAAATGTACGTAGTTTTTAATTTGCCACCAGCGATAAGCCAGCCCGTTTGGTTCGTAGATAAGAAACAGGATAATTGCCAGCCCAAAGACAAGGTCTTTCACATTAAGAAATTGTGCTGAGGCTCCCGGCCAAATGGTGGTCAATGGTACTAGAGCAAATTTCGTTAGTTCCAGAACTCCGGTCATGAACAGGGCACCGAAAACAATACCGTATAGACTACCAATCCCTCCAATGAGAATCACGCCTACCAGCCAAAGGCTCCAGCCAAACATGAAATGCTCGGGGCTGACAATAGAAAGATTTGTTAGCCAGTAGCAACCTGCCAGCCCACCAAGGGCACCGGCAATGAAAAATGCCAGCAACTTATAATAAACAATATTGACCCCCAGCGCCTCAGCGGCAATATCATTATCGCGGATAGCCATCCAGGCTCTGCCCACTCGCGTACGCATCAAATTGCCCATGAAAACAAGGACTATAATCACCAGAATAATCATCCAGATATAAGCATCTCTAGTATGATAAATCACCCATGGTCCAATCTTAAACATCTCTGGCTCTATGGCCACAACACCGCCACGTCCCTTACCTGCCAGTGGGCCTAAATATTGTGTAAGCAGTATCTCAGTAGTAATGAATTGCATGGCCATGGTGGTCATAATCAGATAAAAGCCCTTGACCCGAGCGGAGGGAAGGCCGAAAATAAGCGAGAGCACACCGCCGGCAACCACACCCAGTACGAGCGCTGGTAAATATGGTACATTGAATAGGTACATAAAAAGCGCACAAGTGAAAGCCCCAAGTCCAATAGTGGCAGCGTGTCCCAGGGTAACAAGCCCTGTATATCCGATTAAAAGTTGTACACCTGCGGCTGCAAGAATGGTGTAACCCACCATATTTAAAAAGGAAAGCCAATAATCCCCAACAAACAAAGGTATTACCACCAGTAAGATAATACCCAGCAAGACCATCCTGAACCAGACAAACTTTGTCTTCCACCACGCATGGTCGGCGATATAGTTATCGAAGTGAATACCTGTAGGTAATCTCATCTGTACTCCCTCTGTCTACATTCTCTCTATTTTGACCCAGCCCCATAGCCCGTAAGGCTTCCACAACATGACAATAAGCATAACAATGAAGGGAAAAGTTGTTTTCACGCCACCCGGGAAAAACCTGGAGATATAGGCATCCCCCAAGTTCTCCAGCACCCCAATGATAAGGCCACCGGCCACTGCGCCAGGTATGGAGTTCATGCCACCGATAACCACCGCTGGCAATACCAGTAATCCCAGGTAGCCTATGGAAATATTTAAGCCGTTGATATTACCTAACAAAGCGCCAGCTATGCCACAGGACATGAAGGCAATTACCCATGTCCAGCGATAGACCGAGCTTGACGGTATTCCCATAGAACGAGCGGCCATCTCATCATCTGCCGTAGCTTGCATTGCCAGTCCTATGCGCGTACGCTGGAAAAAGTAAACTAGTATCGCCATCATTATCCCCGCCACAATGAAGCTGTACAAAAACACCTGACTAACATGTATTGGCCCTAGCTTTAGCGGTTCAAGTGGAAACACTGGTGGGGTAAACACCCGGGTATCAGCACCCCAGATGAGGGCTATTATGGCTTTGTAAGCGAAGGAAATACCCACCGTGACCATAATCACCGACAGCACAGGCTCGCCAATCATAGGACGGAGCCACAGGCGTTCTGTCAGAATACCTAAACCGATGGCAAAACCCAGCATCCCTAGCACAGCTACGGGAAAGGGTAACCTGAGTGTCGCATAAAGGGCAAAACAAATATAGCCTCCGAACATGGTGAGCTCGCCAGTAGCGAGATTAACCACACCCGAGGTCTTGAAAATAATTGCCCAGCCGAGGGCGATGCACGCATATATCCCTCCAACAAGCAGGCCTGTAATGAGAACCTCAGTGAAATGTATCATCAGCCCTCCTCGGTAACAAAGTTCACTTTCATTTTGTACTTCACTCGAGCCACTCTGCCATCCTCGTAGGTGATCGTGGTATCCAGGTCAATGAAGTCTATATCTGCATAAAGTCCATCAACGACTGCTTTGTACCTTTCTTCCATAAACCTTCGTCTCAGCTTGCGTGTTCTGGTGAGCTCATCATCATCCGCCTCAAACGTCTTGTAGAAATTGACGAATTTTCTAATGCGCTGGGCTTTAGGAAGCCGCATGTTTACCTTTTTCACTATTTCCATGATTAAATTATTTACCTCAGGCTCCTGAGAAAGCTCTGGATAGCTCGTGTAAGGAATACCTCTCTCGTCAGCCCATCGCCCTACTGTACCGTAGTCTATACACACAACGGCCACAACGTATGGACGTTTGTCACCAATAACCCAGACGTCCTGCACGTAGGGGCTAAACTTAAGCCGGTTTTCCAGAATCTGAGGAGCTGACAGCGAGCCATCAGCAAGCGTCATAACATCTTTCGAACGGTCAAAGCAGATAAGGTGTCCATCTTCATCTACAAAGCCGGTATCAGCAGAATAAAGCCAACCGCCCGGTAGGAGTGTCCTTTTGGTTTCGTCTTCCATCTTGTAGTAACCCCTGAACACACAAGGGCTACGGGATAATATTTCGTTAGAATCGCTGATTCTAATTTCTGTCTCAGGGATAGGGAAACCAACAGTGTCAAACTTGATATCATCATCTCGGTGAATGACCGAAATCCCTGATATCTCGGTTTGACCATATATTTGCTTCAGATTAAGCCCCAGCGCATGGAAAAACCGGAACTGTTCATCCCCGAGAGGTGCGCCACCAGTATAAGCATACTTAAGCTTTCTAAGCCCTAGGGTGTCCAGCACCTGACGGTGATTTATCCAGTAAGAAAGCCACCATATTGCCTTCCAGTACCAGGGGATGGTCTTTTTTTCGAACTTCATGTCGGCCACCTTATAACCGATCCGCATGCACAAATCCCAAATCTTTCTTTTGATCCAAGTGGTATCGGCATATTTCACCATACAACTGCGCACCATCGCTTCGTAGTTACGCGGAGCCGAAAACATCACCTGTGGACCTATCTCCCTGAGGTTTTCAAGAAAGACTTCAGGCTCTTCCGGAAAGTTCAGGGTAAAGCCAGCGATTATGCCCTCGCTCACTGACATCATCTGCTCACCTATCCAGGCCATGGGTAAGAAAGACAGAAACTCAGCATCCTCAGATATAGGGTCGACCCATAGCAAATTCTTACCCATGCTTAACATATTGCGGTGAGTGAGGACTGCACCTTTGGGTAGAGCCGTGGTTCCTGAAGTGTAGAAAATAAGACAGGTATCTTCAGTCTTGCCTTCAGATATCATTTGTTCAAACAGCCCTGGGTTTTGCTCGTCAAGCCTCCGTCCCATTTCTTGGACTTCCCTATAGCTTATCAGGGCGGGGTCACTATAATACCGCATGCCTTTTGGGTCTTCCCAGATTATCTTTTCGAGCGTAGGGCACTTGTCCTTTATCCAGAGTCCCTTATCTACCTCTTCTTGGCCTTCACCAATATAAAACCGAGCCCCTGAATGACGGACAATATACTCAACTTCGTCGAGGAGTGAATCCTGAAAGAGCCAAGTCGCGATAGCACCAGCACAAAGCACAGCCATTTCAGCCCAAAGCGAATGGGGGCGGTTGTCACCAATGAATGCGACTACATCTCCCTTTTGTAATCCCAGAGCTTTCAGCCCCAAGCAGAATAACTTGACGTTATCGTAATAATCCTGCCACGTGTACGATTGCCAGATGCCATATTCTTTTTCACGCATGGCAACCTTTTTACCACCGTAATGACGGCACTTTTCCAGCCAGACTTTAGGTAAAGTAATGTCAAATTTGATTTCCAACGGTGGTTCAGATTTGGCCCCATCGCTCTTACGTTTTGCCATGACACATCACCTACGACTAACATATGTTTCTTCAATTTCACCCAAGTAGGCCCTAATCACTCTAGGATCACGTTGCACCTCTTCCGGAGGCCCATCGGCTATCTTTGCCCCCCAGTCGAAAACGATTACCCGGTCAGAGATGTCCATAACTACCCCCATATCATGTTCCACCAAGATAATGGTACAACTCCATTCTTTCTCCTCGTTTGCATCCAAAATGAACCGGGTCATATCTTCAACCTCTTCCAGATTAAGACCGGCCATCGGTTCATCTAACAACAAGAGCTTTGGTCCCATGGCCAAAGCTCTAGCTAATTCAATGCGTTTCTGCACACCGTAAGGGAGCATACCCGTTATACGGTTACGGTAGATCTCTATCTCGCAGGTCTCAAATACCTTTTCCTCAATCCACTTCCGATGCTCTGCCTCCTCCTTCGCAGCCTTTCCCCAGTAAAAACCACCATCCAGCCAGCCCGTATTCATTTTTATATGCCGTCCCAGCTTCACGTTGTCCAGAACAGTCATACCTCCAAACAGCTCGATTTTCTGGAATGTGCGGGCAATGCCAGCCCGCGCTCGCTTATGTGGCGGCCAGTCTGTTATGTCTTGGCCATCAAAGATTATCCTGCCCGAGTCCGGTCTGTACCCCGGCAAACCATTTATGCAGTTGAGCATGACGCTTTTACCAGCCCCGTTTGGCCCGATGATAGAGAGAATTTCGTTTTCGCGTACCTCAAAGCTAACACCATTTAATGCCTGGAGACCACCGAATGCCTTCTTTATGTTTTCAACAACGAGAAGTGGTTTACCGATGCTTTTTTCAAACCTTAACTCTTCCCTTCGCCATTCCATATTGCTTCCCCTTAATTGAGAGAACTTGCTGTAGGTATAAATACCTAAGCATTTGTGCTTAATTATACCAAATAATTTTCCGCCGTCAATAGGTTGTGCAAAAAAATTAACGATAGTGTTTGAAGGAACTCCATGCTGCAGCTATACTATAGCATGACTTGGCGTGCTTTTCGTGACTAATTAGCTTTCTCGCTCTCTCGCTAGTGCAGTCATTTTTTGACATATTGACATGATTGAAAAAGGAGTAAATCTGGTATAGGAATATGAAGACAGAAATAAGTAAAGAATTTGATTACATTTTCTATCCCAAATCTGTGGCTGTAATAGGAGCATCCTACGATGATGGTTTCTCACAGTCCTTGATGCGCACAAAAATGAGGGACAAACTGTTTTTGGTTAACCCAAAATACGAAAAATTATTCGGCAGGAAATGCTACACCAGCATTTCGGATATAAGCGACAAAATCGACTACGCCGTCATAGCTGTGCCAGCGCCATTAACTCCGGCAGTGTTAAATGAGTGTATACAAAAGGGCGTGAAGGTAGCCCATATTTTTTCCGCCGGATTCAGTGAAACAGGTATAGAGGAGAGAATAAGGCTAGAAAACGAGATAAGACAGTTAACAAAAGAGAAAATCAGAGTTATTGGCCCAAATTGCATGGGCATCCATTGTCCTAAATCGGGACTTGCTTTTATTCCCGATGCTTCGATGGAAGAGGGGACAGTTGCAGTCGTCTCACAGAGTGGAACCGTTGCTGAGCAGTTTCTGACCCTCGGGAAAATCAGAAACATCAAGTTTAGCAAGGTAATAAGCTATGGAAATGCAATAGACTTGGATTGTCCTGACTTTCTAGAATATCTGGCAGATGACCAAGAAACAAGAGTTATAGCTCTATACATTGAAGGAACCAGAGATGGAAAACGCCTCAAATCGGTTCTGCGGGCAGCTGCTAGCAAAAAACCGATTTTTGCATTAAAAGGTGGAGTGACAGAACATGGCAGCCGAGTGGCATACTCTCACACTGGTTCTCTAGCCGGTTCGCCAGAAATCTGGAATTCACTTTTCCAGCAGACCGGAGCAGTCCAAGTAGCTAGCTTCGACGAGTTACTCGATGCTGTCCTGGCACTTTCCTGTTCACCACCTCCCTCAGGGAGAAATGTGTCCATAATCACCAATTCAGGCGGCTTTAGCGTTATTGAAACTGACTCATGTGTAAAAGCAGGTTTGGAAGTTCCCCAATTTGATGAAGAAACAACCAAAGAGTTAAGAAAACTAGTGCCTGTTGCAGGCACTAGTATAGGAAATCCCTTAGACGCATGGCCAATATACTATAAAATGCCTGGACAGTCGGGCACTCTCGCCGACGCTATAGAAATCGTGGTTAACGACAAAAATATACATTCACTAATCCTGCATTTTGACGAAATAAGTTACCTGAGGCGGTTTTTGGGTGACGCATTTGAAAATCACCTGAAGGAGCTTGTTAAACTTATGATTAGCGGCTGCCGATATGCCAGGGATAAAGTGGGCAAAGCTGTAATAGTCTGCGTTGCGTTGGATGCTTATTCAGAGGACGAAGAAGACAGGAAATATCACCTCCTGGTCAAGAAGGCATTTGAACACGAGCGATTTCCTGTATATCCCACTCTTGGCGCCTCGATCAAGGCCCTGCTTAACCTTTACAGGTATTCACAGCTAATGACGTGAAGAAAAGCACTATTACATCAGGTAAGGTTAATCTTGTTGCCGACTACCATTTGTGCAGGCTTACCGCGTCGGGTACTTTGATTGCCTCTGGCGTAAGACGCACCAGCTTGCTATTGATAACCTTGTATATAAAGACATGCTCATAGTTCTGTCTTGAAGTCTCGCTATAGGCGCAAGGGAAGGGGGACGTTGGATTTTCTGGAATCCATCCCGTAAGACTTTTATAAGCCCTAAACATTGCATCTCCATCTAGCTTCTCATAGCTAACTTCTTTTAACGCTCTCCTCAGTGCCTCTAAAAATGGGTCCATTATCCAGCCTGAGGCTGCTACATAGCTATCATCCATCTCCTCAAGCGGCTTACGCTGATATTTCGTCCACAGTTTGCTCCTAGGATTCGCTTTAATTTCATCTCCCATATAGCTATGGGAAACAAGAATTGCACCTTCTACAGCTGCCGGATGCAGCTTAATACCAATAGCCTCATGAGGTCCATAAAAATCGCTTACCATTTGAATCGTTTTGGTTAAACCAAGGGCATGGGCATCTCGAATAACATTCGTGGGTGTCGGGTCAATACCACCAACCCAAATGTAATTAGCCCCACTGTTTGCCAGCCTCATCAGATAGACGTCATGCTTTACCGCTCCTGTCGGGAACAGTTCAGGCTGGAGCAAGGTCACTCCTATCTTGCTTGCATACTCCTTACCACCCAGCAAAAATTCCACGCCGTAAGGGCTGTCCCAGGATATATAGCCGACTACCGGCATGCCTGGCCTTCCCTTTTCTTTCCAGTCTTTCACCATCCAATCAAGTCCAGCAGCAAAGACGTTCTGATAAGCCACTGACCACATAAAGATCCGGCCAGGCTTTGCTTGAAACTCTCCAGCAGCCGAAATAACAGCTACAAGCTTGTCATTTTCAAAAAATGGAGCCAGAGCTTTAGCTGCGCCAGTTGAAACAGCAAGAACCATCAAAAGCTGAGGCTGCGTGCAGTATCTTTTATAAGCTGATACAGCTCGAGCTGTATCGTATCGTGTGTCAACCACAACATGGTTTATCTTGACACCATCAACACCACCCCTTTCATTCGTATCTTTAATGTAGTCGTCACCACCCGTTGCACCAGGCACATTTATACCGCCTAGTGGTCCTGTCAGGTCAGACAAATTAAGAATCGTAACAAACTTTTCAGCCGCTGGTTGCTGGGCAGTACAGCCGAAAAATAAAAACACGAGTACCGGGAAGAAGGCTAAAACACCTAAAATAGACAGCACGTAATTATTCCGCATAATTCTTTACTCCACTCCATGATATTTGGTACCACACTATTAAAATGAACAGCAACAGTGAAAAGGACCAAACTATACAAGCGGGTAAAATTTTTCATACTGCTTGCTACAGTCCGCTAAGCCGCCAGTTCAAACTTAGAAAGGCCCGCTTGGTGTCTCGGGAAATAAACTTTTAAAAGTGACCTGCCGACTTATGACTCCACTTCTTTGAAGTTGTATTGTATCAGGTAGACACCCTGAGCGCAACTAACTGCAGCGAACCGGTTACATAAGCTTGACTATAGAATCAGCCAAGGTATAATAATGCAGGCGAGGGATTTATTATGCGTATTACAGGTGGTACCGCCAGAGGACGGCAGTTGAAGGTACCTAAAACACGGGTGGTTCGCCCAACAACAGACAGGGTAAGAGAGGCTATTTTTTCCATCTTGACCTCACTAGTTGGCCAGCTGTCCTATGCTCTTGACTTATACGCCGGTAGCGGAGCCCTAGGCATTGAAGCTTTGAGCCGCAATGCAAAGTGGGTTGATTTCGTTGACCAAGAACCTAAATGCTGCGCTACCATCAAACAAAACCTAGAGAGGTTCGGATTTTCACAGAAAGCCCATGTATACTGTTGCACCGTGGCCAAAGCCCTTAATTTTCTCGATAATAAATACGAGGTAATATTTGTTGACCCGCCTTACTTTGGCAAATCCATAGATACTCTATTAAATCAGCTGGCGGGGTCAAGTGTCATCAATGACAATTCTGTAGTGGTAATCTCTCATACTTCACGCATCCGATTACAGCAACGGTATGATGGATTGGCATTAATTAAAGAAAGACGCTATGGCGACACTTGTATTTCAATATATGGAAAACATTCCACAGAAAAGCCACAATGCTTTTATGTGAAAAAGGAGGTTAAACATTGACTACCGCTTTTTATCCTGGTAGCTTTGACCCCATAACCCATGGACATCTTGACATCATCAAGCGGGCTTCCTCAATATTCGACAAATTAGTTATCGGCATCTACGACAGACCTGAGAAACGTCTTCTTTTCACTACAGAAGAAAGAGTCCAGCTCGCAAAGCAAGCAGTGGCGAACTTGAGAAATGTCGAAGCTTTGCCCTATACCGGCCTTACCGTGGCCTTTGCTAAGAAGATAGGTGCCAAAGTAATGGTACGGGGGCTGAGAATGAGCTCAGATTTTGAGCGAGAGTTTGAAATGGCAATGATGAACAAGAAACTGGCACCTGATATCGAACTGGTTTGCTTCATGGCCAGTCTGGAATTCCAGTTTCTCAGTTCCAGTTTGCTTAAGGAAGTAGCCCAGCTTGGGGGATGCCTCGAGAACATGGTGCCAGATCATGTCGCTGACGCCCTAAGAAAAAAGTTCGCCATAGAAATTAAGCAGCCTGCAACAAGTTGAGCAACACTAGCACAAGATGGAAAAAATCACTAGCATTATACAAATACAAAAAGACTAAGGAGGTTCAACAAAAATGGCGTATAAAATCACCGATGAATGTATTAGCTGCGGTGCCTGCGAGCCAGAATGCAAGAACCAAGCCATCAAGGAAGGGGAATCAATCTATGTAATCGATGCCGATAAGTGCACTGAATGTATCGGTTGGTTTGCGGCGCCCAAGTGTGTTGAGGTATGTCCCGTAGATTGCTGCGTTCCAGACCCAGCGCACAAAGAGAGCAGGGAGCAATTGCTGGAAAAATGGAAGAGGCTCAATCCCGGAAAAACACCAGAGGCTACCTAACCAGAACATAATCACCCGAATTAGTTTAAGCTACAAAGGCAGCAATGTGCCCTCTTTTGTATTTTGCCGGCATGAGCTGACCGGGCACAGTCTGACTGGTTTCCCTGTCACCTAGTTTTTACGACACCTTAACGGAAGATAACAAGCGACGACAAAGAGCACTTTAGATAAGTTTTCCTTGTCTTTCCAGCGGTTCGCTCTCGATAGATAGTTACATTACGGATTATTGGCATAGCGAAGTAAAAGTATTCGAAATGGAGTGTAAATGCTCACTATCAACTATGACCTGATAGGAATTAAAAAAGATGAGCGGATTCTGGATGTTGGCTGCGGTGAAGGTAGGCATAGCTGGGAAGCGTGCAAACGCAACGACTGCCTAGTTTGCGCCCTAGATGTAGATGAAACAAGCCTGAAAAAAGCGTATTATGCATTTTATCTTCTGGATAGACAGGGCGAAACTAAAGGGAAATGGCTTATCCTTAAGGGAAATATTTTAGAGCTTCCTTTTAAAGATGCTTCCTTTGATAAAGTCATCTGCTCCGAAGTACTGGAACATGTTCAAGATGATGTACAAGGTATTAGAGAGTTAGTAAGAGTTTTAAAGGAGGAAGGGACGCTTGCAATTAGTGTGCCTTCCTACATACCCGAAGCCATTTGCTGGAAGCTATCCGAGAGGTATCACAATAAGCCCGGAGGGCATATCAGAATATATAAGGCTAGAGAACTAATATCCAAATTACAGCAGAACAAATTGTATGTCTACGCTATCCGGCGAGAGCACTCGCTTCACTCATTCTATTGGATACTCCGTTGTCTCTTTGGAATAGATAATGAAAAAGCTCTGCTCCCTTCGCTCTACCACAAATTTCTGGTATGGGACATTTACCACGGTAGTAAGCCTGTTCGACTTCTGGACCGCCTCCTGAACAAATTTTTCGCCAAAAGCCTTGTCATTTATGCGCGCAAATACAGAACTGGCTCAAAAACCTGTCATTCTATTGCCTGAACTCTTTGGTCTGCAGGTAATCACAATAACATCACTAATTGAAGGTAGGCGCCGGGCTATTTTATCAAGAAAATTCAATACAGTGAACGATATTTTTCTGGGGCACATAGCCAGCAACATGCCCCACCAGGGGAGGCCAAAAAACAATGAGATTCCCGACGCCTGCTCTACCTGAAGGTAGTCGCCCACCAGACGTTTAAGTGCCGAATAATCAAACTTATAGGTGTGGTCCGCTGGTACTTCCCATGGCATTCGTCCTCCCCAGGGCCTGTACCTAAGTTTATTCCTCAATCTCCACATCATCCTTCCTAATTTAAAGCCGAGGCTCTCAAAATTAGCGATGGCTATTATTGCCTTCCCCCGTGGGTTCAACACTCGAGCAATCTGCTGTACGACCACAGTCGGCTCATAAAAATGGTCCAAAGCACCCTTGCACACAACTTTATCCACAGACTGATCTCGAAACGGCAAATATTCCCCCACGCCACGAACAAGAGCCATAGTTGCCCCATTTTGGGAAATATAATCTTTAGCATATTCAATCATTATGTTCGAAGGCTCAAGCCCGATAACTTTCGCCCCCTTTTTTGCTAGCTCCACACCATCAAAGCCTCGACCACAGCCTATGTCCAAAATTCTTTCGCCTATTGATGGGCTCACCTTTTTCAAGGTAACCTTATTCATTTGTTGAAACAAAAACTCTACATCTGGATTAACTACCTCGGGGATTAAGTCTTTATCGTTCCATCCGAGATCGAACCGAGAATGTCTCTCGCCATTAGCAAAAGCTCCAGGGGCAACTACACTTCCAAAAAAGTCAGCTATCACTTAACACCTAGAGACTTAGCTTTGTTATAAGCAGCAATTACTGCTTTAAGGAACAAAGAACGCAACCCTCCTGCTTCCAGTTGAAGTAGCCCCTCTGCAGTAGTCCCTCCTGGCGATGTTACCATATTCTTTAACTCAGCAGGATGTTTACCTGTCACCTCGACAACACGAGCTGACCCCAACACTGTCTGTATCACCAGTTTTTCCGCCACATCACGCGGAAAGCCTATATGCACACCCGCATCAACTAGCGCCTCAATAACAAGAAAAATGTATGCTGGGCCACTACCACTCAATGCTGTAGCCATATCTATATATTTCTCGCTATCAACATAGATTTCTTTACCTAAAGCAGCAAGAATAGACTGCGCCGCCTCTTTTTGCTTCTGGCTGACCTCAGCCGTCGCTGTCCATACTGTCATGCCTTCACCGACCTGTGCTGGCATGTTTGGCATTGCCCGTACCACGTAAGAATAATCTAACCCAAGACACAAGCTTTCCACAGTAGCTCCAGCCACGATGGACAGTACAAGCTGTTCAGACAGCAGCCCTTTCAACTTACCCAACACACTACCCAGTTCTTGTGGTTTAACGGCAAGAACAACGACCTCAGCCCCATTTATTGCCTTCCTATTATCACCGGTAACTCTAACGCCATACAACTTTTTGAGAATATCCTGCCTTGACCGGCTGATATCACTAACAACAATATCACTTGGTTCAGCCACATCGTTGGCCAGCAAGCTCTTAATAATGGCTTCACCCATGACCCCACCTCCAATAAAACTTATCTTCATCAATACCTCCTATCACCAAAAATTGCTCGGCCTATTCTCACCATAGTCGCCCCCTCCTCAATTGCCACCTGAAAATCATCGGTCATCCCCATAGAAAGATGCTTTAGCCCCATGCTATCTCGAAGTTCCCTCAACTTTCGAAACACAGGGCGGACTTCCTCAGGGTCAACTGCTATAGGTGCAATTGTCATAAGCCCGATCACCTTCAGATTAGACAAACGTTTTATCTCCGCAACTGCTTTTACAACCTCATCAACAGCAAACCCACTCTTTGTCACTTCTCCAGACACATTTACTTCAATTAAGATAGGCAACGGCGCTTCTGCACACCGGTTTAGTATTTCAGCCAATCTCAATGAATCAACGCTGTGAATTATGTCAAATAAATTTGCTGCCTTTTTAGCTTTATTCGTTTGCAGGTGACCTACCATATGCCATATGACACTTCCCCTCAGGTCCGAGAGTTGCCCTATTTTGTCCTCTGCCTCCTGGACACGGTTCTCTCCAAAATTTCTGATACCGCAGTCATAGGCTGCCCTTATGGCTGCAGCTTCAACCCCCTTGGTAACCGCCACGAGTATTACGTCGCTTGGCAACCTGTGGCTTCGTTCACAAGCCTCACCAATACGCCTTTGAACATCTCGCACATTCGCCGCTATATCCACACCTTTATTCTAGCATGCCCAGAAACGACTGTGCGACATAATCCAGAGTGGATACAAAGTTCTACTCTACCGGATTAATCCGCCAGCTTTCATCCACCCATAGCCCCACAACTTGAACATTCAATCCCCAAGCCTTGACTACTCCAATCGCTGAAAGGATATGCGCTACTTGTGTATCTCTATCAGCAGGATTTCCAGCGCAGTCATGATGTCCCACTACAGCAATGATTTTCGAGTTGTGACATTCCACAGAAATTTTAACCCTTCTTTTAATGGATT
>FMJZ01014344.1_pt1 | contig 29730 bp, 28 predicted proteins | sample 1987881 | NCBI WGS metagenome assembly FMJZ01 (sample SAMEA4378227, study PRJEB15110) | soil metagenome | biome: soil; feature: Field; material: Soil | place: India | collected 2015-03-11 | depth 0 m
TTCTACACTTAGAGTAGAGACTTCGTCTATGTACAGAACTCCCTTATGAGCGCGATGTATTGCTCCTGCTTCTAATAATTGATGAGGTGGCGTTTCTATTCCACCAGATTGATATGGATCGTGTCGAACATCTCCTAATAGGTTTGCTAATTGGCTTCCTGTTGCATCGATAAATGGCACTTTATCTGGTTGGTTTTTTACTAATACCTTAGGAAGATAAGCATTCCCTACATTTTTTAGAGTCGATTTCTGTATTAGAAAAACAATGATTATAAAAGCAATAGATAGTAAAAAATAATTTATATTTCCTTTATAAATAATATATAAAAAAATTCCTACAAAAAAAGATGTAAAATAAATCACATAAAAAAGATATTTTTCGAAAAGAAATGACTTCTCTAACTTTTTCTTAAAATTCGATAGATATTTTTCTGTTTCTTGTGATGGTAATACTTTAATCAAAGGTAGGAATGGATCCTCTTTATTAGGTATGCTTAAAATATCGTAGATAGGATATTTTTCTTGTTCTAATATTTCTGCAACTGCTTGGGCAAGCATACTTTTTCCTGTACCTGGCTCTCCAATGAGTAATAAAAATCGCCTTTGTTTTGCTACAAGTTTTGCTATTCGAACTGCATGTTCCTGACCAATAATTTGGTCGATTAATTGATTCGATATTTTAATATTATTGGTTGTTAGAATTTTCATCGATGATTCTATATTTCCAAATCAAGAAACTTAGAAAATATCCTAATACCATGCCAGAGAAAGTAATTAATAATAACAATAACATACTTCTTACAATACTAAAAAGAGGAGGTTCAACCGCTTCTACTTCTTTAATAAAAAAATCAGACACAATTAGATGGTTTTGATGATCGAACAAGGAAACAAATATTTTATGAGGAGATCCATCGAAAAATTGATATTTCCAATTTAAATTGCCATCTAAAGAAATTGTTTGCGCGCGAAATACAGTTTCTTCGTGTTCGATGTTTTGAACTTCTATTTTATACAATACAGGAAAAATATTGTTCTTCGATTTTAAGATTCCAAATAGATTACTGAGCTTTCCTACAGTAGGTTTTTCGTTAATGGAACTATGAAAGTGTAGATCTTTTTGATCAAAACATATTTCTTCTTTTTGTTCATGTTCTTCTTCGTGTCCAGGGTGATGGGCATAAAGAGATATGGTTACTAATAATAAAATAAAAATGAGTTTTTTCATGTTTTCCTCCTAATAGAGTGTTTCGATTTGTATTTTATTTTTATTGGTTTGGAAGATAATGATTCCAGAAATAAAACCTACGATAAACAAAATAGTGACCAAAACGTAAAAGTTTTTTACTTCCTGGGGATGTTCATAAACTTCTAATTTGCATAGATATATCTGATTCGTGCCCAAATCTTTTATCTCTATCTTATAAGTTCCTCGAATCGGAAAAACAAGTTCAAAATCATAGAGACCTTCTTCGTTTGTTATGGTAGATATATCTAAAAGATCGGTTCCTTCTACTACTGGAAAATCCGTTCCAATAAGTAAGTGCGAAGGTGTATGAATTTTTATTTCGATGGGTATTTTTTGTCTTTCTGGTAATTGAAGGGTGATTTTTGCTAATCCTTTATCTGCATAAATTTTTTCTTGTGTACTACAAATATTTTTTGCATTGATAGAAAAAATTATAAAAAAATAAATTATAAATATTTTATAAAAATTCATTATAAACCTCCTTAATGACATGGAATTACCATAAGACTATGTCTTAACTGATGGAAATAATCATGAACAGGTGGATATGTAGTAAATAGAACTGTATAGAGAACAATACCCACAATAAATAAAACAACAACTACTTTTCGAAAAACTGATAAATTCAACGTTCGCGTTATCCTTAAATGGATTTTCGCTTGTTTATAAATGTTTTGATTTTTCATTTTTGAACCTCCATTGTTTGTGTAATAAAATTTTTAAAACATTCGGAATTCGAATAAAAGTGCAGGTGAATGTAGCTTGCTATTACATGATGATTTTGATATCCTTCCAAATGAATAAAATCTCTTTTGCGATTGTAAACTTGGTAAATCGTATTATAAGATTCTTCTTGGCGAACAATTTCTGAATAATGAAATTCATGCCCTTTAAGTTCCATTTCTTTATTACCAATAAAACAATCTTCTTTTAATTTTATTATGCGATATCCTAATACTTTTCTGTTTTTTAACATTCTTGTAGAAAAATTAAAAATACCCACCATTGCATACTTTTGGTCTTCTGCTTCCAAAAACTTCGAAAGATATATCAATCCTCCACATTCTGCATAAATATAACCGTTATGCTGATAAAATTTATAAATACTTTCTTTTGTAAGATAGTTTTTTTCGAGAGTTTCTGCATATAATTCTGGATAACCACCACCAATGTATAGCATATCTATTTGTTTTGTTATCGTTTGATCTTTTAAAGGAGAGAATTCTAAAACCTTAAAGCCTAACTCTTTTAGGTAATATAGATTGTCAGGATAATAAAAATAAAAGGCATCATCATAAGCAATTAAAATATGTTTTTTAGGTAATAGGTTTAATGATATTTTTTTTGTGTTTTGTTTTGTTTCGATTTCTGGAAGCGATAATAATTGATTTATATCGATACTTTCGCGAATAGAGCTACCTAATTGATTTAATATTTCTTGGTTCTCTTCGTTTAGGTGGTATGCATATATCCCTAGATGTCGTTCTGGTAATTTGGGAAGTTGATTCTTTTTAAGATAACCAATTAAAGAAGGTAAACCATAAAAATTCAGTGTTTCTTGTAATAGTTTTGCATGATATTCTGATCCGCAAAAATTAGCGATTATTCCCACAATCCAGATGTTTTCTAAATTTTGATAGCCTTTTACTATTGCTGCAATGCTGTTCGACAATCCTCCTGCATCAACTACTAAAATTACTGGAAGAGAAAGAAGTTTAGAAATATGTGCTGTACTACCATAGATGGATCTGCTATCTGCACCATCATACAATCCCATTACACCTTCTATTAAAGCTACATCTACATTTTTGGTTTTTTCGTAGAATAATTCTTTTACATATTCTTCGCTTGTCATGAATACATCAAGATTATAACATTCATTTTTTGATGCTGCTTTTAGCCAGGTTGGATCCAAATAATCGGGTCCGACTTTAAATGTTTGAACCTTCAATCCATTATCTGTTAGTGCTTTGGTAATTCCGATAGAAATAGATGTTTTACCAGTACCACTCGAAACACCAGCGATAATGAATGCCTTCATTTTTCTATACCTTCCATTGCTGGGATTCCATATTCAAAAGCATGTTTGAGCATTTTTACTTCGGAAACAGTATCTGCTTTCTCTATAATAGAAGAGGGAGCATTTCTACCGGTCATGATCAAACATTTGGAATTTACGTTAGAAAAAAAATCTTTTACAAGAATTTCTATTTCTTCTAATGTTAATAATTGTTTATTGTACGCGTTAAAGATTTCGTCTATTACAATCATATCGTAATCGTTTTGGAATAACTCTCTTGCTAATTGATAAGTTTCTTTTGCTTTTGTGTAATGTTTTTGATAATCTATACTTTCTTTTGGTGGAACAAAACCTAATCCTCCGACATAAATATCTATGTTCGAAAATTGTCTTAATGTAATGATTTCTCCTACATCGGTTCTGGATTTAATAAATTGGATAAAAAGAATTTTCCAGTTATATCCTAATGCGCGAATCATGCTACCTATTGCCGCGGTAGTTTTGCCTTTTCCAGAACCAGTAAATATGAGCAATCTCTTATTTGTCATAAAATTCCTATAATTTTATAAATTTTATCAATATTTAAATGTTTTCTTACAACTTCTGCTAATAAATCGATTTCTCTATTAAGGTTAAAAACTGTGATATTTTCTATTGGTAGTAACCCTTTTTTAATCCTAACCTGGTTTAACAACCATCGGCGAAAAGAATCATTTTCGAAAATTCCGTGTAGATAAGTTCCCCAAACATTTCCTGTTTCGTTGCTTACTCCTAAAACAACATCATTTTTTTTCAGTATGACTTTTTCGCGTCCCCACATTGTTTTTCCGTGATGAATTTCGTAGCCTTCTATTTCTCCTCTAAAATGTTCATGATATGCTCTGATTCTCCTTAACTCTTTTTCTTGATAAAATACTGTTTCGATTTTTAATAGACCTAAACCGTTTAATTTCCCTTTAAACTCGATGCCATATTCGTCGATAATTGATTCGCCTATAATTTGTAAACCACCACATATACCAATAATAAACTTATTTTTATTTTTTACGATGGCTTGATCTAAACCTTTTTCTTTTAAATAAAGCAAATCCTGAAAAGAATTTCTACTTCCCGGAATGATAATTACATCGATAAACTCTGGAATAGAATCTTTTAACCAATAAAGTTTTACGTCTGGTTCAATGAGAAAAGGATCATAATCTGTAAAATTCGAAATACAAGGAAGTTGAATTATACCTATGTTTATTTTAGAAGAATCGAAATTGTGATTGTTGTTTGCTTGAATTACATCGAAAAACATAGAATCTTCTTTGGGAAGTTTTAGTTCTTTTATATAAGGAATTGTTCCGAGATGAGGAATCTGCGTTCTTTGTTCTAAATATTCGATAGCGGGACGAAGTAAAGATTCATCACCGCGAAATTTATTGATAATATATCCTTGGATTAATTCTTTTTCCCAATGATTTAACACTTCTATACTACCAACAAATGAACCAAAAACACCTCCTCGATCAATATCGCCTACGAGAAAAACAGGTGCTTCTGCATAACGAGCCATGTTCAAATTCACTAAATCATTTTTTTTCAGGTTGATCTCTGATATACTACCAGCACCTTCTAATAGGATTACATCGTATTCTTTTTTTAATCTGTTAAAACTCCGGATGACTTTTTTAAACAATGCTTTTTTATAATTATAATATTCTGATGGGGTAAAGTTTTTGTAGGGTTTTCCGTTAACGATCACTTGGGAACCATTTAACGTGCCCGGTTTAATCAATATTGGGTTCATTCTGCTATCGGGTGGGATAAAACAAGCACGGGCTTGTAAATATTGTGCATAAGCAATTTCTTCTCCTTGATTGGTTACATAGCTATTCAAAGACATATTTTGAGCTTTGAAAGGTGCTACCTTAAAACCATCTTGATAAAGAATTCTGCATAATGCAGTTGTTAAGATACTTTTCCCTGCATCTGATGATGTTCCTGCAATCATTAGTGTATATTTTTTATTTTTTTTAATATTAAAACTTTTATTTAAAAATATTTTATAAAAAGAATTTATCAATAGTTCATTTTCTTTCTGGGATTTGATTGCTATGCGAAAATAGTTTTTATCAAGCCCTTTGTAATTAAAACACATTCGAATGCTAATGTTATGTTCTTTTAATAAAGTTTCGAATAGTTTTATTGCATCCCAATTTTGATCTTCTAATTTTATGAATAAATAATTTGTATGACTTTCGTATAATTTTAATTGTCCGATTTTGGATAGATGCGTTAACAAATATTCTTTTTGTTTTTTAAGATAATCCAATGTCTTAACAAGATATTCTTTATCTTCGATTGCCTTTTTTCCAATCTCTATTGCAAAGGTGTTGATATTCCAACAATTTGTATATTGTTTTAGTTCTTCTATAAGAGTTGGATGGCTAATTACATAACCTAATCTTATACCAGGAATGTGATAAAATTTCGTAAAAGAACGAAAGACAATAGTGTTGTCAAAATTTTCTAGATAATCTATCACAGATTTTTTGTTTGCAAATTCTATAAAAGATTCATCAATAATAAAGATGGAATTTGGAAAATTTTTAATGAATTCTGCGATTTCTTCGGAATCTATAAAGCTTCCTGTTGGATTATTGGGATTCGAAAAAACAATCAAACTATGGGGTTTTATTTTTGTAGAAAGTAGATTTAAATCCCACAATATCTTTTTATGGTATTTTGGGAGTTTCGAATTCTCTTCGTAAAAATATAAGTATTCCACATCATAGTTTAAAAAACGAAATTTTTCTTCGTATTCTATGTAGTTGGGAATTGTTAATAGAAGTTTTTTTAGATGATATTTTTCTTGTAAAATTTTTCCCAAAATCGTAATGATGGAATTTATGCCATTGGTAATCAAAAAATGATCCTCTGATTGTTTATGCAATTCGGCTAACTTTTTTGTTAAACTTTCTGCGAATGGTTCTGGATATTGATAAATTTTTTCGAAATGAGAATTTATCATAAACCTTAACCAATCAGGCGGACCAATTGGGTTTAAATTTACAGAAAAATCATAGATTTTTTTATCCGATAGAATTTGGTTGTATAATAAAAGATCCCCACCATGTTTATAATTCTTTAAGAAATTCTGTTCTTTTAATGTTATAAAATTCATAGCTAAATCGTAATGGTAGTTATAAGGTTGATGATTCTATTATTGCTTATATTTCTGCCTGCTACTGTTTGATGTAAAATCAGACTTAAAGAAATCGATTCCGAAACATTGTAAGAAATTCCGTAATAGATCACTTGCGAAATAGCAAAATAATCCTGATTTTTATAAACCTTAGGAACAGGAAATAACAAACCGTTAATTTCCACATATTCTGGTATAGATAATAACTTACGGAACTCCTGATTTTCTATGGAATAATAATATGCAATTCCTGAATTTTGCAAAGAATTGTATTCGCTTAAAGAATAATATCGATATTGTTTTACTTTTGTTTTTGCTTCCTCGTAGCTATATTCTATTGCAAATAATAGATTTTCGATACCATAGCTAATACCAACACCAAAATGTGGTCCTTTAAAATAGCCATTTTGTTCTATAAAATTTTCTTGGGATACAACATCTCTTCTGGTTGCAAAAAAATGAGAATCAAAATCTATTGAGAAATTTTCCCAATCAAACGAAAACAAAAAACCTGCTTCGTACCTTGGGACAAATGTGGCATAATCATATGTTAAACCTTGTTGGTAAGATATTTTATTTCTGTCTTGATGAAAAAAATTCCATTTTAATCCAAATTTTAAATCATCGATATAAGAATAATTAAAATCTTGTAATTGTTGTTTTTCAATACTATGTCCAACTTCTAGACCAATTTCTAATTGGTTGAGAATTCCACTTGTTGTTCGGAATACAAATCCACCACCAGCAATCCGATTTCTTTTACAGCTATTAGAGCAATCCAATTCGTAATCAATTAACTGCCCTCTTTCGTTATATTTTTTACGCGAATTAAGTTGATAATAATTGATATCTATTTCTGTTGTGCCTTTTTTTAAAACATTTGCAGAAGGAATTGTTAGCTTTGTACTCGAAAGTCCATTGATGGCAAAAATAGAGATAGGTACGAAAAAATATGTTATTGTTATGAATGGAATTTTTGTTTTCATTAGCCCCTCCGTTAGTTGAACTTCCCGGAGGGACCTCAAATAGCCATGGTAGTTGTACGGGCTTACCATGACTGGGAAGATCTGGCTTGTCCCATTACTGGGCATCACAGTTCCACCGTGAGCGTGGGATTCTCACCCAACTTCCTCCCTCCGAGATAATGTCATTAATTTAATTATGATCTTTTTGACAACAAAAAACAGATTTATTGATTGACTTTTTGAATAGATATTGACATAGTTTAATTGAATTTTTTTACATCAACAAATGAATAACAAAAGTAAAGAGGAAGTATGATACATCCAGACACGGAGATAAGATTAGTGAGTCCAGAAGTTGGGTATGGTGTATTCGCGACAAAAAAAATACCTATGGGAACTATTGTATACGTAAAAGATGATCTCGAAATAATGATTTCTCAGGAAGATTATCATAAATATAGTGATTCCTTAAAAAAGGTGATTGATCGATATTCTTATATTGATCCCGAAGGATATCGAATCATCAGTTGGGATTTTGCGAAATATACGAATCATTGCTGCGATCCCAATACCATTAGTACAGGTTACGGATTCGAAATTGCTATAAAAGATATCGAACCAGGAGAGCAAATTACAGATGAATATGGTATCTTTAATCTGGATAAAGAAATTCATTTAGTGTGTGATAAACAAAATTGTCGAAAGATCGTTTGTAATGAGGATTTTGATAAATATTATAAAGAATGGGATCAAAAAATAATACCATCCTTAAAAAGAGTTCCTTTTGTACATCAACCTCTATATGAATTTATAGACGAAATAACCAAAAGAGAATTAGAAGAATTTTTTAAGGATCCTTCTAAGTATAAGAGTGTGTATCATTTAAGGTTTAAAAAGATTCTAAAATAAATAGAGTTGCGCTCCTGTACAGGAGCGCGATATATTTTCTAATAAATATCTTTACTCGTATTGTATACGTTGAACTTACCAGTGGGAGTTTTTATCCAATCACCAGTAATGACTTTTTTAAGTTCAAGTGTTTTATCGTCATAAACATAGATTTTGTTATCCAACCAACCAGAAATCCATACTTCTTTTCCGTCTTTATCGTATTCTAAGTGAACCACTCTTTTGGGGCTAACTTGAATGTATTTAAGAATTTTACCTGTTTTGATATCAATTACTCCCACTTGACCATTTACGAATGTCCCATTTTCTTGTTTCGAAGATAGAGGCATATCGAACCAAAGATGATTTGAATTAGGATGTGATTTTACAAATAGATTACCAGCAGATTTTACAGGTATTTCGCGAACTACTTTCCAAGCATATTGAGGATATTTTTCTGGATCTACACCAATAAAGACAAGTTTTTCATCACCGATATGACCAGTTACATATACAGGTCCATATTGAGGATCGACAATATTTGCTCCACGTCCAGGATGTGGTATTTTACCAACATCAAGACAATTGATTACTTTGTGTTCTTTTGTATCCACGATACACATTTTATTTTTCGCGTTTGCAGCTACCAAGAAATATCGTTTTTCTTGTTTACCAGGCACTTTAACCCAACCACCATCATGTAAGAAGTTATCTGCTTTTAGTCGTGTTTCTTTTGGATTTTTTGGATCTCTATAATCAACTAAATAAACCCAACCAGATTCTTTTAAGTTTATTACCCAGAATGGTTCATCTTCTGATGCAACAATAGATGCAACTCGAACTTCGGGCAATTTGTTTCCCGTAGCCCAATCCTTAGAATCTTCTACACTTTTTAAAGAAAGTGGTTCTAATGTTTGTCCATCCAATATCCAATATTGATTGGGAGTATAACATCCTACAATTGCATATTTATCTTCGTATCCAGGTGCTTTCGAAGAATCCACAGAACGTGCATCCCAACATGTCCTTACTTTTGCAACTAATTTGGGTTTATCGAACCATAAATCAATTAGACCAACTCTACCATCTCTACCGATTGTGTAAAAATATCTACCAGAGTGCGAAGATCTTAAAATGTGAGTAGCGAAACCAGAATCAACTACGTTTAGTAACTGTTTGGTTGTTCCATCAATAATTGCTACTTTACCAGCATCTCTTAAAATCACTCCAAAGTAGTTTAAGAATCTTCCTTTTGTAGGATCACTTTGGGGTCTATCTTCTGGTTTTACAATTAATTCCCAGCTTTGTTTTGCTTCTTTCATTTCTAATTTTGGCACGGGAGGTGGATCCATTTGTACATATCGAGCCATTAAGTCTACTTCCTCAGGAGTTAACATTCCTTCTTTACCCCAGGGTGGCATACCTGCTGGCGTTCCATTCCAGATAATTGCTTTTAACGCTTCTGTACCTTTATCTCGTGTACCGCCACCAGGATATTCTTTAGCTTGTTTTATATGGGAATTAGGTAATAGAGAAGGACCAGTTGCACCCCATCGTTTTGCACCATGACAACCAGAGCATTTATCAAAATAGATCTGTTTTGCTTTCTCGAATTCTTGGGAAGAAAGCGGTTTAAATTCCGTTGCAACAGTACCAGCTTTATCCATCCATTTTAGATAATCGATAATATCCTTAATTTCTTGATCGCTTAGACCAAGATTTACCATATTAGAAGTAGGGAATTTTTTATCTAATTCTTGTGCATATTTATCTGTTTTTTTTACTTCGTCTGGATTTTTAAGCCATTTTTTTAACCAATCTTCAGAAACTCTTGTCGTAACTCCTTTTAATGAGGGTCCAGTAGGTTTATCTGTCCCACTAAAATCATGGCAAGCAATACATGCTTTATTGTTAAAAATTTCCTTGCCTTTACCTTTGTATTCTTTTTCTTGCCCAACCAAGTTACCTTTGACCATTGGGAAAAGGAACGCTACTAGCATACCTAATCCCAAAATTTTATAGGATCTTTTTGGTTTCATATTCTATCTCCAATTTAAGTGTTTAAAATACTAAAATAAATCATAATCTATTTAAAATAAAAAGTCAAGTCTAATTTAATATTTTAAACTCTAATATATTTATATTTTTCTCCCATTCTTCTAACTCTAAGAGAAAATATTTTAATCGTGTTTTCTTGTATTCTATGGGAGAATAGAGAATCAAATAATCGAATAGATGGATTTGATTCGAAATATTTTTTACAATTTGATGAACCGTTGATTCGTCTGGACCATGAATCATCGAGTAAAGATTATAGGGAAATTCAGAGAATGTTTCTCTTGAATAGCAGTGGCTGACTTCGGGAAAATTAGCCAGTTCATTTCCTTTTAATTCGATCTCTGTTTCGGGAACCTTCCACACTGTCATTGCATTATACGATACACCCAAATTTCTATGATTGAAGGTTGCGATATATTTTCTTACACAACCATAAGGAGAAGTCGATAAGAAATTAATAAGATCTTCTTCGTGGAGAGAATATTCTTTTGCCAATATTTTAAATGGTCTATCGGTTAATGGTAGAGAAGTTTGGATTGCTCGAATGATTTGTTTTACTTTTTCTGTTAGTTCATTCTTAGGAAATTTTATTTTTGTAGAGGGAATTTTGGTTTTTTCTGTTTGATTGGTTTTTTTAACAAGATCAAAGTTTACACCAATTTTAAAGGTTTGTTTTCTTCGAAGGGGATAATAATCATATCCCGTAAGATATTTTAAATAATAAAGATGATTTTCTATTCCAGAATCCGTTGGTACTGATATGGTAAACCAAAGATTAAAATCGTAATTCCTTAAATAGAGATGAGTGATTGTGGGATGTTTTTTTAATGTATCTACAACAATATCGAGATCTTCTTGTGCAACTCTTGCACATACTAATGCCGATTCGTAGTGTAAAATATCCCCTTCCATAACTGCAGAAATTTCTCTTAGTATTTTCGAATTGTACCATTCTTCGAATTGCGATAAAACTTCTGTGTAAGATATGCCTAACATTTCTGCCAATTTATGATATGGATTAGGATCAATGGGAAAACCTTTTTGTATAATCTTTGCTAATTGATTTTTTTGTTCTTCTTTTAACATATTCATTCCTCTTTATTTTTAATTTTTACTTAAAGTCCAATTTCGAATGCTCTCCAGATTCCGAATATTCCTGACGGAGATTTTAAAGGAATTTTCTTTACGATTTGATAATCATAAGTTCGTATTACGATTAATTCATTGGTTTCGTTAGAACTTACAAATGCTCTATCGCCTCGAGGGGTAAATGTTAAATGATATATTTTCTTTCCTACATCTAGAATTTTAATCGTTTTTTCTGTTCTTGTATCAATGATTTGAATTTTTCCGTCTACTTCCCCAGAAAATGTAATCCACACTTCTTTTTGAAATGGATGTACAACTGTGTAAACACCATCACCTATTAGTGGAATAGAATGACTATATTTTAATGTTTTTGCATTGATCACATGAAGCATTGGTTCTCCATTCGCTGCAATAAAGATCTTTTCTCCTGCATTTGCCCAAGATTCCATGTGGGGCATTTTGACTGGTGTTTTTTTAGAATATTTTCCAAAATCGATTTTTTCTGCTTTATCTTTTAGATTCCATAAATCAATCAAGCTTAGTATATTAGAATTAAAGTGTGCATTGATGTAATATCGACCATCTTGGGTTATCAAACCATCAAATGGATAGAGATCTGCTGTTTTTATTTTTCGTGCAATGATATATTTACTATTTGGATCTACGGGATTTTCTCTTTCTAGAATCCATACTTCGTTGTAATCCATTAGAGCACAAATAAAAGAATTATTAGGACCATCTACCAAACCTGTTATTCGAGAAGATTGATTTTCGTCGGTTTTTGCTGGAATAACTTGTTGAATTTTAAAATCTTTTACAGAAACTATGGTAATACCACCAGGTTCATATTCGGAAACTGCGATAGTTTGTCCATCTTGGCTAATTGCTAGTCCAATAGAATTTTTTGATGTTTCGATGTATCCAGCAAATTCTTTATTTTCGATATCTATACGATTTAATTTTCCATTTCTTGTTGCTATATATCCATATTTTAAAGAAGGTTCAAACACCATTGTTGCATGACGGAGGTTCGCTTCGAGTGGAATTCTTTTTACTAATTCGTATTTATCGATGTCTATAACAGCTAATGTTGAACTTTCTCTTTCTACTACATAAATAAAAGAACCAACGCGTACTTCTTCTTTGCTCCATAAATTAAAAGAAATTATAAAAAATATTAATAATAAAATTTTAAATTGATTCATTTTGTAACTCCTATTATAGGTTTTTTGTTAATATATTCTTTTAAATAGCAGGCTGGATCGATTGCCCATAAATCATTGTATACTGCTAATGCTCGCTCTCTGTGAGAACCTCTACACATCATTAAAAAAGGACAAGCCTGACATTCTTTTAAATATTTTTCTCTTTCTTTTAGTTTTAGGAATAGAGGATCGTTCATTATTTCTTCTAGAGTATGATTTAAAAGATTGCCTGCTGTATAATTTCGCCAGAATTGATCGGGATGAACATTTCCTAAATGATCAATATTGATAATTTTTTCTCCAGCAGAATTTCCTTTTCGCTTTTCTAACAGAAGTCGTATTTCGTCTGCTCTGCTTTCTCCATATTTTTCTTTTACAAATAAATATAAAAGTGCTCCATCTACATCATTTCCACCAGAAACAAATCGTATGTTTTGATTTTGTTGTATAAATTGATCTGCTAATTCAAAAATTTCCCACATGAATTGTTTAGATTCTTCCGGAGATAAATCTTCTTTTTGAATTTCTTTACCGCGACCAGAATAGAGCAAATGGGATACATAAAAACGATCAATTTTATGTTGAATAGCATAATCTATTAAAGGAAGAAGCTGATCTTTATTTGCTTTACTTAGGGTTATTCTTAATCCAGTCATTAGTTGGTTTTGTTTTAAGTAATAAAATGCTAAAAAAGCCTTTTCGAATGCACGTTTTAAACCGCGATAAGAATCGTTGAACTCTTTAAGTCCATCTACACTAATGCCAACATAGAATACACCGAGTTGTTTTAGTTTTTGAGCAATTTCTTCATTAATTAAAACTCCATTTGTTGATAAATGACATTGAAATCCTAAATTTGATGCTAATTCGATTAAATGGAATAGATCTTTGCGTAGTAATGGTTCTCCCCCAGAAAATATCAGTACTTTTATACCATACTGATAGAGCTGCTTTAAAATAGTTTCTGCTTGCTCGGTGGGTAGTTCTTGAGCATTTTTTTTAATAACTTTGGCAGAAGCATAACAATGAGGACAAGACATGTTACAATATTCGTTTACATTCCACACCACAACTGGTTTTATAAGATCGTTTGCAAATCGAACGTTTTCTTTTGTATCGATTGTTGCGATTTGTTTTATTTGTTTAAGTAAATCTGTGATTGGTAACATATTTTAGCACGAATAATTTTTAATATTCGAATTGTGGCCAGAAGGTATGACTTGCATTTTTAATGGTTGTTTCTCTTAATTTTTCTAAGATATTGATTTTATATTGATCCCACAACTCATGAAGGGGGCAAGGATTATCTGCATTACATGGCTTCCATCCCATAACACAATCCGATAATAGATTTTTGTTTTCCAAAAATGAATAGATTTGTAGGAGGTTTATATCTTCGTTTCCTTTGGGTAATGCAAAGCCACCCTCTGGGCCTGTTGTGGAGATCAACACCCCTTCTTTCACTAAATCTTGCAAAATTTTTGTTAGATAAGAGGGTTTAATTCCTAATCGATCAGCAATCTCTTTCGATTTAAAAAACTTTTTTTTATCTTTAAACTTATATAAAAACACTAATGCTTGAATTCCATAATTCGAACGTTTGGAAAAAAACATATAAATCCTCTTAATTTTTTATGTATTAAATCATTTTATTCTACTTTAATGATTAAAATTTTTAGACTACTATATCTAAATTTAAAAAAAATTCAAGCAAAAAATTTTATAGTATGAAAATTTAAACAATATTGAATCTCATAATCATTTAGTGAAAAAAAATTAAAGATTTCCTAATATCCTTCCCAAGATTAATAAAGAAAATCCGATTATAACATTACCCGATAGATAGAGAGAAAGTTCGAGCCAGCGAGCTTGGTTTAGAAGATAAAAGGTTTCGTAACCAAAACTGCTAAAAGTAGTAAGACCTCCTAAAAATCCAACAAGAATCATTTCTCTATAAGGAGATACAACGAGGTTTTTATCGATAAATAGAACCGAAAATAAGCCAATTAAAAACATTCCTAATGTATTGGAAATGATCGTACCTAAAGGAAAAAACGGCATAAAATAGGCAGAAATTCGTGATATAGTAAACCTTAATAACGAACCAATTCCACCAGCTACAAAAACTAAAACGTAAGCCATAACTTAACCTAATTCTTAAAAAAGATTACATGGGCTTTTTCGTAAGTAATAAATCCCCCCACTTTTGCTTTTTCGAATAGATCTTTGGTAATACTCAATGCGGTTTGAATTTTATCGAAATCATCGCATAATTCTATTACTACGGGTAGAGCATCTGATGTGTCTAATATTCCAGCAGCATGGATAATTCTTTTCTTACCAAATCCCGCTATGCCATGAAAAACTGTTGCTCCTTGCAATCCTTTATCTTTAAAAGATTCTAACAGGATTTGATACACAGGTTTGCCTTTTAGTTTGTCTTTATCTGTTAAAAAAATTCGAAGTAGGTATGCATCTTTTTCTTCGTACATATTTTTATAAAAATATAGGCAATTATAACTATTTTTTGAGTAAAGAATTTTTTAACAAAAAAGATCAGCATTATGCTGATCTTTTTTGTAGATTAATCTTGCTTATGGATTTCTTGTTCAATTTCGGAAACTGACTCGAATTCGTCTTTTTTCTTTTTGCCTTTATGTTCTTTTAGAAATGTTTTACAGCTTTCAGAAAGTTGATCTTTATTTTTGGACAAACAAGCACGAATCCTACCTTTACCTGGTTGAACATTGGGACAAAATTTGTCTAAATCGCTTCCGCAGTTATTTCTTAATGCTTCCCATTTATCTTTTGATTTATCAATCTTTTTTTTGCAATCTGGTGTTAGATCATTGTAGTGATTTACTAAACATTGAAAAACTCTACCTTCTCCTTTTTTTACATCTGCGCAAAATTTTTTCGCATCTTCTTTACATTCACCTTTCGCAAAGATTGTTGTGCTAGAGAAAAATAAAAAAGTTAAAATCAATATAGGAATAGATTTTTTTTTCATCTTTAACCTCCATAGTTTATGGTATAAAACATATATAAATCAACCAACCATGATGTAAACTAAAATAAAAAACTTTTAATCAAAAACTTTTTAAAAAATATGGTAATATGCCAAACTATATCAAAAACATTCATTATGTAAGCGATTATCCATTAAAGGAATTAGAATATTTTGTTCTTCCTGTTATTCAAATTAAGCAAGATGATAAAAATATATTATTAGAAACAAATAGAATCAAAAGTTTAGATCAACAATTTGGTATAAAAAATTTATTCGAAAAAGAAGAATTTTCGGGTAAAAAAGATAGTGATTTTGTTTTTCCTAATACGAATGGTCCAACGTTGATATTTTGTGGTTTAGGATTGCTCAATGAATACCAAAAATACTTAGAATTCAAAATTTCTCAATCGATTCAAAATGGGTTAAAAGAAATTAAAAAGAAAAATATTTCGAAAATTGCAATAGATTTATCTTCATTAAAAGAAGGTTTTGAATTTTATAACATTTCGTTTAACATAAAATCATTGCTTACAAATGTGTTAATCGCTTTTGCTGATTATACTTATCATACCTTAGAAGCAAAAGAAATTTCAAAAATTATAGAAAATTTATATATTTTATCTAATTTTGAAATTTCAGAGAATGATCGTGCTTTTGCAAAATCTGTCATAGAAGCACGTGCATCGGCAATGGATTTAGTTAACATACCAGCCAACATTAAAACTACCGATACATTGGTGCAAAAAGCGAAATCCTTAGAATCTCTTGGTTTAAAAGTCGAAATAATCGATGATGTGAATTGGATAAGAGAAAATATGCCTTGTTTTTATGTTGTTGCAAAAGGTTCATTACAAACCGATCCCCCAAAATGGATTAAAGTTCAATACACACCAAACACAGAAATCAAACACAAAATTGCTCTAATTGGTAAAAGCGTAATCTTCGATACGGGGGGTTATCAAGTTAAGCCCGATAACTATATGAATACCATGAAGGCAGATATGACGGGAGGAGCATCTGTCCTTTCTGTTATAGAGCAAGTAGCGAAGTTAAAATTGCCCTATATTCAAGTTACAGCTTATTGTGCAGCAACTCCAAATAAAATTGATTCTGATGCAATGCTTCCAGATTCTATTGTTTCTACTACCTGTGGCAAAAAAGTAGAAATACGACATACCGATGCAGAAGGACGTTTAACGTTGATCGATGCAGTGGCTATGGCAGAAAAGGATGGAAATGATTTATTTGTTACAGTTGCAACCTTGACTGGTTCTGCTGCTCGTGCTGTGGGACCTCGCATTGCATTAATGAGTACACGTCCGGATAAACGATTAGAATTCGAAAAAAGCTTAGAAGAAATCGGTGAGCCTTACCAAAGTTTAGAAGTAGAAGAAGAAGATTACGAAGACATAAAAAGTAAACTCGATGGTGCAGATATCAATAATACTGGTTCAGAAAAATATAGAGGTGCTCAGACAGCAGCAGCTTTTGTGTTTAGTGGTTTATCTTCGTTGAATAAACCCTGTATCCATTTAGACATTGCTGGTGGAGATATGACAAAAGAGGAAAAAGCAACTGGTATCTCTATAAAAGGAATTCTGAACTATTTGTTGTTTTTAGCAAAATAAATAAAAAGGGCTGCCATTCGGACAGGAGGGATTCTTCTCTAAAAAAAATTAAAGAAGCGGCAGCCCTAGAACCATTATATTGGACCAAGGCAGAATGTAAAGTAAATTAATATTAAAAAGTATAAAAATTAAAAATAATTACGAAATTGACCGTTCTAAAATTTTATTTTCTTTATAATATGTTAGAATAAAAAGTGTTTTTCTATGATTTATGACATTTTAAAACCTATTTTATTTTCTTTTGATCCAGAAAATGCCCATGAATTTATAGCAAACGTGTTAAAATTTATCAATCACACTCCATTAAGTTTAGTAGAAGAATCTCTTTTAACATTTAATTCAGAAAGAATTAAAATCAAAGTATGGAATGTTGAATTTCCTAATTTTTTGGGATTAGCAGCTGGATTCGATAAAACAGGGGAACTTTTCGAAAGTTTATCTATTATGGGTTTTGGTTTTATTGAATGTGGCACATTTACTCCTTTACCACAGGAAGGAAACCCCAAACCTCGATTGTTTAGGTATCCTCAATATAGAGCAATTATCAATAGAATGGGATTTAACAATCCTGGGATAGAAAAAGCAAAAGAAACCTTTCAAAAACAAAAAAAAACTTTGCCAAGAGGTATCAATATTGGGAAAAATAAAATCACTCCATTAGAAAAAGCAATGGATGATTATATTCAATGTTTCGAAAAATTGTATCCTTTTGCTGATTATATAGTAATTAACGTAAGCTCTCCAAATACACCTAACTTACGGGATCTACAAGAATCTAAAATGTTATTAGAATTGATCCAATATTTAAAAAAAAGAATCAAAGAAAAGAATTTGTCTTTGCCAATTTTAATTAAGTTAGCACCAGATTTAAGCGAAAAACAATTTTATAAAATCATAGAAGATTCTATCAATAGCGGAATTGATGGATTAGTTTTAACCAATACAACCATTCAAAGACCAGAGGAATTAAAGTTTGCAGAATCGGGTGGATTATCGGGATTACCGTTAAGAGATATTTCTACACAATGGATCAAAAAAGCATTTGTTTTTACAAAAGGAACAATTCCTATTATTGGAGTAGGAGGCATTTTTAATGGAAATGATGCATTAGAAAAAATTATGGCTGGTGCATCTTTGGTTCAAATCTATACAGGTTATGTTTACGAAGGTCCTTTTTTACCAAAAAAAATCCTAAAACATATCGATAGTTTTTTAGAAAAAGAAAAGGCAAATATAAAAGATATCATTGGTGTTAATGCAAAGTAATTAGTTATGAGGCTCTTTTGACGATATTTTTTTGTATAAATATTGTATAGCTTTATCTTGTGGATAGTTCTTATAAAGTTCATCCAAAATTTTTATGGATTCTTGAATTTGATTTTTTTCGAAAAGTTTAATCGCTTCTTCTAATTGTAGACGATTTTTTATCTTAATTTCTTTTATAGAAAACTCTTCTCCATCCACAATTTCGTAGATGGTTGTAGGTTTTGATTTTCCTTTTACAACAACTTTACCTAAATAACGAATAGAATAAAATAAAGATTTTTCTCCGAGTTTATCTAGAATTTCTTTAGAGCATAATATTTTTACTCCATATTTTTTTGTTAATGATTCTAATCTAGAAGCAACATTCACAACATCGGAAATTACAGTACTATCCATTCTATAAGTTTCTCCTACTGTTCCTAACATTAATTTTCCTGTATGAATTCCAATTCCGATAGAAATAGATATATTATACTTATTTTTACAGACTTCATTAAAATCATACAATCGATTGAACATTTCTAAGGAAGCTTTTATAGCATCGTTTGCATCTGCGAATAATGCCATAATTGCATCTCCGATAAATTTATCAATAAAACCATTGTACATTCTTATTGCAGGTCCCATGAATGATAAATAATCATTTACGAACTGAAAGTTTTCTGGTGCGGACATATTTTCGGATATGTTAGTAAAATTTCTAATATCAGAAAACAATATCGTAAATTCTTTTTCTAAGGAATCACCTAATTGAACTTCGGTAATTTCTTGTTTTCCTAAGTAACTTAAAAATTCTTTTGGAACAAATCGGTAATAGGATATATTCGTTTCTAATAGTTTTTTTTCGATGGATTTTCTTTTCTTTATATTCATTAATAAAAATATAATAATAAAAATAAGAAAAATAAATAAAATAATTATAATATTTATATAAAGTTTATATTTCTGATAGAATTCTTTAAAGTCAACTGGTTTATTCATTAGTATTGAGTTTTCTGGTAAAAGACTCTCATCGATATCGAATGCTTTTAGTTGTTTATAATCGAAGATATATTGATTTGGACTTTCTGTTATAATTGGAATACTATCTGAATTTTGACCATCTAATATTTGAAGTGCTAATTGAGCTGCAACACTTCCTTGCGAAAAACCGTGAATGATTTTTCCTCCAATAGAACCAAGTCCAATATAAAAGTTCCAAAATGTATATATTGGGACTTTTATACCACTACTATATAGTATAAAACTTTCTTCGTATGTATAAAATTTTTTATTATTGTCTAAATTAAACAACATTGATAAGACAACAGAACCTTTTTTTAGAGAATTCAAATGTCTTCTATATTCATTAAGATTTCCGGATGTTAGATATTCAAAACGTATTTGAGAAAAATCTTTTTCGATTTTTTTTAAAACCATATTATTTAATTGTGATGTTAGAGTATTATCACCTACTACAACTATATGATTTGTATTTGGATGTAATTTTAAAATCAATTCGATATTTTCCTTAGCAGAAAAAGCTTCAACAACACCAGTAATATTTTTAATTGTATGGATTCGTGTTTCGTCATAAAAATTTATTCCACAAAATACAATTGGTATTTCTCCAAATATTTGATTTCTATGCTTTAAAAGAAAATTAAGTGCATTATCATCAACAGCGATTATAACATCGTATTTTATTTTTTGTGCTTTATATTTATAAATTGGTATTAATAGCTGTAGATAATTTTCATCTTCGAAACGTTTTGTATCCATATATTCGTAAAATATTTTAATATTATAGGTTGTTAAAACTTTATTATTAAATACAGATTCTATACCTTCAATTACTTGCTCTGTCCAACTTAATCCTTTATGATAAGAATGTAAAACTAATACATTCTTTTCTGAATTTTGTGGTAAAATACTTTTGTTAATTAATATTATTAATAGTAGTATTTTATAAATTTTATTCATAAAAATTGTTTGTAGCTTTTGCAAATGCTTCTATTAATGTTGGTAATTTAAGATTTCTTCTAATTATACTATCTTTTCTTATATAAATAACAAATAGTCGACTTACAATAGGTTTTATATTTTGAATATCATGTTTTTTTTCTAATATTTCAACTGCTATCTTTGCTGCTTCTTCTCCTTGTTCGTAAGGAGATACAGCTACAGCCATCATACCTCCATCCTCGACAAAAAAACCCCAGCTTCCTATTGCAGGAATTTTTAATTTTGATTCGGTTAATTCAATGATTTTAGATGGCTTTATAACAATACCATGATTATCTTTGATAGTATGATAATGTGTAATGAATAATATATCAGCATTCTGTTGACTATATTCAATTGCATTATTCCAATCCTGAATTGTTTTACATAAGATTGTTTTTTTTAAAATCAGAGGATACCAATTTAATTCTTCAATTTCTTTTTGAATAAAATATGATGTTTCGGAAGCATCCGCGATATGCATAATTCTTCTTTTATCGGGAGGTAAAATTTGTAAAAAAACTTCTTTAAATGCATTAAAGGGTAAACGTTCCAGAATACCAGTTACATTATTAGCTTTGTCATATCCATAAATTTGAGGGTTTGCATTAACACCTGAATAAATAATCTTCATTTTTGGATTGTTAATAAAATGTTTTGCTACGTATTCTTGTGCATTATCATCAATTGCAATTAAAATATCCGGTTCCCAATCTTTGATCATTTTAATTACTGAATTACCAACTTTTTCGATATAATTTTTGTCTGGGTTGCGTTTTGTGTTCATATAATAATATCTTATATTGTATGAATATTTTTGAAAAATTCTATTTAATCCAATGTTAATATCTACTACCCATGAATAATCTGTATCATAACTATGGACAATGAAGATTCTTGGTTTATTTAAATTAAGATAAATAAGAAATATTACAAATAAAATTAGAAATATTAAAGCAAGAACTTTTTCGTAGTTAAAATGTTTGTCTTTCATAAAATACCAACCTGCTTCCAATAATATATTGATATAAAAATAGCAAGAATTCTAAAAATGTTCGAAATACCATTAAATATTAATAAATCTTTTTCGTTAAAATAGATTTCATCACACATTTCATTTTCAAATTGAATATAGTAGGTGGATTGATAAGGAAAAAACCACATATCGCTGAACATTAATATTATAAAACTAACTATCCAAAGATTAATACCATAAGTCTGAGCTATTGGAAATAAAATTGTAGTAAGAATTATAACAGCAGAGTTCGATGGAATAAAAAGCCTCATAACTAAGATGATGATAAAACTCAAAATAACAAATATCATTATATTTTTTTGCATGTATATTCCTAACCATTTAAAATTTTCTAAAAAAACAGATTCAAGGCCGATAAAAGAAAATGTTTTAATAAATCCAATCATTGATGCAAGAAATATTAAAAAAGTCCAATCAATATTTTCTCTAAATTGTTTGTGATTGATAAAACCTAACGATAACGTTGCATAAAGGATCATTAAACCAATCCATGGTAGGGATATTTTATGTAAAGAAGAGGATGCAATACCAAATATAAATAATATTAAGCCTCCAATTGCAGCATATTCATTTTCGCTGATTTCCCTAATGTTAAATATTGGAGTTCGATATGTTTTTTCGTTATTAGTGGTTTTTCTGTTTTGGAATAAAAAATTTCTAGTAAAAAAATACAACCAATTATAAGAATTAAACCAGCCATAAAAGCAGCAAATAACCAATAACTCCAAGTAAAACGTTCTTTTAATTGAATAGGGAATAAACCAAGAACGACAAAATGTATTGCTTTACTACTTAAAAAAATGCTAGAAAATGTTGTTGTACTGATAAAGGTAGCAGTTATAATTTTGTTTATAGATACCAATTCTTTTACTTTTGAATGATTGTTTGTATGATTTAAACCTAAAGAATGGATAAAGTCCTTTAAAATAGGAACAATTAGACTAATCCTACCATTTGCAGATGGGAGTATAGGAGTTAAAAAGAAACCAATAAAAAAAATGCTATAAGTATACCATCGTGTCGAAACAGGTACTAATCTTAATATCCATAGTACAATCCGATAAGCAAAACCAGAACTTACAATTAAAGAACTAAGTGTAAAAATGCTCAATGCTAAATAAAAACTTCCATCTGTAAAGCCACTTAAAACAATGTTTTGTGGTGCTATATTTAATATTAAAATTGATAAAATAGCAAAAATACTTGTAACATATTCGGGAATTAAACGAAAAGCCCACATTATAAGTACAGCGATAAATATACTAATAAAAATATGGCTATTCCAATTGATATAATATTTGGGATTTTCAAACATTAAAAAATAATGTAGAAATGGTAAAGTTATAGCTAATAACCAACCCAAGATTTTAATTGAATTGTTTCTTTTAAAGAAAAAATTTAATTTGCTTTTATGAACATCATTAATGGGAATTTCTTTTGTTAGGTTTTCTGTATAGGATTCTTGTTTTCCATCAATTTTGATTAAAAGTTTTTGGATGATATTTTGATCTTTTAGATTATTTAAAATTAAGGATTGTGCATTGTCTGCATCTAAAACTAATAAAATACTTTCAGAAGTAGTTTTAGCATTTAAAAAATAATGTACATTAGAGCATAGAGATTCATCACCAAAAACTTCATTTTCCTTTATTTTTATTTGTGTATTTACATCATATAATTGAACTTCCCCTTTTAGAATCCAGTAAATATGTTTTGCATTCTCGCCTTTGTTATATACTTGTTGATTTGTATTACAATGATAAACCTTAAAAAAGGACATATATTTCGCTAATTGGTAGTTATTGATTTCTGATAGATAAGTAAATTTAAATATCATTTCTTCTAAAAATTGTTTTTTTTGATGAGTCTCTAAATCAGAAAATGAAATAATTCCATACATAATTTTTGCATTAAATATCTTAAATAAAAAATATGCAACTAAATTTTTTATCACTTTAAAAATTTTTTTTATAATAATGCTTTGCTAAGTAAATTTAAATATAAGTAAAAGGAATTAAAGTAATGTTCATAGAAATTTTTTATCATGATATCCTTTCTATATATATTTATATTTTGGATAATAGTATGTCATACTAATATTAAAAAAATTTTACTATTTAGCAATTAGATGAAAAAATTGCAAAAAATTTGATTTTTTGGTTGACGGGGAACGACTTTAAAATTATTTTTACCCATAGATATTAGCAATTAAAGGTTGAGATTGCTAATATCAAAAATCCACCAGTAATCATGTAATTATTATTTAGATATTTAAAAAAGGAGGAAAAACATGAACATTAAACCATTAGCTGATAGGGTATTAATTGAGCCCATTGAACAACAAGAAGAAAGAATTGGTAGCATCATTATTCCCGATACAGCAAAAGAAAAACCACAAGAAGGTAAAGTAATTGCTGTTGGACCTGGTCGTCAAGAAAACGGAAAAGTTGTACCACTTCAAGTAAAGGTGGGAGATCGCGTTCTTTATGGTAAGTATGCTGGTACAGAAATTAAAAAAGATGGTAAAGAATATTTGATTGTACGTGAAAGTGATATACTGGCAGTAATCGAATAATCAAAATCCTAAATCGAATCAACTAAATTAAAAATAAACAGGAGGAAAACTATGGCAAAACAATTAGAATTTCACGAAGAAGCACGAAGAAGATTACAAATTGGTGTTAATAAATTAGCAAATGCAGTTAGAGCAACATTAGGTCCACGAGGAAGAAATGTAGTAATCGATAAAAAATTTGGTGCTCCCACTGTAACCAAAGATGGTGTAACTGTTGCAAAAGAAATTGAATTACCTGATCCATTCGAGAACATGGGAGCTCAAATGGTAAAAGAAGTAGCAACAAAAACAAATGATGTAGCAGGTGATGGAACTACCACAGCAACTGTTCTTGCACAAGCAATTGTCAATGAAGGTCTTAAAAACGTCACAGCTGGAGCTAACCCAATGCATCTAAAACGAGGTATAGAAAAAGCAGTAGATGCTGTTGTTAAAGAATTAAAGAAAAGAGCAAAACAAGTTGGTTCCAACAAAAAAGAAATTGCTGCTGTTGCTGCAATATCAGCTAACAATGATTATGAAATTGGTAATCTAATTGCAGATGCAATGGAAAAAGTAGGTAATGATGGTGTTATTACAGTAGAAGAAGCAAAAGGTATCGATACTTATATGGAAGTTGTTGAAGGTATGCAATTTGATCGTGGATATCAATCTCCATATTTTGTAACTGATCCAGAAAATATGATATGTAGTTTCGAAAAGCCCTATATATTGATTCACGAAAAGAAAATTTCTAACATGAGAGAATTATTACCAATACTAGAAAGAGTAGTTCAAACAGGAAGACCATTATTAATTATTTCAGAAGAAGTAGAAGGAGAAGCTTTGGCAACATTAGTCGTTAACAATCTAAGAAAAACCATTCGTGTATGTGCTGTAAAAGCTCCTGGATTTGGAGAAAGAAGAAAAGCGATGTTAGAAGACATTGCAATCATGACTGGTGGTCAAGTGATCTCCGAAGATTTAGGTATGAAGTTAGAAAATGTAGATATTTCTCAATTAGGTCAAGCGGAAAAAGTTATAGTAGATAAAGAAAATACAACAATTATCAATGGTTATGGTAGCGAAGCAGACATCAAAGGAAGAATCAACCAAATTAAGAAACAAATCGAAGAAACCACAAGCGATTACGATAGAGAAAAATTACAAGAAAGATTGGCTAAATTAGCTGGTGGTGTTGCTGTTATCTATGTGGGTGCTGCAACCGAAGTAGAAATGAAAGAGAAAAAAGCACGAGTAGAAGATGCATTGTCCGCTACGAGAGCAGCTGTTGAAGAAGGTATTGTTCCAGGTGGTGGAATTACATTATTAAGATGTAGAGAAGTAATCAAAGACCTTAAACTCGAAGGAGATGAAAAAACTGGAGCGATGATTGTATATCGTGCATTAGAAGAGCCTCTAAGACAAATTGCTAACAATGCAGGAATCGAAGGTAGTGTTGTTGTAGCAAGAGCATTACAAGAAAAAGATAACATTGGATTTAACGCAGAAACCTTACAATGGGAAGATCTAACAGAATCTGGAATTCTCGATCCAGTAAAAGTTACAAGAAGTGCATTACAAAATGCTGCATCCATTGGTGCGATGATCTTAACAACAGAAGTAAGCATTACCGATTTACCAGAAAAAGAAAAAGAATCTATGCCTGGTATGGGCGCTGGAATGGGCGGAATGGATTATTAATCTTTTTTCTCAGAAGCACCCGAGTAGGGTGCTTTTTTATTACATGAAATATGAGAATGAGTCTCAATATCAATAAAAAATTGACAAAACATTCTTATGAGAAAAAGTTGTTTTTATGAAAGAAAATCCATTTTGTTCCAATTGTTCCGTAAATCGATTTGCCTATTTCCAAAGAAAGAAATTGAATCAATACTTTCGATGCCCAATGGAATGTCCCTTTAAAGAAGAAGAAATCTTTAAATATTGTGGAGAAAAGGGATTTTGTGAATATTTAAATCAGGAATACTCCAAAATCCAACTTGATAAGGACCAATTTTTTAAATATCGTTAATACAGTTTAATTCTCTTTAATTTTTACACTTTCCTTTGGTATATCCAATTACTCGATTATCTTTACAAGCGAAACATTGGTTTGCATAACTTTCTCTACAATAGATACTATTACATTCACTAGGCTTTTCTGTAAACCAGCCACAAACGGGTTCATATACCTCTATGCAAAAATCAGCTTTTCTACTTCCTGGTGGACAGCTAAAAAAAAATTTATCTTCTGAATGTTGATTGTTTTGCTCGATTTTTGAGGGTTGATGATTTTTTATTTGCTCTTTTTTGCAAAAGGGAATAAAAATTACAAAAATCCCTATTGATAAAATCAATTTATGTTTTCTCATAGACCTAATTCATTTAGACGTGATTTTTTTACGATTTTTTGCATCTTTTTTGTAAAATTTCGTAATTTTCTTCTAGTTGTTGAATTATTACTAATGAATGTTTTTTTATATATGGATGTTCGATCCAGTTTTTCCAATAGAGAGATAAATCTTCGCAACCTTGTTTAAGGTTACCATTGTGAAAGTTGTTGTATATATCAAAAATTTTTTTTCTTTTTTTAAGATAGTTGTCGCATTCGAAACAATCCTTTTTTAAAAATTCTAGGGTAGTTTCTAATGGTAGGGACAATATAAAAGACAATAAGCTTTTTTTGATTAATTCTTGATTCGAAATGGAATCTATGTTTTTGTAATCAATGTATGTGATGATGCCTAATTTATCTAATGCAGTTCGTCCTTTTGAAATTCCTATTTCGGAATCGTGGAATTCTAATTCTCTTTTGGTAGAATTGTAATGAAAATCAGATGCGATGGGAAAAGGTATTAATAAAATATCATAGCGGACTTGACTATATAAAAAATGATGCAATTGGCTAGATAAAAAATATTTTTTCGAAGCATCTTGATGGGAAATTTCTACAATAAAGTTATTTATATAATTAAACTTAACATTGATCTGAAAATTTTGTATGTTAGGATTTAAACGTTTTGATATACCTCGCTTCATAATAAAAGGGGCATCTTGTGGTTGATCAAAAACTGGAATTAATTCTATATCGTTGAATTTTTGTTTTAATTCTGTTATAACTTTTTGGAATAAATCTTGTATTTCTTTTCGTTGTATTTTTTGATCCTCAAAAGTAAAGATTCCCACATCAAAATAAATTTGATAAATGTCATTTTTTTTATAAACTCCAAGACCTGGATTCTGAATTGGTTTATTTTCTTTAAAAAAAGTGCAATTCGTTAATATCAATAAAAATAAAATTTTACATAGTTGAAATTTCTTCATGAAGATAAAGATTTTTTTGTATGGTTTAGATTAAATATTTTTTTTCGTTTTTTTGCAATTTTTTTGTTCTTAGAACTAAAAATGGCTTGCAAAGATAAAGTGTTAAAATTATATGGTATTCAACGGCACCGATAGAGAGGGGGTTACACCCGTTCCCATCCCGAACACGGAAGTTAAGCCCCTCATCGCCGATGGTACTGCACGGTTCGCTGTGTGGGAGAGCAGGACGGTGCCGGTTCTTCCTTATATTACTTGATATTACTAATAATAAAAAATCATTCAAAATAATAATTGAAATAAACGAGGGGATCCATAGGATACCGTTCGCATACGGACACGGAAGTAAAGCCCTTCATTGCGGATGGCACAGCATGGTTTGCTGTGTGGAGTAGCAGGACGGTTAAAAATTATTGTCGAATTGGATGGAATGACTTTTTTTACCAGAAGAATGGAATTTAACAAAACAAAGATTCTTATTTTAATGGGGATTTTTTTAAGTTTATTCTTAGCTGCTTTGGATCAAACTATTATTGCAACAGCTTCTCCCTCAATTGTTGCTGATCTAAAAGAACCAGAGCATTATAGTTGGATTGTATCAAGTTATTTGATTTCTTCGGTGATTTTTTTACCAATTTTTGGTCGTTTATGTGATATTTATTCTGTCAAAGTGTTGATTATTTTTGCGAATTTTATCTTTATTTTAGGGTCATTTCTATGTTCTTTGAGCGAGAGCATGCTTCAATTAACAATTTTTAGGTTTATTCAAGGAATTGGAGGGGGTGGCATAATTTCTATTACGTTTAGCACGATTGGAATTTTATACGTACCAAGGGAAAGAGGAAAAATTCAAGGTTGGATTGGTGCAGTTTTTGGATTTAGTAGTATATTAGGTCCATTACTTGGTGGTTATTTAACTCATATTTTTTCTTGGCATTGGGTATTTTTGATTAATGTTCCCTTAGGAATTGTAATTTTAATTTCATTGATAAGATATATGCCTTATATTCCACCCGTTTCTAACCAAAAGTTTGATTTTATCGGTGCATTGTTGCTATTCGTTTGGTCTTTTTCTTTTTTGTTGTTGTTTAGCGAAGTACAATTATTTGTATATGATAAATTATTCTATTTATTCTTAGCAATCATAGGTTTAATATTGTTCTATCAATATGAATTAAAGAATGAACATCCTCTTTTTGATTTAACATTGTTGAAAAATCCAACCTTTAATAAAAGTGCATTAGCTGTATTTGCTTTTGGTGGTCCCTTTTTAGGAACATTGATCTTTTTCCCCTTATATCTAATAGATAAATACCATATCAATGTTTTAAATGCAAGTTTTATCATTACACCTTTGACCTTAGGTGTAGTAATTGCAAGCACAACAGCTGGTAAATGGGCATCAAAAGCAGGTAGATATAAAAATATTTTATTGACAAGTAATCTAATTATATTATCTATGTTTTTTGTTATTTTTATATTTACAAAATATTTAGAATTAAATTTAACTTATATGTTTCTAAGTATGGTTATATTAGGTTTTGCTTTTGGACCAGTACTTCCACTATATATTATTGCTGTTCAGAATAGTGTATCTTTACAAAGAATTGGTACTGCTACAAGTTCGATTCAATTTTTTAGGCAATTGGGGGCAACATTAGGGGTTGCATTATTAGGGTTGATTTATTATAAATTTTTCGAAAAATATCAAGATAAAACTATTTTGCATGCATTCCCTTCTATTATGTTTGTATGTGGACTTTTCTCTTTTTTAGGAATGTTGATAACTATATTCTTGCCTGATTTAGAATTAAGTAGCAAGCATAATATATAAAACAATTATGTTGGATAATTTTAAAAAAATCATGAATAAAAATATTAAAATAATTAATATAATATTTATATATATTTTTATACCATCATTTTTGTTTGCAGACACAATTATTTTAAAAAATGGAAAAACACTTAAAGGAAAAATCATCAATTTAGCACAAACAAGAATAAGTTTAAAGTTAGAAAATGATCAAGTTATCGAAATCGATAAACAGGATATATTAAAAATTCAATTAGATAAAGAAGAACCCAAAAAGCAAGATGAAAATCCTCAAACTAAAACCCAGAAAAATCAAAATCCAGCAAAACAAGAATTAAACAAACCTCAGGTAAAAGTTGTTCAAAATGTTCCACAGCAAAAAATATTGCCAAAAGAATTGAATCAGAACCTTCCAGCAGATTTAAAGAACCAACAAAAGGATACTATTTTTT
>FMJZ01009011.1_pt1 | contig 29696 bp, 30 predicted proteins | sample 1987881 | NCBI WGS metagenome assembly FMJZ01 (sample SAMEA4378227, study PRJEB15110) | soil metagenome | biome: soil; feature: Field; material: Soil | place: India | collected 2015-03-11 | depth 0 m
CTCTTTCGAGAGGCAGCTCAGTGAATGGATAGCCCGCAGACATGGCAAAGTTTTTAGGCTTGCCCTCTTATTAGCCATAATTCTGCTGGTTTTCTTAACCTCTTTTAAATTTACAGTTGGAGGCATAAAAGAGTGGACTCAAATAGACTTGGCAGCCATTCTCAACATAGCAATTCAGCTTTTTACAATAATGAACCCCATAAGCACTGTTCCAACTTTTCTCGTGTATACTGGCAAGCTTAAAGAAGGGGAAAGACATAAAATAACAAGCACAACCACTATGATAGTTATCGTTCTCCTATTAACTTTCACCCTTTTTGGACCGCTTATACTAACAGCTCTAAATGTTTCTGTAACCAATTTCAGATTCGGCGGAGGCATTCTGCTCCTAATACTGGCAATAGACATGCTCGGCGGAATGTCAAGGTCAAAGACCATAGACATAAAACAAGTGGCTGTTGTGCCCTTGGCAACCCCCCTCCTTGTTGGGCCCGGAACCATGACAACTTTGATTGTTTTAGCAAACACTTATGCCATAATAAACGTTCTTGCAGGCGGCTTAATAGCTGCCTTAGGCGTATACTTTACCCTTCGTTTTGCACCCTTACTTGTTTCAGCTGTTGGCAACAATGGTGTCCAAGCGGCAAGCCGTATAATGGCAGTGATATTGGCGGCTATAGCATCGCAAATGATACATTCTGCACTGTTGGACTGGGGCATAGCAAAAATATGAAAACTGGAAAGCTGAAAATAGATTTCCCAACAGAAATCGTCGAAGAAGGCAAAGTTAAAGTTCTTGTCCCAAAACTTTCTGCTTTTGTAAAAAAGCCGTGGGAATATGCACCTTCAAAGGCTCCAGTCTTCTACAACCCAATAATGGAGTTGAACCGCGACATTGCAGTCTTAGCCATTCAAGCATACCAGCGAACCGTAAACCGCAAAATCTCCATATGCGAACCCCTCGCTGGCTGCGGCATCAGAGGGATACGCTTTGCAAAAGAAGTAGAAAACGTCAAAAAAGTTTTGGTTAACGACATTAACGAGAAAGCCTACCAACTGGCGAAACATAACGTTCAAATGAATGGGCTTGACAAGCGCATAGTAGTGAAAAACGAGGATGCAAATCTCCTTTTAGCCCAATACGGCGCGCCTCGGAAAAGGTTTGACGCCATAGACTTAGACCCTTTCGGTTCTCCAGCGCCCTTCTTAGACTCTGCTATACGTGCCACTCGAGACGGTGGCTTATTGGCTTTGACAGCAACGGACATGGCGCCCTTATGCGGCGTTTATCCGAAAGCATGCATCCGCAAATACGGTGGAAAACCCCTGCGCACAGAATATTGCCACGAACTTGCTGTGAGGCTTTTAGCGGGATGCCTTGCAACAACGGCTGCCAAGTATGAGATTGGCGTTAAAATTGTTTTCAGCCACAGCACAGACCATTACATACGCGTTTACACAGTTTTAAGACATGGAGCGCAAAATGCAGATGAAAGCCTAAAGCAAATGGGATACGTTCTTCACTGCTTTAACTGCTTTCACAGGGAAACGCTAAAAGGAAACTTCATAATGGCGCACAGTGGAAAATGCGCAGGATGCGGCTCGAAAATGAGTTTTGCTGGACCCTTATGGCTTGGAAGGCTTTCTGATAGTGAATTCTGTGAAGCCATGGAAGCTGAGGCTAAAAAAGTTAACCTTAAAAATTCAGCTAAAATAAACAAGATTCTAAATTTGGTGAAAGAGGAAAGCGATGCGCCCGTAACCTATTATGTTCTTGACAAGATATGCGACAAACTACGCTTGCCGGTTCCATCTTTAAAGAGAATTTGCAATGAATTAAGAGGAGAAGGTTTCCAATCATTCTTAACCCACTTCTCTTCTAAAGGCTTAAAAACCAATGCGTCCGCCACTGTGCTGGCGAATCTTCTGCAAAGAGTTGCATGTGAAACGTAACAAGTTTTAAATAAGGTTTAATCCGAATTAGAGAGTTAGGTGATTGTAAATGAACAAAAAATGTTTACCTCTGCTGCTCGGCATAGCAGTCATGCTAATGATTGTTTCAATGGCGCCAACCTACGCTCAACAAATTCCCGCCACCGTAAACATATATGCTTGGACAGATAAAACCACCTATAACCCTGGAGAAAGCGGCAAACTCACAGTGGTTATCCGAAACGATAGGACAGATCAAGATCTTATCCTCTACAATGTAACTGTGGTTTTTCCATGGTTCGCTTACACTGGAGAAAAATGGGAAGGCAACTACACGGTCACGTTGTCGCCTCCATTAACCCTTCAGAAGAATGGTGGAGTCACAAAGCACGTGGTAGACTTTACAGTGCCTTCGGATGGAAAAGCTTTAGCTTCTACGTATTACTCTTCAGCAAAAATCTCCATAAGGATCGCTGTGGACAAGGCTCCCTACCATTATAATGAAGACACACCAATCTATGTGAAGAGTACACCATTATACATGTCGCTTGAGAATGTGGATAAGCTTATCACCCTTTTCACCGTTCAAGTGATACTCGTAATCGTATGCACCATAATCATCGCCGCGGCAATATTCCTTTCTGCGCGCAAGCCCAAAGCTGTGTGGAGCGAAGAGGAGAAAGCTGAGCAGCCCTGAACCAAACTCCCACATTTTTCCATTTAATTTTTAAGCACGTGTTTATCTATCTTTAAATAGCCTAGTTTAAGCTTTGGAGGTGTGTGGAACTCGGAAAGGTTTTAGTTACGTCCGCTTGGCCCTACATAAATGTGACTCCGCACATTGGCAACTTGGTGGGCTCTGTTCTTTCAGCGGATATTGTCGCCCGGTATTATAGGCTTAAGGGCGAAGAGGTTGTCATGGTCAGCGGCTCCGACGAGCATGGAACCCCCATAGAAGTTGAAGCCATAAAGCTGGGCGTGAAACCGAAAGACTTGACGGACAAAAACCACGCGAAGGTTGTTGAACTTTTCAAAAAGTGGGGGATATCCTTCGACAACTACACTCGCACAGAAAGCCCGGTGCACAAGGAATTTGTCCAACAGCATCTGATGAAGATTTACAAAAACGGCTACATATTCACACAAGAAACTGAAATGCTTTATTGCGAAAAATGCAAGCGTTTTCTGCCAGACCGTTTCGTCGAAGGAAAATGCCCCTTCTGTGGGCATACGCCGGCCCGCGGAGACCAGTGCGACTCATGTGGCAGACTCTTGGAACCAACAACTTTGATTGAGCCGTACTGTGTAATCTGCAAAGGCAAACCAGTCATCAAAACCACGAAGCACTGGTATTTTGACCTTGCCAAGTTTTCGGAAAAACTCGCCAAATACCTAAACGAAAACACACAATTGCCAACAAACGCCAAAAACTTCAGCTTAAACCTTATAAAAGAAGGATTAAAGCCAAGAGCCGTCACAAGGGATGTCGGATGGGGAATTCCAGCACCGTTTCCAGAGGCTGAAGGCAAAACAATTTATGTTTGGGTTGAAGCTGTTTTAGGCTATGTTTCAGCCACCATAGAATACTTCCGGAACTGCGGAAAACCAGACGGATGGAAAGCCTACTGGTTTGATAAAAATGCCAAAACGCTTTACTTCATCGGTAAGGACAATATTCCCTTCCACACCATAATTTTGCCAGCACTCCTCATGGCTTCCCACGAGGACTACAACTTGCCCTGGAACGTTTCCGCCACAGAGTTCCTCCAGTTTAAAGGCGAAAAAGCCTCAAAAAGCCTAAGAATAGGCATATGGATTGACGAAGCCTTAGAGCTTTTCCCAGCGGATTATTGGCGCTACTTCCTAATCGCCACACGCCCAGAAACAAAAGACTCAAACTTTTCATGGGAAATCTTCGCCGAGAAAATAAACGCCGACCTCAACGACACTTTCGGCAACTTCATCCACCGAACCCTATCCTTCATAAATAGGCATTTTGACAGCAAGGTTCCAAAGCCCGCACCTTTAGATGCTGGAGACGAGCAAGTTTTCAAAAGCCTTAAAGAGCGGGTAAGTGAAATCGCCGACAATTTTGAGGCTTGCAGGCTCCAGTCCGCGGCAAACAGCGTAATGAGCATTGGGCGTCTCGGAAACCAATACCTCAACGAGAAAGAGCCCTGGAACCTTATAAAGAACGATGAGGCTAAAGCTGCAACCACAATTTACGTTGCAACCCAACTGGTTAAAGCATTGGCAATTGTTTCAGCGCCAATAATTCCCTACACGGCGGAAGAGCTTTGGAAAATGTTGAACTTGCCCGGCAGTGTCCACCAGCAAAAGTGGGATGAAGCCCTAAAACCTCTACCAGCAAGCCACAAAATAGCTGAAGCTAAGCCTCTATTCCGCAAGGTAGAGGCTGACGAAAAGAAGCTTGACGAAATGTTGGAGAAAGTTAGAAGGACTATGGCGAAGTGAAAACCCCTGAAAATCCATGTTGACCTCCACGTTCACACATGCTACTCCTACGACGGGCTCATAAAACCAGAAGAGCTGGTTTTTCACGCCAAAAAAGCTGGATTAAACGGAGTAGCCATAACAGACCACGACAGAATCGACGGCGCACTAAAAATGGCAAAAGAAACAAAAGACTTCTTAATAATACCAGGCATAGAAATTTCAAGCCTAGACGGGCACATTATAGGATTAAACCTTCAAGAACCAGTGCCAAAAAACCTAAGCATGGAAGAAACCGTCGACAAAATCCACACGTTAGGCGGCTTAGCCGTCGCTTGCCACCCCCAAGCCCTTTTAAAAGTAAGCTTAGGAAAGAAAATAAGCAGAAAATTCGACGCTGTTGAGGTTATAAACGCTTCAGCATTTCCCTTCAAACGTTCTATGAAAAAAGCGCAGGAGATAGCTTCAACCCTCAAAATGTCTCAAGTTGCGGGCAGCGACGCCCACTACGCCCCAGAAATAGGCTCAGCATACACGCTTGTGGATGTTAAAGCTGAACTTGACTGTGATGAAATTTTTAAGGCTATTAAACAAGGGCTGTGCCAACCGTTTGGCAACGCCATACCGTTAAAGCTTAGGCTAAAAAGAGAGATATTGGCGCTTAAAAGAAAATTTTAAGCAAATGGGCTGTTACAAGTCTTTTTCCATTTGATACAATCCTAATTCTATGTTTAAGGGCTTTTCTGGCTCTGCATAAGGCTCTAGATTGAATAGTTGTGGCGCTATTGCTCCGAACCCGCTTAGAATATATGGCGAATTCACGCCTGTCATTACTAAAGTGACTTTTAATTTTCCGTCTAGTTCAGGGTTAACCCTTGCACCCCAGATGACTAAGGCGTCGTTATCCATCATTTCAGTAACTATTTCTCCAACACGGTTTGCCTCTTCAATAGTCATTTGGGCATCGCCGGAAACATGTATTAAGGCTCCTTTCGCGCCAACGTAATCCACATCCAAAAGCGGGTTTCTCAAAGCGTTTCTAACGGCTTCTTCTGCACGGTTCGGCGCATCTGACTCGCCTATGCCGATTACTGCTAATCCGCCTCGCTTAACAATGGTTTTGAAGTCTGCGAAGTCTAGGTTGATTAGGCTTGGCGCGGAAATTGTTTCTACAATTCCCTTAATCATGTTGGCTAAAACTTGGTCTGCAATTTTGAATGCCTCGTTTATGGGAAGGTGAGGCGCAAGATGCATAAGCTTATTGTTGTCGATGACCACGACGGTGTCACAGTGTCTCCGCATTTCAGTCAAGGCTTGAGCTGCATATTCTATGCGTCCCTTCTCAATTCGGAAAGGCGTTGTGACAACTCCCACGGTTAAGGCTCCCTTCTTTTTGGCAATTTCAGCAATCACTGGCGCGGCGCCTGTTCCAGTTCCACCGCCCAAACCAGTTGTTATGAAGACTATGTCCGCCCCCGCCAGTAGTTCTTCAATCTTCTTTTTCGATTCTTCGATGGCTGCTCTTCCAAGCTTTGGGTCGCCCCCAACCCCGATCCCCTTTGTCAACTTTTCCCCTATCAAAATTTTCCTATGAGCCTTTGAAACGTTCAAGTGGAGAGCGTCAGTGTTTACTGCGATACATTCAGCTCCCACAATACCCATTTCCATAAGCCTTGTCACTGTGTTGTTTCCAGCCCCGCCGACGCCCAGCACCAGCATGCGACAAAAGCTTGAGGGTCGAACCTCCTCTGTAACAGTGTTCTGCCACGAGTACTTGAAAGTCTGCTGTCCCGCCGATGATTGCATTTAACCAACCCTCTTCCTACGCCAAACCTCACTGTCTATTAAATCACGGATAGCTACACGAATCGCCTCAGCCCTATTTGGATAAAACCTCTCATTCACCAGTTGATCCAACGCCTTAATATATGGTTCAGGCAGATATAGTGTAATTAACCTCATTTCATTCCCCCTCCGGTGGTAGTGAGAAAAACACTTTTGAGCTATAGTTATATATAATACGATTTAAATATGTTTTAAATATGCTAGTTCTTTTCTTTTTAAGTTTTACGCATTATTCGTTTCAGAATTGTGTAAATTCTCACTGGTTTAGACCTTTAGGTTTTTATCTCTTGTTAAAGCATTTAATGTATTGCCATGGGCTATGCGCGGGTATTCCTAAAAAGTTTCGGGTGTTCGACTAATTTGGCTGACGGGGAAGTTTTAGCTGGGTGTCTAGTTAAAGCTGGGTATAGGCTTGTGCGGGATGAGGCGAATGCTGATGTTGTTATCTATAATACTTGTGCTGTTAAGGGTCCAACTGAAAACCGCATGATAAACATTTTAAAGCGGGTTTCTAAAGGCAAGAAGTTAATTGTTGTTGGATGCCTCCCCCTAATCAATTTTGAAAGACTGCAACGCGAGGTGTCCTTTGACGGTGTTGCTGGTCCAGCTTTAGGCGAAAAGATAGTTGATGTTGTTGACACTGTTTTAAAGGGTGAAAAGGTTTCAGTTTTAGAAGGCGCTGAAAAGGCTAAGCCAAGCCTCAGTCTTCCGCGAATCCGTTTAAACCCTGTTGTGGGTGTGATACCCATAAGCTATGGCTGTTTGGGTTCATGTGCCTATTGTTGTGTGGTTTTTGCTAGAGGGCGCCTAAGAAGTTACAGCATAGAGGAAATTGTGGAGCGGGTTGAAGCTGACTTGGCGGATGGTGCGCGAGAATTTTGGCTTACTTCGCAAGATACCGCCTGCTATGGAAGGGACATGAACACAAATCTGACTGAACTTATTGAGGCAGTGTGCACCGTTGAAGGAGATTTCAAAGTGCGGGTTGGGATGATGACTCCGAATATGGCGCTGAACATCCTAGAAAACCTAATGGAAGCCTATAAAAACGAGAAGGTCTTTAAGTTTGTTCACTTGCCAGTCCAAAGTGGAGACAACCATATTCTTGAAAAAATGCGTCGCTTCTACACGGTAGCCGATTTCAAAAGGATTGTGGATGCTTTCAGGGCTGCCTTCACGAAGATAACAATAGCGACAGACATTATTTGCGGCTTTCCAGGAGAAGATGAAAATGCCTTTAAGAGGACCCTGCAGCTAATAGAGGACGTTAAGCCCGACATAGTTAACATATCAAAGTTTTTTGCAAGACCACGAACCTCAGCTGCTGCAATGCATGACGCTGTTCCATTTCCAGAGATCAAGCGAAGAAGCGCCATGTTAAATAGTTTAACTTCGAAAATTGCTTTGGAAAGAAATCGTGAATGGGTCGGCTGGGAAGGTGAAGTCCTAATAGACGAGGCTGGAAAGGTTGCCGGCTCATGGATAGGTAGAAACTTTGCCTACAAGCCAATAGTGGTAAAAAGCGCCGAGAATTTGCTGGGCAAAATTGTTCATGTTAGAATTTATAAGGTTTCCTCGACATATCTTGAAGGCATATTATCCAATTAGAAAATTTTTGTAATTTTTACAGGAAAATGAAAGAAAACTGATTGATTTTTGCTTTACTTACCGTTAATCCAGCCGAAAATTTATATACACCTCTGTTTAATGCGTTAAGGAACCCGAAATGCAACATAAAAACGTAGACAACTATTTCACCTATCCCGATAGGAGACCTCCAAAATCAAAGGATAACGGAGAAATAGACGAAATTCTCAGTCGGAACATACAATTACCCTACGTTCATGTGGCAGATGTTTGTGGAGCAAAATAGAGTTACGCACCAACTCTAGGCATGTTAGTCGCTGGTGGCAGTTAAACTGGCATCTCTGCAACTCAAAACCTGATGGAACAGTCTACGTTATTAACGGCGTTGAGGGTTATGAACCTCACTTGTTCTACGATCTTGAAAGGAGAAGGGTGCTGATAATCAACTCTGAATATTATGGCGCTGCAAAATCGAACGGCGCACTGGGCTTGGCTAGCGTAATCCTAAAAGAAGCAAACAAGTTTCCTCTTCATGCAGCAGCTGTCGGCTTTGAGAGGGAAGGCAAAGCCTATTGTGTAGCTATAATTGCCCCGACGGGGGACGGGGAAGACGACGCAGTTTCATGAGCTTTTATATAACGTTAGGACAAGCAAGGTCATTGGCGATGATTATCTCTTCGCAAGCTTTGACGAAAACAGAAGAGAGGTTATTGTGGAGCAGCCTGAAAAACAACTTTACATGAGGACTGAGATAGCGGAGAGACATCCAACTTTTATTAAAGCTTTTAACGGGTTGCCTCTGGAAAATGTTGTCGTTAGGAAGGAGGATTGCCGACAAAAAAGCGATGACTTCAAGAAGATGGTCCGTGCTATCGGCTTGTCTATGAAGGTAAGAAAAGGTGCGTTTTTGATGAGGGTTTTGACAGGTGCTACTGGTCTTATGGAAATTCGAGGGTTATGTTCCCCCGTGAAAGATTCACCATGCTGGTTGCAGACGAGAAAGGCGACGTACACGAAGTTTTTAAGGGAAAAGAAGGCGTCGCCGATAAGGCAGTATTAAAGTATGTGCTTCTGTTAACAAGGGATGAAAACTCGCCCGTCATCAGAAGAATAGAATGCGAAGAAGCCCTTGAAATCCTAAAAGAGGGAAAGTTCCAAATAGCACCCGGTTCTGGCCCGCCGGAAAAGTGGGGACAGTATGGCTGTGAGCCTTTCTATGACCCGTACCAGTTGGAAATGGATAAAAACCGGCAGGAGCAGTTTTTCCGAAAACTCTTCGACTACGGTATCCTATTTTACTTGCTAAACACGGGGTATCATGATGGAAGAAAGATTGAGGTCCACCAAACCCACGCCTATATAAGGGCGGCTTTAAGGCTAAACGGCTAGCTAAAGCCCATAATTGGGTAAATTATTTATTGGTTATGTGGATATTCTATCTTGGGAGATGGAGTGTTTGTTTGAGGAAAACCTTGTTGAGGTTGGACGCGTAACCCACTACTTCACGAAAATCAGTGTGGCGGTTGTTGAGCTTAAGGCGCCTTTGGCTGTTGGAGACCGCATAGCCATTAAAGGACCTACAACAGATTTTGAACAAGTTGTGGAGTCCATGCAGATTGAACATGAAAATGTGCAAAGGGCTGAAGCGGGGCAAAGCATAGGCTTAAAAGTGGCTCAACGCGTAAGAGAAAAAGACATAGTCTACAAAAAGCTTTAGCCGCGTCTTCCCTTCTTTCTACAATGGTCTAGCGTTTTAGGGCTTCTAGGCGCTTGTTAATCTTCTCCAGTCTCTTCGTTAGGGCTTCTTTGTATTCTTCAAGCATTTTGACTTCTTCCTCAACTTCAATTATTGGCCATGGCAAGCCTGCATGGTGCATATGCTTATGCTCGTGGTGGTGATGGTGCCCTTCCATTCCACAGCAACAACACCATCTACACATTCGCCTTTTCACCTCCTTTCCCGGGTTTTTCAAAATTTTCATAATAGAATTTTACAAGGTCTTCAAAGAGCCTTTTCCGCCTAACTATCGAGGCTAGTCCCATTTTTAGGGCTTCAACGCCTTTGCTGGTCAGCTTGTAAATTCGCCGATCTGGGCATCCTTCAGCCTTCTCCCACTGGGACTCCAAATTTCTGAAAAGCCAGTTTAAGTGGGATAATCTAACCTTCTGCTCTTACTGGACCATTTAATGCTTCTTTCTCGGAAAATATTTTCTTGTATACAAGCCAAGCTTAACTAAGGAGGGCATTAAAGGAACCTCCATTAGAGGGCCTATGACTGTTGCTAGGGTAGCTCCAGAGCCGATTCCATACAATGTTGTTGCTACGGCTATGGCTACTTCAAAGTGGCTGCTTGAGCCTATAAGCGTAGTGTCTATCGCAGTTTCATAAGCCCATCCCGCAAAATATCCTAAAGAATATGTCCACGCTATTATAGTTACATAATGGAGAAGGTTCGGTGCAGCAAGATACGCCACCAACAATGGATTGTTCAAGATAACTTCTCCCTCGAAAGAGAACAAAACTATAAGGGTGGTGAGGAGGGCCACTATGGAAATTTTTCCTATTAAGGGTGTGTAAACGTTATTAAACCATCCCTCTCCTTTGCGCTTTATAATTATGCGGCGGGATATGGCGCCTGCCGCCACTGGCAAGGCAATGAAAATTAAAACGCTTATGGCTATCAAGTCCCATGGCACTGGAATGCTGCTTACTCCAAGATATATGGCTGCGAGAGGAGCATATAGTAGCAGCATTAAAAGTGCGTTTATGGCTGTGTTTATAAGTCCTTGGGCGAGGTCTCCTTTGGCAAGGTACATCCACCACATAACCATGGCTGTGCATGGCGACAATCCCAACAAAATTACTCCCGCCCTATACGGCATTTTAGTTTCGCCAGCCATAGCCATAAATAACACAGTTAAAATCATGGGACGGGTTCCAAACCCAGAAGATGTGGAAAAACTGATAATGGAAGCAGCTAAATAGAAGGCGAAAATATGGACTAGAAAACAAAGAGAGCCATCAGAGCCGGCATAATCTTAGCTTTCATATCCGTTGTCATAGGACTTCTAATATACAGCCGCATACAAGCGTATTCGCTGGCGCCCACAACTACGCCTATTGAGCTGCGGGGCTATCCACTGTGGCAAATTCCACTGGTTTATCTCTACGATTATTTCAGTCATGGAACAATATGCCTACTCTTCGCCTTTACGACTGCGGGTCTAATTTACGAGTTTGTGCCAAAAGAGGCTATAACAAAATACATGGGAAGCAGCAAAGCCTTGGGCTATGGACTTGCCTTAGGAATGGCGCCCTTCCTAACTGTTTGCTCATGCACGATGGCACCGCTTTTCGGCGGAGTCCTATACGCTGGAGCTGGCATAGGACCAGCAATAACTTTCCTTTTAATGGCTCCAGCGTCTAACATACTGGCAATTCTGCTCACAGGCGAGCTTATCTCATGGGAACTCGCAGGCGTTCGGATACTCGCTTCAGTAACAGTGGCTTTAGTTGCCGGCATAGTAATATCTAAAACTTCGTGGGGAAAGACCATTGAAAAGGAACATCAATTAAATAGTGCAACTTCAGCAGCGGCTAAAGTTGAAATTGTTAAACCGCCATTGGACGAAAGGCTTTGGGCTGCTTTAAAATTTGGAGGATATTTGGCAAAGCAAATCCTACCATACTTCATATTGGGCTTAATTGTCGTAAGCTATCTAGAAGCCTTTCTCCCAGAGGAACTGATAAAGGAGTATTTGACTGGGGTGAACGGTGTGCTATTGGCTTCAGTCTTAGGTGGACCGCTTTACACGCCAACATTGGTGGAAATAGTCTTAGGAAGGGGCATATGGGTTAGGGAAGGCATAATACTTTCAAAAGGTGCATTGCTCGCTTGGCTTATGGGGCAACCCTACGACTTTGCCAACGCCTTGGCTGTTTCAAGGATAGCCAAATGGAAGGTTGTAGCCACTTGCATGATTATAGCTTGGGCTGGAAGCGTAACCTTTGGACTATTGTATGGCATGTTAAGCGGGTCGCTGTAAACCATGACGGACGAAAAGCCTTTAGAAAAGAAACAGCCTTGTCCATGCGTTCAAGAGGCAACAGACCTATTGAAGGCTATTCAGCCGATAAAAGATGGAATGCTTAAAGAAGTGAAGTGTAAGGGCTGCGGTAAAACTTTTCTAACAAACTTTGACACAGAATACTGTTACGACTGCGCAAAAACATGCAAAGGTGAAAACGCGCCGTGGCTAGGGCTTGCACCCCATGGTATCCCACAATCTTCCCAGAAAAATGCGACGGCTGCGCATCCTTTGGCAAACCCCGATGCGTTGAATACTGTCCAAACGACGTATTCGCCTTCATAGACGGAAAAGCGGTGGTGGCTAATCCCCACAAATGTGCGAGCCGCTGCACGGCATGCGAACCCCTATGCCACAAAAAAGCCATAACCTTCCCAAAACTCCAATTTGCCTTTACGCCAATAAAAACAGAAGAGAAGGGCTTACTGCGGAAAACTACATGCAAAAAGTGTGGCAAAGTTTTCTGGACAAACCGTGAAAGCGACTTATGCTTCGGTTGCGAAGGCAAACGCTAATTTTAAAGCTGTTTTAGTTTGTAGCCCCATTTTTTGTTTATTGCTTCAAGTTTTTCCGAAAGCCTTTTGGCTCTTTCCTCAGCCTCTGCGAACAAGATAGCCCATTCCCTTTTTTTAACTAGGTTGGTTAGTTTTTCAATGTCTGAAGGTATCTTCTCCATGGCTGTTATCCACTTCTTGTTTACAGCTTCCTCTTCGGTTACAAGTTCCAGGGCTTCTTCTGGACAGAATTCAACACATTGAGGTTCCTCGTCGCATAGATCGCATACTAAAACTGAAGTTTTATCTGGATGAAGGGAAATCCCACCATAAGGACAAGCTTGAATACACCAGCCGCATCGGTCGCATTTAGCCTCATCAACAAGGATGAAGCCCTCTTCGGATTGATTTAAAGCATTTCGGGAGCAAGCCCTAACACATGGGGCGTCCTTGCAAAAGCGGCATGTCAAAGCAGCGTTAAATGCGGGGGTTAAACGGATAACTCTTATTCTAGACCTCAAAGGGTTCCATAAAGGTTCATTTTTCTCTAAAACACACACATACTCGCAGAGGCTGCAACCCGTGCATTTGCCGGGGTTAACAGCCACAAACCTTCTCGAGTTAACCTCCACCATAGAGCACATCTCCATTAAACGCTTAATTTAAATGTTTTCATGCAAAACTTGTTTTTATAATTTCCTTTTTCGCCCGCTCAAAAACATGGTTAAAGCGCAACCTTAACCTTTCCGCAAAGAGTTATTCTGTTCCTACTAAAATTTGCCGAATAAGCATAAACTTCAACTCCACGCTTAGCGGCTTTTCGCAAAGCCTTTCCAAAATCTGGGTCTGTCTCGTCGTTGGGCGCAAAAATGTATGCGTCCATCCTCTGAATGATAAAAAGTACAGCAGCTCTATAGCCTTCATTTAAGGCTTTAGCAAGCTCTAAAACATGTCTGGCGCCTCTTTCTGTCGGCGCGTCTGGAAACATCGCCACACCATTACAGACAAGAGTGCAGGATTTAACTTCTAAAAGACAAGGCTTTAGTCCCGATCCCTCAAGGAAAAAGTCGAACTTTGCATGTCCATAAGAGTATTCGGGCTTAACCATCGTGTATCCGAGAAACTCTGGCAAGTCTCCATTCTTCAAAGCTTCCAAAACAAGCTTGTTGGGCAAACGCGAGTCAATTGAAACGATTTTTCCTCCGTGATAGACACCTATAAGGTCATAAACTGTTTTTCTCTCACTCACAGTCTCCGCCTCTTTTAAAATTACCTTTACGCCAGAAAACAAGAGTTCGCTAAGCCTTCCAGGGTTGGGTAAAAAGCACTGTGCAATTTCTCCGCCCACTCTAACTAGAGCTGAGAAGCGAGTTAACCTCTTCTCAAAAACTCCCTCAAAGATTCTTCCTTTTATCTCAATGAAGCTAGCCAACCTAAACTCCACATAAAATTGACATTTATATAGTTTAAATCTGTATCCAGCCTTCATAACCCATATCCACGCCTCCGCTCCACTCTATCAAATCTGGATAAAAATGTTGAAAGGAGTCTTCCAAAAAGCAAAAGCGCTGACTCTGTTAAATGTGCAAAATGTGGCAAAAGAAACGCAACTGGCGATGATGGACTCTGCGACAGCTGCAGATTCGCCCAAACAATAGAAAGTATAGTTCAAAACAGAAAATGAGATCCAAAAATCGTTGTCTCGGGTTTGTAGCAGACAGATACTGTTAAGCTAAAAAACTGTAAAAACTAGGGGATTATTTCACAGCCAATGTACTGCATGAATTCGAAATCTTCCATTTTTATCTTTCCATTTTTTAAAAGTTGCTTTATTCGTGGTGTTTCCGCCTTTATGGCGTCTATCATGTTCTCAACTGTTCTGCAAACAAGCTTGTAGGCTTCTGGGCTCCACCGCCTGGTAATGTTTGCGTAGAGGCATCTTCCTCCACATAAGCCAAAAATTTTGCATTTTGTGCATGGTTCGCCGACAAAAACCTTCTTTAGCTTTGATGGGTCTGCGGTGCTTATATGTCCCAAGTAAAAGTTTCGCATACCCCACATGCTTGGACAAGGCACAATATAGCCATCCGTCTGTATAGCATAGTTCATCCATCCAGCGCCACACCGCAAAAACGCCTTCTCCTCGCCGAACAAGAGAGACTGCGCAACGCCAAGAAATGGATAGAGGCGGAGAACAACGCCGCGCTTTTCCATCTCGTCAACCCAAAACCGCACAAGCCTACGAATTCCCTGATTATAGATTTTTTCGCTCCATTTCTTAAAGTTTCGCCTCTCAAAGTCGCTCCAAAAACCAGCATTAAGCTGCCAATGCACAGAGGAAAAGGCAAAATCCTCATTGTTTAGAAGCCACAAAACCTGCTTGTAAATGTCGGTCTCCTCCATGACAGTCATTCGAGCAATAACCTCACCTTTAAAACCGCTACGCCTAATCAACTTCAAATTCTCCACAACCCTACGATAAACACCTTGCCCCCGATAAAAATCCGTTAGAGCTTCATCACCATCAACAGACACTAGGATAACACTGAAACGATTAAGATAAGCGGGTTCTAATCCGTCAAGATGCAAACCATTCGTCTGAACAACAAAACGCTTCGCCTTAACCCTGTCCATTATACACCTAACATCATCCAAGCAAAGTAAAGGCTCACCACCATAAAAAATCAAAACACAATTTGGATCACGTCCACAAAACTTTTCCAACAACCCCAAATCATAGTTTACACGCTTAGGCAAAACATAATTCACATCAAAACCGCCAAAATCACAGCCAAAATCCCTCAAAGCTTCACCGAAACAGTAAAGGCATTGAAGATCACACTCAGTTGTCAACATCAAATGAAAAAACACACCACCACCCACCGTCAAAACAAAAGAATTCCTTTAGCCTTTGGTAAACTTTTCCCTAACCCGCTTAGCCTTCTCAATATAACTTTTAAGCTCTCTCTCACGAATCACTTTTTCAGGCAGAGTCTCAGGGGCGAATGCAAGAGGGATAACCGCAATAAACAGGAAAAAGGAGGCTAGGGAAAAGGAGCTACCTTGAGAGACTGAAGTCAAAAATGGAGTCAAAAGCAGCGAAAGAGTCTCCGCAATAAACAATGGAATCTCTCCTATTGCATAGAACTTTACTGAATTACCTATTGATATTTCACTCCATATGACTATTATGAACAGCACTGAGGCTGAACCAATAGCAATTCCACTTATAATAGAGTAGAACAACCACGAAATCAAATGGTACGGAAATAAACCCAAAACCGCATAAGCTACTCCGAGAAAAACAAAACCAAAAATAAGCACGCGTCTTCGTCCGATTATGTCTGAAATTGCGCCAATAATGATAGCTGAAAAACCAGCAATACAAGGTTCTATGATTTTTGTAAAAAGGGAAAATTCGCTAGCTCCAATATTAATAACAATTGTTTGAAAACTATCTATAAAAGTGAACATAAGCCAAGCTATAAAATAAAGCAAAAAAACTTTGTTCCCCAAAACCAAAGTGAAGCCGTGAGGCTCTTCCACGGCACCTTTTGTTTTTGCTCTTTCTGGAACCAGAAAAAGCAAAGGCAAACTCCAAAATCTCCACAAAGCTAGCAAAAATCCACTAAACATCAAATCCATTGATGAAATACTTTCATAAAGAATAAATACGCTTGAAAATGTTATAAACAAGATAATTCCACCTATTTTTCCTCTGTTTCTAACGGCTGTTACTTTTGAAAATAAATCTAAGCAAAGAGGAGCGGCGATGCCTAGTGATAGACCTAATGAAGATGCTATAATAATAGTTTCAAGTAAGGAATAGGAAAACGCTGAAAATGCAGTGGACAGAGATGTTAAAACCCCAAAAATGACCCAAGCTTTTAGAATTCGTAACTTTTTATTCTCTTTCAAAAAAGTTGCTCCTAGAATGGCTGAGATCACTATGGTGACTACATATACAATGCTTAAGCATAATTGCTCAAAAAAACTATCAATTAAATTCTGTCCAAGCCTGCTGATGATTAAACGGCATAAATAGTGCCAAGAAAGCGTGTTAAAAAGTAAGCCGGCCACGGCTATATTTTCTTTGGTAAAGGGCAAGCTTTTGAAGCTTAAAGTAGTTGCTCTCATTTCTAGTCTATGATTTTAGACATTAATGTGTGAATTAAATTTAAGGTATTACTAGTACATACTGTTAATGCAGATTGCAGAACGGAAGGGTGCAAAAGACTTAAATAAAGTGTTGAACACTAATACACTTGGGAGAAGGCTATGGTTCGAAAGAAGAAAGTTAACGTTCCTTCCAGGTCAATGTTCAGTTGGTGGACATAGCATACAAAAAAGATTTCCATTCATGTTGGTCTATCTTTAGGGTTTTGGCTATTAGTGTTAATTTGCCTATATTGTTGATCTTTTGAATATGTGAACATGCGTCCTCTATAACGTTATCTGTAAGTTTTGCAACATAATCCATACCGCCAAACATATCCACAGTTTTTGCTATTTTTATTAAATCTAATCTAGTCAGTCTTCCCTGTGAGATTATAGGAATTAAACTTGATTTTGCGCTGGCTTTTTGAAGCGTATAAACTAGAGGCAACGGTAAAGACTCTCTTTTTATTCTATTCCTCAAAGCCTCAGTTTCCAGAATGTCTATTAATTCGTCCCTCAAGATAGAAGCAGTTCCTAATAATCGTCCATAAGATGCCAATGCTTCTATGTCCTTTTGAGATGCCTCTCCCAAAATCGCGCCTATACGTGTGATAGCCTCAAATTCTGAAGCCCTTTTCCTAATTTTGGCTAAACATTGCTCTGGCAAAACATCTACTTTTGCACGAAATTGTTGCTCAAGGACTTCGCTTTCACTTTGCTCAAACCAGACATGATCAATGGTTTCCAAGATTTTACTGAGAGTGCTAGGTGAAACGCCTAGCTCTAAATTCTTCCGTAGCAAGGTAAAGCCTTTGAATAAAAGTATGTCACTTATTACAAGAGCTATTCCTTTGCCAAACTTTCCAAAAGCTGTAACATGCTTCTTTCTTTTTTTAACGTTGTCAATTATATCATCGTGAATTCCTATGGCCTTTGCAAATAATATTAAAGAAGCACCTGTGGGCACTGTGATGTCAGGGTTTCCTCCCACAACTTGGCAACAATATGAAACAATGGCTGGTCTAAAATAATCAGGAATTATGGTGAGGTAATAAAGTGCTTTTTTGAGTTGCGGGTTGTCCGTTTCTTGTTTCAGCAGTACTTCCTTCGCCATGTTCCAGCCTTTCGCGCCATCCTTTTTAACAATCTTTCGGATGTCTTCAATAGACATGTGGGTTTTACTTTTGGTCTTCATCCGACTTCACTCAATTATCAGAAAGGAACGTGTTATAAATCCTCCTAAAGACTAGGAAAGCATCACGCACTAGTTTTGTATTTGATCCTTTATAATATCGCAGCATATCTTAAGGTATGTTTTTCCTTTTTCTGTTGTTGTGTATACCTTTTTTGTGCGTTTTCCTTGCTGCTGTTTTTGGCTTTTTATCAAGCCTTTGTTTTCCAGTTTTCTTAGCAGTGGATATAGGACTCCGTGGCGAAGTTTTATACCTGAAAGGGCTTCTATTTGTTTTTTTATTTTGTATCCCCATGTTGGTTGTTTGTTTATTAGGTGCAGTATTTGGATGTCTAGTAAGTTTTTGGTTATGTGTTGAACAATTTCTTTTTTGAGGTTTTCTTCCATTTGCTGACTGCCTTTTGTGTTCTGTTTTTGACTTATTTTTGTTGGGTTTATATGTTTTATGGGTTTTTTGGAATAGCGTTTGGTATGCTTTGTTTATGCTTTTTTATGTTTTTGGTGAACATGAAGGTTTATATTTTTGTTTATGCTTTATAGAGTCTTGAGATATGTCTAAAAGTGGACATATCGTATCCAAGTCTAACAGAAAAACTGTTAGACAAAAAAACACTAGAAGGGAACAAACATGAACAACACGAAAGAGGTTCAGGTTAAACTCATGAAGGGTCTCCTAGACCTAATAGTGCTCCAGTTCCTCAGCAGCCAGCCCATGCACGGTTACCAAATAATAACGAAGATCCGCAAAAACTTCGGCGTGTACTTTGGTCCAAGCACCATTTATCCTTTGCTGAATGCGCTTGAAAAAAGTGGGTACGTGAAAAGCGAATGGGACATGAAGAATGATAGGCCGAGGAAAGTGTATAAGCTTACCTCAGAGGGGCGAAATCTCCTGAACTTTACAGAGGATTCCCTTAACTTCATATGCAGGAAAATAGGCGCAACGGGAATTTCAAAAGAAATCGCTATAGAAGAAGACGTAGCCCAGCCAGCGTTGCCATCTCTATTAAAGAGGGTGAAAGAACAAAACCACGGGCTCCACTTGTAAGGCTACTAAAGCTGCTCGATAGTTGACGGAGACCCAAAAACCAAAATCTTTCGGCGCTTCTTTTATTAATTTCCATTTCCTTCTAAGTTTTGGGTGCATTTTTGGAAAAGGCAGATATCTTAATCCGTGGATGCGCAGTTTTGCCCATGAACGGCAGAAGCCTAATTGAAGACGGCGCCATAGCCATAAAAGATGGAAGGATAATTTTTGTTGGAAAAAGCATGTCTGCTGAAGGCATGAGCGCTGAGGAAAAGATAAGTGCCAAAGGCAAGGTTGCCATGCCCGGGTTAGTGAACTGTCATACCCATGTTTCTATGACTCTTTTTCGGGGACTGGCCGAAGACAAGCCTTTAGCTGCTTGGTTGGCGGAGACCATTTGGCCGTTGGAGGCTAGGCTTAACCGTGAAGACATTTATGTTGGGGCGCTTTTAGGCTGTTTGGAAATGCTGAAAAGCGGGACAACATGTTTTGCGGACATGTATTTCCATGAGGACATGGTGGCAAGGGCTGTTTTTGAAAGCGGCTTAAGAAGCGTCTTGGCAGAAGGCATAATCGAAGCTGGAAACAAGGAGCAAGGCGAAAAAATGTTCAATGAAAGCGTGAGTTTTGCCAAGAATTTCAGGGGATACGCCAACGGTAGAGTAACCACTATGCTGGCACCTCATGCAGCTTACAGTTGCAGTCCAGAACTGCTTAGGAAAGTTAGGGATAAGGCTTCAGAACTTGGAATAGGCGTTCACATGCATTTGGCTGAGTCTGCAAACTTGTTTATGGAGTTTGGAAGGAAGTACGGCTGCAGCGAGGTTGAGTTTCTTAATAATTTGGGATTTTTTGAGGGGCATGTGCTTGCAGCCCACTGCATCAACCTTTCTGACAGTGACAAGCATATTTTAGCTGAGCATGGCGTGAACGTTGTTTATGTGCCAGTGGCTAACATGAAGCTTGGTTTGGGAGCTGCAAGGATTAAAGAGCTCGTCGAGTTAGGCGTTAATGTGGCTTTAGGCACTGATGGCCCAGCCAGCAACAACACTTTGGACATGTTTGAAGCAGTGAAAGTTGGCGCTTTGCTTCAGAAACTTGCGTATTTAGACCCTAGGGCTTTGCCAGCCTATGAAGTTTTGCAGATGGCAACTTTGAATGGAGCTAAGGCTTTAGGGCTAGACGCTAGCATCGGCTCTTTGGAAATGGGCAAAAAAGCCGACATAATATTGGTTGATTTTTGGAAGCCGCATTTAAGACCTTTACATGATGTTTGCGCTGCCTTAGTTTATTCAGCCCGCGGGAGCGACGTGGACACGGTTATAGTTGAGGGGAAAATTTTGATGGAAAATGGGCAGGTGAAAACCTTGGACGAGCAGGCGGTCATTGAGAAGGCTGAAAAGCATGCGGCGGAGCTGCTGGCGCGTAAACCTTAAGTAGTTGTCGTTTAGATGTGTGTATTTCGCGTCTGGAATGTGGAATGCCGCCCATAATTCGGATGGAAAACTTAACAAAAAAGTTTGGAAACTTTGTTGCAGTGGACCACCTCAACCTAGAAGTTGAGGAAGGAGAGATTCTCGGTCTTTTAGGTCCCAACGGCGCTGGAAAAACGACAACTATTCTGATGATTGCAACTGTGATTAGACCTACAGAAGGCACAGCCTATGTTGGAGGCTATGATGTAAGGAAAAACCCGGATAAAGTGCGCGAGCTTTTGGGTGTGGCTTTCCAAGAGCCTAAAATGTTGTGGGTGAGCACTCCATGGGATATTGTTAACTGGCACGCTAAGGTCTGCGGTTTACCAGCAGAAGAGCGCAAACGTAGAGTTAAAGAGATTATGGAAGCTCTGGACATGTGGAACTTCCGCCACAGAAGTGTTCACGCCCTTTCTGGTGGGATGCGAAAACGGGTTGAGATAGCCAAAGTTCTAATTCAGAGGCCGAAAATAGCGATAGTTGATGAGCCAACAGCTCAAATTGACATTGTGGGTAAACATAAAGTTTGGAGGATGCTTCGGGAACTTCGCAATCAAGGAACAACAATAATTCTCGCCACTAATGAGCTTTATGAGGCTGATGTGCTTTCAGACCGTGTTGCAATAATGCATAGGGGAAAGCTGCTGGTTTGCGACACACCTAAAACGTTAAAGGACAGCATTGTAGGCGGAGATGTTGTGGAAATCCAGTTTGAAGCAAACCCTTCGCCTAAAATGGTAGAAGCGCTCAACCAGTTTAAAGAAGTTGTCAAAATCATCAAGACAAAGTCTTCCACGCTACGGCTATACCTAAACAGGGTTGAGGAAATTGTGCCAAAAATTATGGGCATGCTCATGAAGGAAGGCGCCTCGGTTTCTTCCATTCATATGAGTGAGCCAAGCCTTGACGATGTTTTTGCACATTACACTGGATTAACCCTTGAAGAGGCTCAAAAGGAAGGAGGCTAATCCTTCTGTGAGGAAAGTCTTTCTGGTTGTCGAACGGGATGTGCGTCTATTCTTTCAGTATAAAGCCATGGTTATTATGAGGGCTATATGGTTTGTTTCCCAAATAGCTTTTTTCGGGCTTATAGCCTCCCGCATGGTTGTTATCGAGGATTATTTCCGCTATTATGTCGGCGGATTAGCTGCAATGACGCTTTATTCGGCAGCAGTATTCATAGGATTTGACATTTACGAAGAGGCGGAACATGGAGTCTTCGAGTATTTGCTTAGTTTGCCAGTTACCAGAATGGAGCTGGTTTTGGGACGTTCAATAGGCGGGGGACTTCGCGCCTTCATATATGTTGGCGCGTTGATATGCATATCCCTTTACGTTATTGGCGTTGCAAACCCCCTCAACCTCGTTTTAGCCCTTTTCTCGCTTTTCCTTTTCGCCTTTGGAGTTTCAGGCATGAGTATAACTTTGGCGGTTGCTATAAAATCCAGCGACCGCTTCGACATTTTAATGGGTGTTTTAGACGCCTTAGTGGTGCGTTTAAGCACCGCCATGTACCCGTTAACCATCGTGAAGGAGGCAAACCCCTTTTACGGCTGGATTGCCAACTTCAACCCTTTAACTTACGCCTCTGACCTTTTCCGCTGGGGCGCTGGTGTTGAGGCAGTTTTAACCTTTGAAAATCCGTTGTTGCCGCTTCTTGGAATAGTGTTGTTTTTCGCCTTTTTCACTTTTGTAGGCATAGTGCTTTATGACAAGCGAATAGAGGGGGGAGGGTGGCAGTAATGCGGCAGATAATCAACTTGTTAGAGCATGATTTCAGAAACTTTTTCCGTTACAAGTGGTGGCTTGCAGGCTTAATCAGTATGAACCTTGCAGACTTATTTATAATGGCAATAGTTTACAATCGCATGCTAAACCCCGAAATAACCCAGCAGATTAAAAGCTACTTTAACTTCTTTGCACCAGGACTCACCGTCACAGGCTTGTTTGCCTCAGCCTTTATGATTGGAAGAGAGGTAAACATGGAGAGGCGAAGGGAAATCCACCAGTACATGTTAAGCTTACCAATGAGCAGATGGGAGCTGGCAATTGGACGTGTGCTTTCCGGAGGACTGCGAGGTATGGTTTATATGTCGCCGCTTTTGGCTACATGCTTTGTCTTTGTTGGGTTCCCATCGCTGGCACAGTTTTCCATAATTCTACTTGTCCTATTTTTCCTAGCCATGGGGATTTCTGGCTTAAGCATAGCTATAGCTGTTTCCACTTCAAGCCTTGACAAATTCATCACAGCTAGGGGTTTGGTCTATTATTTGCTTTTCTTCTGCAGCAGCGTGTTCTATCCGTTTTCCCTAATTCAACAGCTTGGACAAGAGGGCAAGTTTCCAATGGCTCTGGTAACTTTTGCCAGAATTAACCCGTTAAGCAACGCCTCCGATGTTATTCGCTCCTTCCTTTTGGGCAATCCACCCTTTTCCCTAGACATGGTTGTCAGCGTCTTGGTTTTTTCAGCCCTTTTCACGTTTTCCGCAGCTTTCGCGTACATCAAATTGATAGAACGCCCGTAGCTTGAAAGTTAAATTTATGAGTATGATTATCTAAATGTTCTCTTTCCATCAACCTTTAAATTTGAAGGTTTAACTCGATGTTCAGCGTGAAGACTCTCTTTGAACCTCAAAACGTTGTATTAATAGGCTCAAGCAAAATTAAAGAGAAAGTTGGATTAGCATCACCATGGCTTTTTAAAAACGTTGTCTACAACATGAAAAAATTCTTCAAGGGAAAAACCTACATCATCGACGTTGATGGAAAAATCGGCTTAAAAAGTTTTCATGAGTTACCAGAAACCCCAGAACTGGCGGTTGTAATGCTTCCGCCCAAGGATTCCATTCTTTATGTTGAGAGAAGTGCAGCATCCGGAGTCAAAGGTTTCCTAATAATTACTGGCGGGTTTAAAGACAACCAGCGGCAACAACTGCTTAAAATTAAGGAAGAATACGACATTGGAATTTTGGGACCAAACACTGTTATGGGCGTCATAAACACGGCTAACGGGTTAAACACAACCTTTGAACAGGACGTAGTGCCAAGAAAAGGAAACATAGCCGTCATATCTCAAAGCGGCGGGGTGGGCGCCTGTCTACTGGATTGGGCGTGTTTCTACAAAATTGGCATAAGCAAATTCGCTTTTATGGGGGACAAAATAGACGTAGACGACGTTGATCTACTGCAGTATCTCGGCAAGGACAAAGACACAAAAGTGATATGCCTATACATGGAAGGCGTAAAAAACGGCAGAAAATTTATAGAAGAAGCCAGAAAAATAGTAAAGAGAAAACCCATCCTCGCCTTGAAAGGCGGAATAACACAAGAATCCGCCTATAGAGCTAAATCCCATACAGCTTCGATGGCTGGCTCCAACGAAGTTTTTGACGCTGCCTTAAAAAAGGCTGGGATAATCCGCGTTGAAAACATGGAAGACCTTATGAACGCGGCTTTAGCCCTTTCAAAACAGCCGCCCATGCTAGGCGATAACATAGCCATAGTAAGCAATGTGGGCGGTCCAGCCATATTGGCAGCAGACGCGGTTGCACAGAACAACCTTAAACTTGCAAGACTGTCTGAAGAAACAAAGAGGGCTATTGAAAGGCTTTATCCAGGCGTGGATGCCACAAACCCCATTGACATGATAGCAGACGCTAGAGCCGACCGATACCGCAAAGTGTTAGAACTCGTCTTGGGAGACAGCAACGTTGACGGAGTCCTTGTGATAAATATGCTTAAATCCTGCTTTTTCGAACCCGAAGACGCAAATGCTATTCTGGAAGTGGCTGCGAAGCATCCGGAAAAGCCTATCGTTGATGTGCCGGCTGGTGGAGAAGATTTTGAACTTGTCTACAAGGTGATCGGCGAAAGCAGCATACCCCTCTACAATTTGCCTGAAAAAGGCGTGAAGGCTCTGAAAATTTTGAGGCTTTACGGCAAAATAGTCGGTAACATTAAAGTTTAGGCTGATTGCTAACGTTGTTTCCGAAAAATAGAGGAGAGGATCCAATTTAACGTTCTCAGAAGGTAAAATTGATGGGGTTAACTATATCTCATAGAAGCACAAACTATTCTTGAAGCGGCAAACTCTAGGTGAAAAATTGGCTCCCCACCAAGGGTGGCTTAACAGTGATTTGGAAGAGAAAATTCGAGGTTTTTGTAGGCAGATTGCCAACTTCCGCCGAATTACCAGCATCTGCGTATGCAGCGGTTATGCAACTTACCTTTCTGATGTGAAAGTGCCTCTGGAGGTTTTGCTGGTTGTTGATGGTTTTAAGCCAAGACTAATGAATTATGTGAAGTTTTTCGGCGGCAGGGCAGTCATTTTCTATGCGGTGGATAAATGGATTTTCGAAAGAGATGTGGAAAAAGGCTTTTTAGGTGAGGCTTTCGCCATTCATCTGATTTTTCCATATGCTCCTTTGGTAGATGGTCAATATTTAAAAGTTGAAGAGGTCAAGTTGAAAAAGCGTTTGATTCTCGAACTTTTAGGAAACCTTGTGCTTGATTTTCCAGAGCTCTCCTATGAAATTTACATAAAACCCGAATATTTCATGTATGAAGCCATGCTGAGCAGAGCCCGCCTTTTTCCACCCCTCTATTACAACATATCAGATTTTCTGTGTAGGGAAATGCGAGAACAAAACTTGAAACTTGTTATGAACGGCTACATCAATGCCTTAAAAGAGTTGGAAAAAGAAAAGGTTGTTGAGAACGTAGACTCTAAATATTTCAAGATTACAAAAGAGTTTATAGAAAGTTTCAAAAGCCAGAGGGTTCGCTTCACAAACCTTTTAAAATCTGCACAGAAAGCCTTATTCATGTCTCTTCTAGGAACTTTTCCAAAAATCCCCGGAATTTTGTCACAGAATAGAATTTTACTCTTAAAGCTTCAGTTTTTCGAAAATGAAAAGCTAACCTTAAGGGCAGAATGGAATCTTCAAGACCCTAAGGAGTATCTGCTTGTGCCCACCGCCAACGGGCTTGTTCCCTTGTCTACCAAGCTGGGCATAGAAGATTTTGCTAGAAAAATCCTAAGGGTGGAGGAAGATGCAGCTGTTACTGTTGAGGAGTTGGGCGGTGTTCTGAATGATGTTTACCTCGTTAAGGCAGTTGTTGGCGATAAAGAGCGCATGGTTGTTGTAAAAAGTTTTAAGGATTGGTCGAGTTTTAAATGGTTCCCGTTAACGTTGTGGACTGTTGGAACACGAACTTTCGCCCTTCTTGGGCGTCCAAGGCTGGAGAAGGAATGTTCCATAAATCAGTTTCTGCGCTCTAATGGATTTGCTGTTCCAAAACTTCTCAGCATAAGCCATGGCGAAAGGCTGGTGTTCATGGAGTATCTGGAGGGAGAAACCCTTGAAAAAATAATTAAAAGAGTTTTCAGTTCAAGAGATGAAGGCGAAATTGAAAGAGGATTAAAGCTTATTCAGAAAGTTGGCGAGATTTTCGCGAAAGTTCACGCCCTCAACATAGCCTTGGGTGACACGAAACCGGAAAACATTCTTGTTGGAAAAAATGGAGAAATCTATCTGACGGATTTTGAGCAAGCTTCGAGGAATGGAGACAAAGCTTGGGATGTGGCTGAATTCCTCTATTATATTGGGCATTACGCGCCGCCTTTTGCGGGGACTCGACTTACAGAGACGATTGCAAAAAGCTTTCTTAAGGGATATTTGGACGCGGGTGGAGAAATAAAGGCTGTTAGGGACGCGGGAAAGCCGAAATACACAAAGGTTTTCAGCGTTTTTGTTTTCCCCCACATAATTTTGGCTATATCCAACATTTGTCTGAAGGCGGAGCAGTCAGGAGGTAAAAAGGGTGGTTAAGGCTGAAACAACTTTAACCTTTTACGGCGGGGTAAACGAAATTGGAGGAAACAAAATTCTCCTTAAAGATGGAGACATAAAGGTTTTCTTCGATTTTGGTATGTCCTTCGCCTTGAGAAAACAGTATTATTCGCCTCCGTTTCTCTCGCCTAAAAGCGAGAAAAGCCTCCAAGAGCTTGGCATTCTCCCAAGGTTGGAAGGCGTTTACAGATTTGATGGAAAACCGCGAGGCGTGGATGCCATATTTATATCCCATGGACACATGGACCACTCGGCCTATTTGTCCTTCGTGAAAAGGGAAATCCCCGTCTATTGTGGTGAAACAACAAAAATTATCTTAGAGGCGTTTGGCGAAATCCGGAGGACGGATTTAGAATTCAACGTGGAAGGTATAAGCTTCCAGCCTTTCAGAACGGGGGACACTGTCAAGGTTGACGGTTTGGAAGTTGAACCTATTCATGTGGACCATTCTGTGCCTGGTGCCTACGGCTTCATTATTCACACGTCAAATGGGGTTGTTGTTTACACGGGAGACTTTAGGGACCACGGTGCAAAAGGCGAAATGACCCGTGAGTTTGTGGAGCAGGCGAAGGCTGCTGAACCCGTGGCTGTTGTCTGCGAGGCTACTAGCATGGCAAGTGTTTCGGTTTCATCTGAAAAGGAGGTTGAAGCCAAGCTGAACCATATTGTCAGCCAAGCAGAGGGCTTAGTGCTTGCAGAGTTCGCCTACACAGATGCGGATAGGCTTAACTCTTTTTATCGAGCAGCCTTGAAGAACAACCGTTGCTTGGCTGTTTCACTGAGGCAAGCCTACTTGATGGAAGCGTTAAGCATCGACAAAAGGCTTTGTATTCCAAGGCTGAGTGATGAAGGCATTCTGATTTTTCGAAAGTCGAAGGAGCGGATGCACACGTGGGAGAAGCAAATCATGGAGCTATACCCCGACAAGATTGTTGACGCCGAACAAGTTTCGAAGCGCCAGCAAGGCTTAATCCTAACCATGTCATTGTATGATTTAGAACAGCTTGTGGAAATTCAACCCAAACCCGGAAGCTGTTATGTGTTTTCATCCTCTGAGCCCTTCAACGAGGAGATGGAGATAGATTTTGAAAGGCTTGTAAACTGGCTTAGGCATTATGGCTTGCCGCAATATCATGTGCATGTTTCTGGACACATGACCCCCTTGAGGCTGAAGGCTTCCCTAAAAGAGATAAACGCAAAGAAAATTTTTCCAGTGCACACAGAAAACGCTGAGCTTTTCGCCAAGTTTATGCGAGACACAAAAAGCCAAATAGTGCTTGCAGAAAAGGGTAAAAAGTATGGGCTTTAAACTTCAAGCGTCAGTAAACCGTTAACTATATCTTTTTGGAAACTTCACCATAATGTTATGATAACCATTATCGGCGCTGGACGTGTTGGAAGCGCCGCTGCCTTCAACATTTTAAGGTATAGGATAAGCGATGTTGTCTTAATTGACGTTTTTGAGAATTTGGCGAAAGGCGAAGCCTTGGACATGATGCAAACCGCTCCAGCCTTAGAGTTTGATGGGAAAATTGTTGGAACAAGCGACTACAGCCAAATGAAAGGCTCGGAACTTGTGATAATAACTGCTGGCGAAGCACGAAAACCGGGCATGATTAGGCTGGACTTGATTAAAAAGAACTCTGGGATAGTGAAATCCATTGTGCATGAAGTTGCGAAATACGCGCCAAACTGCAAAATCATGATGGTGACGAACCCCGTTGACGTCATGACTTATGTGGCGTACAAAGAGTCTGGTTTTGAGAGAAACCGCGTTTTCGGCATGGGCAACATACTTGACACGCTGCGTTTCCGTTCTTATATCGCTTTAGAATTGAACGTTTCAAGGGAGGATATCCGCGCTTTGGTGATAGGGGAACATGGCGACTCCATGGTTCCATTGGCTGAATACGCGTCTGTGGCTGGAATCCCCATAACGCGCCTCCTATCAAAGGAGCAGATAGAAAAAATAATCCACATGACAATAACTTCTGGCGCGGAAGTCATAAGCCTCAAAGGCTCAACAGTTCACGCGCCAGCCGCAGCCATCGCCATCATGGTGGACGCCATTTTAAGGGGCAGAAACCGTGTCATGGGCGTTTCCACTTATCTTAAAGGCGAGTATGGGTTTTCGGATGTTGCCATAGGTGTGCCCGTTGTTCTCGGCAGAAACGGGGTGGAGCGAATTTTGGAGCTTGAGCTTTTGCCCGAAACGCGGAAACGTTTGGAAAAATCCGTTGCAGTGGTTAGGGAAGCCATCAGCAAGCTTGAAGCAGTCTAAAACCCTACATTTATTGGTTTGTTTTCTCGCCAATACGGGTAGCCCCCTCTATATTTTCGGTGAATTTTAATTTTGAGTTTGGGTTTGGAAAAATAATCATAAGGCTCCGTCGTGTCTTGGGATTCGTAACCTATAAGTTGAAGCATCAAATCTTAATACACACGATAAAGATGAAGGCTGCAACCAAAATAGACCGCCGCCTCCAAATCCTCATCCACAGCCTAGGCTTAAGCTGTCTAGGCGGAGCCATATTCCTCCAAATCCTAGTTTTCACCGACATCCTCCAACACGGCTACTTCATGGCAGTGGAAAACAATCCGGCAATTCTGGCCTTCGAAATAGCCCTAACATTTTTTGCGCTTATCTACTTCATATACATGTACCAACGGTTTATACGTTCAATAAAATAGTCGAAAATAAACATAATTCTTAAAAAAGAAACAGCCAAAAAACAGCAAATAACAAAAGAAGAATTTAAAAGCGTTAAATAAAACTTGCAAAATTATCGACAATTAAATTTAGGTGAGGGAATAATATGAATAGAAAAGTAATAGTGCTGGTAGCGTGTCTAACTCTATTACTCGCCTTAATAAGCACCGCCAAAACGCAAACTCAAACTAGCGCTATGGAGACCTTTTTGGATTCGAAGATTCCAGGCATAAAAGTTCAAGTTAACGCCACATCGAGGGCTCAGCCAACCAGCTCCATCTCGGTTGCATTAAGTTTAACATCTGACGTTTCCACAGTTCACGTTAAAACCGTGCGTATAACCATATACGGGTTCTTAAACGGAACCGAAAAAATTGAAATTTACAGCAACGTGTCTGGCAACTTCCCGCTTTCCAAAGCCAATCCGGTTGTATATCCACATCAAGTTTTTGTGCCAGAACACATTTATGGCATTACCTACGGGGAGATTTACCTTGATTACAACGCTACAGTTAAAGATGAGCTTGGAATTGAACACTCATACCCTTTCCAGCAAACCCTAGGTTTTACTATGACGCGCATTGAAAATGTTTACCTTAAATCAATTGAGGAACAGCTTGCAAACTTGCGTGATGTTCTCGACGGGTTAAACCAGACCTTCAGGGAATGCTTTGGAAAAAATCTAACAACTGATGAGCTTTTAAGCCTTAACCAAACCTACTGGCAGTTCAAGCAGGAATATGAGTCTCTTAAAGGAGTTAAAAGTGAGCTTGACAACGTAAGGACTGCTATGGTGTTTTTGGCTGTTGTGACAGTTTTCTTTGTGGCTACGACTGCTTATCTGGTGCTCCGAAGGCCTAAGAGCTACTGGTGAAGCTTTT
>FMJZ01053504.1_pt1 | contig 29668 bp, 27 predicted proteins | sample 1987881 | NCBI WGS metagenome assembly FMJZ01 (sample SAMEA4378227, study PRJEB15110) | soil metagenome | biome: soil; feature: Field; material: Soil | place: India | collected 2015-03-11 | depth 0 m
TTATTTTTCCAACTATTTTTTGAACCTGCTGCAGGGTGGTGTAAGTGTCGTGGGGCACGACTATCATCGGAACCTTAAGCTCATCTGCCCTCGGCAATACTTTTACGCTTGGACGAAGGTTCCCGGTCAGTATTATGCCGGAGGCTCCTGCTTCAAGCGCCGCCAGAACTATGTCGGTCCTATCGCCCCCGGTTATTATAAGCTCGTTCCTAACCCTTCTGAAATACTGTATGGCGCTTTCAGGAGTCATAGCCCCTATTAGAACGTTTTCAACCGGGTTCTCAAGCCCTCCTTTTCCAGCGATGAGGTCTCCGCCTATAGACTCATACACTTCTCTAAAGGTGAGGGAGCTGAGAACCATGTCCTCAGGCATGTTCCCTAGGATTCTCAACCCTTCTTTCTCAAGCATGGGTTTCACAACCTCCCTTGCAAACTTGAACCTGCTTTCCTCAACACGGTTGAGAACGGCTCCCGACACCTTGACTCCCCAGCGTTCACAATAGTCCCTCGCGTGAAGCGCCTCGTCGACGACGAAATCACTCTCGTATTTTAAAACCAGGAGGAGCTCCGCGTTGAAAAGCGAGGCTAGCCGCGGAGCCTGACAGCCTAGGAAGGAGCCTGTTGAAAGCGTTTGAGCCCCCTCAATCAGCATCAGATCCTTTTCAGCAGAGGCCTCCTCGTAAGACTCTAGAATGATATTTCTAAAACGCGAAGGATCTTCACCCCAGAAGTATTCGAGGAAGCTTCCCCCGCATATTCTGAAAGGGCAGACCTCTAGACTTTTCTTAAGCCCAAGGATTTCCCTCATGGTTTCAGCATCCTCGTCCACAAGCTCACCCCTAGGGTTCGGCACGCAGACCCCGCTGATCGGCTTGAAATAGCCTACCCGCATCCCCTTCTCCATAGCCAGCTGCGCCAGGGAGATGATTAGCACGCTTTTCCCCGCCAGCCTGCTCGGCGAAGCCACGTATACTGCTTGTCTCCTCATGTCCCAGTCTCACCTTTAGGCTTAGAAAGCGTCCCTCTTATATCTACTGCCATGCACCCCTTCCCCTCCCCGTAGACGAACAGGGGGTTTATCTCCATTTCCACCAGTTTCTTGAAGCGGCACATTAGCTGGGAAATCCTCACCACCACGTTTACGACTGACTCTAGGTCCGACGGAGTCTCACCCCTAACGCCTTTAAGCAGAGTGTAAGCCTTAGTCTCGGAAACCATCTCCTCAGCCTCCGTGAAAGTAAGCGGTGCTAGTCTGTATGAAACATCCCTGAGGAAGTTTACGTATATTCCTCCTAGACCGAACATTATCAGGGGGCCGAACTGCGGGTCTCTGACTGAGCCCACTATAACCTCCCTACCGGGCGGGGCCATTTTCTGGATGAGCGCGCCCAGTATTCTCGCCCGGGGCATTGCTGCCCTAGCCCTTCTCACTACCAGCTCGTAAGCCCCACTCGCCTCTTCAGGCGTTTTAACGTTAAGGATTACGCAGCCCATATCCGTCTTGTGCAGAATATCTGGGGAGACGATTTTCACCGCAACCGGGAAGCCTATGGATTCAGCTATTTCACGGGCCTCCGCGGCGTCCCTGGCTATTCTTGCCTTAGGAACAGGGATCCCGTATGCGGAAGCCATTTCGAAAGCCTCTTCTGAGGAAAGGTTAATCCTGCCCTCAGCCTCAACCCTAGCTATCACCCTCGCCACAGCATCGTCATCCACGTCAGCCAGGTTTGCAGCCTGCTCCTCAGGCTGGCTGAGCATCAGGCTGTAGTCGTACATTCCCTTGAGCGCGAAAGCCGCGGGCTCAGGGAAATCGTAGTTCGGCATCTTCCCCTCCCTCAGGATTCTTATCGCCGGAGACTCGTTGTCGAACCCCATGAAAACCGCTGCCACAGGCTTCTCAAAACTTCTTCCTGTCTCAACAACGACGCGCGCAACCTCCTCTGAAGGCGTCATCGCCTGCGGCGTCAATATGACGATCACGCTGTGCACGTTACTGCTGCTTAAAGCAGCTTCAAGCGCAATCCTGTAACGCTTCTCATCAGCATCCCCAAGCACGTCCAGAGGATTGTTGACGCTCGCATGAGGCGGAAGCTTGCTGCTAAGCTTCTCCCTAAGATCCTGCTCCAGCAGGGGCAGGTCTAAACCCATTTTCTCGCAAGCGTCTACTGCAAGTATTCCCGGCCCGCCGCCGTTCGTAACCACCATGACGCCTCTCCCCCTGGGCAAAGGCTGGCCCTCGAACACTGAAAGCAGGTCGAACAGTTCTTTCATCGTGCCCGCCCTCAGTACCCCTGCCTTCCTGAAGGCTGCTGAGAAAGCAGTGTCAGACCCTGCCAGCGAACCCGTGTGGGAGGAGACTGCCCTAACGCCAACCTCGGTGGTGCCGGCTTTCAACGCAACTACCGGCTTCCTCCTCGAGAGCCTCCGGGCAACGTCTATAAACCGCTCACCGTTCTTCACGCCTTCAATATAGATTCCGACGACCCTGGTGTTCTCCTCGTCGATCAGCGCTTCGAGAAAGTCCGCCGTTGTGAGGTCAGCCTCGTTGCCGACGCTTATGAAGTTCGCAATACCCATTCCGTTGAACCTTGACCAGTTCAGTATTGTGCTTCCAAGGGCCCCGCTTTGAGAAACGATCGACACGTTTCCCGGCGTCGACATGGTTGAGGCGAAGGAGGCGTTCATACCGTTTCTAGAGTTTATGAAGCCGAGGCAGTTCGGGCCCTGCATCCTCATTCCGTACTCAATGCATTTAGTGACAAGCTCTCTTTCGAGAAGCGTCCCCTCCCTACCGGTTTCACTGAACCCTGCAGATATCACGATAAGCCCTTTCACGCCTTTCCTCCCACACTCCTCAACAACACTTGGAACAATCTTGGCTGGAACAGCGATGACAGCCAAGTCAACATCGTCTTCAACATCCTTAACGCTCCCGTAGCACCTGTAACCAAGTATCTCTTGGGCATTCGGGTTAACCGGGTAAAGCCTCCCCTTGAAGCCTGATTCAACCATGTTCCGGAATATTCTGTGGCCTACTTTCACCTCCTCCCTGCTGGCGCCTATTACCGCCACCGATTTCGGGTTAAAGAAAGCCTCTAGCTTCATTGCGTATCATCGATGCAGACTGCCCCTACTCGCCCGCAACTATGTTTATAAACTTGCAGCCTTGAGGATGCTCCGGATGGCTAGGAAGAAACGTTTGCGAGACAGGTCTTACGACGAGAAGAAGACTAGCCTTGAGGAGGCTTTAAGCTGCATAAGGACTGGAGACCATATTTTCATAGGCTCAGCCTGCGGAGAGCCCCAGTACCTTGTGCACGGCCTCGTCGAGAAGGCTAAGCACCTGGCTGACAACGAGATACTGCATGTTCACACGCTCGGCGTCGCACCGTACGCAAAGCCGATCTACTCAGACAGGTTCCGCCTAAACGCTTTCTTCGTAGGCGTGAACACTAGGGAGGCGGTTGCAGAGGGGAGGGCGGACTACACGCCTGTTTTCCTCTCCGACCTGCCCAAGCTGATATCCAGGGGAATGGTGCCGATAGACGTGGCGCTAATACAGGTGACGCCGCCCGATGAACATGGTTTCTGCAGCCTAGGCGTCTCGGTAGAGATAACTAAGACTGCTACGGAGAGGGCTAGGCTCGTGATAGCTCAGGTGAACCGTTTCGCGCCGCGCGTCCTAGGGGACAGCTTCATTCACGTTAACGATATAGATGTGATTGTTGAGCATGATGAGCCGATTCTCGAGGCACCGCAGCCACCTAGGGATGTTGTTTCAGACAGGATAGCGAGATATGTTTCCGAGCTGGTTGAGGACGAGTCGACTCTTCAAATAGGAATAGGAAGCATACCTGATGCGGTGCTGAGCTCGCTTGAGGATAAGAAGGACCTCGGGATCCACACTGAGCTCCTTACGGAGAGCGTTGTTGACCTTGTTGAGGCGGGAGTCATAACGTGTGCTAAGAAGACTCTTCACAGGGGGAAGATAATTGCCTCCTTCGCCATGGGTACTAGGCGTCTTTACGATTTCATAGATAACAACCCGATGGTGGAATTCTACGAGTCTAACTACGTTAACAATCCGCTTGTAATCGCTCAGAACAGGAAGATGGTTGCTATAAACCAGGCTCTGGAAGTCGACCTTACGGGGCAGGTTTGTGCAGACTCTCTCGGCTACGTTTTCTACAGCGGGTTAGGGGGGCAGGCGGACTTCGTAAGGGGAGCGAGGCTCTCGGAAGGAGGCAGAGCCGTAACCGTCATACCATCCACGGCTAAAGAGGGCGCGATCTCAAGGATAAAGTCAGTGTTAAGCGAAGGAGCGGGCGTAGTGCTGACTAGGGGTGACGTGGACTATGTTGTGACGGAGTATGGTGTTGCACACCTCACTGGGAAGACGATAAAGGAGAGAGCACTGACGCTCATAGGTATTGCCCACCCGAAGTTCAGGAACCAGCTTCTAGAATGGGCTAAGTCTCACAAGTATGTGCCGGAGGAAGTATTACCATTCCCAGAGGTGGAGTACCCTGAGGAGTTGAAGCGATACGTTACTCTGGAGGACGGCACTAGGCTGCTGATAAGGCCGATAAAGCCTTCAGACGCAACCATGAAGCAACACTTGTTCTACGCGCTCTCCAAGGATAGTGTGACTAAAAGATACTTGGGGCCGTTGAAATCTCTTCCTTGGGACAGGGTTTGGCCATACGTGATAGTCGACTATCAGAACGAGATGGTTCTGGTGGCTGTTGTAAGCGAAGATGGTTTTGAAAACATGGTTGGCATAGGCAGCTACTCTAGAATACCCGGTACTGAGCTGGCTGAAGTGGCTCTCGTAGTCAGGGACGACTGGCAGGGAAAGGGGATTGGGACAGAGCTCCTCAAATACCTTATTGAACTGGCTAAGGCAAAGGGTTTCATGGGTTTAAAGGCATGGGTTCTCGTTGAAAACACTAGGATGATGCATCTCTTCAAGAAGTGCGGCTACACTATGAGGTACAGGGTGGAGGACGGGGTCTACGAGGTTCTGATAGACCTCAGGCAACCGGTTGAAACCCGGGAGGCAGAAGCTTCCGAAAGCCTGTGAAAACGTTTTAAAGTTAGCCGAACTACTGCTGTTCAGCCATATTTTGCTCTGGTAGTCGATGGTCCCGATGTGAAGCGGTTCTCTTTCACTAGACCAGTCATCCGGAAGGTTTAACTCCCTACGATACCGTATCGCTTCGCGAAAACTCGTCTTGTATTCCGCTTAACCCGCTCTGTCAGGAAACGGAGCATGCGCTAAAACTATCGTAACACATTAAGTTTTTAATCCGGGCTGGCGATTTTCCAATTGCTGTTGAATATTCGCATATCAACCGACCATGGGTTTAAACCTGAGCCTATTCGAAAAGAAAGAATAAAGCAACTTAACGAAGCGAGCCTGAGGGATCGCAAATATGTACTCTACTGGATGCAGGCTTCCCCTAGGGTAGAATATAATCATGCTCTCGAATACGCCGTTGAAAAAGCTAATGAATTAAACATGCCTCTAATCGCGTTCTTCGGGATTACTAGCAGTTTTCCGGAGGCTAATGAAAGAAGCTACTGGTTTATGCTTGAAGGGCTTCTCGAAGCCGAGAAATCTCTTGAGGAGCGTGGAATACAATTGGTGGTTTGGGGCAAGTCACCCGAGAAAGGTGTTCTTGAATTATCCAGAGATGCGTCTCTCTTGGTGAGCGACAGAGGATACTTAAAGATTCAGAGGAAATGGTATGAATATGTGGCGGGAAAAGCATCCTGCCCTTTTATTCAAGTTGAAACCAACGTAGTGGTTCCCGTTGAAACAGCATCGTCCAAAGAGGAATACTCTGCAGCAACCCTTAGGCCTAAACTCATGAGGGTTCTCAAAAAATACTTGACTCCTTTGAAAGAGAGGAGCCTAAGGGTTCATTCTCTAGATCTGGAGTTTGAATCAGTTGATCTTGAAAACCCTGAACGCCTGATCGACGAGCTTAATGTCGATAGGACTGTGAAGAGGGTGGAAAGCTTTAAAGGCGGGACGAGTGAGGCTAAGAAGCACCTGAGGTTTTTCATAAGGCATAAGCTTGATGAATATCACACTCTTAGAAATGACCCTACTGTAGACTATGTTTCAAACATGAGCCCCTACTTGCATTTCGGACAGATTTCACCAGTCTACATAGCTTTAGAGGTTTTGAAAACGGAAAGCCCGGGTAGAGAGGCCTATCTGGAGGAACTCATTGTTAGAAGAGAGTTGAGTATGAACTTCGTGTTCTACAATGAGAAGCACGATTCTTTTGACTGTCTTCCCAAGTGGGCGAAAACCACGCTGTTGAAGCACCGTAAAGACAGGCGGCCATACGTTTATGGCTTGAAAGAGCTTGAAAACGGAGAAACTCATGACTCTTTCTGGAACGCTGCTCAACTGGAAATGGTTAAAACCGGAAAAATGCACGGCTACATGCGGATGTATTGGGCTAAGAAGATTCTCGAGTGGGTTGAAAACCCGGTTGAGGCTTTTCGTATATCCCTATACCTTAACAATAAGTATGAGCTTGACGGCAGGGATCCGAATAGTTTCGCAGGAGTAGCGTGGTGTTTCGGTAAACATGATCGTCCTTGGAAAGAAAGACCGGTTTACGGGAAAGTCAGATACATGAGTGAAAACGGCTTGAAAAGAAAGTTTGATGTTGACAACTATATTCAAAAGTTATAATGTAAGCGGCAAGATTATTCGCATCTGTTACTATGAATGGTTATTCAAAGGCTGGCAGCTGTGATGGAGGCGATTAGAATCAAAGCCATCCAAAGATTTACTTGCCTTATGGTTTTTAATGCCCTGTCTTTCGTAGGATCCTTAAAAAGGTAAAGTTGGCAAACTCTCGAGCAACCACCTGGCCTAAAAAAGTAGCTAAGCCTATTAGAAACGAGCCTAAAGGACGCGCTAGCCTAACGTAACCTAATATTAAAGCAGCTTTTGAGCTAGGCACGTCGTTAGCATTAAACGGCTGTTTCATATAAACATACCCGTTTAAAAAAGATTAGAGTGCACGTTAAAAGATTTTAATCCATCCCACTTTAAGACAGCATTCTTTATTAACCTGAGAAAACCGTTTCTCTCGGTGTAGCATGATGGTTAAGCCAATCATTCTGGATACTGACATAGGTGACGATATAGATGATGCTTTCGCCCTGTTGTTCGCGCTGAAGTGCAGTGAGCTGGAACTGGAGGCGGTTACAGTCGTCTGGGGAGAAGTCGAGTTAAGGGCTAAACTAGCCTCCAAGCTGATATCCACACTAGGCGTTAAAACATCTGTAGCCTTGGGCTCTTCCCAGAGCCTGCTTGGATTTAGACCCGGGTGGAAACCTTGTCAAGCAGAGGTTTTAAGAGAGGAAGAAGACTTTTCAAACATTCTGAAGACTCCGGCTTGGAAAATTATTGCGGAGAAGGCCTGTGGATTAGACGGGCTTAACCTTGTCAGCGTTGGCCCAGTGACTAACGTGGCTTTAACAGTGCTTTTCGAGCCCGATTTCGGGAAGAGGATTAGCCTCACCTCTATGGCAGGGGTCTTCAAGGGTTCTGGTGCGGAATACAATGTTAAATGCGATCCTGAGGCTTTAAGCCTAGTGCTCAAGTCAGGGTTGAATCCGCTTCTAGTCGGGCTTGACATCACAATGAGATGCGTAATGCCCGTTAGCATGGTTGAGAAGCTAAAGTCTAGTGAGAAACGGGAGCACAGGCTGGTTTCCGCTATGCTTGACGCTTGGACTAGGAACACTGGCTTCAGGCAGCCGGTTTTACACGACCCATTGGCTTTAGCTACGCTTGTAGATGACAAGATTGTATCGTTCGAGAAAACCAAGGTTGAGGTTGAGCTTAAGGGGGAGCACACGCGCGGCTTCACTGTTCTCACCGGCGGCGCTCCAAACGCTTCCGTTTGCCTAGGTGTTGACGTCGACAGATTTCTGAAGCTTTTCGAAGAAGTGATCTTCTAAACTTTTTAAAAGAACCCGTTTTCACTGGAAAACCTTAAAAGGAAAACAGCCTTATCCTCTCTATGGATGGGTTGAGGTTTTTAAACGGGCCGCTTTCAAACCTACCTAGAATAGTTCACGCTAAAACCAACAGGATCTCCTCCTTCGACAAGACTGGTGGGAACAAGGATTACATGATAGTTGGCTCCCGCGAAATACTGAACATAGCTGAAATCAAAGGGGCGGGAATAATAAGACACATATGGTTTACGGTGAGCTCACTCAACAAGTTCTGCCTGAGAGACACCGTGTTGAGGATGTACTGGGATGGTGAGCAGGACGCTAGCGTTGAAACACCTCTCGGAGACTTTTTTGGAGTCGGGCACGGTGTCGCAAACCGTTTCGTCTCACTCCCATTAAGCATGGTGAGAGGACCCGGCAGAGGGGTCAACGCGGGAATGAACTGCTACTTCCCAATGCCTTTCTCAAACGGGGCTAGGATAGAGGTTGAGAATGAGAGGGACGATGAGATTATCCTATACTTCCACGTGGACTACGAGCAGTTTGACGAGAAGCCCGACGGCTACGGAAGGTTCCACTGCTGGTGGAACAGGGAGAACCCGTGCACCCCAGTGAAGCACAGCGGAGAAGAGTTGAACACCACTGGCGACGATAACTATCTGATACTGTATGCCGAGGGGGTTGGCCACTACGTGGGTTGCGTCCTCAGCGTGGACAATTTCAACGCTTTCCACCAGAAGTACACTTGGTTCGGAGAGGGTGACGACATGATTTTCGTAGACGGGGAGAAGTGGCCGCCCAGCATCCACGGCACCGGGACTGAGGACTACTTCCTGGCGGCATGGGGCTTCCCATGCGGGGAATACTCAGGGCCGTATCACGGCGTCTCACTGGCTGGAGACACTGCAGAGTGGTCCGGCAAGTGGAGCATCTACAGGTTTCACATAGAAGACCCAGTCAGGTTCACGGAGTCTATCAGAGTGACTATTGAACACGGGCATGCTAACGATCAGGGTAACGATTATTCGAGCGTAGCATACTGGTACCAGTCTGAGCCCCATAAGAAGTTCCCACCCCTGCCGAAGGCGCTGGACAGGAGGCCTAGAAGAGTTTAAAGCCGTTAACTGGCATCTTCTAGAAACCGTATTTTTTCAGGGCAAACACAATCTTTCCCGAGCATGCTCTAGAACACGTCTTCACATGTCAACCATGGAGACAGCGGGCCCGCTGGGATTTGAACCCAGGTTCTCCGGCTCCGGAGGCCTGCGCGAGTAAGCCTCTCGACGCCTTTATCCTGGCTTGGCCACGGGCCCTGTTAAACTTTATTTACATAGGCTTTTTAAACCTAATTCGCCTCAACCAAGCATGGAGGGCAGGAATAAGGGCAGGTTCGTGTTCTGGGCTGATGCGGTGGCCGATTCTGCGATTGAGCATGCTAGGAGAAACAGTATGCCTCTTGTAACCGTTAAGAGCGGCGGCTCCCCCTCCGGGGGGAAGCACATTGGAAACATGAACGACCAGATCCGTGCCTTCTTCATATATGATGCTTTAACCAGGAAGGGTGTTAGCGCAAGACTGATATACACTAACGACGACATGGATCCTCTCAGGACTATTCCACCGTCCGCTCCCGACGGGGATGGGGAGTGGCATGTTTTCACGGAGCAGGAGCTCGCGACGCTTGAGAAACACTTAGGCTGGCCGTACAGCCGGATACCGGATGTTTTCGGATGTCACAGGTCTTGGGGGGAGCATTTCACCTCCGTGATTCAAGACGGGTTGAGCAGAATAGGAATAGTCATGGAGAACTATGATAACAGCGAGTCTTACTCGAGCGGAAGGTTTCTCGAAGCCACTAGGCTGACCCTTTCTAAGACGATGCTCGTCAGGGAGGTTTTAAGCAGGTTTCAGAGAAACGTTGAGAAAAACTGGATACCGTTCCACCCTGTCTGCAGCAACTGTGGAAAAATAACCACCACGGCTCTACGCTTTGACCCGAGTAGTGAAACTGTTGAGTATGAGTGTAAGGGAAGGGTTCTAGCCGGAAAATACGTGATAAAGGGTTGTGGACACAGGGGTGTTTCAACGCTGAAAGAGGGTAAGCTTCCCTGGCGTCTAGAGTGGGTTGCACAGTGGAGGGTTTTCCAAGTTAATGCGGAGCCCTTCGGAAAGGATCATTACGAGGGCTCTTGGAAGTCTGGTCAAGCATTGGCTAGGGAAGTCTACGGGATAGAGCCGCCGGCAAGCCTCGTATACGAGTTCTTCCTAGTCAACGGCGAAAAAATGTCGAGTAGAAAGGGGAACGCGTACATACTGCACGACCTGCTGAAGGTTCTTGAGCCAGAGGTGATAAAGTACCTCTACACTAAGAGGCCGATGATGCAGAGAAACATTGATTTGAAAAATCTGCACCTCTTGGTTGAGGAGTTCGACAGGTTTGAGGAAAGCTTTTTCAAAGGAGACTCGGAGGAGGCTGCAAGAATATATCCGACAATCGTTGGAAAAGTTCCCGCCAAGAAGCTATTGAGGGTAAGCTACCTGCTTGCAAGCTACGTTGTCCAGTTCTACCCGGTTGAGGAGGCTTACAGAAGCCTGGTTAGGGCGGGGGTCGTGAAAGAGGAGGCTTACGAAGAAGACAGGGAGAGGGTGCTCCGGAGACTTAGGCTTGCTGGAAACTGGCTTTCAACGTTCGCGGACGCCAAGTACGTTGTTAAGAGGGAGCCTGTGGAAGTTGATTTAAACGGCTTCAAACAGGCTTTTAAGGAGCTCATGCAGGAACTTTCGTCTCTGAAAGAGTTTAACGGTGAGGAAATACAGAACATTATTTACTCCACCGCCCGTAGGCACAGCATCTCCTCGTCAAGCTTCTTCGAGAAGCTTTACATGGTTTTCACCGGAAGGGGTAGTGGCCCAAGGCTCGGCTACCTGCTTGCCACCCTAGGCAGGGAAAACGTGGTAACCCGTCTTAAGACGCTTCTCCAAGAGAATTAGGCGGTGTGGCGGCTTTCATTCCTTTTTTCAAGGTTTCATGCGCCGGTCGAACATGTTTTACAGTTGAAAATCAATCGGCTTTAGACGGATGTTTTCTGAACATCTAATGGTAAGGTTAAATATCGGTTTCCTCAAGCAGCGCAAACATTGGATTCAAGCATAAGGGTTGGGATAGTTGGCTACGGGGTGTACGTGCCTAGGCTGAGAATCAGGGTTGAAGAGATAGCGAGAGTCTGGGGGCATGATGCAAACTCCTACAGGGACGGGCTTGGAATAGAGGAGAAGTCTGTTCCGTCGCTAGACGAGGATACTGCCACGATAGCTGTTGAGGCTGCGAGAAACGCTATGAGGCGGGCGTGGGAGGTTAAGCCGAGCGAGGTCGGCGCCCTGTTTGTGGGCTCAGAATCCCATCCTTACGTGGTTAAGCCGACTGCAGCAACCGTCGCAGAAGCCCTCGGCTTAACCCCAAGCCTAACCGCGGCGGACACAGAGTTTGCCTGCAAGGCTGCGACAACAGCGGTTCAAGCATGCCTAGGGATGGTTAAGGCAGGGTACATAAGGTACGGTGTCTCGATAGGGGCTGACACAGCCCAGGGGGCACCTAGGGACGCGCTCGAGTATGCTGCTGCCGCAGGCGGAGCCGCCTACGTCATAGGTGCGGGGGAAGGAGTGATCGCCGAGGTTGAGGCAACATATTCTTACACGCAGGATGTCCCTGACTTCTGGAGAAGGGATGGCGCCAACTACCCTAAGCATGCTGGAAGATTCACAGGCGAGCCCGCTTATTTCGAGCACGTTATAAACTGCACGAGAGTTCTTCTTGAAAAAACTGGGTCAACGCCTCGGGATTACGACTACGTGGTGTTCCACCAGCCTAACTCGAAGTTCCCGTTGAAAGCCGCCAGGGAGCTCGGCTTCGAGGATAAGAAGCTCCATCCTGGGCTCCTGGTAAACCGTCTTGGAAACACTTACTCGGGCTCTTCTCTAATCGGCCTGGCGGCAGTTTTGGATGTTGCAAGCCCCGGGGAGAGGATTCTGTTAACCTCCTACGGTTCTGGAGCCGGGTCAGACTCCTTCAGCATAAGGGTGACGGAAGCCATAGATTCTAAAAGGAAGCTGGCCCCGCCTGTGATGTACTACTTGGATAAGCGTAAATACATTGATTACTCGACCTACGCGAGGTACAGGAGGCTTTTCAAAGAGAGGTGATCACGGTTTGAAGAGAGAGGTCGCAATAGTGGCTGTCGGCGCAACAAGGTTCGGGGAACACTGGAGCAAGGGTCTTAAGGACTTGGCGTGGGAAGCCGGGGTTCAGGCTGTTGAAGAGGCCGGGATAAGTGGGAGGGATATTCAGTACATTGTTTTCGGAAACATGTCTGGAGGAATGTTCGAGGGACAGGAGCATGTTGGAGCCCTTGTGGCGGAGTTCCTAGGGTTGAACCCTGTGCCGGCCACGAGGGTTGAGGCAGCATGCGCCTCCGGTGGAGTGGCTTTCTTCCAAGGCTACTTGGCTGTAGCGTCAGGCATGTATGACCTTGTGGCTGTTGGCGGGGTTGAGAAGATGACTGACGTTGAACCCGGGCAGGCAACGGAGATTCTTTCGGCAGCAATGGACTACGAGTGGGAAGCATACTTCGGCGCCACTTTCCCAGGCGTCTACGCGCTGATGGCAACCAGGTATATGCATGATTACAGTCTTAAGCCGGAGACGCTCGCTAAAGTGGCTGTTAAAAACCATTACCATGGAAGCATGAACCCGCTTGCACACTTCAGAAACAGGATAACTGTGGAGGACGTTCTCTCCTCCCCCGTCGTAGCCCATCCGTTGAGGAGGAACGACTGCTGCCCTGTTTCAGACGGCGCTGCCTGCGTGCTGCTTGCACCGCTAGACGAGGCGCGTAAATACACGGACACGCCGATAATCGTTAAGGCTGTTGCGCAAGCATCAGACACGCTCAGCCTCCTTGAAAGAAGGGACATATGCACCCTTAATGCGACGGTGCACGCTGCGGAGAAAGCTTTCGCAATGGCTAAGCTCACCAGGAGGGATATTGACCTAGTTGAGGTGCACGACTGCTTCACCATAGCTGAGATACTTGCTCTAGAGGACCTTGGCTTCTGCGCCAAAGGGGAGGCGTTCAAGCTTTACGAGGAGGGGGAGACCTATGTTGGAGGCAGGCTGCCGGTGAATACTGACGGGGGGCTGAAGGCAGGTGGGCATGCGGTTGGCGCAACCGGAGTAAAACAGATAGTTGAGATCGTGAAGCAGCTGAGGGGGGAGGTGGAGGGTGGCAGGCAGGTTGACGGGGCAGAGCTTGGCTTGGCGCACAATGTAGGCGGGTCGGGCGCCACCGCAGTCGTAACCATACTTTCAAGGAGGTGAAACAACATGGGTGTTTCCGGAGTGCCTAGACACTGGAGGAGCCTTAGGGAAAGATACAGGCTTCTCGGCACTTACTGCGAAAACTGTGAGACAAGCTTCTTCCCACCTAGGAAGATCTGCCCGAAGTGCCGGAGGAGAGGAAGAACCAAGGAGGTCGAGTTCTCAGGAAGGGGCAGGGTTTTCAGCTACACAGTAATCCACGTCGGTTCTAAAACCTTCGAGGAGTACGCCCCGTACGTCATAGGGTTGATTGAGCTCGAAGAGGGCCCGAGGGTTCTCTCGCAAATAGTGGACTGCAAGCCTGAAGACGTGCACATAGGGATGAAGGTTGAAGCCTGCTTCAGAAAGCTTTTCGAACAGGATGACGGGGGGATAATAAGCTACGGCTTCAAGTTTAGACCGGTCGACGACAGCTGGGTTGAATACTATAGGAGGCTCCTTGCGGAAAAAGAGGCTGGGGCTGCACAAACCCAGTCTACGGGTTAACCATTTTTCACACGAATCTTCCCTATGGTTGCAAACCACCCGGCTTAATGTTTAAAAAAACACTCCCGCGTATTCTTCAGCATTGCCGCATAAATGTAGAATTGGGCCAGCCGGGTTCCCCTTGAAGGGGCCCCACGGGACTGGTGCGATGCCCTATCTAAGGGAGATAGGGCTTGAAGCGATGGAATACCAGGCTGTTAGGAGCCTGAGGATAAGCAGGAAGCCAGCCGTAGAGCTCGGCTCAGCCGCATCCGAGAACAATATTCTCCTGACTCTCCACGGCCCATATGCGATAAACCTGTCCTCAGGCAGGAAGCTCGTCAGAAAACAGAGCATTCAGAGGCTTGTCAAGTCTGTTGAAATAGCCTCCTGGATGGGAGCCTTCCACGTTACTTTCCACCCAGGCTACTACAGTGGGCTGCCCAGGGAGCTTGCGATGCAGATACAGAAGGAGGCTTTTAAAAACTTGCTGGAGAAGATGGGTGAGAAAAGGATCAGCGTGGAGCTGGGGCCGGAGACAACGGGCAAGCCGGAACAGTTTGGGACGCTTGAAGAATTGATCGAGATTTCAAACACTTTTGAAAACGTTAGGCTTACTCTTGATTTCGCCCATATTCACGCCAGAATGGGCGGTGCGGTTAAGAGCCGCGGCGACTACGAGAGGATTCTCGACACGGTTGAGAAAACGCTTGGAAGCGAGAAAATGAGAAACCTGGTGGTTCATTTCTCAGAGGTTGAGACTACTTTGAAGGGTTTCGGGGAGAAGCGGCATCATCCTCTGGGAAGCGGTTACGGGCCTGACTTCAGAAAGCTTGCTGAAATAATAGTTGAAAAAGGATATTCTTTCATCATAATATGTGAGTCCCCCCTGCTAGAGGTTGACGCGTTGAAAATGAAGAGGCTTCTAACCCGGTTTAAATAATGGGTGCTTGATTCAGGGTTTAATCTGAAGGTTGAAAGCAGAAGGTTCCTTTCCCTACTAATGTTTAGTCAGCGACTTCACTGCTTTGAGAGGAAGGAGATTATTTCTCTGCAGAACTCGGGAAGATCATCGGGAACCCTTCCGGTCACTATGTTTCCATCCCTAACGGCCGGAACGTCTTCGAAAACCGCGCCCGCGTTAATCAGATCATCCCTAACAGCCTCATATGCCGTGACTCTCTTGCCCTTAACTATGCTTGCTGAAATCAGTACCTGTGGCCCATGACAGATGGCTGCTATCAGCTTCCCAAGCTGGTTCACTCTCCTAACCAGCTCAACGACCTTCTTATCGATCCGCAAGGCATCTGGGGAGAATCCGCCGGGGAAAAGGAGGCAATCCACCTCCTCCGGTTTTATCTCTTCAAGCATCTTTATGATGTAACGCCTACCAGGAGCCATGACTTCGAGAGGCACCGGCGTTCCATATCTGCCGGATACAGGCTTCTCAGCAGAAGGCCTTGGATGCAGCCCGCTCTTAACCGGCACGACGATGACCTTGGCTCCTTCTTCGCTCAACCGCAGTAAAGGATAAAGCAACTCAACATCCTCAAACTCATTAGCTACAATTATGACTACATTCTTTCCGCTGAGACTCATATGCAAGGAAAAGCGGCTGGCGTTTAAAAGCTTTTCGGGTTTTAGAATACTTGCGGCAAATATAGCTATGTTGATTCATTTACTGGTTCAACACATTCTTCATCTCGAAATTCTAACAGAAATCACCCTCCACGGGTCTGATTTTAGCAATGATGCTGTCCCAGTGTCGTATTAATCAAAACTATGTAATTTTTAAGTTTCTACACTTCACAGGGTCTACAACAATACCCTCGATTGGTTTCTTGTCTAAATAGTTGAAGATTGCTTCAACTATTGTCTCGTCCATAGCTGCCAGTGCTTCCCGAGTATATGCTGCTATATGGGGGCTAATCACGACACTACTATACTTCAGAAGCGGGTGTTCAAGACCTATCGGCTCATTTTCAACAACATCCAATGCCGCTGCACTCACAACGCCTTTCTCTATGGCTTCAACAAGAGCATCCTGGTCTACGAGTTCCCCTCTTGCAGTATTAACCATTATAATTCCTCTCCTCGCACCCATCAGAGTTTCTCTGTCGATGATGCGGTATGTTTCGGGAGTAAGATTTGCATGAAGCGTAACTATGTCGCTTTCAGCCATAAGTTCAGCAACACTGTTAACCGGGTCAACCCCAAGAGCCCTCATTTTCCCCTCCTGCACATAGGGATCGTAAGCAATTACTTTTGAACCAAATCCTTTTCTAAGAATTTCAGCCACTTTAGAGCCAATATTGCCGAAACCTAAGATACCGATTGTGAGGCTGCTCATGTTTCTACTCACGAATTTAGCACGCTCTTGCCATTCGCCTTTTCTAACAGAATCATTCGCTTCTACGACGCGCCTCAACGCGGAAAGCATTAAAGCTATAGTATGCTCAGCAACAGCCTCCCTTTCTTTATACCCGGGTACAGCGACGATTTTCACCCCGTGTTCCCCCGCTGCCTTTAAATCAACATTGTCGAGACCTATGCCATGTCTTAAAATCATTACTACGTCTGAATTACTTTCAAAGAAATCTTCACCATACCGTGGTGTCACGCTTGCCACAACAAAATGGTATCCGGAGAGCTTCTCAGCCAATTCTTCCCCCAATACATTTTTTGCAACTTCGATTTGATCCACGATGCATCTTGTTGCAAGCCTACTTACAGCATCAGTGAACCTTCCAAAGGATTTAGAGTTGACGATTGCTACACGGGGCTTCATCTTCCTCACTTTAAGTCTTCTGCATATTCAATATAAGGCTCAGAGATTCTCTTGATCTCTAACTTTTCGTCTTCAGTGAGTTTCCTCAACTGTATTGGAGACATCCCGACGTCAACCCCTCTGAGTCTAAGTATTTCCCTCAGAACAACCTGGGTTTCAACCCCGAATTTACTTAATTCCCTCCTGATTCTGTTTACAATGATTTGAAGCTCGAAGGCTTTTTTAACATCCCCGTTTTTAACGGCAGAATAAACCGATAAAGGAATTTCTGGAAACGCGTTGGCTATACCGCAAATATGAGCCCTAGCCCCGATTAGAAAAGTCACTGCTATTAGCGAGTCCCCGGCTCCCGCAACATAATGAGTCTTCCCAAACATGTCTATATAATTTTGAAGCTGCTCCACATCGTAACTCGTATCCTTTATACCCATTACGCTCGGAACCTCCTTAATTATAGATTCGAAATCGCTCGGCGAAATATTATATCCCTGTCTCCCCTTATTGTTGTACACCATTAATGGAGCCCCCGCTTTTGAAAGATAGCCATAGTAAGAAATCAACCCTGCTTTACCTGGTTTATGATAGATCGGGCCTACGGAACTGATTGCACTGATCTCCAGTTTTTCCGCATGTTTCGCCAGCTCAAGAGCAGTCTCTACATCTGTCGCGCCAACGTGAGCAATGACGCTGGCTTTATCTGGAACGTTTTCAACCACTTTTTCAAGCATCCTTTCGCGTTCGCCTTTACTTATTAGTATTCCTTCACCGTAGGTCCCGAGGACGAAAAAACCTTTAACCCCTTTCTCAGTTAAGAAGTTTATTAGCGAAGCCACTCCCTCTCCGTCAACTTCAACGTCATTTTTAAGTGGAGTTATTATCGCCACAACAATGCCCTCGGGATACATAACTATGCTCTAATCCAGTCAAAATCCAAACTATATAAGTTTTATCTTTATGTTTTTCTAACGCTTTTTCTTCAAGCTTCTCAACAGCTTAACGAGTTCAACGAAAGCATCGTAGTTCTCTTCATAAACCATTCTATTCTTCTCTATGGGTACAACTTTTTCCCTAACGTTAACCCATTTATTTGAAAACTCTTCTATGCTTGAGAGACTTAAAGCATTAAATGCTAATGCTGCTGCACCGTAATTGGCAGCATCCTCACCCATTTCTACAACGTTAATCCCGCTGCCGAGAATATCTGCAAGGATTTGCGCCCATAATCTAGACTTTGAACCCCCTCCCACCAGGTATACTTCATCTAAGCTTATTGAGTTTTCAGAAAGTGCTTCGGCAATCGCTCTAATGACATATCCTACTCCCTCCATTATCGATCTTATAAAGTGAGCTCTACCGCATCTTCTGGAGATGCCGAGGAAAGCACCTGTTAAACTCGGATCCCTGTATGGAAACCTTTCGCCAGTAAGAAAAGGCAGAAAGATGAGGCCTTCTGAACCTGGAGATACTTTTTCCGCTTCCAGGTCGAGAATACTGTAAGGGTCTTTGCCGACGTTACTGCCGATTAGAGTCTCCATCTGGCCGAAATTGTCCCTAAACCATCTTAAACAGTCTCCACCACTATTTGAAGCTCCTCCCAGCGCGTAGAGCCCGTTTGCCGCATAATAAGTGAAGAACCGCATTTCTAAACTCTTGTCGAGAACCATTTTTCTTGAAAGCTTTCTAATAACCCCGGTGCTCCCGATGTTTAAAACTGTGCCGCCTTCAGTTAAACCCAGGCCCAAATTCTGCGCTGCACCGTCAAACGTTGCAAACACGATTTTCGCATCCGGATTAAACCCATATCCCTCGCAAGCCTTAGGCGGAATAGTGTTGAAAATTTCCCCACCCTCGCACAGTCTTGGAAACCTGTTTTCATCTATACCGAGCAGGTTAAGCACTTTCTCGCTATACTTAAGTTTCCTGAGGTTAACGACCCCGCCCCCACTGGCTGTAGCAAGATCTATATACGGCTCACTTGTTAAACCAGTCTTCCAAAGTAAATAATCCTTGCAAAACAAAAAATATCTGGCCTCTTTAAAAACGCTAGGATCCTTTTTCATGAACCAATATAGTTTGTATGGCACGAATACAAATATCGGAGGAGCCCCGGTTTCCTCGTATATTTCATAAGGATTAGCTTTTTCCAGTAACTCTCTTTCAACCTCTGCTGCCCTAGTGTCGTGGTACGTTATCACTCTAGTTAAAGGCGTTCCATTCTTGTCTGCAAGAAGCATGCTATGGTTGTAAGACGTCACTGCTATTGCTTCGATGCTTCCCCCGTATTTTTTGCCGAAATGATTCAGCATAAAGGTGAAACATTCTAAAAGTTCTTTTGGCTCGTGTCCAGCAAACCTGTTTTCTAAGTAAAGCCTTATCTCGTGAACCAGTCTCTCAATAACTTTCCCATCGCTACTTATAACAAGGCCTTTCATATTAGTACTGCCTACGTCGATCGTTAGAACTAAACTCATTTTTAACACTGTCTCATTGTTTTCAAACTCTTCTTAATAACCTCTTCGTCGAGACATGGTTAACATGTCTCTGCCGTCATGTTTTATATTCGTAATAATTACTTCAGCCGCTGAACCCTTCATATCGGAAAAGCGAGATGGGAGAACCGGCTAATAAAAGCATCTACAGTCGCGTTAAGCAAGGCTAAAAAGATTTTTATACGTTTTCGAGTGTTCTGGAAAACAGGTTGCCGCGTAAAGAGCCCCGCATACTTCTAGACGCCGAGGTCTTGGTGAGGCTCGCATACCTAACGATTACGGGTGAAACAGATCTGAAAAACTTGGAAACCCTTAGGCTCACGTATGAGCAGGCCGGCGGTCAGGCTATCACCGGTGAGGCTCCTCTTGAAGGCTCGCTTGAACTGACGCCGCTTGAAGACCTCCGCAGGTTCTTCGAGGAGACGCTAGGCTCTTCAGAAGGTTTGAAGGATGAGTGAAGACAGCGGTTTAACACTATAGTTCTTCAAACTCGTATTCTTCAGCCTTCCTCGGCGCCAGCCTTTCTCTCCCGCGAAGTATTTTAAACGCTATTATCGCAACCATGATTAAAAAGACTCCGACTATTATGAGAACCACGTTCAGCGACATGGGTATCCTTACTGTTACTTCCCTCTCCGTCAGGAAGCTTACCTTAACGGTTGCCGAGTACCCTAGGTTGGTTACTGTAAGCGTCAGCTCCCCTCCGGCAACCCTGCTTATGTTGACAGTGCCACCTGGCCCAGTGACATACTTGGTCTGAGTATTGTTCATGAAGACTACCTTTAACTCTGCGCCTTCTATAGGCATCGAGAAAGGATCCACGATCCTGACGAACCCGCTTGCAATGTTGCATGGAATCCTGATCTCCCTAGGCTCGCTGACATGTTCTATCTTAGCCTCGTCGAGAACGTTTAGCCCCGAGTATTTAACCATCGTCAGCCTAATGTCTCCCCTAGTCATCCAGATTCCTCTTAAAGTCCCGTTGTAAACAGTGTTGTTGGGGAGAATGCAAACGTAAAAGGAGGGTTGAAACGGAGCATTATTCCTGTCGAAGAAGCTCAGGTTAACCAGATACTCCTTCCTGTACTCCGCCGTCAGACTAAGGTCTCCCTCAACAGTCAAGACCAGCTCTGGAGAAACAGTTGTTAAGTCTTCCCGTTTCCATCCGGTGAACACGTATCTTACTCCTTCAGTAGGACGGTGTGTTTCCTGTGCCCTAAGGGTCTTGGCTCCGTACGCAGCGTAGAAAACCACCCCGGTTTCATCTGTTATTATCCGGCTTTCCCCATCCAGCTCAACCGTCACACCCGGCGTGCTAAACACTCTTATCTTGGCGAGCCTGGCTGTGAAACTAGCCTGGCCGAAATTATTATCCTTATCAGATTCGTGAAACACGTTGAGCGCCTTAACTAATACTTCTACAACGTGGTTACCCTCAGTAACATTGGGAATAATCCTCTCGAAACGCACCCAGTCTGATTCAACCATAGGGGTTTTGAGCCCAAGCTGACTGCCAGTAGCGTTCGCGAGCAAAGCATCGTCAATCATGATGGTTATCAAGTAGTCCGGAATCGCTGCGTCCCCCTTGTTTCTTAAAACCAGGATGAGAGTCAAGTTTGAGCCTGCGATGAGACTCTTCTTATCCAGGTAGACTCCTTCAAGCGCAATGTCACACCTCGTCGCCCAGTTGTCAGGAGAGGAAACAATGCCCCAGCTAGACGGGTTGCTTAGGAGAGCGCCAGAAGGCCAAGAATAGTTAACCCCCGCTCCGGAGGCGATTAGGGCGAACCCTAGTGTTCTAGGCGTATTAGGATAAACGTCCAGCTTCGACAACGGTATTGCTAGCTCAACAGTCCAGGAAACAGTCCTATTGACAACCCTGAGAACGGCGTCGCCCGCAGGCTCCTCAAGCCATTTATCCCCATGCCCGTAGAAGTATCTTAACACGCCAGACCTGTTAACAGCATATCTTGTCGTGCTGACTGTGAGGACAGTGCTGTTTAAAACACCAGTGTTAAACAGGAGGTCAACCGTCCTGCAAGCATTGTTCAAAACCATTGCGAAAAACAGGTAGCTGTCATTATGGACGGCATAAGCCCTCCCCCAGGGTAGGCTGAGCTGTTCAACAGGATACTCGTCTGCTGAAACAACCCCGTCTATCCTCGGATTCTTGTAAAGCGGGATGCTTAGCTCCAGTTCGGCTGAAACCAGTGGAAACAAGTATCCGGCTGCGAGAAACACTATTAAAAGCAGTATTATCACACTGCTTGCAGCCGTCCCCCTAAGCCTCTTCATAGCTTCTACGCGTAGGGAAACTCTTAAAAAGATTTTTTTGCAGTTGGAAAACAGTGGTTCGTGTTGAAAGAAGTATGCGTGCTAGCGTATTCAGGAGGGCTTGACACATCGGCTATGATACCTTGGATAGGGGAGAAATACGGCATGGATGTTATCGCCGTCATCGTCGACGTCGGCCAGAAAGAGGATTTTGAGGCCGCTGTTGAAAGGGCTGAGAGGCTTGGCGCAGCAGAGGTTGTTAAAATAGACGCTAGAAGAGAGTTCGTTGAAAAATATGTTTTCAGAGCCATAAAGGCTAACGGCCTATACGAGGGTGTTTACCCGATGGGCACCTCTCTTTCAAGACCCCTGATAGCCTCAAAGATTGTCGAGGTCGCTGAGGAGAAGGGTGCTTCAACAGTGGCCCACGGTTGCACTGGGAAGGGCAATGACCAGGTTAGGTTTGAAGTATCAATAAGGTCGCTGAACCCTGGGCTTAGAATCCTCGCGCCGGTCAGAGAGTGGGGGTTAAGCAGAGACGGGGAGCTTGAATACTTGGAGAAGAAGAGTGTTAAGATGGACCGTGGGAAAAGCAGGTTCAGCATAGACGACAATCTTTGGAGCAGGTCTATTGAGGGCGGTGAGCTTGAGGACCCGTGGGTTGAGCCTCCTGAAGAGGCATTCGTCTGGAGCAGGCCAGTGTCTGAGGCTCCGGGTGAGCCAGAGTACTTAACGCTGGAGTTCAACAAGGGTGTTCCCGCAAGACTGAACGGGGAGAGGCTTGACCCTGTTGAATTAATACTCCGGGTTAACAGGGTAGCTGGGTCACACGGCTTCGGCAGGATAGACCATATGGAGGACCGTGTGGTCGGAATAAAGTCCAGAGAAGTCTACGAGGCTCCTGCAGCGTTAACCATAATAAGGGCACACCAGGATCTCGAGAAACTCGTGTTAACAAGGCTTGAGCTGGAGGAGAAGAGGAGGCTTGAAGCAACATGGGCGTGGCTCGTCTACTCAGGCCTGTGGTTCGAACCTTTAAGGATGGCTATTGAAGCATTCATAGACTTCACGCAGGAGAATGTTGACGGCGAGGTTAGGGTTAGGCTGTTTAAAGGGGAGGCGACGATTGTTGGAAGACGCTCAGCAAAATCACTCTACGATGAGAAGAGAGCGACCTACTCGTCCCTTTCAAGGTTCGACCAGACTTTGGCGAACGGTTTCATACAGCTCTGGGGTCTTTCAACCGTGAGGGCGAACGAGGTGCGCCACAGTAAAAGCTAAATTTATAAGCAGGAACATGGGGAATTTTCAACACTCCATGAAGACGGAATGCGAGGAATGCTTAGCGGTGTTCGAGGTTTCTGAGGACGCGATAGTGGGCGAAGTGGTGACATGCCCGGAGTGCGGATCAGACCTTGAGATAATAGAGATAAGCGGCGACACGGTTAAGACGAGGAAGATCCAGCTCTCGGGCGAAGACTGGGGCGAGTAGGCGTAGAAATTGCCTTTAAGCATTTTTTATGACCAGATAAGGTTTGAGGAGAAAGAGCTTTTTAAAGCCGCTGAAAACCTTTCAATACCTTTCAAAAGGCTGAACGTCGACGATTTTTCGTTCACACTCGGCAGGAGGGAGCCTGAGCTCCAAGATGTTGACACAGCCCTCCTGAGATGCGTATCCTACTTCAAGTCGCTCCACCTCTCGAGCTATCTTGAGGGAGTTGGAATACTATCGGTAAGCTCCTTCAAAACACTGCAGATAGCCGGCAACAAGCTCTTTACAACGGTTGAGCTCATGAGGAGCAACGTGAAAACCCCTTTTACAGTAGTCTCCTTCTCCTACCAGTCTGCCCTAGATTCTTTCAGCAAGACGGGGTACCCGGCGGTGTTGAAACCCGTCATAGGAAGCTGGGGAAGACTAATCTCCCTCATAAAGGACAGGTATACTGCTGAAGCAGTGCTTGAAGACCGTTTATACATGTTTCCACTCTACCAAGTGTTCTACATCCAAGAGTATGTTGAGAAGCCCGGTAGAGATATTAGGGCTACCGTAATAGGGGACGAGGTTGTTTCCGCAATATACAGGGTTTCCCCACCGGACCAGTGGAAGACAAACATAGCCATAGGCGGGAAGAGCGAGAAGGCAGAGGTCGCCGGCGAGCTCGCGGAAATAGTTCTTAAAGCGGCCGAGGCAGTCGGGGGAGAAATAGTAGGCATAGACGTGATGGAAAACCCTAGGGAGGGCTACGTGGTTAACGAGGTCAATCCGACGCCTGAGTTCAGGGGAAGCATGGAGGCAACCGGCGTAAACATTCCTGAGAGGATTCTCAGGTACCTCGCGTCTAAAACGAGAAGGTAAGAGTGTTAGAGAATTAGCATTAGAATCGTTTTCACGCTGCTTCAGTTGCTCATGTTGCAGAATTACAGTTCATTTTTTAAGGCAAGCAGTATTTCAGAAGGAAGATGATGAAAAGAAAGGCACCGCACGGGTTTGACTGTAAAAACTGCCTCTACTTTGCCAAGGAGTTCTATCGCGATTGCTCAGCGGTTGCCCTAAAGAGGCATATGGCTAGATTAGAGCTCAAATCTAAAGTGGCGAACAAGGCGATTATAAGGGCGATTTATGACCTTAGCTTTGAGGTCTTAAAGGATTTCACCAACTCCTTAGATGATGAAATTATCAAGAGGGGTATTGCCGAAGGAGTTGCTGGTTACGAGTTGCGGGGAAGCCCTGAGGAATTAAAAATTAATGATGCTGATGTCGTAGGGATGTGAAGCATCCTGAAAAACAGACTCCTTTTAATCGGCTTTAATACTCTACTAGTTCTTTAATTCTCCTAAAGTACCATTCTCCTTCTTCCTTGTTTACCAGATGAATCTCGAACGGATGGTATGGTGGAAGATTTGAAAGCTCCTCTATTTTTACTTTTATTTTTGCTCTTTCTAAATTATTTCTCGGAAGGCTTTCTGAAAATACTAGTATGTCAACATCGCTTCCGCCCGTGGATTCGCCTTTTACCACGCTTCCAAAAACATAAATCCTTGAACCCGGCAGAATGGTTCTAACGGCTTCCGCTATCCTAACAGCATACTCCCTCCAGTTTTTAACCATTTCAACCCTTTTCATAAGGATGTCAACATAGCTCTCCATGCTTCAAAACCTCTTTCGCAATGTTTACAAGGATTTCAGCCTCTTCCCTAGTGTGATCTCTTACTAGGTATCTTGAAGCTATGTAAGCGTCTTCCAAAAAACGGGTTTCAGTTTTATTCTCTTCAAGGAATCTTGCAAGGTCTTTGCAATCAAGCAGCCTATTAAGAATCGAGGCAAGAGTCAGTATCGAGTGCGCCCTAGGATAATCACCTGTTTTCTCCAACAGAATTGATTTAAGATGGAGCTGCACCGCCTGCTCTGATAAGAAGGCAGCCAAGTCTACTCGCCTGAATTCAAGCTCTCGAAGGCTCTTGTGAAAAAGGATTTTGCTCTCTCCCTCAAAAGCTTCACTTCACATGTATGCGGCATTACGAGAAAAATGTTTAGAGGGACATTATTAAAGCTTTCAGGATGCCCTGCGTGTTTAATCCGGAAAGGTTGGAAAAACTATAGTAAGCCCTCAGCTAAGAATCTAGCACGCGTCTGGCTCCCGTTAAACCTGGAGAAGCCTAAGCCCGCCGGGGGAAAAGTCTCTCAAGGCCCACCACGCAGTGTAGAGGAAAAAGATTCTTAAACACCCCGCTTGGAGGATTAGGAGGTAGGGTTGGTTAAGATAGCGGTGTACGGGGCAAGCGGCTACGTAGGCGGGGAACTGCTTAGAATACTTCTTTCCCATAGCAAGGTTGAGATCACTGCGGTCACTTCGAAAAGGTTCAGCGGCATGCCTGTCCACAAGGTTCATCCAAATCTGAGGAAAGTCTGCCAGATCAGCTTCGTGGAGCCCAGGGTTGAGAACATGGCTAACGCTGAAGTTGTTTTCACAGCCCTTCCACACGGTCAGTCGACCCATGTGGTTAAAACGCTTCTCGACAGGGGTTTGAAAGTGGTGGACCTGGGTGCAGACTTCAGGCTTAAAGACTCCTCTGCCTACGAGAAATGGTACGGCTTCAAACACCCCTATCCCGACCTTTTAGGGAAGGCTGTCTACGGTCTTCCAGAGCTCCACCGGGAGGAGCTGAGGAGGGCTAGCCTCGTAGCAGTACCTGGCTGCATGGCTTCAGCAAGCATACTGGCGCTCGTGCCCCCTGTTAAAAACGGGTTGATCGACAGGAGCCAGATATTCATAGATGCTAAAATAGGGTCCTCCGGAGCCGGCTCCTCGCCCACTTTAGAGGGATATCACCCGGAGAGATACGGGGTTGTCCGTCCCTATAAGCCAGCTGGACACAGGCATGTCGCCGAGATAATCCAGGAGGTTTCACGCGCCGCCGGTGGAGAAACCCTTGTAGGCTTCTCGCCGCATGCTGTCAACATGGTGAGGGGAATACTTGTAACTGTTCACGCACGCCCATCCGGAAGGCTCCCGTCTCTCCCAGACCTATGGAGGTGTTACAGGCAGGCTTACGACAAGGAGCCCTTCATAAGGCTCGTCAGAGACCCGACGATGGTGCACGGCCTGCCTGACCCGAAGTACCTGATGGGCTCAAACTTCGTCGACATAGGTTTCGAGATAGACGTTGACTCAAACAGGATAATCCTGTTCGCAGCCATAGACAATCTTGTTAAAGGGGCTGCTGGAAACGCTGTCCAATGCTTCAACATAATGTTTAACTATGACGAGAAGGAGGGCTTAGCCTTCCCAGGCCTACACCCGGCGTGAGTGTTGAAAGATGATAGTGGTTAAAGCAGGGGGAGCCCTTCTTGAAGAGGGCACCTTGAATAAGATAGTTGCTGACGTGGCTGAATACTCGAGGAGGGAGAAGGTTGTTTTCGTCCACGGGGGAGGAGCAGAGGTGACGGAGACGTGCAGGAGAATGGGTATTGAGCCAAGGTTCGTAGTTTCAGCAAGCGGGATGAGGAGCAGGGTGACTGACTGGGAGACGATGCAAGTCTACCTCATGACAATGGGGAGGCTCAACAAGCTCGTGGTGTCGAAATTCCTCGGGATGAACGTCAACGCCGTCGGCTTAACCGGTGTAGACGGGGCTCTGGCAAGCGCCATTAGGAAGGAAAAGATACTTGTTAAAAGGGAGGACGGTAGGAGAATACTGATGGATGGGGGGTTCACAGGGAAGATTGACAGGGTTAACGTAGACCTGTTGAAACTGCTTTTAGACAACGGTATTCTACCGGTTCTCGCACCCATAGCTTTAGGCAGGGAGTTTGAACCGCTTAACATTGACAGCGACGCCTTCGCGGCTAAAGTTGCTTCAGCACTGGGAAGCAGCCTGCTATACCTTACGAACGTTGAGGGCCTCCTGGTGGACGGGAGGCTCGTCGAGTCTCTGACGATGGCTGAAGCATCGGTTCTCCTCCCGAGCATAGGCCACGGCATGATGAGGAAAGTGCAGTCAGCCGTTGAAGCTCTTCAGGAGGGGGCTGCTTCAGTAAGAATATCCTCCGGGCTGGTTGAGAAGCCTGTTTCAAGCGCCTTGGAGAAAAAGCTCGGGACACTCATAGTTAAATGAGAATGATGAGCATGAACGACATGTATGGTGTTGAAGACAGGCTTCTGCTTAAAACCTATGTTAAGAGGCGCATAGCGATAATCAGCGGAAAAGGGTCTGAGGTTTTCGACGAGAAGGGACGGAGGTTCATCGACCTAACCTCAGCCTACGGTGTTGCGATACTTGGCCACTCGAACCCCGTGATTGTTGAAGCAATCGTGAACCAGTTGAAGAAAATATCTTCCTGCCACGGCTCATTCTACAATGACGCTAGGGCGGAATTCCTCGAGGAAACGTCTCGCTTCACATCCCGCTTCTTCCCCAGGATGCTTCTCGTGAACAGCGGTGCGGAAGCCGTTGACCTAGCCATTAAAACAGCCTTCAGGAAAACAGGGAGAAGCAGGATTGTCGCAGCCAAGAGAGGCTTCCACGGCAAGACGCTGGGCGCGCTCAGCGCAACATGGAACCCGGAGTACAAGAAGGGCCTGGAGCACGTTGTCGGCGACAGGTTTGTCTTCGCAGAATACGGTGACGCTGAGGATTTGAAAAGCAAGGTGGGCGAGGAAACCGCGGCAGTCATCCTTGAGCCTGTTCAAGGAGAAGGCGGCGTCAGGATCCCCCCGAAAGGATACTTGAAGGCAGCAAGAGAAATAGCCTCCGCCAAAGGGGCTCTACTCATACTGGATGAGATTCAAACCGGCTTGAGGAGGACGGGAACGTTCTTCGCGTTTGAGGAAGAAGACGTTGTGCCGGACATTGCCCTCTTAGCCAAGGGAGTAGCCGGGGGAACCCCGGTTGGAGTCGCGTTTTTCAGCGAGGAAGCCTCAACAGTCGGCGAACCCGGCTTCCACACTTCAACCTACGGCGGCAACCCTTTAGCGTGCGCAGCTGGCGCCGCAACCATGAGGCTGCTGAGGGAAACAGTCACCAAGGAGACTGTTGAGGAAAGGTCTAGAATGTTCAACGAGAAGCTTGAAGCCCTGAGAAGCCTCAGGATCGTCAGGGAGATAAGGATAAGGGGTCTCATGATAGGCATTGAGTTGAAAGTCAGGTCTAAGCCTCTCGTCGACCTGCTCGCTGAAAAAGGAGTCCTGGTTTTAACAGCCGGCCCGACTGTAGTGAGACTACTGCCGTCGCTCAACATACCGTTAAACCTTGCCGAAGAGGCGTGCAGCATTATTCTCGAAACGATGAGGAGCTATGAGTCTAGGCTTGGAAGCGGTGCAGCCGCTGGTTAGACTCCTCTCCAAGTATTCGCCCAGCGGGGAGGAGGAAGAGGCTCAGCAGGAGGTCTTCTCCCTCTTGCTTGCAAACGGCTTTGAAAACGTTCGGAGAGACCCGGCGGGCAACGTTCTAGGGGAGAAGGGGGATGGGGACAGGACGCTGCTTTTCTGCTCCCACGTGGACACAGTGCCAGGGTTTATTGAAGTCAGGCTTGAATCAGGAAGAATATTCGGCAGGGGTGCTGTTGACGCTAAAGCTTCTCTAACAGCAATGGCGCTAGCCGCGTCAAGCTACAGCAGCAGGAGTCTCAGACTAGTCTATTCGTCAGTCGTCGGGGAAGAATCGGACAGCAAGGGGGTTAGGAGGCTTCTCGAAGAGATTCCAGCCCCAGACTACGTTATCATAGGTGAACCAACCGGGATGAGGGCTGCGGCAGTAGCGTACAGGGGGAGCGCAACCGTCAGCATAATGGTTTCGACACGGGGAGGCCATTCCTCGTCCCCCTTGGATGATTTCAACGCTATAGTTCAAACAATGAGGCTTGTTGAACACGTTAAGACTAGAATGACCTTCTCTAAAGACCTTTTCTCAAACATAGGGGTCTCCATCACAATGATTAAAGGCGGATATGGGGACTCCAGAATACCGGACTCCAGCGAGGCACGCCTGAACCTCCGCTATCCTCCTCACATAGGCTTCGAAGAGCTTTCAAGGATGTTCTCCGCAGTATTGAACGAGTATGTGGAGGCCACGGGTGGAACTCTGAAAGTCGATTATGATTTTCTAGACCATTTAGACGGCTATGCTTCAGTCAAGGATCAGGTTTTGATTAACGCTGTCAGGGGGGCGGTTGGAAAAACCCTTGGAAGGGAGGTGCTGCTGGTAAGGAAGCTCGGGACATCCGACTTCAACTATACAGGTCTTAAATGGGGTAGGCCACAGCTGGCATGGGGACCCGGAGACCCCTCTCTGGCGCACAGCTCCCTTGAAAGCATCACTGTTGAAGAGTTCACGCATGGCGTTGAAGCCTACAGAAGGTTTCTCAATAGCTTGGCTTCAAGCCTAGCCCAGGTTAAAAACAACTTTAAAAAACTTGGGTGAAAGAATATTCGGGTTGATGGTTAGGGCCCACGTGTATATAAGCGGTCTTGTTCAAGGAGTTTTCTTCAGGCATGAAACCAGGAGGCTCGCGCAAAAGCTTGGAGTCGGAGGATGGGTGAGGAATCTTCCAGACGGAAGAGTTGAGGCGGTTTTCGAAGCAGAGGAGACGCTTGTGAGAAAAATGATAGAGTTCTGCAGGAGGGGGCCGCCTGGAGCCACGGTTACTGGAGTAAGAGTGGAGTGGGAAGAGTACAAGGGGGAGTTCAAAAGCTTTACCATAAGGTATTGAGTCCCCCTTACGAAATGCTTTAAAACCCTGTGGACAATGTTGCTCAAGATGGTTAGGAAAGTGTTATTCATATG
>FMJZ01101989.1_pt1 | contig 29643 bp, 29 predicted proteins | sample 1987881 | NCBI WGS metagenome assembly FMJZ01 (sample SAMEA4378227, study PRJEB15110) | soil metagenome | biome: soil; feature: Field; material: Soil | place: India | collected 2015-03-11 | depth 0 m
TCTTTTGCCCTAGTATAGGCCTCATCAAGGTATACCTTTAGAGTCTCACCTAAACCGGAAGACGCAGTTCCTTCGCTATCTTCTGAAACCGTCGCCATAAACTCATAAGACCGAAAGTCCCATTCCATTGCTCTAACCAGAATATTTTTTTAATTATCGATAGCTTGCACCAGAAATAAAGTTCAGCTATTTGACGGTCCAATTCTATGAGATTAACGTTATACTACTTCTTTTATTAACAAATAGCGTCGGTAGTGTCCATTGCGCTTAACCTGATTACTTTCTCTGGGGGGCACATTTTGGACAGACCCAAGGAGTAGGCTTTATTTTCCACTCCTTTAGAGTGGCTATAGCCCAAGAATCGACGAGGACTACTTGCTTGTGGCTGTTGCACTCAAAAATTCTCTGTGTTACTGTCATCTTGGGCTTACCTCCTTATGTCTTTTGCTCAGACTCAAAGTCTATCAAAAGGTAGATGAGCCTTAAGCTTCATCCTCTTAGATAAGCCTGAATAAAGAACGCTACTTTTCTGATTGTCTTTGTTTTACCGGCAGATATTTAATCTTATGCTAAGCTTGCTCCAAAAATTTCCGATATCGGAGAAAAACGATGATTAAGAACACCTTAACTTTTCCAGCCGCTCAAGACTTTCCAGGCATAGTTTTAAGGGTAAATTTCACCGCGAAAACATCGCGTCACTTAAGTTAAAAATAAGTGTTAGACAAATTGGTGGCTTATTAAGCGGCATGTTTTTAGCAGTGCTTAACGAATGCTACTGGTAGTTGGCAATCAAGGAAAAACTCTTTCAGCCGTGACTGTAAAATCATTGTACCTCAGGGATGGGCAATAGGAAGGCTCATTAGGTAATTATGCGCTATTCAACTTTCAAAAAAATATGTTACAATGCATTAACCAGCAAGCTATCGAAGAAATAAAACCACGGCAAACCAGTGTACTTGGAGTAGAACAAATGGGAATTGAGCAGAAAATAACTGAACTTAACAAATTGAGACAGCAAGCTATGGCCGGTGGTGGCATTCAGCGGATTGAAGCTCAGCACAAGCGAGGAAAGCTAACGGCTAGGGAGCGAATTCAGCTACTTTTTGACCCTGGCACCTTTGAAGAACTGGATCCATTTGCGCTGCATCGCTGCAGCGATTTCGGGCTCGAAGAACAAAAAGTCTTGGGCGATGCTGTGGTCACTGGGTATGGGAAAATTAACGGTAGAAATACCTTTATTTTTTCACAAGACTTCACGGTTTTCGGCGGCTCATTGTCAAAAGTGGCTTCGGAAAAAATCTGCAAAGTCATGGATCTAGCGGCCAAAAGCGGCGCCCCTATAGTGGGCTTGCTCGATTCCGGGGGTGCCCGTATACAGGAGGGAGTAGATAGTCTAGCTGCTTATGGTGATATATTCATGCGCAATACCATTTACTCGGGGGTGATTCCTCAGATTTCTGCGGTCATGGGACCATGTGCTGGTGGCGCTGTCTACTCACCAGCCATAACAGACTTCATCTTTATGGTCAAAGAGACAGGGCAGATGTACATCACCGGACCAGCAGTGATTAAGGCGGTGACCGGTGAAGAGGTCAGCCTTGAAGAACTGGGCGGCGCTATGACCCATGCCACTAAGAGTGGCAACTGCCATTTTGTTGCCGACAACGACCGGCACTGCCTGGAAATGATACGTCGATTGCTAAGCTTCCTGCCTCAAAATAATATGGAAGAACCACCTTTTGTAGATACGGGGGATGATCCCAATCGCATGGATGAGCAGCTTCTTTATTTGGTTCCAGACGATCCAAACAAAATCTACAATATGAAGGAAGTAATATTAAGAATTGTGGACAACGGTGACTTTATGGAGGTGCACGAAAACTTTGCCCGCAATCTTATTGTGGGCTTTGCCCGAATGGGCGGACAGACTGTTGGAATAGTGGCACAACAGCCGTCAGTCTATGCTGGCGTTATTGATGTTGATGCCTCGGATAAAGGTGCCAGGTTTGTCCGTTTTTGTGATTGTTTCAACATCCCTTTGGTTACTCTGGTTGATGTGCCAGGCTACATGCCAGGCACTGAGCAGGAGTACAAAGGTATTATCAGGCATGGTGCCAAGTTCCTCTATGCTTATGCTGAAGCTACTGTGCCCAAAATAAGTATCATCACTCGTAAGGCTTATGGGGGGGCCTTTGTGGTCATGAGTAGTAAAAGTTTGCGCGGTGACATAAACTACGCATGGCCGACAGCAGAGATTGCTGTAATGGGACCAGACGGTGCAGTAAATATCATCTTCAAAGATACCATAGATAAGTCGGAGAAACCAGAAGAGACAAGACAAAAACTAATTGCCGAATACAGAGAGAAATTTGCTAACCCATATGTAGCTGCAAGCAAAGGATACATTGATGACGTAATTGATCCAAGGAGTACACGGCCCAAAGTAATTAAAGCTCTGGAGATGCTGCGGAACAAAACTGATACCAATCCGCCCAAAAAGCACGGCAATATACCTCTTTAAGGGAGCAAGAGATGAAGAAATCCCTAGTGGCTGCCATAGTTGCAGCAATCAATGCCTATATTGAGCAAGAAGAGCAGGCTCGATTGCTCTCACAACCAAGTAGGGTCATCCCTTATATTGAAATCAACCCGTGGCGGTTGTTTGGCCGCCAGGAGTTAATGAGAGCCAGAACCCGATGGCACATTAGAAAAGCAAGTCGTTAGATCACCCAAAGCTTAGAAGGAGGCATAAACATATGAGCCGAGCTAAGGAAAATAAAAATCCAGTAAAGATAACTGATCTCACTTTTCGTGATGCACACCAATCGTTGTTTGCCACACGGATGCGCACCATAGATATGGAACCAATTGCGCCGGAGATGAATAAGGTAGGCTTCTGGTCTATGGAAGTATGGGGTGGGGCCACCTTTGATGTGATGACCCGATTTTTGAATGAGGATCCGTGGGAAAGAGTCCGTATTTTGAAGAAGCTGATGCCTGATACAAAATTGCAAATGCTTCTCAGGGGTCAAAACCTGGTAGGTTACCGAAATTATGCCGATGATGTAGTTGTGGCCTTTTGTCATCATGCTGCTGACTGTGGCATTGATGTCTTTCGCGTATTCGATGCCCTTAACGATGAACGCAACTTCATAACTGCTTTCAAAGCCATCAAGGAGAAAGGAAAACATATCCAAGGTGCCTTGTGCTATTCTTTAACTGAGGCTAAATTAGGTGGTCCCATATACAATATAGATTACTACGTGAACAAAGCGCTCATCATCCAAGATATGGGAGCAGATAGTCTGTGTATTAAAGATATGGCTGGCCTAATTGCGCCGGATGATGCTTATGAGTTGATTAAGGCTCTGAAACAAACTCTAAAAATACCGGTATGTTTGCACAGCCATTTCACTAGCGGTATGGCTGATATGAGCTACTTAAAAGCAATCGAGGCTGGTGTTGATATTATTGATACGGATATCGCCCCGTTTGCTTTGCGTACTGCACATCCGGCAATAGAGCCGATTGTAGTAGCTCTCAGTGGTACTCCTAGGGATACTGGACTAGACTTAAAGCATCTACTTAAACTTGGCGAGTATTTTGAATCCATTGCCCCGAAGTATCGGGACTTTTTAGATACAACGAAGATGTCAGTTATTGATACAGGAGTGCTGTGGCATCAAATCCCTGGTGGCATGTTCAGCAATATGGTCGCCCAGCTTAAAGAGGCAAATGCCCTAGACCGTCTGCATGATGTCTACGCCGAACTTCCAAAGACTCGAAAAGAGTTGGGCTATCCGCCATTGGTTACGCCTACCAGTCAGATTGTTGGAGTCCAAGCAGTTCAGAATGTGCTATTTGGCAGATATAAAATGGTTTCTAAAGAAGTCAAAGATTATGTCTATGGTCTTTATGGGAAGCCGCCAGCCCCTATCGACGAAGAGGTGCAAAAGATAGTCCTCAAAGGCTATGAACGAGGTGAGAAACCTATAACCTGTCGCCCAGCGGATATTCTGGAACCGGAACTCGAAAAGGCTAGGGAAGCCACGAAGGGTATTGCCAAAGACATCGGTGATGTGCTTATTTATGCGCTGTACCCCCAAACTGGTATGCGATTCTTAAAGTGGAAATATGGTCTAGAAACACCGCCTCCAGAAACCAAACCGAAAACTTTAGAAGACGTGAAGCGCGAGGACGAGCTTATTGCCAAAGCTAAGTCTGGAAAGCTGGTGGAGAAGGTTGAGGTTAAAGCACCTGTAAAGGGAGCTGCTACAAGAACATTCAATGTCTTTATCGGTGATGAGTACTACAAAGTTGAAGTCGAACCTTTGGGTGGTGCGCTTACCCTTGCAACTCCGTATGCTTATGCTCCGTCAACCCCACCTGTATCTGCTCCAGCGGCACCAGTGCCTGTGCCCGAGGCGCCTCCAGCACCGGAGATTAAGGCAGCTCCAGCCAAGGTGGCTGTAGCTGCAGGAGAAACACCGGTGACTGCCCCAATACCAGGCACAGTAATACGGTATCTGGTTAAGGAAGGTGATGAAGTTAAAGTAGGTACTGGTATCGTAATTCTGGAAGCTATGAAGATGGAGAATGAGATAGTTTCTCCAGTTGCTGGCAAGGTTAAAGCCATAAGCTGCAAACCCGGAGACAAAGTAGCAGGGGGCGCTGTACTTGCCATCATCGGTTAGAATTTAATGGGTAAAACCCTAAGCGAGAAAATCTTAAGTGAAAAGTCTGGGACTAACGCACGAGCCGGCGATATTGTTATCGCACAAGTAGATTTAGCTTTCGTTCAAGATACTACAGGCCCTTTGACCATAAGGCAGTTTAAGGAAGTCAAGGGTGGAAGGCTGGCTAACCCGCAGAAAACCGCTATTTTTTTGGATCATGCTATTCCAAGTCCTAATCGGCAATTATCTAATGACCATCAGTTTTTGCGTCAATTCGCTGAAGAAACCGGTTGCCTTATTTTTGAGGGCGGTCATGGGATATGCCATCAGCTGGTGGCTGAGATATTTGCTAGTCCGGGCGATATTATCGTTGGCGCTGACTCGCATACGGTAACTGCTGGTGGTTTGGGCGCATTCGCTACTGGTATGGGCTCAAGCGATGTTGCCGTCGTTTTGGCATTGGGCAAAACATGGTTTCGAGTGCCAGAGAGTTTCAAAATTGAAATCAGCGGCAAATTCGAAAAGTGGGTCGGGGCTAAAGATTTAGTGCTTCACCTAATTGGCGTACTTGGAGCTGACGGAGCAACTTATAAAGCTCTAGAATTCAGCGGGGAAACTGTGGTTAATATGAATATATCGCAGCGCCTTACGATAGCTAATATGGCGGTGGAAGCTGGTGCTAAAGTTGGGCTTTTCCCCAGTGATGATGTAACTAGAAAGTATCTGTCAGCTCGAGGCAGAGCCAGCAAATACCGACCTCTAAGCCCGGATGCTGATGCCAATTATGAACGTAGCATTGCCGTTGACGTTGCTGAGCTTGAGCCATTGGTAGCCATGCCCCACTCTGTTGATAATGTTGCCCCGGCGAGGATGCTAGCCGGTACCCCAATCCACCAGGTATTCATTGGCACATGCACCAACGGTCGTCTTGAAGATTTAGCAATAGCTGCTGCTGTGCTTAAAAACAGAAAATGTCATCCCCGAGTTAGGTTGATAGTAGCTCCAGCATCAAGGCAAATTTTGGCTGAGGCCATGAAAGCCGGTTTTATACAAACTTTGATTGCTGCTGGTGCCATCTTGTTGCCACCCGGATGTGCTGCTTGTCTTGGTCTTCACCAGGGTGTCCTTGGGGATAATGAAGTATGTGTGTCTACAGCTAACCGCAATTTTAAAGGTCGAATGGGCAATCCAGCAGCCCATATATATCTGGCTAGCCCAGCTACTGCCGCGGCTTCAGCTGTGACCGGCGAAATCACAGACCCTAGAATGATATCATGAAGTCTGGTTTGGTACTAAAAGGTAAGGCCTTTAAATTTGGTGATGATATCTCTACAGACCTTATTATCTCTGGAAAGTACGCGCATTTGAGGAGCAATCTGGCAGAACTGGCCAAACATGTAATGGAAGATGCCGATCCTGAGTTTGTCAAAAGGGTAAGACCCGGTGACTTTATTGTAGGTGGCAATAATTTCGGACTTGGCTCTAGTCGTGAGCATGCAGCACTGGTCATTAAAATGGCTGGTGTAAGCGCTGTCCTGGCAAAATCGGTTGCCCGCATCTTTTTCCGGAATGCTATAAATCAGGGATTACCAGTACTTATATGCGATACAGATAAAATTGACGCTGGTGACGAAATAGAGATAAATTTAACTAAAGGTGAAATCACGGATCTAACCAGTGGAGCTCGGCTAACTTTTGGCAGAATCCCAAAAGTGATGTTGGACATCCTGGGTGAAGGAGGGCTTATCCCTTACATAAATAAATACGGTGATTTCATCACCTGATTTTTGTAAATGGCATAATGTCATGACTCACAAGATAACTCTTATTCCTGGCGATGGCACTGGTCCTGAGGTTATCGAAGCGACCCGGAGGGTGTTGGAGGCCACGGGAATTAAATTTGAATGGGACGTAGTAACGGTTGGTCAGGAAGCTATGGACAGATTCGGCACACCGCTTCCTGAGTCTGTTCTTGAGTCCATCAAGAAAAACAAGGTTGCTCTTAAGGGACCAGTAACTACGCCGATTGGCACTGGCTTCAGAAGTGTCAACGTAGCTTTACGCCAGAGCTTGGACTTGTATGCTTGTCTCCGTCCATGCAAGACTTATCCTGGCGTGCCATCGCGATTTAAGGATGTTGATATCGTAGTGATTAGAGAGAATACTGAAGACCTGTACAGCGGGATCGAATTTGCCAAGGGAAGTTCCGACGCGTTTGAACTCATGGGCCTAGTCTCCCGGGTGATAAAAACAAAGTCATGGGAAGATGCTGGATTCAGTATAAAAGTGATTTCTGAGAAAGGTTCCCGGCGAATAGTGAAGTTTGGCTTCGAATATGCCCGGGCCGAGAACAGGAAAAAAGTCAGCGTGGCCCATAAGGCTAACATCTTAAAGTTCTCCGACGGCATTTTTCTAGATGTGGCCCGCGAGGTGGCTAAGGAATATTCTGAAATAGAATTCGAGGACGTGGTTATTGACGCCCTATGTATGCGACTTGTCATGAATCCTCAGCAGTACGATGTTATTGTTCTGCCTAATCTATACGGTGACATTGTCTCTGATCTTTGTGCTGGCCTGATTGGTGGTTTGGGAATCGCGCCCGGGGCTAACATTGGTGATAATATGGCTGTTTTCGAACCTACCCATGGTAGCGCTCCAAAATATGCTGGTCAGAACAAAGTTAATCCAATGGCTACAATGCTCTCAGCTGTGATGATGCTTCGGCATATAAACGAAATCGAAGCCGCAGCTAGGCTAGAAAAAGCCATAGCTGAAGTGATTGCAGAGGGGAAAAACGTTACCTATGACCTGAAATTTGATCGGAACCTACCTGCAGCAACCACTTCACAGGTTGCCGATGCAGTGATCGAGAAATTGATAAGGAGGGATAGAAATGCGAAGCAAAGTTAGTGTTATAGGTGCTGGCAATGTCGGGGCTACTTTAGCCCAGCGTATCGCTGAAAAAGGCTACGCTGATGTAGTGTTGGTTGACATTATTGAAGGCTTACCTCAGGGCAAGGGGTTGGATATGCTTCAAACGGGTCCAATTACAGGTTCCGATGCCAAAGTTATTGGCACGAATTCCTACGAAGAGACTGCCAACTCGGATATTGTGGCGATCACATCAGGAGTAGCGCGGAAACCAGGCATGAGCCGTGATGATTTGGTTTTGACTAATATGACCATTGTAAAATCAGTAACTGAACAAGTGGTTAAATATTCGCCAAATTGCACAATTATCATGGTGACTAATCCGTTGGACGCCATGACGCAATTGGCGCTTCGTGTAAGTGGTTTCCCCCGAAATCGAGTTTTCGGTCAATCCGGCATTTTGGATACTTCTAGGTTCAGAACCTTTATAGCACAGGAACTCAACGTCTCGGTCGAAGATGTTTACGCTTGTGTTTTGGGGGGACACGGAGATACCATGGTGCCTATTCCGCGATTAACTACAGTGGCTGGCATTCCCATAACTGAGCTCCTGCCTCAAGAAACTGTAAACCGAATTGTTGACCGAACAGTCAAAGGTGGTGGCGAAATAGTTGCCCTGCTAAAGACAGGGAGCGCCTTTTATGCACCAGCAGCGGCCACTGCGCAAATGATTGAATCTATGTTGTTGGACAAGAAAAGAATTTTGCCCTGTGCTGTGTATCTTGACGGGGAATATGGCATTAAAGGTGTGGTGGTTGGAGTACCGGCGAAGATAGGTAAAAATGGTGTTGAGCAGATAATCGAACTGAAGCTGACCCTGGAGGAAAGTGCTGCCCTCAAAAAATCGGCCGAGGCAGTTAGAGAGCTTTTGAGAGTAATGAAACTGGAGTAGCTGCTCAATGCGAGATATTGATTGCAAGATGATAACGGAAACGGTGGCGAATCTTTTTCAGGAAGCGTGTCTCTATTTGCCTGAAGATGTGCTTGATTCACTCAAGCAGGCGAAAGAAAGAGAGGAGTCGCCTGTGGCTAGGGACGTTCTAGATAAAATAATTGAGAACACAGAGATTGCGGTTCGAGAGGGAATTCCCTTATGTCAGGATACAGGTGCAGCAGTGGTGTTTTTAGAAGTGGGACAGGAAGTTCACGTAGTTGGCGGTGATTTAGAGGTTTGTATAAATGAAGGAGTTCGTCAAGCGTATGAAAAGGGTTACCTGCGGAAATCTATGGTGCGCCAGCCATTCTCCGCGCGCGTCAACACGAAGGATAATACCCCAGCTATCATACATACTGAAATTACGCCTGGAGATAGACTCAAAATCAGCGTGATGCCCAAGGGCGGTGGGTCTGAAAACTGTTCTCGACTTACGGTGATGCCTCCGGCAAAAGGAAGACAGGGAATTATAGATTTCGTAGTCAACCTTGTTGAAGAGTCTGGGAGCAATCCATGTCCACCCATTATTGTCGGCCTTGGCATAGGTGGGACAACAGACAAAGCCATGGCATTAGCCAAAAAGGCATTGCTGCGTAAGGTCGGCGAGTCAAATCCAGACCCAGAGGTCGCTGAATTAGAGAGAGATATTCTCAAAAGGGTAAACAATTTGGGTATCGGCCCCATGGGTTATGGTGGCAGAATTACTGCTTTGGCTGTTCACGCTGAAACTTTTCCGGCTCATATTGCTAGCCTGCCCGTGGCTGTTAATATTCAGTGTTGGTGTGCCCGCCACAAGGAGGCAGTCCTGTGATGAGCCAAAAACATGATGTCATAGTTTTAGGCTCTGGACTTGCTGGACTGCGGGCTGCTATTGAAGCTGCTCGTCATCCAGAATTAGATGTTGCCATTATCTCCAAAGTCCAGTTAATGCGTTCTCACTCGGTCTGTGCCGAAGGGGGCACTGCTGCTGTAATGCAACCGGATGAGGGAGACAGTTTTGAGCTTCACGCCTGGGATACAGTTAGAGGTGCTGACTTCCTTTGTGATCAGGACGTCGTGAAGCGCTTCGTTGAAGAGGCACCCAAAGAGATACTGCTACTAGAACATTGGGGTATTCCGTGGTCGCGACGACCTGATGGGCGGATTGCTCAGCGACCATTTGGTGGCCATAGCTATGACCGGGCCGTTTTTGCTGCCGATAAGACTGGATTTGCCGAAATGCAGACGCTCTACGATACTCTGCAAAAGTATGCGAATGTAAGTCGATATGACGAGTGTTACGTTACTTCGATATTGATAAGCAATAACTTGTTTTGCGGTGTGACTGTATGGGATTTGGCCAGTGGCGAGTTCTTTCTAATTCAGGGTAAGGCTTTAATTATTGCCACTGGCGGGGCCTGCCGCATGTTCGGTTTTACTACTTATTCTCTTACTGCAACTGGCGATGGCTTAGCTATGGCTTACCGGGCTGGACTGCCTATTAAAGATTTGGAGTTTGTCCAATTCCATCCTACAGGGCTTGTACCTTCAGGTATCTTGATTACAGAAGCAGCCAGGGGTGAAGGTGGTTACCTATTAAATAACAAGAATGAAAGATTTATGGGGAAATATGCCCCATCCAAGATGGAGGTCGCTCCAAGGGATATCATTTCTCGAGCCGAGATTACGGAGATTGAAGAGGGCAGAGGGTTTCCGGGACCGGAAGGTTTGGACTATGTTCACATTGACCTCAGACATCTTGGTGCTACAAAAATCAATGAACGGCTTCCGATGATTAGAGAAGTTGCTATGAGGTTTAATTTTATCGACCCTATTTACCAGCCTATACCTGTTCGTCCAGCTGCCCATTATTTCATGGGGGGTATACACACCGATATCAACGGCGCTACGCCAGTAAAAGGTATCTGGGCAGCTGGAGAAGCTGCATGTGTTTCCCTTCATGGTGCCAACCGTCTCGGCTCGAACTCAACTACTGAATGCCTTGTCTGGGGAAGAATCACCGGAGATGAGGCTGCCAAGTACGCTTCCGAGCAGAAAACTATTCCTCCCCCACCGAAAACTGAAGCATTAAAAGAAGAGGAGGCGAGAGTTTTCAAACGGTTTAGTGCCCAAGGGAAAGAAAGTGCTTATGTGCTAAGAAAAGAATTACAGAGAACCATGGATAGTAAAGTCGGGGTTTTTCGCACTGAACCAGATCTAAAAATTGCCCTAAATAAGATTCAGGAGCTAAAGCAGCGTTTACCTTCTATTAGAGTCGAAGACCGAGGTCGCATATACAACACTGATTTACTCAGTGCCCTTGAAGTTGACAATCTGCTTGATTTGGCCGAGATCATTGTATCTGGAGCTTTGGCTCGAACTGAGTCTCGAGGAGCCCATTCCCGGCGGGACTTTCCCAACCGGGATGATGTCAACTGGCTCAAACATACCTTAGCTTACTATACCCCGAAAGGGCCACGGCTCGATTACATTCCGGTTAATATTACCATGTGGCTGCCGGTAGAGAGAAAATATTAGGGGGTTTGGTGATGAAACGCATGCAACATCGGCCGAACTATCTGGGCGCCAGTGGCTGGGTGTGGGCGGGAAACTATAAAGTCGAGCGCTATCTTTATTTACTTCATAGAATAACCGGTTTAGGAATTCTGCTTTTTCTTTTGATTCATTTGATTGTGACGACCGTTTTCCGTATCCAGGGACAGCACGTATGGGAAACTACTATGAAGATACTCCATAACCCATGGTTTAAGGTCGGTGAATATCTAGTTGTTGTTGCCTTTGTCTACCATACCTTAAACGGTCTACGGCTTATATTACAGGAGCTGGGTTTTCTGCTGGGACGTCCCACGCCACCGATTTATCCATACAGTGACTCACTCCGTAAGAAGCGCCCTTGGACAATGGCCATGATAGCCTTAGTTATTATTTTAGTCCTTATCTTCTTTTACGATTTCCTTGCTGGAGGCTGGTGATGCGTAATACATACTTATGGTTTGCGCAATTGGTGACTGGTATATTAATTGCAGTGTTGCTAGGTATACACATGGTAACACAACATCTTGATGCTATTCTTAAATTTTTTGGTATCGATTTCACTGACGCGACAGCATGGGAATCAATGATTGGGCGTTCTCGCGAGGCTATATGGGCTAGTTTATATATTGCACTTCTAGCTGTTGCGCTTTATCATGCACTTAATGGGCTCAGGAATATCATTCTGGAACTGAGTCCCTCGACCAGAATTGCGCGTATTGTCACATGGGCTATTGTGGTTTTTGGCGTGATTGCTTTTGCCTGGGGTAGTTATGTACCAATTGCCTTGCTTTCTGTTTAGGAGGAAATATGAGTGAGCATATAACCAGGCAGGTAACGTTCCGAGTGCAAAGGTATAATCCTGAAGGTGGCTGTGAACCATATATTCAGGAATTTATAGTACCATCGGGCCGTGGTATGACAGTGCTCGATGGTCTCATCTATATAAAAGAAAATCTTGATAGCAGCCTGGCGTTCCGTACTTCATGTCGCATGGCTATCTGCGGTTCCTGTGGAATGCTTATAAACAATTACCCCCATCTTGCCTGTCATACACAAATAGAGGAATTTCGTTCAAATACGCTAACGATTAAACCATTGCCAAACTTGGCCATTATAAAGGACTTGGTGGTTGATCTTATTCCATTCTTCGATATGCACAAGTCAATAAAACCCTACGTTATCCGACGAGATGTAGAGGAAATGGAAAATCCGACCGCTGAATTTTCTCAATCGCCGCTGGTACTGGAAGCATTGCTCCAATTTACCTATTGCGTAAAATGTGGTATTTGTGTTTCTGCGTGTCCTACCTCAGCTAGTGACAGGCTTTTCTTTGGCCCGCAGGCTTTAGCCCAGTGTTACCGTTATTGCGCTGATACACGAGATGAGGGTGAAGAGGAAAGGTTCTCAGTTATTGATACGGAGCATGGTGTCTGGCATTGTCATCTGGCGGGTGCTTGTTCAGAAGCGTGTCCCAAGGGGGTAGACCCGGCTCTAGCTATTCAGTTGCTAAAGAGACGACTGGTATCGCGGGCTTTAGGGATAAGCAAGAAAAAGCGACCTGCGTTGACAGTTTCACTTCCAAACCACCAAAGTAAACCAAAGGTTCCCTTCCCTGAGTTTACTGTGACAAGTCCTGAATCGTAATAGGTCTCTTACCTGGAGGAACAGATGAATAAGCTAAACATAAAATCACCACTAGATGAAACAACGGTCGAGAAGTTAAGAGCTGGTGATCAGGTATTCATTACGGGGGTTATTTATGCTGCTCGTGATGCTGCCCACAAACGGCTTGTTGAAACCTTGGACAAAGGGGAGAAGCTACCTTTTGACCTCACAAATCAAACGATTTATTACATGGGGCCAACTCCAGCTAAGCCGGGACAAGTCATTGGTTCAGCTGGGCCAACGACCAGCGGGCGGATGGACACTTATACGCCTCGCCTTATAGCCGCAGGCCTTAGGGGTATGATTGGCAAGGGCAATCGTTCACAATCGGTAAAAGATGCCATAAAGAAGTACAAGGCAGTTTATTTTGCTGCCATAGGTGGTGCTGGGGCTTTGATTTCAAAGAGCATCAAGAAGGCAGAAGTAATAGCTTACGAGGACTTGGGCGCGGAAGCAATTCGACGTTTAGAGGTAGAAAACTTTCCTGCCACCGTTATTAACGACATTTATGGTGGCGACTTGTATGAGCAGGGCAAAGCCAAGTACGTGGTCAAGGATATGTGATTCTTTAACTACCCTTTAGTCCCAAGGAGAGAACCCTTAACAAACCAGCAATACTTTTAGCATCGCAAATTTCACCTGAATCGATCAATTCCGGTATACGGGACAAAGGCACTCGAACAACCTCGATCTCCTCTGTATCTTCAGCAACACGGCGACTGGGTATAAGATGCGTGGCTAAATACAAATGTAGATATTCAGTGCAATAGCCTGGAGCTGAATAAAAACCACCAAGTCGGTCTATCTTATTTGGTAGGTAGCCTATTTCTTCCTGAAGCTCACGACGAACGCAATTAATCGGTTGTTCGCCGGGGTCAATGCTACCTGCAGGAATCTCTAGCAGGGTCTTACCTACAGCTTTCCGATATTGACGGACCAAAATGACTCTATCCTTAGAATCCAATACCACCACCGCCACACAATCACTATGCTCAACGATTTCTCTAGTGGTTGTCTTACCGTTTGGTTTTTGTACTGTGTCAACGCGCAATCTTACTGCTCTGCCCTCGTAAACTTTTTGGCTGGACAAAGTCTTTTCCATATCGGCTCACCTCTTTATAAATAGCGTCAAAATTAAACATCAGACTAAAATCGGTAAATAAGAGCCACTTCATCACAGTCCGGGAATTTGGGACAACGGTAGCACTCTGACCATACCTTGCGCGGAAGTTCCATCTTGTCTACTTGGCGAAACCCGTGCTTTTCAAAGAATGATGGCTTGTACGTAAGGCAATAGACCGTAGATATACCCAGATTTTTAGCTTCATTGAGACAAGCTTCTATTAGGAGCGAACCTAGCCCCTGAGCTTGCCTATCACCACTCACTGCTAATGACTTAATCTCGGCCAAATCTGCCCAATCGATATGGAGGGCCACACAACCGATAACCTGCTGATTGTCCCTGATAACAAAGAAATCGCGCAGGTTCTCATATATCTCGCTCAGTGCTCTCGGTAGCATCTGTCCCTTGTCGGCAAAACTATTGACCAACTCGTGAATTTGCGGAACATCGCTTATCTTGGCCTTTTCTACCTTCATTTTTGTCTTACTTTGTTTTTAAGTCTCGCTTCTAGAGAATTATAGAAGTAACCTTTAGGTTGAATTCGCAAAAATCGGGCTACGTAAGGGCTTATTTGGGCTGTAATCTCATCCCCATTGCTAATTGCTAATTCTACTTGCCCGTCTATGCTAACCATAGACTCATGACTGGTGGTCACTTTTAGTTGAACTGTGATTTCTGGCGGCAGAACCAGCGCCTTATCTAACGTAAGATGTGAACATACCGGTTTAAGCAGGATTTCCTTTGCCTGTGGGTAGAGAATTGGGCCTCCAGCAGCCAAGGAGTAGCCAGTGCTACCGGTAGCTGTAGCTACTATAACACCATCTGCTCGATAGGTGCACAGAGTTTCACCATCAATCTTAACTTCTACTTCAACCAATCGAACTGATGCCCTTCGCCCCACAAAGATGTCATTCAGTGCATGAAAAACCGTGCCATAAGGCAACAGTTTAGCTTTAAGCATGGCTCTTTCCTCAATCCAACCATCACCGTTTAAAAGCCGAGGCAGTTTATCAAGGGCCTCATCAGCTTTAAGTTCTGTCATAAATCCCAAACTGCCGAAGTTTATGCCCACAATAGCTACTGCGTGAGGGACTATAGCTCGGGCTGCCCTCAGAATGGTGCCATCGCCACCAATGCTCAGAATCAAATCTGAACCGTCTATTTGTGGTTTCGCCTCAGCCTCCTCCCACGCAGAACATGTCCAAAATGCAACACCTAAATGGCCGAGAAATCTTTCCAATTCCTGACTAAAAGCCTTGGCTTTTTCAATTTTGGGATGATATAAAATTCCAACCCGTTTCACTACAATTGGAGTCTATCATCAGCGTTCAGAAAGTGTCAAATCCTTAAACCGTAAAGCAATTACCATTTAACTAGAAATTTTCGCTCTTTGGACGTGACAGTGGAGGGCAGTGGTTTTTGAGGCAGCGTAGAAATTAGCGCTTGTTCTCAATTCGTGACCGTCTTAGCCCATTACAAATTCAGAATCTAAAGAGTTTAAACCCTACTTAGCAATGCTTGTCCCAAACTTAAATCAGTGAGATGTCTTTTGCCAAAAATACGAATGGTAATCAAACTGTTTTTAAACAGATTAGAAGTCCCCTAATTTAGCTTTGATGAATCATTGAATAATTTCCGTGGAGTCAAAGAGTTTAATCATGTTAAGCTAATTTAATCTATCTCTTCGAGCACTACCTAATAGTAAGGCCCCCCGCCGAATCATTAGTGCTCTGCTAGTCACCTTGATCTTAGGATTTATTATCTTTGTTGCCTTCTCTTCAAAGCTACTTTCAGCCTCGCAGAAACTTGCCGGAATATCCAAATGGGGAAACCATATACATGGAGAGTATAACCTGTATATAACTTTTTAAAATTCTTCTTGAATCAATTCGGCCTTATATCCCATTATGTGGCCAGTCGCTATTTTGAAATAACTGGCTAATGACCATGCATCATTGCCTTTAACACCGAACATTTCCATGCTTGACTTGACGTATTTCCTGGCATTCTCCGCCATAAACTTTCTTAAAAGCTCGCAGGTCTTATGCACCTAGCTCTTTGTAAAGTAGCTTAACTGTGTTTCTCTAGTAAGACCAAGCTGTACTAGCATGACGATTTAGCTTTCCTCAATTCAGACCAGCCTTCTGGTAGTTCTGGTTGCTTCCGCAAGTTATGATTTAGTAGAATACCCTCCCTCTATGCATTACGTACGAGTTGTTCTCAAAACCAATGTTAATTTTGTGGGACAAACGTAAATGCCACATCTTACATATTAAATCGGCCAGCCGTATTTGAAGTTTGAAAAAGTCTATTCTACGAGCCAAACATTTTAGTAGCAGATTCAGCTATGCTGATAAAGCCCCCCGGGACAATACCGAGAAGCAAGACGAAAAGGCAACAAAGCAATAATGCTGCGCGCAGTGCCCATGATGACGGCAGCTTATCCTCTGTAGCTGGAACTCCTAACCACATCAATTTCACTACCCTCAAGTAGTAATAGGCCGAGATGCAACTGTTTATCACGGCTATAATGACCAGCCATAGCAAGCCATGTTGCACCGCTCCACTAAAAATGTAAATCTTAGCAATGAGCCCGGCTGTAGGTGGCAAACCAATCAGAGAAAGCAAACAGAAAGTCAAGGCTAAAGCTAATAGTGGTGTCCGTTTACTCATGCCAGCATAATCATTAATCTCGTCACTATCAGTTTTGTTAGAGATGGCTATTACAGCAATAAATGCCCCCAGATTGGTAACGGAATAGCTCATAAGGAAGAAAATTAGGCCACTTTGCCCCAAGGTGTCGCCCCCCGATGCCATTCCCACCGTTGCCAATCCAACCATAAGGTAACCAGCCTGAGCTATGCTGGAATAACCGAGCATACGCTTTATGTTGCTTTGCACTAGAGCAACCACATTTCCCACTGTCATGGTTATGGCGCTCAAAACGGCGAACAACATTCCCCAGTTAATGCTAAGCCACTCAGGTGAGCCCAGGGCAATTGAGAAGACACGGAGAAGAACAGCAAAGCCAGCTGCCTTGCTGGCTACAGAGAGATAGGCGGTGACCGGCGTTGGCGCTCCCTCATAGACGTCTGGCACCCACATCTGGAAGGGAAAACAAGCAATCTTGAAACCGAAGCCGGATGTCAGAAGTACTATACACATTAGCAAAGCTGGGTTATCCAAAAGGCCGCTGGCTGGCGTCTCACGGATGTAGTTCGAAATATACACCAGATTGGTCTTTCCAGTGAAACCAAAAATTAAAGCCATACCGTAGAGGAGCACTGCTGAAGCGAGGGCACCCAGAAGCAAGTACTTTAGTCCAGCCTCACTCGATTTGGGGTCTTTTAAAAATCCTGTCAGAACATACAGTGAAATAGCGCTAAGCTCCAGAGCTACGTAGATTGCAATCAGGTCTGTAGATGCTGTCAGAAGCATCAAACCTACGGCTGAAATGAGCACTAGCGCGTAATATTCCCCCTGGAATCTTTGGAATTTGCTTACGTAGTCCTGAGAAACTAATATCACCAGCCCAGCTGCCACCAAGAGTAGAAACTTGAAGAAAAGCGTAAAGGCATCAACTGCCAGCATATTGTGAAAGATAACAATTGGAGGTGTCCCCCAAATCGCCAGTGTACAGCCAATAGAAATTATTACACCAGCAATGCTGACGTAAATCAGCCCCCTTTTCTGCTTGATAAATAAATCGAGCAGAATTACCAGCAAGGCAAAGCCTAGCAGGCTGATTTCAGGCGCTAGAAAACGAAGCTCATTGAGTACCATCAGTGTGAACCATCCCAGCTAATTTGAGCAACTTCTTTGTATCCTCATGTACCTCCCCAAAAATCCGTCTAAGTTCTTCTTGCTTTACCCACAAAGCTTCACCAATGTCGCTACCCACCTTCAATTCACCACCGAGTAGCCTAGCTATGTAGTCGATATAAACAACGTGCAGGCTAATGGCACTGGCTGACTTAATGATCCGTTCGAAGGCTGGCAAAGGCGTCACTAATTCTATTTCCAACCCTGTCTCCTCTTTGACTTCACGCTTGATTCCGTCGCCTATAGTCTCTCCGACCTCTAGCTCGCCACCAGGACAAATCCACTTTCCCTGCCAAAAACCACCCCTTTCTGGCTTGTGTTTTACCAGCAATATTCTATTTCTTTCATCTGTGATAATCGCTCCTACTGCTACAATTATGTGAGGATAGTCAATTGTTCTTTTCATTGACCTAATAACCTTATTATCGGCTCTATGCCTGTTCCGATAATGTCGGTAAGAATAGCAGGATAGATACCAACGAGCATAATTGCAAAAACGAATGAAAAAATGGAAACTTTATCGATGTTGTTGGCGTCGGGAATGCCATTGAATTTTTTTTGCGGTGGGCCATAGAAGACGCGTTGCAGCATCCACAAGATGTAGCCGGCTGTAAGCACTATCCCAAATACACTTAGTATGGTGCACAAACGGATACCTGGAACAACTGTGCTGGAGAAACTACCTACAAAGGTGATAAACTCGGCGGCAAAGCCGCTTGTGCCTGGCAGACCTAACGATGCTAGCCCAGCAATGCTGAAGACGACAGCGATAACTGGCATCTGCCGTGCCAGACCACCTAGATTGTCCAGGTTACGCTCGTGGGACTTGTCATAAACAAGACCTACCATGGTAAAAAGAAGTCCGGTGATAACGCCGTGACTGAACATTTGCAGTGTGGCTCCTGTCAAGCTCACGTGAGTCAACGCGAAAATACCTAAGAGCACGTACCCCATGTGGCTGACGCTACTGTAAGCAATCAGTCGCTTCAAATCCTTTTGGCGCAAGGTTACAGCTGCTCCGTATATCACGCTGACAGTAGCTAGAGCTACCAGTAGCGGAGCGTAATGCAAGGCAATTTGAGGAAAGATAGTGACACAAAGGCGAATCATTCCGTAGCCACCCATTTTTAGCAAGGCGCCGGCTAGAATCACACTGGCTGCTGTGGGGGCGTCAGTGTGAGCATCTGGCAACCACGTATGGAGAGGAACCATTGGTAACTTAATTGCAAAGCCGATAAGTAGGAGAAAGAACATGGCAGCCAGCGGAATGACAGGTTTTACCAGAGATAAACCTGACAGCTCCACCATATTCAGGCTACCGGTAGTAAAGTAAATGCTCAAAATGCCAGCCAGCATAAAGGCGCTGCCGACAAGGGTATATACCACATACTTAATAGCCGAATATTCCTTTCGCCCACTACCCCAGATAGAGATAAGAAAATACATCGGCACGAGCTCCAATTCCCAGAAAAGGAAGAACAGGACAAGATCCAGGGAACAGAAAACTCCAAGTATGCTAGTTTCCAAAAGCAGCAGCCAGATGAAGTATTCTCGAGGTCTCAACTGAATATTCCAAGAAACCAGCACTGCCAGAAAGCCTAGGAATGTCGTTAGTACCACAAGAGGCAGACTAAGGCCGTCTATACCAAGATGATAGAAGGCATTTATCGCTGGTATCCAGGATATTTTTTCTTCAAACTGTATTCGACCAATACCCGCAGCGGAACGGTCAAAAAGACAGAAAACAACAATAGACAGCGCAAACGAGGCCAGGGTAAATGTCAGGGATATGAGTTTTATTGTCTTCGGCCTTGGGTTGGGCAACAATGCAATAGTGATTAGCCCTAGGATTGGGAGGAAAATTATGGTTGTTAAGTAATGATCAAACCCCAAAGTTAATGTACCTCATGCAAACAAATAGAAGCAGATTGCAATGGCTACCACGCCTATGGTGATGGCTATACCATAGGCCTGTAATTGTCCTGTCTGGGCGCGGCGTATAGCCCCGCCTGTATTCACTGTGCCACTCGCTAAACTATTAACCGCTCCATCAACGACTCGGGAATCAAAAATGCCGAGCGCCATAAAGATGCCATCAACCAAAAATCTGACCACAATCGCTCGCTCGTAAAGTTCATCTACCCAGTATTTACGCGAAAGAAGGATATAGAACGGCCTGAAAATTCTGCCAACTACTTCGGCTGATAGCCACCTAGCACTGTACATTGCGTACGCCAGAAAAATACCTAAGCCCGAAAGTAGTAGTGATATCAAAGGTAGTGGATGAGTAAGTATCCCTAGAAATCCATCGATGAAGGCGGTTGTTTCACTATGGCTGCCATTACCCAAAAAGTGGCCGAACGAACCGGTGACATTGAGCCACCCGGAAACAACTGACAAAACAGCTAAAGCAACCATAGGGACAATCATCACTGTCGGTGATTCGTGAAGCTTCCTGTGCCCTTTCTCCCTGTGGTTTGGTATTGTCCCACCACGGTACTCGCCACTGAAAGTAAGAAATACAGCTCGGAACATGTAAAAAGCTGTCATGAAAACAGTAATCATAGCTAGGTAGAACAATATTCGATTGTGGGTAAGTGAGTAAACCAGTATTTCATCTTTACTCCAGAAGCCAGCGAGTGGCCAGATACCAGCAATACTTAGTGAGGCGATGAGGAAAGTAGCGTAAGTCCATGGCATTGCCTTACGTAACCCACCCATCTCTCGCATGTCAAAAGTCCCTGTGCTATGGTTCACACTGCCAGCACCTAAAAACAGGAGCGCTTTAAAGAAGGCATGATTAAATAAGTGGAAGATACCCACGGCAACGCCACCGACACCCAGCCCCAGCATCATATAGCCTAGCTGGCTAATAGTTGAATAAGCCAGTACGCGCTTGATGTCGTTCATTACTAATCCCATGCTTGCTGCAAAAATAGCTGTAAATCCACCAATCGCTGCTACTGTAGTTAGTGCTATCTGGCAATGTTCAAACAATGGGAACAGGCGAGCTACTAAGAACACTCCTGCAGCAACCATCGTTGCCGCATGTATTAAGGCACTAACTGGTGTAGGGCCTTCCATAGCATCCGGTAACCAGACATGCAGAGGGAACTGTGCTGATTTGCCTACAGCACCGGCAAAAATGCCAAGTGTAGCCCACATTAAAACCGTACCAGCTAGAGTTCCGGCTACAGCCAGGCCGTGCAACCTCTCAATATCGAACGTACCTGTATGGTAGAAAAGCAAAAGAATAGCTGCCAGAAAACCGAAGTCTCCAAAGCGGGTCACTATAAAGGCTTTTTTAGCGGCGTTGGCAGCAGGAGGCCGATGAAACCAAAAACCGATAAGTAGATAGGAGCCTAAGCCGACACCCTCCCAGAACAGGAACAGGAAGACAAGGTTATCAGCCATCACCAGCCCTAACATGCATGCAGTGAATAAAGACATAAAGGCGTAGTAGCGATGGTATCCTGGGTCCCCGCGCATGTACCCTTGGGAGTAAATTTGAATCATTAGGCTGATAAAACTAACTAGCACTACCATTATTGCTGTCAGGGCGTCAACTATAAGCCCAATGTGGATACTCAGGCCATTAACCACAACCCACGAGATATCAGGAATTTCTATTTTATGCCCTGGTGTGGCAAACACCTGTACTAATACCCAAAAAGAAAGAGCGCAGGAAATTGTAATACTACCAATCGTCACATAACCACTAAGTTTGGGGCGGCTATTAAAGAAGGGCCTTAGAATAATAGATATGATCACAAAGGAGGAAAAGGGTAGCAAAAATATTAGCCATGGAACCTGATGAGGCATCAAAGTTTCCGCAAAACCTCCTCGATAACATGTACTTTTTCCTGGGATACGAGAATACGGTAGCTAGCCAGTTCACCCGGGAGTCTACCTGGCTCAGGTAAAATTCTTGTTGGAATCCCCTCGCCTTCGAAGAATTCTTTCCACATCTCAGCTATTATCAGATTGGGTGCACTTTTTACTTGAACCCACATATTTTCTCTCGCTTTCTGCAAGGCCTATCACATGGTCTACCATTTCATCAGGTCAAATTTATTGATATCAACAGACTGACGACTGCGATAGATAGCAATGATTATAGCTATACCAACAGCGGCCTCAGCTGCAGCTACAACTATGACGAATATGGCAAATATCTGCCCGGTAAGAAGGGAGGGGACAACGTAACGAGAGAAGCCAACCAGGGCAATATTCACGGCATTAAGCATGATCTCAATACACATTAAGACGACTACAGCATTCCTCTTGGCTAGAACACCGTACAATCCTATCGAAAAAAGAACTGCGGACAAAACAAGATAATGTTCTAGACCGACCCCCATTTCATTTCTCTCTCATGATGACAATGGCGCCCAGTATTGCAGCTAAAAGCAACACTGCTGCGATTTGTACGGGTAGAATAAAACCGCCCGCACCGAATAGGCTTGCCCCTAGGGCTGCTGTGGTTGGTTGCAGAGGTGGTTCACTGCTTATGTGCCACTTTGCACTCAGTATAGTGAATACCAGTGTCCCAAGAAGCAGCAAGCTAACTCCAAGGGCAGGTAGGTGTAACTTACCCGAGGGATTACCGCGCTGAATATCGTGCGTCAGCATTATTGCCACCATAATCAATATTGAGATTGCTCCGACATAAATAAGAACCTGTACAACGGCTAGAAAGTCGGCATAAAGAGTCACATAAATTCCGGCGATGGCGAAAAAAAGCAGAACCAAAGAGATGGCTGCCCGAAAGACATTTCGCATAATGACAACAGCTAACGCTGCGCTCACAGTTACAGCAGCCAATAGCCAAAAGACGATATCAAACACCACGGCCTCGCTTTTTACTCAGTGGGATCAAACTCAATTTCTGCCCTCCTACTTCTTTATCCGCATAAATAAGTAGACTTTGCTTGGGCAAGGTTGTCTCGATTTTAGGTCGAGCATAACCACTGGGTCGTCTCAGGTCAGAAGGCTCGAGGTCTTCTTTGTTCAAAATTAGCTGTTTCCGTCTGTACTGGGCACGTTCGTAGCCTATCCCCATAGCCAGTGCCTCATAAGGGCATGACTCAACACATAACCCACAGAACATGCAACGACCGGTATCTAGTTCGAACGTGTCAACCACATAATTGTTCGCGCTGCCTATATGGGTTGCAAGCACTATGTTTCCTTGCGGGCAACTCTTAGCACAGGTGGCACAGCCGGTACATTTCTCCGGATACCAAACGAGGTCGTTGCCCCTTGCACGCCGTGAAATAATCAGCTTCTCCTCAGGATATTGCATAGTAATTGGAGGACGAAACAGATGCTTAAGGGTAACGGACATCCCCTTTGCTATGCCAATTCCGTATCTCTCAAAACGCAACTCGCCCACCTCCTAAAGCAAACAGCTTCGACCATACCAGTATTAAAACACCGGCAAAGACGAAGTTTAATACTATCATAATCCATCGCATAGTTTCCGGTAGCCACATTATCTCTGCAGCAGTTATGAACAGGTTGATTATAGCCATGGGTAGCAGCCCTTTCCATGCGAAAGCCATTAACTGGTCGACGCGTAGTCTGGGTAATGTGCTACGAATCCACACAATAACTGAAAATACAGCAATAACCTTGACTATAAACCAGATAATCGGCGGCAGCAATGGGCCTTGCCAGCCTCCAAGAAAAAGAGTCGTGATGATGCACGAATATGCCAGAGAGTGCCCGTACTCGCCGAGGTAAAACATGGCAAACTTCATTCCTGAATACTCTATGTGATAGCCGGCTACAATCTCGGAGTCAGCCTCAAGAAGGTCAAAGGGGCTCCGATTCATCTCGGCGAGCATCCCTAAGAAAAAGACGATGAAACCAATGGGTTGTATAACAAGGAAAGGAATATTTTGTGCAGCTACAATCTTGGTCAAGGATAACGACCCTGCTAACAACACTATGCTCAGTATAGCCAGCACTACTGGCAACTCGTAACTGACCAATTGTGCTACTGTCCTTAAAGCTGATATCAAAGCGTACTTGTTGTTAGACGCCCAGCCAGCGGTATATATACCCACTGCAGAAACAGAACTTATTGCCACGACATAGACTATGCCGACATTCAAATCAGCTAAGATAGCTCCTTTACTAAATGGCACGACAGCAAAAATCATCAGCACCGGAGCGAAAACAATGACTGGCGCCAGCCAATGGAGCACTTTATCACCCTTTGCTGGCACAATGTCTTCTTTCAACAATACCTTTACAGCTTCGGCAACCGGCTGGAAAATCCCCTCGGGTCCGAGCCTATTCGGACCTAGACGAATTTGAAATCGCCCGAGCAAACGACGCTCATACCAGATGAAGACTATTACCATAACCAATACAAATACAAGGATAATCCCTATACTGACTATAGCTGTAATAAAATAGGCCAGCCATTCCCACCCTGGCCAATTACCAGCTAGCCATGAACGCAATTGTTCCGGAAACGTCATTATCGGTCTATCTCCCCCAAACAAACGTCTATACTACCAAAGGTGACGATCAAGTCTGCCAACTTCCAGCCAATAACCATGTCCTTCAGCGCAGTTAAATTAATTAGTGTAGGGGGGCGTATATGGAATCTATAGGGGGCAATGGAATTATCACTAACCAGATAAAAACCAAGCTCGCCCTTTGGTGCCTCTATGTGCCCATAAACCTCACCGACTGGTGGTCGTAGCAACTGAGGTACTTTGGCGCAAACCTCACCGTTAGGTAATTGGGCTATTGCCTGCTCCAAAATACGAACGCTCTGCCTAATTTCCTGCATCCTTACCCAATAGCGGTCATAGTTATCACCGACGCTACCAACCGGTATCTCGAAGTTGAAACGATCGTAGATTGAATAAGGGTCGGCTCGTCGAATGTCCCACTTCACACCGCTAGCTCTAAGCACAGGTCCACTAGCAGCAATATTTATTGCCGTCTCTTTAGGTAAAATACCCACGCCCTTAGTTCGTGCCAACAATATCTCATTTTGAGACAGAAGTTGCTCGTATTCTTCAATAAAGCCTGGCATCTCGGTGACAAACTTATTCAAAGCTGGTAAGAATTCTTCAGGAATATCATGGCTTACGCCACCAATGCGCATATAATTGTAAGTAAGCCTTTGACCGCAAACCATTTCAAATAAGTCCAATAATTTTTCCCTCTCTCGCCACATATACAATACTGGTGTCATCATCGCGCCAAGGTCATTGAGGAAAAAGCCGACTGCCATAAGGTGGCTGGCAATACGCATCATTTCAGCCATAATAATCCTTAGATATTCGGCTCGTTCAGGAATTTCTATCCCAGCCAGCTTTTCTACCGCCAGAACATAGGCAAAATTGTTTGTCATGGAAGCAAGGTAGTCCAATCTATCGGTAAGCGGAATGTTCTGAGTATAGGTTCGTCCTTCAGCCAACTTCTCAATCCCACGGTGTAGATATCCAATAACAGGTTCCACATCTACAACTACTTCTCCATCAAGGGTGACTCTCATCCTAAATACACCGTGAGTTGACGGGTGTTGAGGTCCCATATTCAAGATAAACGGCTCAGTTTTTATCGGCATCTTAGATCTTAGAGATAGTCCCTGCGCAATGGATGGCCAACAAATCCTTCCCAAAGTAATAAGCGTCTCAAATTAGGATGACCTTCAAAAATAATGCCCATTAGGTCATAGGCTTCCCTCTCCTGAAAATCTGCTGACCGCCATATATCGACTACTGAGGGTACCATCGGTTTGTCACGTTCATAACATCGTGTTTTCAAAACCAAGCTGTGGTTATATTTTATTGAAATTAAATGATAAACAACCTCAAAGTACTCCATATAGTCAACAGCAACAAGATTAGTCAGGTAATCAAATTCAAACTCAGATGCATTCTTGAGAAATTCTGCCACTTGGCGAAGACATTCTCTCCTAATAACAACAACCGCATTATTAGCAGAAACCACCGAATCAGGGAACCTCTCGGTTAGTCTTCGGGCTACTTCTATGCCATTAAGGGCTGTGGTCATGTTTTTTAATGCTATCCTTCATGATTTTCTCGTGTATTTTTCTTATACCGTGAATCAATCCCTCAGGCCGCGGCGGACAGCCCGGTACATAGACATCAACAGGAATTATTCGGTTGACCCCGGGCACAACACTATAGGACTCCCTGAAGGTGCCACCGCTAATGGCGCAAGCACCCATTGCAATCACCCATTTAGGTTCAGCCATCTGTTCGTAGACCAGCTTGACTGCCGGTGCCATTTTCCAGGTTAATGTTCCGGCAACAATCATCAAATCGGCTTGGCGAGGTGACCACCGGAAAATGTCCATGCCAAAGCGAGCAATGTCAAATCGTGAAGCTGCTGCACCAATCATCTCGAAAGCGCAGCAGGCTAATCCAAACATGAGAGGAAATATTGAACGGGAGCGTGCCCAATTAACTACATAGTCTACTGTAGTCAATAATATGTTGCGACTAATCTCTGTTTCAAGCCATTCATCAGGGTCTGGTATGGGCTGTCGCGAAGCTTCCATTAGAGCGCTTATCCTCAGGCCCTCAGCTACATCGAGTTCATGCGAAGATAGAATTTCGAGTCTTTCTATTTCCATTCCATGGCCCCTTTAAGCCAGGCATAAATATATCCGATCATAAGGATTATAAAGAAGGAGGCGATGGCGATGAAACCAAACAGGCCTAGCCCTTTGAAGTTCACTGCCCATGGGTATAAGAAAACAGTCAATACATCGAGGATGACAAACAGGACAGCGAAAAAATAATAGCGAGAGTTGAACTGAACCCAGGTTTTACCGATAGTTTCCATTCCGCACTCGTAAGTGGAGGTCTTGGTCGGATTACTCCGTTTCGGAATAATGCCGATGCGGGCCAGAGTCAGCGGTAACAGCAATGTGGAGACTGCAAACAGAATGGCTATAATGAGGAATATCCCAATGTAGCCAAAATCTGCTAGCACGCGACAAGCCCCAGAAGTTCTAAAATGTCGGACGAAAGTATAGCATACATGCGGCGAGTGGGTAAACATCGTGTCTGATTTAGTAAATTAGTAACAATCTTAACCTTTTACCAAAGCGAGATGCCTCCTTAGTACAGCATGTCGGGCTGTGATATACTTTAATTACAGACACATGGGTGACAATAAAGATAGCCATCGTGTAGCTACTAGCGACGATATTGAAGTTTCAACTTACTTAGAAATATCAAGGGAGCTTCATGGTGAACAGCTTGTTTCCGAGGTAGAGCCGATATCTCCTGGAGCTCATGAGACGATAGCTGTTATTGACTTTGGTTCCCAGTATAGCCACTTGATTGCCCGGCGGGTTCGTGAGTGCCACGTTTACTGTGAACTAGTCCCGTTTGATACGCCGTGGGAAAAGATAATGTCCCTCCAACCCAAAGGGTTCATTTTGTCAGGAGGACCAGCTAGTGTGTACCAGCAGGGAGCACCACTAGCGCCAGTCCAACTTTATCACAGTGGCCTACCTGTCTTAGGAATCTGTTATGGTATGCAGGTTATTGCACATCAGCTAGGCGGCAAGGTAGCTCCAGCCATCAGGCACGAATATGGTCAAGCTATCTTATACTTAACTGATAAAGACTCGCCCCTCTTTTCTGGTTTACCTCCGTCACTGCTTGTGTGGATGAGCCATGGCGACATGGTGGTAGACATGCCCCCTAATTTTAAGTCTCTAGCCTATACTGAAAATTCCCCGGCTGCAGTCATAGGTAATGATGTCAATATTTTCGGGCTGCAATTTCATCCTGAAGTTATTCATACCCCGCATGGTAAAAACATTATTCAAAATTTCCTTTACCGGATATGCGGATGTCACGGTTTCTGGACACCGAGCAACTTTATAAATGAAAGCATAAAATCGATAAAGGAACAGGTGAAAGATGGCAGGGTCATTTGCGCTCTTTCAGGGGGCGTTGACTCAGCAGTGACAGCTACGTTAATTCATCAAGCTATTGGCAACCAACTGATCTGCATATTTGTTAATAACGGATTATTACGCCGGGAGGAGCCAGAAAGAGTTCTAAATACATTTAGAAACAACTTGAAAGTGAACGTGGTCTATGTGGACGCTTCTAAAAGGTTCCTTAGACGGTTAAAGGGAGTTACTGATCCTGAAATGAAGCGTCGTAGGGTAGGTGAGGAATTTATTAAGGTATTTGAATATAAAGCAGCAAGACTGGGGAAAATAGACTTCTTAGCTCAAGGTACGCTTTATCCGGATGTAATTGAAAGCACTTCCAAGGAAACCAGAGCCGCAGCCAGAATAAAAACCCATCATAACGTCGGCGGCTTACCTGCCAAGATGACATTGAAATTAATAGAGCCGCTACGTTATCTATTTAAAGATGAAGTTCGCGAGGTCGGCCTGGCTCTTGGCTTACCTGAGGATATAGTGTGGCGTCAGCCTTTCCCAGGGCCAGGGCTTGCCATTCGTATCATTGGTGAAGTAACTCAAGAACGTCTGGATGTACTACGGGCGGCCGATTGGATAGTAATGAACGAAATAAAAAAGGCAAACCTTTATCGCCAGTTATGGCAGACATTCGCTATCCTTACTGATATTAGGAGTGTCGGTGTCATGGGGGATTCTCGTACTTACGGCAACCTGGTAGCTGTACGTGCTGTAACCAGCCAGGATGCTATGACTGCTGATTGGGCCCGTCTACCCTATGACCTCTTAGCTCGCATCTCCAATCGTATTGTAAACGAGGTACCTGGCGTTAACCGCGTAGTCTACGATATAACCAGCAAACCGCCTTCCACTATAGAGTGGGAATGAACTAAAGTCCCGGGCTGATTGATTGCGCTTGTTACATTCTAGCATACACGGGTTCACAGATTTGCCTGCCTCTTTACAAGCAGGTTGGTCTAGTTCAGATAGATTAGTGACACTATAAAAAGAAAGGTAGTTAATTGATTAATCCCCGCAGCTGCTAGGCTTAGCTAAAAGATGGCCGATGTATTAGGGGAGCTCAAGGAAGGTTGAAATGTTTTGATTGCTATTATTCCCATGGTCAGCATGCTCGTCTTACTTGTCTACACTTTGACATCTCCCCACAGACTTTCTATTGCTGGAGACGTCGCTACGATCAAAATCATCCAGAAAGTCTAGAGGACCGCCCTTACAGTCCTAAGCCTGTGCGTCAGCGTGCAGTACCACCTGAACCTGTCTACTGAACGAGTACGAGGATTTGACAACTGATAAATATTACGCTATACTAATTCACGGATGGTTGGTGTACACCATTATACCTGATTGACCGAAGTGTCTTGTTTGTGTATACTAGGGCAGCTTGGTGTACACCGAGCTGCCTTGCACTTTAAAAAGTGAATAGGTTTTGTATTCAGGCTGATGTGGGTCAAAGAGGAAAGGGCACAGGGCGGATGCCTTGGCGTTAGCAGCCGATGATGGGCGTGGCAAGACTGCGATAAGCCTCGGTGAGCTGTCTAGCAAGCCCAGCCGAGGATACCCTAACAGGAGAACCTGCCTGGTTAAAAGCCAGGCGCTCGCTTACAGCGAGAGGGAACCAGGGGAACTGAAACATCTTAGTACCCTGAGGAAAAGAAATCAACGAGATTCCCGGAGTAGTGGCGAACGAAATGGGAACAGCCTAAACTTGAATGGCTTAGTGGGCTTGAGACCTATGCCATTCAAGGGTTGCAAGACACAAGAGTACAGGGCTCAAGACCTGTAACAGAGTAAGAAAACTTCACCTAGTCGAAGGTCTCTGGAAAGAGCAACCAAAGAGGGTGATAGTCCCGTAGACAAAAGGTTGAAGTCTCTGCTTGTGTTCTTAAGTACCATGGGACACGAGGAATCCCGTGGGAATCTGGGGTGACCACACTCCAAGGCTAAATACTGCTAACGACCGATAGTGAACCAGTACCGTGAGGGAAAGGTGAAA
>FMJZ01001452.1_pt1 | contig 29633 bp, 28 predicted proteins | sample 1987881 | NCBI WGS metagenome assembly FMJZ01 (sample SAMEA4378227, study PRJEB15110) | soil metagenome | biome: soil; feature: Field; material: Soil | place: India | collected 2015-03-11 | depth 0 m
TTTTTTTTCACCTCACTGATCTGAAGGGCACATCCCAATGTGTGCCGAATTTTCAACAAAACCCAGCCAAAGTCCTCTTAACGGCACGACAATTTACTTGTGATTTCTGCTACCCATCCGCAATTATAGCGCTTTACGTTCCTTTTTCCGCTCTGAACCATTGCTTGTCAGCAACTTTTCGGACCTGCTGTTGGTTAACGAGGATTTGAGCCATTTTAGCGACAGGCTTGCCGTCTAATTCTTCGGAGAGTTCTGAAAGGGGGACTAAAACGAAGGCTCGTTCCCAAAGGCGAGGGTGAGGAACTGTCAAGCGCTCGTGTTCAACTCTCTCGCCTTCAGCCCAAAGGATGTCCAAATCCACTGTCCGAGGCTTCTTTTTGCTCTTCTCTGTCCGTCCGAGTTGACGCTCAATCTCTTCCAGCAAATCAAGCAATTTTGTCAATGGCAACTCGGTCACGATTTCAGCGACGGCGTTAAAGTAAGTCGGTTGGGCTTCTTCGGTTTCAACAGGTTCGGTTTCGTAAAGCCCTGAAACCTCAGCAACTTCAATTCCGCTTGCTTCAAGCATCAGAATTGCTTTCCGCAAATTTTCAACTCGGTCGCCGAGGTTGCTACCTAATCCGATGAACACTCTTCGCTTTCTGGCACCCTCAGATTTCATCTCGGCTCAACTCCATCCTAACACTCGCTGATTGAAGAGGGATTGGGATAGGGGGGTGGGGTTTGCGAACTTCAACGATAACTTTTTGGACTTTCGGGAACTGGTTCAGCAAGTGGCGGGCGATGGTGTAGGCAGCGCTTTCAAGCAACTTGAAACTGTTTTGCTCCAAAATTTGCCTGACGGTGTCGCAAACTTTACGGTAGTCAACCCCTTTTTTTATGTCGTCGGTTTTGCCCACTTCCCTCAAATTCATCTCTAAAGCGATGTCAACTTCAATGGGCTGTGGGACAGATTGCTCAATGGGCAAACACCCAACTTTACTTAAGATTGTCAAGCCGTTGACGATGAGCCAATCAGCCAAGTTTCTCGCCCCCGTGTCAGTAGATGGTTTCGTCTCGTTCGCTGCCTTCTCCCCTACCCTCACCTTTCAGTTCCTCTTCCATCGCTTCTTCCATCTCGTCAATGACTTCTCTGTCAACCTCATCGCCCAAGGCACTTGTCAATTTTCTCATCAACGACCGAACCTCCCTCGGTGTCGGGTTGTCGGAGATGTCAATGTTCTCAAAGGAAGTGGCAAGGTTTTCAAGGCGGGTCTCTTCGCTCAAGTGAGCCCTAATTCGTGAAATCAGTTTTGTCAAGTTCGTGCTGCCACAGCGAGGGCAATATGGGTCGGTGTTGTTTGCGATTACACCTACAAGGAAAGTGAACACTTTCCCACATTGATTGCATTGGAACTCATAAAGAGGCATCTCGCTCTTCACCTCCCACGAATTTCTCATCAGGCTACAACAATTTTGCAGCACTTTTCAGTTTCAGTATGCAACTTCATCCAGAGGCGAAACTGTCATGGCTGCGCCATAATGACAATGGACGGTGACGAAAGATGGAAACGGCAATAGCCTTGATGGCTCGACAGGCTGAGCGTTTGGGCATCGTGACAGAGGACGGTGACCCCTTAGAAATCCTGTTGCGGCGGGTGAGCCAAATCCGCTTAGATGCCGATTTTGAGTTGATTGAGCACGCATACCGCTTCGCTGATTGGGCACATTCAGGTCAAACTCGCCTTTCAGGTGAGCCCTACATTACTCACCCCTGGAATGTTGCCATTATCGTTACCGATATGGGGCTTGATGACCAAAGCATAACTGCTGCCCTCTTGCACGATGTCGTTGAGGACACTGAAATTGAATTGCCCACCATTGAGCAAGAGTTTGGGAAAAAGGTCGCCCAATTGGTTGAGGGCGTCACGAAATTGAGGCGCTTACAATTTCACACCTTGCGGCAAGAGCAAGTTGAGAACCTAAGGAAAGTTTTGGTGGCAATGGCTCAAGATGTCCGAGTCATCTTGGTAAAGTTGGCTGACAGGCTCCACAATCTGCGAACTCTTGACCCTCTCCCTGAAGAGAAGCGAAAAGCGACTGCACTTGAAACGCTCCAAATTTACGCCCCTATCGCCCACAGGTTAGGCATATGGCGAATAAAGTGGGAACTTGAAGACCTTGCTTTCAAGCACTTAGACCCAATCGCCTACCGAGAACTTGTTCGCAAAGTGGAAAGGAAAAGGTCGGAGCGAGTCCACCTCATCGAACAGGCGATCCGAAAACTTCAGAGTGCCTTGAGTGAATCGGGTTTAGAAGCCACCGTCCAAGGGCGCCCCAAGCATCTCTGGAGCATTTACCAGAAGATGCAAAGGGAAGGGGTTGACATTGACCGAATTTACGATTTAATTGCCCTGAGAGTCATCGTCAGCTCTGAAGCCGAGTGTTATCTCGCTTTGGGGGTAATTCACAAACTTTGGACACCTTTGCCTGGCATGTTCACCGATTACATCGCAAAGCCGAAGCCTAACGGTTACCAATCCCTTCACACAAAAGTTGTAGGACCAGAAGGCGAAATCATGGAAGTTCAAATCCGAACTTGGGAGATGCACCGAAATGCGGAATACGGAATTGCTGCTCACTGGCGTTACAAAGAGGTAGGCGACGAGCCCCGCAAAGTTGATGCTTTAGACCAAGCCCTCGCTTGGCTTCGGGAACTGATGGAGATGCACAGGGACATTCGTGATGCCTCGGAGTTCACCCGTTCCGTCATAGGCGATCTCTTCCGTGACCAAGTTTTCGTTTTCACCCCCAAAGGGGATGTTATAGACCTGCCCAAAGGGGCGACACCCGTTGATTTCGCCTACCGCATCCACACACAAATCGGACACAGGTGCATTGGCACAAAGGTAAACGGAAAGCTTGTCCCGTTGGATTACCAACTTCAAACTGGCGATGTCGTTGAAATCATCACTAGCAAGCACCCCAAAGGACCAAGCCCCGATTGGCTCAGGTTTGTCAAGACATCTTTGGCTCGCAACAGAATTAAGCGATACTTGAAAGAGCAATCCTACAACGAAAACTTGCAGCGAGGGCGAGAGATTTTAGCGGAAGCGTTGGAGAAAGTTGGACTATCGCTCAGTGAAGTGATGGATGCCGGTAAACTGGACGAACTGGCGAAGGTCTATCAAGTTCAAAGCGCAAATGACTTGTTAGCAGCAATTGGCTGGGGTTCCGTTTCTGTGCAATCGGTTGTCAATAAACTCAAACCACCTAAACCTAAACTGAAAGTCACGATAGTCAGTCCATCGGAAGCGCCAACTTTGCCTACCCGCAAAGGGACATTGCTCTACCGATTGGCGAAATGCTGCACTCCTGTCCCTAACGATTCAGTTGTCGGTTACATTAGCAGGGGCAGGGGAATTATCGTTCACCGCAATGATTGCCGCAACATTGCTCGGCTTCAAGAAACAGAGCCCGAACGGATTGTGGCTTTAAATTGGGGTTTCCCACTCAGTGAACCTGTTACTGCACGCTTAAGGGTAGTTGCTTACGACCGAATTGGGTTGCTGAGCGATGTCTCAAACGCTGTCAGCAGCAGGGGGGTAAGTATCGTCTCCAACCGCTCAATCACCAAAGATGGAATCGCTTACTTTGACATTGGTGTGGTCGTCCCAGACGCTCAAACTTTGCAAAGCGTGATTGAAAGCATCCAACGCTTGACAGATGTTTTGCAAGTCACGAGAATCCTTTGAAGACCTCAGTGGCAAGGCTAATGCTTTGGTGGAAACAGCACGTTTGCAAGCGTGTCTTCTCTCAGTCGGTTAGGTTACTGTTGTCTGAAAATTTCGGGAAGGGCAAATATAACCCAATCTGGCTCCCGAAAAACAAATGAGGGGGTGAGTGCGGATGATGTTGACAATTTTCGCGCTGACGCTTTTTGCGAGTTTAGTTGCTGCTGCTCCGCCAGACCGTGAACCCCGACCAAGCGAGTGGGGCTACAGACCGTCGGATGGCAGTAAAGTTTCCGTCAACCCACCTTCGCTAACTTGGGCTCACGACCGAAATGCTGCTCACTACATTGTCCAATGGTCACGAACTTCAGACTTCCGAAACCCTGTCACTGTTGACAAAGTTCGTTGGTGCGTTTATACCCATGATGAACCTTTAAAGCCCGGCACTTACTTTTGGCGCTACCGAGTTGTCTACAAGGACGGGAGCATGTCTGACTGGAGTAAAATTCGCCGTTTCATCGTTCCACCTGATGCTGTGATTTTCCCTCAGCCAACTTTGGACGAACTGAAAAAGCGAATCCCGAAGGAACACCCGAGATTGTTCTTCCGCCCTGAAGAAATTCCGCAACTGCGTGAATGGGCAAGAGGTGAAGGGAGACAAATCGTTGAGCTGATATTCAAAGAAGCAGAACGGCTGCTGAAAAGTGAGCCAACACCCGAACCCAAGGTGCGAGGTTCTATCCGTGACCCGCAAACCAGAAAGTATTGGTGGCCAAACCGAGAGCAAACTTTGAGAGCATGCGTGGAAGCAGAAACCCTTGCTCTCGCTTACTTGCTCACTGGTGATAAACGCTATGGTGAAGCAGCACGAAAATGGGTTTTGCATCTCGCATCGTGGGACCCTGACGGACCGACAAACTTTGGCTTAAATTGCGAAGCAGCCAAACCGATGTTGCATCGTTTACCGAGAGCCTACGACTGGGCTTATGATACCCTCACTGAGGAAGAGCGGGAAAGAGTTCGTCAAGTGATGAGAAGGCGGGCGATGGATGCATGGCGAAGCTGGGAAGTTCGCGAAGGTAATGGTCACTTGAACGAACCTTACGACAGTCACGGTAACAGAACTTGGCACAAACTCGCTGAGTGCGCAATTGCTTTCTTCGGTGAAATCCCTGAAGCCGAAATTTGGTTGGACTATGCAGTCAAAAAGTTTTTCGCAGCATACCCTGTTTGGAGCGATGACGATGGTGGTTGGCATGAAGGCTTAAGTTACTGGGCAGGCTACATGAGCAAGTTCCTCTGGTGGGCGGAAGTTGCGGAAAGGGCTTTAGGTATTGACAGTTTCCGCAAACCTTTCTTTGCCAATGTTGGCAATTACGCCCTTTACACTTCTCCCCCAAATTCGCCGGACATGGGCTTTGGCGATCTGTCTCATGGTCGCCCATCTTCAGGTTGGTCGTTCGTGCCTTACTTTGCTTTTAAAACCAAAAACCCTTACTTGGCATGGTGGGCTGGGCAGTGGGGAATGAAGTTGACAACAAATGATCCAGTTATTCGGCTCGTCTTCGGGAGGTTGAAATCAATTGCCCCTAAAGCACCTACAGATTTGCCCGCATCAAAAGTCTTTCGTGGCATCGGGGTCGCTATCTTGAACTCAACGCTTTTGAACTCTGCCGACAATGTTCAAATTCGGTTCAAGTCAAGCCCGTTCGGTCGGCAAAGTCACGGTCACGATCCCCATAACTCATTCACCCTGAACGCTTACGGCGATGCCTTGCTGGTTAATTGCGTTTACCGTGATTGGCATGGGAGTCCGTTCCACACTCAATGGTGTTGGAGCACAAAGGCACACAATGCTTTGTTAGTGAACGGAGAAGGTCAAAAACCGCATTCGCCTGACCCGTTCGGTCGCATAATCGCTTGGGATTTTCAAGGCAAAGTTGACTATGTTGCAGGCGACGCAACGGATGCTTATGAGGGCAGGTTAAAGCGGTTCATTCGGCACATCATTTTCGTCAAGCCAGATGTCGTCATCGTCGCCGACGAAGTTGTTGCAACAAAGCCGAGCACTTTCCAATGGATGTTGCATGGATTGAGCGAGTTCGTCGTTGACGAACCTAAGCAGACGCTTGCGCTTGAGCGAGAACGGGCTGGCTTGCTCGTTCACTACATTGCGCCTGAATCCTTACGCTTTCGTCAGTGGAGCGGTTATGAACCCCAACCCGACATTGTCTACATGGGTGGGCGAACTTTCCCGACACAATGGCACATTGAAGCCAGCACGACTACCCAACGAGAGCAAATTTTTACCTTGACAATTTTGCGGCCCCATCGAAGAGGAGAGCGGATCGAAAGAACCTTGACCGTTGAACAAAACGAGACAGCTATCTTACTCAAAGTCCTCTGCACTGACGATCGCACCATCACCGTTGCATTGCGTAAACCTGAAGCAAAAGTTGCGGTAATCCAAGGCTTGAGATTCACGAACTTAGTTATCGTCAACGATGGCAAGCGCTTTTGGAAAGTGGGCAAGAGCCAGTTTTAAAGTGCTAAAAAATTTTTTGACCGCTTGCAAGACGACGCTACTGCAAGTTCAGATGCTAATGTGTGTCTCATAATCTCTACTCGTTCGGATGCCGATAAACTTGAAGACGAACTCGCTCACATCGTCGCCGAACTTTACGAGTTGAGCAACAACGAGTTCAATGTACTGAAGCAGTATTGGGATTTCATTCGGGCGCGGTCAAGTTGAGGGATAAACTTTTTGCTGAATTTTTGAGCCGTAAGTGAAGGGAGCGAAATATGAAGGCATAAGCCATCAGGGGACGAGGGGGTAGAGGGTAATGACTTTAAAGGAGGAGCGAAATAGGAAGTTCTTGACAGATTTGTTTTGCGGGGAATTTCGCAGGCATGCGATTATTTGTGTCCCGCCTCTTGTTTCCGCAGTGAAGGTTGGAGATTACGCCATCTCAAAAGAACCGGTGAAAAATTGGGTCTCTTGGGCTGAGAGAAACTACGAATTGATGCGGGAATGGCACGAAACACTTGATGATGACAGTGTCCCTTACGTCCCCTTGACAACTACTACAGGGCTTTTTGCTGCCGCCTTTGGATGTCCGCTACACGAATTTAAAGGTTCATTGGCAGCGGCAAGACCTATCGTCTTCTCACCTCAGGAGGCGGACAGATTGCCAATACCAAACCTTGACACTCCACCAATTTCACGCTTCTTTGAACTGGCCGAAATGATTCGGGAGCAAGTCGGTCCAGAAGTTCCGGTAAGTGTTCCGGATATTCAAAGCCCTTTTGACATCGCCTCACTTATCTGGAGCAAGGAGCACTTTTACGAGGCTTTAGTTGAACACCCCGACGCAGTTTTGAGGTTGGTGGAGAAATGCCATATCTTGCTCAAAAACTTCTTGACCGAATTCAGACGCCGCTTAGGAGAGATCAACTTTTGCCACTATCCTTTTGCTTGGGCGCCGCCAGAGGCAGGCTGTTGGCTCTCCGAAGATGAAGCAGGTTGCATCTCCACCCGCATGTTTGAAAAGTTCTGCCTTCCCTTCTTGATAGATTTGAGCGAAACATTCGGTGGGTTGTTCGTTCACTGCTGTGCTTATGCTGACCACCAATATGGCAACTTCCTGAAAATCCCAAAATTGAGGGGTCTCAACAGAGATTTGAGAGCCACCAATATCCAACTGACCATTGACACTTTTTCTGGTCAGGCTGTGTTGATGGTAGCGGGAGCGACAGAAGCGCAAATTTACAATTTGCTTGAAATGGCTCAGCCTAATTCACGCTTCTTGTTCAACATTTCAGCGTCTAACCTTGACGAAGCAAAGCGACTTCTTGAACGGGTCAAAGAGCGTTGCCGCCGGGCGTGAGAGACTTTGCGAAAAGGGGTGAGGATCGTGAAAGTTTTGGGCATTATGGGGAGTTCACGGAGAGACGGGAACACAAACGATTTGCTTAATGTCGCTTTGAGAGGCGCAGCGGATGCCGGCGCTCAAGTTGAGAAAATCGTTTTGGCGGACTACAAAATCAACCACATCGCCGATTGCAAAGTTTGCCGACAACAAGGCAAATGCGTGAACGAAGATGACTTGCCCGTTGTTATTGACAAACTTCTTGAAGCCGATGTTCATATCTGGGCTTCACCTGTCTACTGGTATACCGTCAGCGGGTTGGTGAAAGTCCTGTTTGACAGGTTTTTCTGCTACATCAGTTGGCATCCAGAGGTTGAGTTCACTGAGCAGATGAGAGGCAAAGGGGCAGCAGTGATTGCAGTTCAAGAAGAGCAAGACCTCGAACGAGCACGCCACCTTCTCGGTTGCCTTCAATGGTCGTTTGAGTTTCTGGAGCAGGAATTCTTCGGCTTCGTCCTCGGTCCAGGGGGCAGCCGCGGAACTGCTTTAAAGGATGAAGAAACTGTCAAGAAGGCTTATGAACTGGGACGAAAAGCCGCAGAATTCGCTCGGTCGCAAAAAGCAAGTAGGTAAAGGCGTGAGACGGCATGCTTAAGGGTAAAGTTTTGGGTTTGAAACCTTGCTTGACTTAACGAATTCCTCAACGTAGAATTTTTGGCAGCGCCTGCCCTAAAAGAGGTGTTTTGCAATGGGATGGTTGACCAATTTGCTCAAAAACGCGCTGGCACAAGCAGCAACTGTTGAAGAGTTTACAGGGGGCAAAGACGATAAAAGTTGAAATTTTGCTTGGATTGGTGATGCTTGGATTAGCGTCACTTTTCAACACTGCGCCGAAGCAAAAGATTGTCAAGGTTTTAGTGCTCAACTTTGATCCCGTGATTGAGGCAGAGAGCGGCAAGCGATTGCATAAGGTCTTCAAATGGCACGACCCAAGGTGGCTTGCAAAGGAGTATAGCGATGACTTGACAGAATGCAGTGGCGGGTTCGTCCGCTACCAAATTGTTGAGTGGCGTGACTTAGACGAATTCCCAGTCAAAGTTGATGGCTTTGCCTACGATGATGAAACTTACCTTCGCTGCTGGCGGGAGCGAAAAAGATGGCACGAACCCGACGGCGTTGATTACCGCAGGCTCATTGACAAGTTCAATTTGGTTGAACGAATCAATAGAGGGGAAATTGATGAAGTTTGGCTGTTCGGTGGACCTTACTTTGGTTATTGGGAGTCTCACATGGTCGGACCGAACGCTTATTGGTGCAATTCCGAACCGCTCATTGACAAGCGTTTCAAACGCAACTTCGTCATTATGGGCTTCAATTACGAGCGAGGCGTTGGCGAGATGCTTGAGAACTTTGGACATCGGGTTGAGAGCATTATGACGAAAGTTTACGGTCGTTGGGATTACAAAGTTCCGCCAGAACAAATGAACACATGGGAGAGGTTCACCCTTTACGACAAAGTCGCCCCGGGCAATGCAGGTTGTGGTAATGTCCATTTCGCGCCGAACAGCGAAAAGGATTACGATTGGGGCAACAAGAGATATGTTTGGAGCAATTGCGATGACTGGCTCAATTACCCAAACACGACCGGCAAAAAGCGACTCGTCAACTGCGATGAGTGGGGCGGCGGTGATATTCGCTTGCATCACAAATGGTGGCTTAAGCATTTACCGAAAGCGGAAGGGATCGCCCCCGACGGCAAGTTGGCGAATTGGTGGGAGTATTTTTTATTACCTTGAACTTGCCCCCAATATAAAACACAAGATGTGTGTCAAAATTTTTTACTGCGAGGGTTCACTGCTAACCTGCGATTTGACCATTTTCCCAAACGCTATGGAGGGATGACGGAGAATGGAAACAGTTAAAAAATCAGGTTACAGTCACACGCTCAATTTGCCAAAGACGAACTTTCCGCAGAAAGCCAATTTGCCAATTCGTGAGCCGGAAATTCAACGGTGGTGGGAAGAGAACCGAATTTACGAAAAGATGCTCGCACGCCGCAAGGCTCAAGGTGCACCTTCATTTATCTTGCACGACGGTCCCCCTTATTCTAACGGCGACATCCACATAGGTCATGCCCTCAACAAAATCCTGAAGGACATAGTTGTCAAGTTCCATGCTTTGAAAGGCTATTTCACTCCCTATGTTCCCGGCTGGGATAATCACGGGTTGCCTATTGAACATCGCGTCCAAGAAGAACTCATAGCTGAAGGCAAGTGGGCACCGGGCGAGCCAATGACCAACGAAATCAAAGGAGAACTTCGTCAGCGATGTCGTAAGTTCGCAGAGTTTTGGTCATGGCGGCAGAATGAAGAGTTCCAAAGGCTTGGCGTCTTCGGTGACTGGGAGCGACCCTACTTCACTATGGACTACGACTTTGAAGCAAAGTTGGTGGAAATTTTCGGCGAACTTTACGAACGAGGCTATATCTACCGCGGCTTCAAAACTGTCCATTGGTGCTACCATTGTGTCACTGCGCTCGCTGAAGCCGAGTTGGAGTATCACGAAAAAGAATCACCGAGCATTTGGGTTAGGTTCAAGTTGAAGAGTAATACTGAGCACAAAGTGCAAAATGTGGGATTTGACGGTGAAGTTTACGCCCTTATCTGGACGACAACCCCTTGGACAATTCCAGGCAACACCGGCATCATGGTTCACCCTGAATTTGAGTATGTGCTTGTGGGAACGGGACGAGAGGCATACCTTGTAGCGAAGGGATTGCTGCCGATTGTCGCTGAGGAGTTGGGCTGGAGGGAGTATCGCATTGTGAAGGAGTTCGTTGGCGAGCAACTGAGAGGTTTGGTGTTCTTACATCCACTTTATGATCGCCCTTCTCCAATTGTAACTGCAGAGTTCGTCACTCTTGAGCAAGGTTCAGGTTTGGTTCACACTGCACCAGGTCACGGTCCAGAAGACTATGAGGTTGGGGTGCGTGAAGGGTTGCCAATTTTAAGCCCCATTGATGAGCGTGGACGGTTTACGGCTGAAGCAGGTGAACGGCTGCAAGGATTGTTCGTGCATACGGAAGGCAATGAAGCAGTGATGAAGTGGTTGACGGAAGTTGGTGCGTTACTCAAATCGGACAAAATTTCCCACAACTACCCCCACTGCTGGCGCTGTCGCAATCCTGTTATTTTCCGAGCCACAACCCAATGGTTCATGAACATTGACCATGACGGACACCGACAAAGGAGTTTGGAAGCCATCAAAAGTGTCAAGTGGGTTCCTGAAGAAGGGGAAAGCCGCATCACTGTGATGGTTCAAAACCGACCTGACTGGTGCTTGAGCCGACAGCGGGCGTGGGGTGTCGGTATCCCTGTCTTTTACTGTCAAGGATGTGGTCAACCTATTGTCACTCCAGAGACCATTCAAAGCGTCGCTGCGTGGGTGCGAAAAGAAGGTTCAGATGCTTGGTTTGACCGAACTGCAGAAGAACTCCTGCCTGATGGCTTCAAGTGTCCCTACTGCGGCGGAGGCGAATTTACGAAGGAAACGGATGTGTTGGATGTTTGGTTTGATAGCGGATGCACCCACCGCGCAGTTTTGGAAACATACCCTGATTTGCGTTGGCCCGCTGACATGTATCTTGAAGGCAGTGACCAGCACCGAGGTTGGTTCAACTCATCCCTCATGATTGCTGTCGCAACAAAAGATAGCGCACCTTACCGAATCGTCTTAACGCACGGCTTCGTTGTGGACGAACAAGGAAGGGCAATGCATAAAAGTTTGGGCAATGTGGTTGCGCCTGAAGAAGTTATCAACCAGTACGGCGCTGATGTGCTCAGGCTTTGGGTTTGCGCTTCCGATTACACACAGGATGTCAGACTTGGTCCTGAAATTCTCAAACGACTTGCCGATGCCTACTTCCGCTTCCGCAACACTTTGAGGTTCGCGCTGGGCAATTTGTTTGACTTTTCCCCAGACCAAGACGCTATCCCCTACGAACAATTGACCGAACTTGACAAATTTATGCTTCATCGCCTCGCAGAAATCGTGGATGAAGTGACTGAGGCTTACGAGGAGTTTGATTACCCGCAAGTTTTCCAGACGCTCCAGCGCTTCTGCGCTGTTGACTTGTCGGCTTTTTACTTTGATGTGCTCAAAGACCGACTTTACTGCGAAGCACCTGACGACCCTAAGAGGAGAAGCGCTCAGACGGTTATCTTTGAAATCGCACGAGCACTGTGCATCATGTTGTTCCCCATGGTCAGCCACACGGCAGAAGAGGCTTGGCAGCATTTGCCGAATTGGAATGGGAAAACCGAAAGTGTCGCATTGACAGATTGGGTTAAAGTGCCAGAAGAGTGGCGCAATGGACATTTAGCGGAGCGGTGGCAGCAGTTGTTGCGAATTCGAGATGAAGTAAAAGTTGCCCTTGAAATCGCCAAAAGCGAACGGCGAGTTGTCAACCCGTTGGAGGCAAAGGTGACGCTGTTCATTGACAATGCGTTAGAGGACTTCCTGAACGGTTTCGCGGTTCCACTGAGTGAAGTTTTTATCGTTTCGCAAGTGGAAGTGCGAACAGATAGGATGCATCCAAACGCCGTCGCTGCTGAAGATTTCCCGAACTTGCACATCGCTGTTGATTTGGCACCTGGCGAAAAGTGTGCCCGATGCTGGCAGCGTCAGGTAAGCGTTGGTCAGGACATTGATTATACCGACCTATGCGAAAGATGTGTGAGAGTAGTGAGAACAAAGGCTAATGACTGCGTTAGGACTGAAGAGGCATGAGTTGAGCCCAAACGGTGCAATAGAAATTGATGTCGCTGAGATTTCAGCCTTTTCCCTGACAGACTTGCTGACATGTTCTACGGTAAGATAATTTGCGACTTTTGAGACAATTTAACTCAAAAAGGGGAGTGAAAGATGGGAGAGAATGTATGGTCGCGTTATCAGAGACAAATGCTTTTGGAAGGTTGGGGAGAGGAAGGGCAAAGAAAATTGGCAAACGCTCATGTCGCAGTTGTCGGGGTTGGTGGCTTGGGATGCCCTGCTAGCCTCTATCTCGTCGCTGCTGGTATCGGGAAACTCACCATCATTGACGCTGATGTCGTTGAAGAGACCAATCTCAACCGTCAGGTTTTGCACTGGTCAAACGACATTGGCAAACCCAAAGTTCAATCGGCGGTGGAGAAGTTGAAGCAGTTTAATCCGCAAGTTGAAGTAATTCCCATTCACGGTCGCCTCACAGATGAAACAGTTGACGATTGGTTGAAAGAAGCAGACATAATTGTTGACGCCCTTGACAACTTTCCTACCCGACAGGTTCTGAACAAGTATGCTGTCAAAAGTCGTAAACCCTTGGTGCACGGGGCGATTTACGGTTGGGAAGGACGGGCAATGACCATTTTACCTTACGAAACTGCGTGCCTCACTTGCTTGTTTGAGGAAGGACCGCCGCCAGGTGTTTTCCCCGTAGTTGGGACGACGCCAGGTATGATTGCTATGGTTCAAGCAACTGAGGTGTTTAAGTTACTGCTTGGCATTGGGGAACCTCTGTTTAATCGCTACCTCATCTACGACGGCTTAACAATGACTTTCAAAACGGTCAAATTGCGCCGCCGCCCAGGTTGCCCTGTTTGCGGGAGTTCGTCTTAGGCGCTCTTCTTCCCTTGCGGATGGAAGTAAACTTTTGCAATGAAGGCAAAAGTCAACGAAGGAGTGATGAAATATGGCTGTCAAAGTGCGAATTCCTGCCCCACTGCAAAGCTTAACAGGTGGGGCAACAGAAGTTGAGGTGCAAGGTAGGACAGTTCGGGAAGTAATTGACGCACTGGAGCTAAACTACGCTGGTATCAAAGCCCGTCTCTGCGACGAAAATGGTGAACTTCGCCGTTTCGTCAATGTTTTTGTCAACGACCAAGATATTCGCTTCCTTCAAGGTCTTGACACGGAACTGGGAGAAAACGACGAAGTGTCAATAATACCAGCAATTGCTGGCGGTAATTGACCGGCTCACAATTTAACGCGGCACGCATTTTGAAAGCGCAAAGCATGGGGATGCCTTAACGGGGCATCCCCAGTTTGAACCTTATTGCGGTTGCGAAAGGGGGAGAATGAACGATGTTCTTGCCTTTGGCGGTTCTAATGGTCTCAAGCGTGCCGCAAGGTGCTGTGACCATTGAGAATTTTGAACAGCCCACTGAGTTTAAGTTGGGAGGAATGCAAGTTCATCCCCAATCGCAGCTGAAGTTGAGCGAAAAAGACCCCTTTGAAGGCAAAAGGTGTGCCGAACTGAATTACAAGTTTGAAAAAGTCAGCGGCTTGCAGTATCTTGAAGTCATTGCACCACACAAGTTGACAGAAAAGCCGAGGAGAATTAGCGTTGCTGTTAGCGGTGACGGTTCAGGCAACATCGTTCGCATCAGGTTCGTTGACGCCAACGGTGAGTGGCATCAATACGACTTGGGAGTGCTTCATTTTCGCGGCTGGCGTGTCCTTTGGACTCACCTTGACACTCCTCACGGTCATTGGGGAGGAGACGGAAATGGTCGCCTTGACTTCCCTATAACCTTTTTCAGCATTATCTTTGACAGCCTTGTCAGACCATCGGAAGGAGTGGTTGCCTTTGATGCTGTGACGGTTTACTATGGCGAAGAGCCAAAACCGCCTGTTGAGGTCAAGTTTGCGCCAGACAAACAATGGGGTTACTTTTGGGGAGAGAAAGAAAAGCCATCGGGTAAGTTGGTTTTGACGAGCAGCGTTAACGACCTCGTCACCGTTAATGTGACCGTTAGGTTGCTCAATCACCGAGAGGAACCGATTGGGCAAATTTGGCGGGGGAAATTGACGGTCCCTCCTGGCAAAACAATGGAGCGCCCACTCCCTTTGCGATTATCCCGTTTCGGCGTTTACTTCGTTGAAACTCAAATTGAGCCCTTGACAAAAACTCAAACCCTTCATTCAATGCGCCTTACAACCTACTCATCCGTTTGTTGGCTTCCAGAACCCGCTCCAGTTTGGGACGAAAGCCCGTTTGGCGTCTGCACTCACTTCGGTCAGTTCAAGCACAAAGTTCCTGATACTTTGGAACTCATCAAGCAGATGGGTTCTGCTTGGATTCGCGATGAACTTTACTGGAGTGCAGTTGAGCGCGAGAAAGGCAAATTTGAGTTTCCCGAATACTACGACACCTACATGAAGGCTGTCGGCAGCTTAGGCATTCGCCCACTCATCATCTTCAACTATGCAAACCGCCATTACGACAAAGGGCTCGCACCGCACACTGACGAGGGCAGGAAAGCATTCGCTCGGTATTGTGTGGAATTAATGAAGCGCTACGGTCAAATTTGCCGACACTGGGAAGTCTGGAATGAGCCGAACATCGGTTTTTGGCAGCCGAAACCCAACCCCGAAGATTACACCAACTTGCTCAAAACCGTTTACGAAACTGTCAAGTCCATTGATCCTCAAGGGGTTTTAGTCGGAGTTTGCACTGCTGGGACGGATTTCGGTTTCATTGAGGAAGTTCTCAAGCGTGGTGGGGGCAAATTCATGGACGCAATTTCGGTTCACCCATATCGTTATCCCAGGTCCCCTGAGGTGACCGATTTCGTCGGCGAGATGATGCGGCTGAAAGAGTTGCTTGACAAGTATGGTGTTGGTCACTTGAAAGTTTGGCTGACAGAGTTCGGCTACCCAACTCACATAACAGGTGGGACACCCCAGTGGTTATCTGCAGCCTACATCGTCCGAACTTTCCTTTGGGCACTAACGCTCCCTTTCATTGAACGATTGTTCGTTTACGACTTTCAAGACGATGGCGAAGACCCAACTTACAACGAACATAATTTCGGGCTAATCAAATTTGATAGTTCGCCAAAAGTCGGTTATGCAGCATTCAACACGATGGTGAGGATGCTTCACCGAAAGCATTTCTCCCGACAAGTTGATGTAAGCGATGGCGTTGTTTGTCTTGTGTTTGCAGGGGACGATGGGGAAGTTTGGGCATTGTGGGCGATTGAAGGTGAACGGAAAGTCAATATCCAAGTCCCCTCAAAGACGGTCACCGTCACCGACTTGATGGGAAATGTCCAAACCATCCGTGCTGTCAAAGGGCAAGTGAGCCTGACCTTGACAGCGGAGCCGATTTTCGTTCGTCTACCTCACAGTTGACCTCAACTTCTTCGCTATCGCAATTCGCAGAACTCTCGTCACTAAAATGACAATCATGCCACAAAAGTGCGATGCACTTACATTAAACTTCTTGCGTGAAAGTAAAGAAGCCATTCTCTATCCCTTCCTCTACCAACTGTCATCACTTCCTTTCATATCTCCCACGCCATCCTCTTCCTTCTCATCTCTTCCATGTTCACCAAACCTGCCAACAACTTAATCGTCTCTCCATATCCCTTTCCCTGTTGATTTCCCTATCTTCCAAAGACAATTTGAACTTTCCACCTGCTCCTATTGCCCTTTCCCTTCTCTTTCTTGACCACCTTCTCTCCTCAAAATCAGGATAGGCTTTATTGAGAACAGCCATAAGTTCCTCAAAGGCTTGTGGGAAAATCCCAGTGAGGCTACGGAAGATGGTGGGGCACTTTTGGGCTCTTTGCAAGTTAAGCATCGTCTTTCTCACCAATCTTTGCTAACCTGTTTCCCACCGCATCATATTCGTAACTGAAAGTGTAACCTTAACTTCCCACCCTCTGCTCACTTACAAGCCTGAACAATGGGTCATAGTTGTATGTCACTACATTCCCATCCCCACTCAACAACATTGTCAACCAATCCATCAACATTGTAGCTGTAACTAAGGTAACCGAAAATTTGACCGTTACTCTTTCTGTGCTTTACCTCAACAACTTGTCCTGCAACATCGTAACTTATCGTCTCCAATGTCCCATTGACATTTGTTTGCTGAGCCAAATTGCCATCTTCATTGTAAGCGTAACTTGTCGTCCCTGCTCCATTAACATACTCAACCAACCTTCCTGCACTATCGTAACTGAAACTTGCTTCTAAACCAGTCCAATCGGTTCTATTCACCAACCTCCCTGCATTTTTCCCGGTTGAAAGAGTGGGTCCAACCGTAGCCGAAGAGTTGAAGGGATGAAGCAGAACCGCTGTTGTGGAAAAGGGTCAGAGAGACATTAAGTCCCCGTCCTGAGAAAGAGACGATGGGGATTTGAGTGAACAAGTTTCCTGTGACGATATTGGCTGAACCTGAAGGGAGAAATTTGGTGTGAACCTTCCCAACTTTCAGGTTCACCTGCTTCAAGGATCGGTCCAACCACTATTGCTGAGGGTAAAGATTGCTCTCCAGAGGATTGATGACCGAGGAGGAGAGGGCAGCAGCACCGCTTACAACCTTCAACCACTTTCTTCTTGACATAGTGTCTTTTTGAGCGCCCAAGAGGTAGTGGTCACGGTAAAGTCCGCGCCACATCTTTCTCTCCTCCCTTTTTGCTTATTGACATCAAAATTTTGACTTCCCCCTTCCGATGTCAATTAAGTGAAAATTCACGGTTTTGAAGGAAGTTTTCGGGGATTTGTGGTAGGCATGTTTTACATGTTCACTGCTTCAAGTAAAGCGAAGTAATTCTCTGGTGGTGTTCCTGGAAGGATTGTATTACTTGAACCAAGAATTAACCGACCTTTGCTTTTGCACCGCTCAACAATTTGTGCAACGCACTCCTTGATTTGGTAGAGAGTGCCAAGTCTAAGCAATCTGCAACTGACATTGCCCCAACATGTCAAATTGGGATAACGCTCTTGCAGGTCAGTAATCCTCATGCCTGCATCATAGTCAATTTCACCGTAACCGTCAATGCCTGCCTCAACGAACAAATCATCCGCAATGCTCCAAAGGTTGCCGTCGCTGCGGAAAAGGTATTTCAGCCCAAACTTGTGTGCGTGCTCAACAATTTGCTTGTAACAAGGAAGCACGTGGCGACGGAAGAAATTCGGTCCGTAGATTGGACCGTGATTGTCAGCCAAGTCACCACCGCCCCAAATTACCTTAACGCCGAGTTTTGCAAGGCTCTCTATTTGAAGGCATCCCAATGCTGCTTGAGCCCTCAAGTATTCACCGACAAGTTCTGGTGCGAGGGCACATGCTGTCAACCATTCCTCGTTCAGCGGGACGGAAAGCATCGCGGCGCTCCAAACAAGTTCAAATTCATCTCCAGCGACTTTTAGCCACTCACTAACCTCGCTTTCAAATGCAACTTTACCTTGTTCGTCCCAATTTTCAACTGCATCCCACATCGTTTCAATCGCTTTCATTATCCGCTCCTCTCCGAGCCAAACTGGTGGTTCACTGTATGCGACTGGACCGTAAGTTTTTGCAATTGGGTCATAGCGGTAGATTACCCAATAACCGTCAGGGTCTCCGTAGAGGAACTCAAACTCGCTCACTTGTTTCGTTGGGCGACCGCGAAGCCAAGGTTTTGAAATTGCTCCAAAACTAAGCAACCGACATAAATCTCGCTTGTCTTGCTTGACTTTTTCAATGAACTCTCTGTAAGCGCTTTTCCCTTTAACACCTGCAACTGCCTCCTGATAATGCAGCATAACCCCACCTGTTGCGGCATCACGGCAAAGGATTTTTGATGCCACATCGGAAGTGAAAGACTGTTCGTAAACTGGCACTTTCTCTTTCCCTTCACCGTAAAATGCGGCGACGAATAGTTCCCGTCTCGTCACCTTAATCACTCCCACTTAAACTTAGAGTGCACTTATCCTCGCAAACCGAGAAGAATGTCAACCCAACCTAATACTCCCTCTGTCTGCCAAAGCAATAATACAAAATGCAGAAAAAGGTAAGCGCCAGCAAAATGATTTATGCGTCGGAATATAGTGGCGTAGACCGTGATAGGTCACTTAACAGTGTAAAGGAGGTTGACGAAAATGGATGCGATGACGCGGAGGAAATTTTTGAAGTTTGCAGTATTGCTCAGCAGTGCTGGAGTAGTCGCGGGAACTCAAAAATCTTGCAAGTATGGAGGATGGATTGCGATGAGAGCAAAGGCGACGGGGTTCTTTAGGATTGAACAGATCAAAGGTGTCTGGTGGTTCGTTGACCCTGATGGGCATTTGTTCATCTCAAAAGGTGTCAACCATGTTAGTTTCCATGGTGACCATTGTCCAGCATTGGGCTATTCGCCTTACCACCGAAATGTTTCAGCAAAGTATGGAAGCGAAGAGAAGTGGGCTGAAGAGACAGTGCAAAGGTTGAAATCTTGGGGGTTCAATACTATTGGCGCTTGGTCTTCGGCTTCTCTCTTCCGTCTGATGCCATACACCCTCATCTTGAACATGGCTGCTCGTGCAGGCGCCGATTGGGTTCGTGGTACTTTTCCAGATGTTTTTGACCCAAAGTTTCGCCAGACACTTGACAATATTGCAGCGAAGGAATGTGCGCCTCGCAAAAATGACCGCTTGCTGATTGGCTACTTCACCGACAACGAATTGCGTTGGGGGCCGGACTGGCGCTCAACTCGTCATTTACTTGACGATTACTTGCTTTTGCTTTCATCAGAAGCACCGGGAAAGAAGGTGCTGCTTGACTTCTTCCGCAAACGCTATTCCACTATTGAGGCTTTTAACAATGCTTGGGGGCTTCAATTGGGCAGTTGGGATGAATTGACAAAATTGACAGAGTTGCCACCCTCACCTTCTGGGGAAGTTGAAAAGCGTAGACTCTCTGATCGGATTGACTTTTTGCGCGTTATTGCTCGTGAATATTTCCGTGCCTGCAGGGACGCAATTCGCAAACACGACCCAAATCACTTGATTTTGGGTGCCCGTTTTGCAGGCTATGCTCCCCGCTCTGTCGTTGAGGCGATGGGAGAATTTGTTAATGTCGTCTCGTTCAACTGGTATGGGTTTGAACCACCAGTCAAGATACTGGACGAACTTCACCAAACTACGGGTAAACCTGTGATGATAACCGAATTTTCTTTCAAAGCGATGGACAGTGGTTTGCCTAACACAAGGGGAGCAGGACGACCTGTGCCAACTCAAAAAGACCGCGCTGACCACTTTGAACGGTTCGTTACTGCACTCATGAAATTGCCTTACTGTGTCGGCTATCACTGGTTTCAATGGAGTGACCAACCAGCGCAAGGAAGGTTTGACGGTGAAAATAGCAACTACGGACTTGTTAAGGAAAACGACGAACCTTGGGAACTGCTCACGCAAAGGATGAAAAAAGTGAATGAGCTAGTTGAAGAGATACACTCAGGCTGAGATTTAAAACCTTGCTTTTCCGCTTTGAAGAGGCTAAAATGTTGGGTGATGGCAAAACAAGGGAGGTGCATTGAGATGGAACGGCTGATAGGTGATTTGCTTTCTCAATGTGTGCGCAACCCTTCTTTGGGGGGGATGTTCATCTGGATTGCTTTTGTGACCATCGTGATTTGGTCGCCATATTTGCTCCCGCAAAGGCTTTCGGGACTCGCCTACCACATCTTCGTATATGGAATGCTTGGAATCTTTTCAGAACGATGTGTTCACTTGACTTCTTTTCCCCTGCCCTCACCTCCCTTACTTGAATTGACTGCACTTTGCTTGACAGCACTTATCGTTTGGGTTGAATCGGTGAACCGAAAGCAAGAGAAGGATCAACGAAAACTTTCATGGCAGAAAGAACAGTCTCGTGACTGGTTAAACACAGCGAGACTTGCATTGTGGGCAACTTTGACTCTTATGCCTGCGATCAAATGGTTGTAGGTTTTCTATCCTTTACACCCCTTCAAACAATCTAACCATTTGTCAACATCGTCCCGCAATTGTCTCCACTTGCCTCTGTTTTCGTCCCATGTGTCAAAATGCAATTGGTGTCATTTAAACTTGCGAAAGGAGGCGGTTTGAGTGGTTACTGTTTACTACGATGCGGATGTGGGTTTGGAGCCGTTGCAAGGGAAAGTGGTTGCTGTGTTAGGTTATGGCAGTCAAGGGCACGCTCACGCTCAGAACTTGCATGACAGCGGTATTAAAGTCATTGTGGGATTAAGAGCAGGTAGCAAAAGTTGGGAGCGTGTGAAATCCGACGGGCTTGAACCCGCAACGATTGAAGATTCTGTCAAGCAAGCCGATTTGATCGCTTTCATGACACCAGACACGGAAATGCCAACAATGTATTGCGAAAGTGTTGCTCCCAATTTGCGTGAAGGTCAAGCGCTTTTGTTTGCCCACGGCTTCAACATCCACTACCGTCAAATCGTTCCACCACCAACCGTTGATGTCATCATGGTTGCACCCAAAGGTCCTGGTAACTTGGTTCGGCAAATGTATGTTGAGGGTAAAGGTGTTCCTGCACTGATTGCCGTACACCAGAATCACACTGGCAAAGCGAAGCAATTGGCTCTCGCTTACGCAAAAGCGTTGGGGGCAGCAAGGGCGGGAGTGATAGAAACTACCTTCGCTGAGGAGACCGAAACAGACCTCTTCGGTGAGCAGTGCGTTTTATGTGGCGGCGTAACCGAACTAATTCGTGCTGGCTTTGAGACACTTGTTGAGGCAGGTTATCAACCCGAAGTTGCCTATTTTGAGTGCTTGCACGAACTTAAACTCATCGTTGACTTGATTTATTCGCAAGGGATAAGCGGTATGAGAAAGTGGGTGAGCGATACAGCCAAATACGGCGATATCACGAGAGGACGACGAGTTATCAACGAATCCGTCCGCAAGGCAATGAAAGAGATACTTGAGGAAATACGAAGCGGTCAATTCGCACGCGAATGGGTGCTTGAAAACCAAGCAGGGCGACCCGTTTTCCATGCCGAACTTGAACGACAAAGCAAGCACCTAATTGAACAGGTGGGGCAAAAGTTGAGGGCGATGATGCCTTGGCTTCAAACACAAGAGCGAAGGTGATCCTGAAAGGGGCGAGGCAAAGCCTCGCCCTAAAAGTTTTCATTAGTGCTTGCTATACAGGAAGGGGTGAACAAGTTTGACGAAAGTTCTTGAAGGGCAATTGACGGCGCGAGGGTTAAGGTTTGCTATCGCTGTCAGCCGCTTCAACAGTTTGGTGACGCAAAGGTTACTTGACGGTGCTTTGGATGCGTTGAGAAGGCACGAGGTGGACGAGGGTTCAATTACCATTGCTTGGACGCCAGGATCGTTTGAACTCCCCCTTGTCGCTCAAAAGTTTGCGAAAAGCGGTAAGTATGATGCTGTGATTTGCCTGGGTTGCATCATTCGAGGTGATACACCGCATTTTGAGTATGTTGCGAGCGAAACATCGAAGGGAATTGCGCAAGTTATGCTGGACACAGGTGTGCCCGTCGTGTTCGGCGTCGTCACTGCTGATAACCTTGAGCAAGCACTTGAGCGAGCAGGTGCAAAAGCGGGTAACAGAGGCTTTGACGCTGCGATGACAGCGATGGAGATTGCGAATTTGCTCCGAAAGATGGAAACCGATGGCTAAAAGCAAACTTATGTCTCATGCTTAGGTTTGGGACGATGAGCCAATTTTCAGGATTCGCCTCGTTGAGGCAGTCGTTTTTGGATTTGGGGTGGGAAGTTAGGCTTAGCGCTAAACCTTTTGGCATTTGAAAGGCGCTCAAAAAGCGCTCTTGGGACTCGGTCAATGTATTTGAGCGACTCGTGAAAATTCAAGACATCGTCAATGGAGATTGGTGGCAATTGCGAAAACCGTTCTTCCTCTTCAGGAGAAATTTCTGTCAAGGGAAGTTCCCAAACTAACTTTGCACCAGCCCAAACATCTGGCGGTAAAGTGGTGTAACCCTCAAACCGACACTTTGGACATCGGTAATGAACTTGCAACTTAACAACACCGTTGCCCAATATCCAAACCCCCGTGACCTGCCCTTGTTTTATCATTTTGCCACAACGACGACAAGTCACAGGGCGCTTCATCCTGTTAGTTCACCTCCTTAGAGGTTCTCACTATCACCGTAAAAATTTTTGCCACAGTTTGAAGGGGATGACGAATTCGAAAAATTCTAGTAAACCTAACCTCCTTCGGATGGTGGTTCTTCTGAGCCGTAGCAAAAAGGTGTGAAAGAAACAAATCGGCGCATCAGAAAGTGGACAATTTGAGAACTGCTGAAAGAAAGAACTCGGCGCAAGGGATTGAAGCCATGTATGTTTAGTTGCGTAGACGTAGGTCTTAGGATTAGCCGAACCCAATCTGCAAGATGCCGTTTTCAAGTTTGGCACCTTTGGGCTCTTGCTTTGCCAAGATATGAGGTAAAACGATGTGGCGCTTTATATTGCCCACTCTGACAATTAATTCGTCACCCTTCCTGAGCAATTGAATGTCGCTTTTCTCAACGAAAGGCATATGCAATTCAAGCCAGTAATTCTTCCCTCGCTTGACAATTCGCATAGGTTTGCTATCAGCGAATTGTTCGGTTGGGTCGTGACCGCCATAAAGGTCTTTAGCCATTTGTCTCAATGCCTCAGTTCCGACAACTTCTCGTTCGTAAAGCCGAACCTTAAAGATTGGCAATGAGCCAAATGAAGCCTCTAATTCCTCCAAGTATCGCTGTTGCGATGCTTTCCATTCCACAAAGTATTCATCAGTGATTTCATCAGGCAAAACTTTATTTGCAATTACGGCGTCGCAGACGAATCCGAACATGTTCAGGTAAGTGTAAGCGCGACGTGTTTCTTCAATCACCATCTTTTCTGGGTTAAGCACCAACCTTATGGAAGTTACCTTCGGGTTTGCGATGACTTCTTTCATTTCCCCGACACGCTTGTATAGCCGTTCTACTGTGTCGTAAACTTCATCCCCGGGCAAAGGGATTGAAAAGACTTCGTCCGTAAACCTTCGGATTGTCCCAACAACCTTTCTCTCAACGTGAAACAACCTGCGCATATACCAACCGATCATCTCAGGGAAGTGAAGTAGCCTCAAAGTCGCACCTGTAGGTGCGCAATCGACGACGATGACATCGTAAGCATCTTGTTCGTAAAACTGGCGAATTTTCAAGAGACTGAAAAGTTCGTCCATACCTGGCAAGATTGAAAGTTCCTCCGCGACAATATCGTCAACCCCTTGAGAGGTGAAAAGCGTTGAAAGGTAATCTTTGACCACTGCCCAATTTTCCTCAATTTCTCTGAACGGGTCAATTTCAAGCCCCCAAAGGTTTTTCGCCAACGGCGTTGGTTCGCTGCGGATGTGTTGACTGAATGAATCTGCAAGGGAGTGAGCAGGGTCGGTGCTCATGACCAAAGTCCGATATCCCAATTCAGCACAGTAAATTGCAGTCGCCGCAGAGATACTGGTCTTCCCCACTCCACCTTTTCCTGTGTAAAGCAACACTCTCACATTGATCACCTCTATTGAAAGTTTGCCATTGCAAAAATGGAAATGGCTTAGAAGGTGCGGCTTGAATGAAGATTAATCGCCTTGAGGGAAGAACGGAGGGAGAATCAATTATGGTGAGCGAGCCGACGCAATTCAATACGGCAAACAGGGCAATAAGCCCGATGACCTCGATAAAGTGCTTTACATCGTGGACATTCCTTAAAACCGTGACGCCGCTTCCATTGGTTCAACCGAAGAAACTGCTCAAATACACGGGCAACTTTTTCCCTCAATTCTGGGTCTTTGATGGGGGCGACAGTCTGTTCAATTAGGGATTTCTCACGGGATGAAAGTACTAACCGAGATAACTCTCGTTCTATTTGCTGCACTTTGACGGTTTCTTCAGGTTGAACAACTCCAATTCGGATGCGAATGTCAAGGGGTTCAAATTGAGCGGTCTCACGAATCCTACGGCGCAACTCATCTTTTCGGTATTGAAGTTCGTTGGCTACAGCGGGGTTGCTGGCGACCACAGTAACTACCCCGTCTTTTACATGTCGCACTTGAGTGCGTTTCGCCAATTGGTCGCCAACAATTTGTCGCCATTTCAATTTCAGCACATTTTTGAGCCACTCGGGCGAAGCAAGTTGCCCGACAATCTGTTCTAAGACATTACGCACTGGTTCCACAGTGCGACCCTCCAAAATGGCGGCGTGTCTCACCCCCTTTTCGCCCCTGAGCATCTTCTTCCTTCATTCACTCACTTCCACGCAATTTGACAGTTTAACACTATCCATTTCAATAGGCAAGAGTTTGAACCAAGAACGGTTGATTTACACTGGTTGGTTTTCAAATTGACTGCAATAGGTAGGACATCCTTCTAAGCAAGGGAGCCCTTTTCTTGGGGGTCAGTTCCCATTGAACCGTAAAGCCCACCTTTTTCTGTCCGCATTCTCCTTGACATAATTTTTCAGGGTTTTCTCTGTGGCTTTTTAGAAACAGAGGCAAACTAATTGGCAATGTCGGGTTGGTGTGAGGAAATTTTGGTGACGAAAACTTGCTTAGCGGACAAAGGGTAAAGGCACTGTTACCTTCTTTTCGCCTGCACGGTTTCTCTCCCACACTTAATCCCTTCTCGCTTCCGTATGGTTAAATTGCTGTGTCAATAGGGCGAAAGGGCAAATCAGTTTGCTTGTAAAGCAAGGGTTGTCCTAAAAATCGTTTCTTTGCCCTACACTCTATGTTTCTTGCCTTTAAACCCTTCGCTCTGTGACACAGAAGGGAGGTATGAACGATGGTGATGGCAAGGAAGCGACATATGATTCAATGAGATGGGTGGCTGTCATTGGCAGTATGTTCCTTTCTTGGGTGTTAACAGTAGCTCAAAAGAACGATGAGGGTTTTGTGAAGAATTACGGACAAGCACAAAGGCCTGAAAGATCGGTGCCACAAAGACAGCTCGCTTCTCCCCTCATCAACTCACCCTCTCGTCAAGGTGGCGATTGGATGCAAGACGTAGTTTGTTTGAACCACTCATTCGGGGAAGTGGGTTGGCTACTCTCCAGACGGCCAATTTTTAGCAGTTGCTACGGAAGGCTTCGGGTAAATTGGCATTTATCGCATCGCCGATGGCAAGTGGGTCACATTTATGGCGGGACATAGCAAACTGGTAAGTTCTCTTGCCTTTTCCCCTAACGGACAACTTCTTGCAAAGGTGAGCGCAAAAATTTCTCACCCCGACGGAACTCAAGCAAAGTATGACCTGAGGCAAGAAAGCGATGCAAATGCTTGGTCAATAGCTTTTCCTATCCAGGGGGATGTAGTTCAGATTTTGGTGATTGCTCGTGACAAAGCGGGAAATGAAACAGTTTCACAAGAGAGTCAAATACACTCACCTCCACCTTCTGAACTATTCCCAATTCGGGTTGTCACCGTCGCTGTATTTTCGTCGCAATTCTGCGATTATCTGTTCAACCTTATCGGGTGTGACATTTTCGTATAACTCCATTGCGTTGACCAACAAAGCAGGCGCTTTGTCGCACGCAGCGAGGCACTCAACTTCTTCCAAAGTGAACAAACTATCAAGGGTTGTCCCACCAACATCAATACCCAAAACTTCTTTGAGTTTCTGAAGCGTTTTATCAGCGCCACGAAGCAGGCAACTTACATTCGTGCACAACATCAGTTGGCACTTGCCAACATGGTGGTCATGGAACATTTCATAGAACTTGACAACTGCTTCGACATGAATTGGGGTCGTCCCTGTTAGTTCGGCGATTCCCACGATAGCGTCGTGTGGGATGTAACCCAATTGCTCTTGCACCAACCACAATAAGGGCATAATCGCTGCTTTCCGTTGCGGATACTGAGCGATGATGCTTTCAGCCTCTTTCAGCAATTCGTCTTTGAAAACCGACATCAATACATCTCACCCCGCGTTCCAATTCTTTTCTATCGTCAGGGTCAAGGATCACTTCAAAGCCTTCTTGACCTTTTCCCAAGGCACAAAAGCCTTCTTATCTTTTGCCCTCCGTCTTTCTTCAGCCTCGCGAATCATTTCCATCATTTCCGGGTCGGTCAAGATATCCAAGTTGCTTCCCTCCCTTCTTTTTCCCTCAAGAACTCCATGAACTCAACGGCAGTTTTCAATCTCTCTGGTGAAAGTTGCTTTAGTAAAGCTGATGCTTGTCGGCGAAGTTCACGGACAGAGGTTTCTTAGATTTTTCGGCTACTTTTGTTGGCATCATCTGTCAACCTCCCCCATCACAGGGTCAAAACTTGCGAGGATTGCAACCAAGTCAGCGACGAGATGTCCTTTCGATGCAACAGGCAAGGCGTGGACATGAATGAATGAGGGAGATCTCATGTGCATCCGATAAGGCTTCTCGCTCCCGTCGCTCACGATGTAGAACCCAACTTCTCCCCTGGCACTTTCAACAGCAGCATAGGCTTCACCTGGTGGAACTGGATAACCGCGACTGTAAAACAGGAAGTGTCGGATAAGCGCCTCCATATCTTTGTCAAGCAAGGTCTTAGGTGGGGGTGTAGCCCATGGGTGGTCAGCGCGCACGGGACCTGAGGGCAAGTTATCCAATGCTTGACGAACGATTTTCAGGCTCTCTACCATTTCCAACATTCGCACCCAATAGCGGGCATATGTGTCGCCTTCTTCAGCAGTAATCAGTTCAAAATCAAAGTGATCGTAGGAAGAATACGGCATCGTTTTGCGCAAATCCCAAGGAACGCCCGATGCCCTTAAACTCGGACCTGTAACTCCCCAAGCAATTGCGTCTTCCTTCCTGAGGACGCCGATGCCTTTCGTTCGGTTGAGCCAAATAGGATTTTTGCTGATGAGTTCATCAAGTTCATGCCACGCTTTAGGGAACTCACGAAGGAATTCGCGACATTTGTCAATCCACTCTTCTGGCAAATCGTAACGAACACCGCCAACGATAATGTAGGAGTAAGTCAGTCTTGCACCGCAAAGCATTTCAAAAAGGTCAAGAATCTTTTCGCGTTCTCGGAAGCAGTAGAAGAAAGAACTCATTATGCCAATCTCCAAAGTCATTGTTCCCAGGAAAACCAAGTGGCTGGCAATTCGTTGAAGTTCCGAGACAATTATCCGCAGATACTGCCCTCGCAACGGGGGTTCAATTCCGAGAAGTTTTTCAACAGCAAGGCAATAGGCAAAGTTATTGGTCATCCCAGAGACATAATCCAATCGGTCATTGAGGGTGATGACTTTGTGGTAAGTTTTATGCTCAGCCTCTTTCTCAATTGCCGTGTGCAGATAGCCGATGACAGGCTCAGCGTCAACGACGGTTTCGCCTTCCAAAGTTAAAATCAGCCTAAGCACCCCATGAGTTGAAGGGTGCTGCGGTCCCATGTTGATTGTCATTAAAGCCCTCTCTCGCTCAACGGTCGCCATAGCCATCACCATTCTTCAAACCTTTCCTCTGGCTTCTCCAAAGGTTGACCTGGTTGCCAAAAGAGAGGAAAGTCTTTGCGCAGCGGATGACCGGGGAATTCATCATAGGTTAAAATTCGCTTCAAGTTCGGATGACCTTCAACATGGATTCCGAACATGTCCCATATCTCTCGTTCGTAAGGGTTGGCACTTGGGTAAATGTGGCATACTGTCGGGACCCAGGCATCGTCGCTGCGGACAGAAACTTTCACCCTCAATCGCAAACGGTGAGTCAACGAGAGTAAGTGATAGACCACATCAAAGCGGGGTTCGTTCCTCAAGCTCATGTAGTCCACTGCCGTCGCATCAACTAACATTTCAAACCCCTCTTCATCCCGCAAATAGTGCAGAACCTCGGTTAAATTCTCTCGCTTGACAGTGACCGTCACCTCACCATTGTGCACCTTGACATTTTCAATTGCCTCTTCAACCAAGAAATTTTTGAGCCGCTCAGCGACTTGCAGCAATCGGTCAACATCTGTCAATACCTGAGTTTGTTCAACCATCACTCACTCCCCTTCCGAACCTTTAGGGCACTTCTTTGCTTTTGTGTTCACCAATTCGCTCGTTCTTGATTTTCTCCTGCAGCATCATTATCCCGTGAAGCAAATTTTCAGGTCGTGGTGGGCAACCTGCAACATAGACATCAACGGGGACGATTTGGTCAACACCTTGAACGATAGCGTAGTTTTGGAAAACGCCTCCGCAAGAGGCACAAGTTCCCATCGCAATAACCCACTTGGGATTTGGCATTTGGTCGTAAATTCGCTTTAGAATTGGAGCCATCTTCCACGAACACCGACCAGAAACAATCATTACATCAGCCTGACGAGGTGAACCTCGGAAAACTTCAGCACCGAAGCGAGCGATGTCATTGCGGGAAGCGACTGTCGCCATCATCTCAATTGCACAACATGCCAACCCGAAAGTTGCAGGCCACAAGGAGTTTCGTTTCGCCCAATTGACAATTGCCTGAACTATCCCCACATTGAGCAAATCTTCAAGTTTTGCCAACAGGACACTTCGCCCTATAACTTGCCGCATTTCCTCGTCTAATTCCTCCAGAACATCGCCCCTTGCTTTCCCAGGTGGTGCGATTGTGATTTCTTGTCCATCAATCGTCGTCCGAACTATGTTGACTTTCATCTTTTTTCGCCTCCTGAAGGAACGATTGCCGCTTCAACAGTTTTGGTCGCAACTTCTGGAATTTCCCTGACGGCAGTCAATTCTTCAACAAGTCCTTCCCTTTCCCACCACTCCCACTCAAAACCACCAACTCGCAACAAGTAAATGTAACCGACGGCTAAAATGCCAAGAAAAATGACCATTGCCCAAAATCCCAGCATGCCTAAATCGCGCCGAACCAAAACCCAAGGGAAAAAGAACACGACTTCAATGTCAAAAACGATGAACAGCATGGCAATGGCATAGAACTTGACAGGAAACCTCTGCCTTGCGTCACCTAAGGGCTCGTTGCCACACTCATAAGCCACCATCTTACCTCGCTTGCGTCTCGCTTCAAGCAAACCGAGAATATGCGATAACACTAACATGAAAGCGGCTATGCCGACCGCGATTAGAACTGTCACAAGCACTGGTATGTAGTTCGTAAGCATTCCTGCTAACCTCCTTTGTCGCAGCAAATTATAGCGTGCTGTTTCGGAAATCTCACTGGGTTTGCTTTCGCACGACCAAAAAATTTAGCGGTGATCAAGCAACAGGTCACAGTTTTTGACTGCTATCAGAAGGCGCATCTCTTGATGCGCCGATGTCAGCCTTAACTGTAGGAGGGGCTTTAGCCC
>FMJZ01002705.1_pt1 | contig 29546 bp, 16 predicted proteins | sample 1987881 | NCBI WGS metagenome assembly FMJZ01 (sample SAMEA4378227, study PRJEB15110) | soil metagenome | biome: soil; feature: Field; material: Soil | place: India | collected 2015-03-11 | depth 0 m
GAGGAAGGGAAGGAAGAAGGGACTGTCTCTGATGAAGAGGGAACTGAAACCCCAAGTGAGCCAGAAAAAACTCAAACCGAGACCGAGAACCAACCACCATCAACGACTCCTGAAGCGGCCCAATCACCTGCAGAAAAAATCAAAAGGCGCAAAAAGCGACCTTTTGAGTTCAGAGTTAATGCTCATGGCTATGCGAGTTTTCAATATCAAGTGGGAAGCACCGTGCAAGGGACGGAGCAAGGGCGACAAATTTACCGATACGAAAATTACGGGCTTTCAAAGGGGTTCAACGCTTACGGCTCGCTTCAAGTTGATTGGCAGATAGGCAACTTTTCTGTCAAGGGAGAATGGACGCCAACGAGATATTCACCGACAGCGCAAAGGTTCAGGACGGAATACAATGCAGGCAGCACTAAATTCACCTTCGGCAACTTGTTCCTATCTCTGCAAGGCAATCAATTCGTCTCTTTCTCCCGCTACGCTCAAGGTTTGCAGGTGGAGCACAAATTGGGCAAGTCTGGCGATTTGGTTTTGGTGACTTTTGAAACTCCATCACAAATCGTCACCGACACATTTCAAGGCAACAATTCGCCTGGTCCTTACTTCCTTCGGCGCAGCCCAATTGTTGAAGGCAGCGAACAGGTCAGAGTTGACGAACGACCTTTAAGGCGTGGTGTTGATTACACCATTGACTACAACTACGGTCAAATCATGTTCGCAACTCCGATCCCGCCAACTTCAACGATTGCCGTCAGTTACGAGAGCATCGGTTACGGCGGAGTTGGTCGCTTTATCGGTTTTCGTTCAAGCTGGCGAACAGGACCGAACAGCAAGCTGGGTATCACTTTCCTGACCCAAAATGTTCCCTTCACTGTCACCGAGAAGGCTGAACGGTTTCGCGAGGAATTTCTCGGCAACGGCACAACAGGTCCGTTCCTCTTACAAGTCCGACCAGTCGCTGTCGGCAGCGAAAAAGTTTTTGTCAATGGAGTTCAGCAAACCCGCGACTTGCACTACCGAATTGATTACACTGCTGGAATCGTCACATTTCTTCAACCCGCTCCTGCCGGCGCAATCGTTGTGGTTGAATACTACCGCGCTGCTGCCACGAGAGCGACGGTTGGGACATTGAGGTTGGTCGGGCTTGACTGGAATGGAGCACTCGGGAAGGTTGGAAGGTTGAATTGGCAATTTGGCATGAGCAGTGGCGGCGATAGGAACGGCTGGGCTTCAGAAATTCGTTTGAACGGTGAAAATCAGCGGCTTGCGTATACACTTCGTTGGCAAAGAGTAGGAAGCGGCTTCACCCGTGTTGAAAACACCGACTTCTTCCGAAACGATTCAGGTCTCTCGGCTGAACTGAGATACGAGTTGCTACAAGGTTTGTCAATAGTGGCAAATTGGCAAAACAGCAAAACCGCTGGCGGTCGCTATTTCGGCATTGGCACATCGGGCAGCGTTTCTGAAAGTCGCAACCGAGACTTAAGTTTGAGCCTGAGTTTTGAGCGCCCCAAATTGCCACGATTGCAAATCAACCATCAAAGGCTAAGAAGCAGGTACGGAAGCGGAGAGACAAGCACTGACACATCAAAAACCTTCACGACCGTCTACCTTGGTTACCGCTTGGGGCATTTCTCTTTGGACGGCGCATGGGAACGCTCTGATGACTCCTACACGCCGAGATCTCAAGGTTCCTCAGGCACAACCCTAACGGCAACCAGCGCCGAAACAGACCGAAAACGATTTAGTTTCGTTTTTCAACCCGGAAGCAAATTGTCAATGGCATTTGATTGGACGCAAAACAGTTCCGACAGCCCAGAGCAGCAATATCGCTCCAAGGCAACGCAACGAGTTTTTTCTGTCAACTACACTCCATGGCAAAGCCTGCAAATTTCCTTCTCACACCAAAAGTTGAGTGGTGCTGCAAGTGTAAGTTCGCTCCTCGGCGGGACGGTGCTTACAGGAGCAGCAGGAGGAGTGCTCAGTGGTGTTGGTTTCGGCTATACAGGTCTGGGGACAGGTTTGGGGGTTGGATACGGGACGGGTTTTGGAGGCTACGGAACTTTCGGTGTCGTAACCACAGTGCGACCAAGTTACGGTTGGAGCAGTGCAAGTGGTTGGATTGGTTCAAGCACCAGCGGTTGGGATAACACAAGTTGGTCAAGCCCTTGGGACACTCCTTCAGGGCGGATGAGGCAAATTTACCCTGGTGCCCCTTCTTCCTCTCTGCGCCTATCCCGCATGGGCAATGCAAGCGATGTCACCACTTTCGGAATTCAGTGGATGCCTGGACGAAGGCTTGTTCTCTCTGCGGACTTGACAATGAATTCGGACAAAGGTTCGGAGTTGGTTGGAAGTTTGAGACAGCGGGATTTGAGTTTCAGCGGCTCTTGGCAAGTGTCAAAAAAACTCAGCCTCTTCAGCCAGTTCACTCGCAGCCGCACAACTTATCTTCAGGAATTGAATGACTCTTTAACCTTGATGGGCATGTTCGGTTTGACTTGGGGCGATTATCAGGGCTTCAACATCTCGCTCAACTATCAAAGGCTTCGGATGCAAAACCTGCGCATTGTCAACAGAGTTCCTCAATTGGAAGAAACGAACTACAGCGCCATTACAGCGAGTTTGCAAATTCCAATCACAAAACGCATCCCTTTGAGAGTTCGTGCGGCAAGATTGCAAAATCGCAGCCCTGCTGGTGTTTTCGGCGGGCGTTATAGAGTCACCGAAATTGAAGCTGACCTGACTTATAACTTCACCCGCAACATTGGGCTTGGTGTCGTCTGGACGATGACGAAACGAAATGGTGACCGACCAGAACAGGACTATTCAGCATCCGTTCTCCGAGCAGCATTGACTTTGCAATTTTGAGAGAACAATCTGCTCCTACAGTTACTCGCGATAGGAGCAACTTCAGCTGCGATAAGTGTGACTCCCTAACTTGAACGACAGTAGAGATTGAAAGGCGGTGCGGGAATGGCGAGAAAGAAACCGTTGATTTTACTAAGCAACGACGACGGAGCTCACGCACAAGGTTTGCTTCACTTGAAACGAGCAATGAAAACAATCGGTGAAGTCATAGTGGTTGCTCCTGACCGACCGAGAAGTTCTTGCAGCCACGCAATCACTTTGCACAAGCCTCTTCGTGTTTTTGAATGGCAGGACGTTGATGGCGACATAGTTTACGCCTGCAACGGTATGCCTGCCGATTGCGTCGTTTTGGGTGTTCGCGTCCTTTGTCCTCGCAAACCTGACTTGGTCGTTGGCGGTATCAACGATGGACCTAATTTGGGAGATGATATCATCTATTCAGGCACGGTAGCAGTTGCCCGTGAAGCGGCGTTGGAAGGTTGCACTGCTTTCGCCATTTCAGTTGCAGGTTTTGAAAACATTAAATACGGGGGTGCATCGTTTGTCGCTCAATGGTTGGCAAAACGGCTTTTGCAAACAAAACTTCCTCACGGCGTCTTCCTCAATGTCAATGTGCCTAACTTACCCCTTGACAAAATCAAAGGCTTCAAAATCACTCGTCGCGGGTTCAAACATTATGTCGGTCAACCCGAAAAGCGCATTGACCCACAAGGGAAGGTTTACTTTTGGCGCGGTTCGGAACGACCGGTCAGCGAACTTTTGTCCGGAACAGATGTCGGCGAAGTGGCGAACGGGTTTGTTTCGGTAACACCTTTGCATGTTGACAACACCTTCAACGAACTTGTGGATGACCTTCGTGAGTGGGAGCAGATGTTTCCCCAATTGGTGAAAAAGAAGCGCTATATGAGTGAAGTCCCATAATTTAGCCTGAACGAACTTAGAGATGCTGAAAGCGTCAAACTTGCGGACTCGGGAAGATTGGTTAGAACGGAGGCGTTGTGAGATGAACCGCCGAAAATGGTTGTGGACGGCAGTAAGCGCAATCTTGGGACGAGAGGTGGTCACTATGATGGGCTTTATGGAAGAAATTTCCGCCGAACCTCAACCGTTCCGTATCAAAGGTCCCCTTCGTGTTCATCCCAAAAATCCACGCTATTTTACCGATGATGGCAAACGGGCAATTTACTTGACAGGTTCTCACACTTGGAGCAACCTTCAAGACATGGGGCTAACTGACCCGCCATCTGGTTTTGATTTCAGCGCTTATCTTGACTTCCTCTCTCAACACAATCACAACTTCATCCGCTTATGGCGATGGGAGACTCCGCGATACCGTTACGGCCAAGGCACATTGAGTTTTTGCGAACCGCACCCTTGGGCTCGAACAGGACCGGGAGTTGCTCGCGACGGGAAACCAAAGTTTGACTTGACAAAGTTCAACGAAGACTATTTCAAGCGGTTACGACAAAGGGTTGAAGCAGCGGCAAAGCGAGGCATCTTTGTCTCCATCATGCTTTTTGAAGGTCACTGCCTACAGTTCGCAGACGAAGGTCGCAACTTCCACCCTTTCCATCCAGACAACAACATCAACGGCATCGGCTGGACAGCTTGGGAAGACTACTACACCCTCAGAAACCCGAAGATTTTGCAACTCCAAGAAGCCTATGTCCGCAAAGTCATTGACACCGTGAACGAGCTTGACAATGTTCTCTATGAGATTTGCAACGAGGCTGGGAATTATTCAACCGAGTGGCAATATCACATGATTCGCTCTGTCAAGTCCTATGAAGCGAAGAAGCGAAAGCAACATCCTGTCGGTATGACCTTCCAGTATGGTGCTCAACGGAGCGGAAGGAACGAAGACCTATTCAACAGCCCGGCCGATTGGGTTTCTCCTAACCCAGAAGGTGGCTACCGCGATGACCCGCCCCCGAGCGATGGTCGCAAGGTCGTGCTCAACGACACCGACCACCTTTGGGGGGAGGGTGGCAATCCACAATGGGTCTGGAAAACTTTCACACGAGGACATCATCCCCTCTTTATGGATAGACTTGTCGCTTTGACGCAAAAAGTCGTAACTTGGGCTGGTAGGAAAGCGGAAGACATCCCGATGGCGGACGAAATCCGCAAAGCAATGGGAGTGACGAGAAAAGTCGCCGAGAGAATTAATTTGGCATCCATGCTTCCTCTCCCTGAACTTGCGTCAAGTCGCTATTGCCTTGCCGCACCGGGAAAACATTATGTCGTCTTCGTGCCCGGAGGCGGTGAAGTAACTGTCAACTTGTCCGATGCGAAAGGTAAGTTCAAAGTTGAGTGGATTCACTCAATTGAGGGGACAAGGCACGATGGTGGCACCGTTGAAGGCGACGACCAAAGGACACTGAAAGCACCATTTTCAGGTGATGCAACTTCGTTGCTCACAGTGATTCGCTCATAACAAGGTTCACTCGTGGTAAAGGCGCAAAGTGGTTACGATGTGTCATCAAAAATCACTTTGGATTTCGTCTTTGTGGCTTGGCAAGGACAATAGGCTCGCACCAGCTCCTTAGGGTCACAGCAATGTGCCTTGAGCCGTGGTAAGGTGGTGACCGTGAGAAAGGCGATTGGGGTAGGTTTTGCCTTAGCTTTCATTGCGGTATTGACATTTTGTTTGGGTAGTTTGAGTCCCCTTGAAGCAGAAGGCAATTTTTTGCTTAACGGCGATTTTGAGGAAGGCAGGGACTTAATCCCATCAAATTGGTCGCTGGGTTTTTATCCGCAACGACCTAACATTGAAAAGTGCATCCACCGCTCAAGTGAACGAGCAAAATCAGGTCACTGGTCATTGCGAATTGACACTCGCCCTGTTCTCGGCGAGGAAACCACTCTGGTGTTCAACGGTGCAGTTTCCCTAGAAGTAGCAAAGTTCAAAAGGCAACGACTTACGCTTGTCGGTTGGGTTTACATTGAACCGAACACGGCAGTTCGTCCGATCAGCGTGAGGCTAAGAACTTTCGGCAAGGACGAAAAAGGTAACTACACTTTCCTCGGCGATGTGCTTGAAGGAAAAGTTCTGGGAGAACCAGGCAAGTGGATTCGGTTTCGCTTTTCGGGTATCGTGCCCAATAGAGACATAGCAGCAATGGATTTGCATTGTCACATTCAACCAGACTTAATTCCGACAGTGCAATTTTTGGACGATTTAAGGCTTGAAGTTTTCACGCCACCTGACCTTGAAGTCCATTTGCCCCACAATGCCATTTGGCGGGATGAACCTGTTTTGTCTGTAGAAGTTCGCTGGCATGGGAAGAGAAATCCAGAAGTTTTTGACTTCAGGTTGCTGGACGGGAAGAGCAAAATTGTCAAGCGATGGAGCAAAAAAGGTTTGTCTGGCATTTACGGACTTAAACTCTCTCCACCTTACTTGCCTGAAGGACGCTACCGACTTCTCTGCGTCGCATCGTCGCACTCAGGCGAGAAAGTAGCAAGTGCCGAAATTAGCCTTGACATTGTCTCAAGTCCTTGGGAAGGAGCAACGGTGCAACGGAAGCAGCAAATTTCTGTTGTCGGTCAAGAAGGGCAGAGACCGAGCGCTTTTACTGTTATGGGCAGCACAGCGCCGACCAATTTGCCCGATTTTGTCCCTTCAGAAACGGAACCTCTCAGCCCGGATGTTGACTTGACAAATTGGGGGCTAAAGGGTTATGTAGTCTTCACCCGCCACTGGCTTGATAACTTTTCACGGATGAGCAGACCTAGCCCCGATGATTTCGGATCAATCAGGATTTTCGCTTCGTTGGGAGAATATGAACCTGCAACTTTATTGGTCTGGGCACTGAAGCCTCTCAAATCGGTGCGAATTACCGCCAGCGACCTCGTTGGTGGAAAGGCGACAATTTCATCAAGCAATGTTGAAGTCAGGGTTGTCCGTTTCATCCGCAACTTGCCCGCTTTCCATGAAAAGCGCAAGCAAATTGACATCCCTGAAGGTCAGACCCAAGTTTTCTGGTTACTGATTTACATTCCGACACAAGCCCTGCCTGGGTTTTATGAAGGCAACATTTTGGTTCAACCCGAAAACAGTGAACCGACTCAAGTTCCTTTACTCGTTAGAGTTTTGCCTTTGAAGTTGCCTTCACTGTCAAAAGGTTACGGCTTCTGGTGGAAGATGGATGCTCGCTGGAACGGATATTATTCCAAAGACCGTGAAACTGCACTTGAGCAAGTTAGAAAGCAATTCCTTTTGCTTCGTGAATACGGTTGCAACATGGTTTCATGCTACGGGATGCCGAAAATGGCGAAACAGCCCGATGGCTCAATCGCTTATGATTTCACTCAAGACCATTGGGGTCACGATGCATTCTCACTCGCCGATTTCTTCCGTATCGGTCGTGAGACGAAATTCCTATCGCCCAAAGTGCCGTTGCAATATCCTGGGGCAGAATCACTTCATTCATGGTGGATTGCGAAGTTCCTCGGTATTGACCGCAACTCTGAAGAATTTGCTAAGTTCTATCGCGAAGTGTGTCAGAGGATTGACGAGTGGGTGAAGGGGCAAGGTTTCACGCTTGCTTTCGCCTGTGTTGATGAAATCGGCAATGCACCTGAACGGAGGCAAGAAGCTCTTCGCTTCTACCGAATCGCAAAAGGAGCCGGTGTGCTTACATCTGTGACTGACAACTCAATGCACGGTGGGGTTCACTTGATGGGTCAGAAGCGTTTTGACGAAATCATTGACATGCGACTTTACAACTTTATCACCCCAGAAATGATTGAGCACACCCGCCGTTCAAGGGATAAATTGTGGCTTTACAATCTCGGCTCTGCAGGTTGGAGTGCCAAACTTGACAGGTTTGTTTTTGGGCTCTTTGCGGAACGATGTGGAGCTGAAGGTGTGTCACAATGGGCGTTTCAATGGCCGTCGGGAGGAATTAGCCCTTATGAGGCTGCTGCCAACAATCAACCGACTGGCTGGCATTATGCTTTGTCAGCGCCTGACGGTCCAATTCCGACACTGGCGTTGGAAGGAGTTCGGGAGGGTATTGACGATGCCCGCTACCTAAATTTGCTTCCCCCAAAGCAGCGGAACGCATTCCTTGCAGGACTCAAACCTTTTAGCACCGCTATCCCAGAATATCTTGCCGAACAGAATGGGAAGATATTTGATGTGTTGCGTTGGAGAATTGCAAGGGATGCACTGAAACGGCTCAAATAATTGGTTGTCAAGTAGTGCTACTTTGCTTTTACGGTTTGTTGAGGGCAAGTTGGAGGCGGTTGAAATGAACCGGAGAGGATTTCTCAAAGCAATGTCAAGCGCCTTGGCTGCCTGTCAAGGGAAAGAGATTGGGAAGGCGAGCATTGATAACTCAAATGAGATTTTGTCTCAAGCAGCGAGAGGAATTGAAAAACATCGCAAAGGTGAAGAGCTTCTTGAATTTAGGCAGCTGAACGGTTCACCCTCAGTTGGCGTTTCCGTGCAAGTAACCCAGCAAAGTCACGACTTCCTTTTCGGCTGTCCTCATAGACCGAAACATTACAATGACCAGCGTCATTTGCAACACTTTAAAAGACTTTTCAGCTTCGTGGCGCTGCTTGAATTCAACTGGGGTCAATACGAGCCTGACGAAGGCAAGCCACTTGTTGAGGAAAGAAGATGTTTCATTTTTGATTGGTGTATTCCCAACGGGATTGAGCACTTTTACGCTCACATGTTGGTTTGGACACGCCAATGTGGCAAATATCCCAAAACTGCACTCCCTTTGTGGCTTTTCCGCTACGAGCCCAAAACTCAATACGAACTCTTGAAAAAGCGAATCCAACGGGAAGTCAAAGACTACAGCGATGTAGACATTGTTTGGGATGTCGTCAATGAGCCCATTCACTGCCGGGCTTGGGACGAGTGGAGAAAGCCCAACAGATTTGATGAGCCGTTGGACAAAGTTTTCGCTTATGTTTCTGATGCGCTGCATTGGGCGCACGAAGCCAATCCAAAAGCAACTTTGCTCATCAACGAGTATGACCTTTTCGCCAGCAAACATTACCGCGATAGGTTTTTGAGGCTTTTGGAAATGATACTTGACAAAAAATGTTCCCATCCATGCCATTGGAATTCAGGCACATGACCTTCAGGCGACCTATTATCCGTCGCCGAAGGAAATTTGGAATGCTTGCGAGACCTTCGGAACGCAACTCGGTTTGGACATCTACTTTACCGAACTTTGTTACTTCTCCGACCCAAAGCAACCAATTCGTGGGGGCTATCGCAGCGATTTTTGGAATCCAGAGGTACAAGCAGATGCTATTGAAGAGTTTTATCAAGTCGCTTTTGGTCACCCAAAGGTTGCTGGCATCATTTACTTTGGCTTGGTCGGAAGCGAAATATGGCAGCCAACAACAGGTTTGTTTGACGAAAACTTTCAACCCAAGCCTGCATGGGAACGGTTGACGCAACTGATTAAGCGAGAGTGGTGGACGCGAGAGTCTGGACGAACGGGAAGGGACGAGATATTTCGCTTCCGCGGCTTCTTCGGTCGTTATCGGATTGAAGTTTCGCACAAAGGACATCATCGTTCCTTTGATGTCCATTTGCGGAAGGGGCAAATCAATCGTTGGCGTTTCACACTCTCTTGAGCGGGCAGAAGGAGGGTTTAGGATGGACAGAAGGGAGTTCTTGCAGGCGATGGTATTGGGGTGTGTAGCTGGTCAAGAGGCAGTAAATGCTGGTTCAACTGACCAAAAAGTGTCAATCACCGTGAACTCAAAGTTTGCACGAAAACTTTTGTCAGAGCACCGAATCCAAAAGATTGAAGCCCGCTTGTTGCAAGACCAATATCCACGACTTGTCGGACGAAATGCCCGTCTCGGTCATCACGGCCGAGGAGGGCAATACCAAATTCGCATCTTGACAACTGACAAGGGAGTTAGAGGTTGGGGAATGTCGCACGGTCCAGATGAGCAAGTGCAAAAGTTCGTCGGTTTGCAAGTGAGGGAGTTGTTTGACATTGAAGAGGGAACGAACGAGGATGCTTTGCTACTTGACATTCCTCTCCATGACCTTGCAGGCGCAATTTTAGGTGCGCCAGTTTATGCTTTGCTCGGAGCGAAAGGACCGAAAAAGTTACCCATTTATAGCGGAGCAATTTACTTTGACGACCTTGACCCAGAGAATAAGCCACGAGGAATTGAGGGCGTTTTGACATCCTGCCAACAAGATTACGAGGCTAGTTATCGCGCATTCAAGTTGAAAATTGGGAGAGGCTTCAAGTGGATGCCGAAAGAGGAGGGAATAAAGCGGGATGTTGAAGTTACCCGTGCCGTCCGCGAGAAATATCCTGATTGCCTGATTTTAGTTGACGCAAACGATGGCTACACTTGTGAGGACATGATGCGTTACTTAAGCGCTGTAGCAGATTGCGATTTATTTTGGATTGAAGAACCGTTCCCAGAAAACCGAGATGATTTGCTGAAACTGAAGGAGCACATGGCTAAGATTGGCTGCAAAGCACTTATAGCCGATGGCGAAACGAGGACAGAACGCTCTGAAAAGTGGTGGCGCTATGGTGGTTATTCACAACGACACATTGACACTTTATTCGCATTGGCGGAAGAAAAACTTGTTGATGTGTTTGTGCTTGATTTGGGAATTGTCGGTTTCACAAACTGGCGCCGCATCATGCCAGAACTTGAGCGGGCAGGCGTGAAAGCATCACCGCACACCTGGGGTTGGATTCCGCGCCCTTATTATGTCGCCCAACTCGCTGCAGGCGTCGGCAACGTCATAATCGTTGAAGGAATACCGGGCAAAACCGAAGGCGTTGACTACTCAGCCTATAAACTCGTTAACGGTCAAATTGTCGTGCCAGATGAGCCAGGATTTGGGCTGAAATTGATATGAGCGGCGTGATAAAACACTTTGTCAATTCTTTCGTGAGGTGAAAAGGAATGAGAGGGTGGGCTATGGCGCTGTCTCTGTGTTTGGGGGCACTTGCTATTGCAACGAACAATTTCTCTGCTGCGCCGCAACAAGTCGGCACCGTTTGCAACATCAAAGTTGTCTCGGACAAAGTCCCCGATGTGTCAAGCCTTGAGGCATGGCAAAGGTCTTTCATTAAGCTGGGCATGAACGATGAAGAAAAGGCGTTAGCAATTTGGCGTTCCGTCGTCATGTTCAGGCATCAAGATTCGCCACCAATGGAGTTTCTTGAAGGTGACGGTTGCGTTCACGACCCAATCAAGGTGTTCAATGTTTACGGCTACAATATGTGTTGCTGCGCTTCATCAAAAATCGCAGCACTTGCACGGTTTGTCGGTCTACCTGCTCGCATTTGGACGATTCGTGCTCACCTCGTCCCTGAAATTCAATGGGATGGCGAATGGCACATGCTTGACGCTTCCCTCATCAACTACTTCCGCAAACCCGACGGGAAAATTGCAAGCGTTGACGAAATTATCGCCGAGGTCAAGGCGTGGTATGATGCCCATCCTGAATATCGTAACAACGAAGCGAAGTTGAGAGAATGGCACCGTCAAGATGGATGGACTGGATGGAAACGAGGTCCCACATTGTTGGCAAATTGTCCCTTCTACGACCAATATGGTTGGCTGCCAGCAAAAACTCATGGCTGGTATAGCACGATGCTTGAATACGATGGTTCTGTCAAGTTCCTCTACGAACCGGGCTACAGTTTGGGCTACCGAGTGAACAACCAACTTCGCCCCGGTGAAAGGTTAATCCTCAACTGGTTCAACAAAGGGTTACATGTCAACATGAAGGATGGAAACGCTCCCGGTTGTTTGAACAAGCGAGTTGGCGAAGAAGACCTCGGTTATGCTCGCGACTATGGGGATATTGCGCCTGGACGAATTGGCAACGGACTCCGTGAATACGATGTCCCACTCGCCGAAGGAACTTTCCGAACAGGGATGTTGGTCGCTGAGAACTTAATTTGCCCCGCAGAAACGAAAACGAAAAACACTCCAGCCGTTCAAGTCAAAGACCCGAGCAAACCTGCAATCTTGGAGTTTCGCATGCCGAGCAGTTATGTTTACTTGACAGGAACTTTAGTTTTTCACGCCGTCGTCGGCAAAGGTGGTCAAATCCGAGTTTTCTTTTCCGACAACAATGGACTTGACTGGAAGGAAGTTGCAACGGTCACTAATTCAGGGAAGCGAGAGTTTGATTTGTCAACCCTTGTGTTGCGCCGCTACGATTACCGATTGAGGTTCGTGCTTACAGGTAAAGGCACTGGCTTGGAACGAATCAAAGTTAGTCACGACATCCAGCATTCACAGCGAGCGCTTCCCGCACTCACTCAAGGCAAAAACTTCGTGACCGTGACAGTAGGTCCGCCGGAAAGCACGATAACTTTGCAAGCGTCAACGAAACTGGAGTGGCGGGGGAAAAATTTGGTCTACACTGACTTTCATCCAGAACTCAAGGGCATTGAACCAAACTTGATGAGAGTTCAAGGCAGCGAAGGAGAAGCAACTTTTGCGGTTGCTACACCAGGCGAAATGATTCGTTTGCGCTGCGGGGTACATTATCGCGCACGAGACCAATTGGATGGATGGGAAGTTCAAGTTTCCTTTGATGAGGGCAAGACTTTCCAAACGGTTCACAAACTTTCGGGACCGACACCGGGAAATTGTGACTATTTCACCATTGAAAATGTCCCTGCAAGAACTCGGAAAGCGCTGGTTCGTTTCATCGGTCGGCAGAGGAATACAACCTGCTTGTTCAGTTTACGGATTGATGCCGATTACAGAGAGCCGTTCGGTGGCTTCAAACCTGTCAAGGTCACTTACATTTGGGAAGAGGGAGGCACAGAGAAGCAGCAAACATTGCTCGTCACAAAGCCGTCTCAAACTTTCACCATCAATTGCGAGAGCACACCGACAATGAAAAGCCTTGTGTTGGAGTTATAGCCACACAATTGTATCAGGCTTGATACATTTTGATGGTGATTGCGATGAAGAGGCTGAAGCGAATTGTTCTGATCTTTGCTGCGGTCGCGTGCTGTTTCGTCGTGATTGTCGCCCTTGTGAGTCTAACGCATCCGCTAAGTAGGTTAAGCGTTTTTAGGCTTCTTCCGAGGGAGTGGTCAACTCGCTTGATTGATGCGATACCCAGCCCACTCTTTGACCACCTTGCTAAAAGGGCTTCACTTCATTTTGCCCAATCAGCCCGATTGGAAGGATTTCGCATTCGCTGGACAAAATTGAGGGAGGACATAGTTTTCGCGAGCGGCATTGCATTTTGCCTCCAGCCCACTTACAAATGTCAATGTGCTTTGGTTGAGGCTTTCAAAACGGATGACGGGGTAGCGCTTTGGACTTGTTCTGTCCCTAACCCTGTTTGGGAGAAAGGATTATCCACCAAATGGAAACTGCTGGCTTGGCAAGATGAAGTTTGGGCTGTCCCATTAAGCGCCGGGAAAATAAACGCTTTAGACCCAAAGAGGGGCAGACTTCTGTGGGAACACGACTTTGGGTTCCCGATCTGGGGTATGCATCAGGGCAAGGAAGTCGCATTTATCATTCACGGGAAAAGTGGCCTCTGCTTTGAGCCAAAAGCGAGGCAATTGTTGTGGGAAATTCGTGAAGAAAATATCTCCTTCAAAGTGATTGACAAATGGCTGCAAGTCTTCGCTGACTCCTATGGCAATGAACCTGCTTACACTCGTTGGTTTTCGTTGGAAGATGGTAAGCCTGTAAGCCAACCACCCAAAATTAAATTGACCGAGATGGAGAAGCTTCCGAAAAGTGTGGAGGGGTTGTTAGAGCGCTACAAGGATGCAGGAGTTGTCGGTCGGACAAAAGACCTAATCTTGATTGGCGATGAAATCGGGACGGAAAGACTCATCGCTGTTGACGCTAAAAGTAGGAAGGTGGTTTGGGAGGTAAAGACCGAAATTTCAGACACACACTGTTGCGATCATGACTTCCAACTCTTCCTCACCGACGAACTCCTGTTCTACCGTGTCACCGGTAACCATTCACTCCACATTGTTGAAGGCTCTCAACTTTTCGCAATAGACCCGAGAAGCGGAAAAGTCGTTGCCAAAGCAGAATGGGTTGACCCAACTGAGGGGCGAGGGGAGTCTCTTGAAACCTTGAGGGTTAAAGGAAAGCAAGTTTTTGTCCGCCCTGGCATGGATTTACTTTGCAAGTCGGAGTTAGTGCCTTGAAAGCATCTCCGTGAACGATAACCACTTAGATGTTTCCTAAAGTGAGCAGTCAACTCAAGCGAGGAGGGTTGAGAGGTGATGGTAAAGGGATTGAGGTTCGTGGTTTTATTGACCTTCGTCGGGTTGCTATGTTGGGCAGAAATAGAAAGGAAAGGCGAAATTAATAACCCGCCTGCTGACACACGATTGGTTCTCCCTCTCCTCACCAACCCTCCCATCATGGATGGAAAAATCACCGAACCAATTTGGCGCTCCGCCAGCACCTTCACTTTAGGTGACAAACCTGCACTGAGCGTGCTATGTGGCTTTAGCAAAAATGGGCTATGGTTCGCTTTGGAGAGCAAAAATGTCCCGAAAAACGCCCGATTCATCGCTGCCTTCCGCACCACTGAAGTTTACGAGTGCGTTGATGAATTCACTTTATCTGCCAATGGCAAAAAGCAGCTTCGCCGTTTGAGACTCGCACCTTTGCCTTCACAAAATGACTGGCAAGCGAGCGTAGCGGAAACGGGTGCCCAGTGGAGTGCAGAGATTTTCATCCCATTCTCAACCTTGGGGCTTGAAGATGTTCGAAAAGGCGATGTGATTTTGCTTTACATGCTTTGGCAAACCGGTGGGAAGCAATGGAGCAAAAGGCTTTATTGCTACTTGGGTCAATTTAACCTTCTGTCAAGTCCGGGCTTGGAGAACAAAAGCGAGTGGAGTTTTTCTGGGGAAGATGCACCGCTTTACGAGTCTGTTTCGGAGCAAGAGAAAAAGGTCATTCGCGCCAAATCACCAGGGCGATACAGCACGATGAGCCAATCTTTGCAGCTTCGTCCAAACTCCCTTTATAATCTTGAAGCAGAAGTTAAAGGTGACGCCGTAATCTACCTTCGTGCCCGAACGGCAAAGCTACGAGGCGAACCGACAGATGCCTACACTGTTTGGACGAGACAAAGCAACGAATATCGCCGCTATTCTGTCCGCTTCCCAACAGGAGAAACTGGCGAAGCGCTGATTATCATCGGCACGACCGATGCATCTGGACGAGGGGAAGTGTTCATCCGGAACTTGACAGTTGCTAAAGAAGTGCAGTTTGAAAGTTTTGGTGAGCGAATTGCAGTCCAAACAAACGGTTCACCGACGATCGCCGAAAAAGTTCTGTTGGAAGATTGCCGTGCTTTGCGGGGGTTCACCGTTGCCCCCGTTGATGGAAGGCTTGACAGCGTTCGTTGGGATGGTGGCGTTTGGGAATACAACATGCCAGGTGCTGGGGCGGGAGTAGGTTACGCTTACCGAAACAACGACGGACTACACATCACCTTAGCGGATGCCAACGGAGTGGATGCAATTTTGGTTCGTGGTGGTGCAAAGGTCAAAGTTTACTCCAATGTTAAGCGTTACGATGACCCAAACAGCGGTCGCTTGATCGCAGAGTTGTCCGGAATAGCGCGAGTTGAGCGATTATCATTTGCTAATCGCATTCAAAGCAGAAAGTTCAGTTTCTTTGATGCGGGAGATGGCTTACTTGCCGATTTGATCTTCTTGAGAGTTCATCGAGGTGGCAGACGGCTAAGGGAACTTGGCAATCCAGTCCGATGGTTCATAACTGAACCGATTCAGCCACCGAGCGAAATCACCACACAATTAGAGCGTCGTTTCGCTGAGCCTAACCGAAAAGTTTTCCCGGTTTCACCCTCAGGTCAACCGACCGAAATCGCTGTTGCCCCGCGACAGACTATTCACTTCGTCTCAGAACCGCTTTCAAAGGAAACTGCGATAACTGCCGTCGGTTTGGAAGCAACTGGCAAGTCATCTGGCACAATCTGCCCCTTGACAATAATTGTTCACGATCCCCTTAACCCAAGAGTTGAACTGATGCGAACGGATTTCGTAGTTCACGGCTCAGGGAAGATTAAAATCGTGATGGACTTCCCAGACCAAGTTCTACCAGAACGCAGGCGAATTTGGATGTCGTTGAGTTCGCTTGGTGATTTGATTTTGAGAAACGCATCAATAACGATGTTCGCCGTCCCACGAGAACAAGCCATCCCACAGGCATTGTCCTTTCGCAAACTTTTGATGCGAGGTCTGTTCGCTGGGTTGAGCGAGGCGAGACCTTGGACAAGTTTGTATCGCGGCATGGATGTTGAACAGTGGCTGAAAAAGCAGGGTGCTTACGAGCCTCATTTGCGTGAGTTATTTGAAACGATTGAGCAATGCAAGTGGCTTTGTGGGACAGTCGCCATTGACAATATCCCAACAGCAAAAGACCCATTAGTTCGCCAATACGACGAATGGGTTTTCCGCTATCATAGGACACTGCCTCCCTTCACCCCAACAATTGACAAAATCCCTGATGCTCCAGAATGGGCTATTGTTGCTCGGCAAGCGTGGTTGACAGCAAGGGAAGTTGCAAAATGGTGGCTTGACAATCGTTTAGTTCCAACAGGTGAGTTCGGAGGCGAAGTCGGTGACGATACTGACATGTATCAGAACTATGCTGACTTGCCCATGTTTGAGGATGGAGAATTCACCCAGAGGCTCAAAGACGCCGCGCGAAGGCTAATGGCATTAGCGGAGCAAACGACCCTTGAGCAGGGAATTAATAAAAGGACAATGGACCCGCTCCACGCTTACGAGGAAGGTTTGAACCAAGAAGCGCTTTTGCTTTGGTGGGACTACGGTGACCCAGTTGCTTTTGAGCGCTGTTTAATTGCAACCCGTTCCCTACAGGCCTTGACAATTGTTACTCCCAAGGGGCATAGACACTTCAAGTCTCAAAGGCTTGGCGCTGAAGATTTACGGATTGACCGACCCACCGATGTTGACGGTCACGCTCATCCGTTGATGCTTCACCCAGCCTTTGAAGTCGCATGGTATAGCGGTAACCCGACGGTGATGAGGTTTCTGTGGGAGTGGGCTGACGGTTGGCTTGAACACATGAAGCCGGGAGGATATGCGACTTCCGTTGAAGTTGCCACTGAGAAAGTCATGGCTACGACAGATACCCCCATCTATGGCGGATACGGAGCGCTTGGTTCGGCGATGGCGTTCATGTTTTGGCTGACGGGAGATGAACGCTACATTGAACCGTTCATGCATGTCTGGAGGAGAGGGGTTGACAGAACTTCACCTGGTAATTTGCTCCCTGAAATGTTCCATCGCGGTGCTCTTGACAAAATTGACAAAGAGACCTTGTTCAAACTTGTTCAAGGGAGAGGGGTAGCGGAATGGCTCGTCACAGGTGACAAGCGACCCCTCATTGAAGCCCTCAAGAGGGACATTGCCGAATTGCAGCGCTTTTGGGACATGTATACGAAGGCAGAACCTTTCACCGACCGAGTCTTCCTTTACTCATTGACAAATCCAGCCATTGCCTACACTGGCGGTTATGCGACCCGCAACAAATTCAATCACACTCACGCTGTTAGTTGGGAAGGATTTGGGACGGATTTTGCAGCGCTCGTCAAGTTGGCTCGTCCAAAGCATTTGAAAGTGCTCGCTTATAACTTCGCATCAAAGCCACTTTCTGGACAAATGAGAGTTTGGACGCTTGAACCTGGACGGTATCGGGTGCGAATAGGAATTGACCGTGATGGAGACGATGAAATTGAAACGGTGTTGACAACAAACGAATTTGAACTTCAGCGGGCAGAAAAGATTTCGTTGACTTTACCCCCGAAGCAAGTTGTTGTCATTGAGGCGGAGCAAATTGCTCCAACTCAACCTTTGTTCCTGCGCCCTGATTTGGCGGTTTCCGCTCAAGAAATTCGGTTGGAAGGGGATTCGCTCATCGTGCCTGTCCATAACATCGGAAGTGCTGACTCACCGGAAACGACGATAATTCTTCGCGACCGAACTGGGCGTGGAATCATTAAAGCGACAATCCCAACACTGAAATCACCTTTGGATTTGCTTCCAAAATTCCATATCGTTCGTTTCCCACTACCGACAACTGCTTTAAAGCCTCTGCAAATTCTCGTTGACCCTGAAAACCGCGTAACCGAAATCTACGAGGGCAATAATTTTGTGACGATAACAGGTAAGTAGCAAAGGGATGGCTATAAGGATTATTGTCAAGGGACAGTTTGCCTGCCTATTTATTTGGCTTCAAGAATGCGGTAAAATGCCCTCACAGAATTTCGCAAGCGAATCATCGTTACCTCACGGGTGAACTGACTTTTAACCCTACGGCCGACGATGACGCAACAGAGTGCAAAGGGCAAGGCTTCCTAATCCTGCCGAAAATCGCTTACAGGCGATGACAACATTTGCGTTGAAAAGCAGCACTGAATTTGGTCGGTGGAAAAAGTTTTCTCTGCGATGCGAGGAAACAGTGGGTGAGGCGGCTTATGTTTAAGGTCTCGGCTGTTCTGTTTGATTTTGATGGCACTTTGGTGACTCTTGAGATTGACTTCCCGCTAATGAGGAGGCGGGTGAATGAGACTATTGCTTCTTTCGGTGTCCCATCTCACATCTTGACCGCTCCTTTTTCTTGGGAACGGATTGAGCAGGCAGTCAACTGGCTTGCTCAGTTTGATAGTGAAAAGGCGTGTGAGCTGGAACGAATCGCAAAAGCCATAATCGTTGAGATGGAAGATAAGGCAGCAAAAATTGCGACGCCACCTGCCGATGTCTTACCGACGCTGCAAACTTTAAAGGCGAATGGGCTTAAAATTGGTTTGGTCACCAGAAACAGCATGAGGGCTGTTCAAACAATCTTAAGCCGTTATCCACTCCCTTTTGATGTTATCGTCACGAGAGACCATGTTCGGTCGCTTAAGCCCAATCCTGAACATTTGCTTTTCGCTTTGAAACAACTAAATGTCAAACCCATTCAAAATCCTTGGAGATTTGCGTTCGTCGGCGACCATCCAAGTGACATTCAGGTTGCACTGCGAATTGGGCTTATGCCTATCGGGATTGCACACGATAAGTTGTCAAGGCGAAATTTGCAGCGAGCAGGGGCGTTCGCAGTGATCGGTCGTTTGAGCGAATTGGCACACTTGTTATGGGCTTAGCTGCTTGTCCCTTTGCTCCTGCTCGGAGAAATTCGCACTTTCTGCCTTGAACGCACTTAGGAGGTGAACTCTCATGAAGCGATGGATTGTCCTTATGCGAGGTCTGCCCAGCGAAATCGTCCCTGTTCAGGCTTTCTTGAACGCTCACCAAATTCCGACGCTCTCCCGAACCATTGTGGAAATCGGAGGTGTGATGGAGTTGCTTGTCCCTGACGATAAAGTTTCAGACGCGAAAGAATTGCTGTCGGCAATAAGTCAAACCTCCCACGACTACGATGAAGGGAGAGGTGAATGGGATGAGCAGTAAGGTGAGAACTGAGGTGGTAAAAGTGCGGTTGCCAATGTATCGCTACAATGAAGACCCGTTCCCGCCCTTGCAGCGGGAGGGCACAAGGCGAGTTTACCCCTACCCGATGCAAGATGATTTGACCGATGAGTTGATTGAGCGGGAATTCACTGCTGTCATCCTTGACAATGGTTTGCTTCGTATCACTACCCTTCCCGATTTTGGTGGTCACATCTTATCAGTTCGTGACTTGAAAAATGACCGTGAAGTTTTCTATCACAACCTGCCGCTCAAGTTCGGTTTGATTGCCCTTCGCGGTGCTTGGTATTCTGGTGGACTTGAGTTCAACTTCCCACAGGTTGGTCACACGGTCACAACCAATGACCCCCTTGCTTGGCACTTGACAGAAAACCCTGACGGTAGTGCCACCCTTTACCTCGGTGGGATTGAGCGTTTGACGAGGATGGCATGGACTGCCAGCGTGACTTTGAGACCAAACGATTGGCGATTGCATACCCGAATTTGGCTTTTCAACCGCACTCCTTTTTGGCATCGCATTTATTTCTGGACCAATGTCGGTGTCACTGCTCGCGATGATTTCCGCTTTTTGCTCCCTTGCACGAAAGTTTTCTCATGGTGGTGGGGCGCTCAAGGTGTTGCCGATTTCCCAATCCAAGATAGCGCTGATTTGAGCCTTTACATCACTCACAAGCGACCAACGGATTTATTTGCGAAAGATTTGAGAGCCGATTGGTTCGGATGCTACTACGAGCAACTTGACTACGGTGTTCTGCATTACGCCAATAGGTTTGAAGTTCAAGGGCGAAAACTTTGGACATGGGGCACAGCAGAACATGGCACTTGGTGGATAAATTTGCTCAGTGATAAAGGCGAACCTTATTGCGAAATACAAAGCGGTCGCTTCGTCCATCAAGGTGTGCATCGGTTGATGCCACCGAGAGCCATTGAAACTTGGACTGAAGCATGGTTTCCTGTTTGGGGTATTGGCGGCGTCGTTCATGCTTCTGACAAAGTCACCCTTAACGCCGAAAGAATTGACAATCAACTTCGCCTGCGATTGTTCCCACTCGTGCCGATGGAAAGCGCAACCTTGACAGTTATTCAAAACGAAAAGGTTTTGGAGCGGACGAAAATGAATTTGCCCGCCGGCGAACCTACACCCCTTGAAGTGACAATGCAAAATGATGAACCTGTCTTCATCGCCGTTGACGAGGACAAACGAACTGCTTTGAAGGTTCGGTTGTTGATCAAGGGGCACGATAGAGTCTTTGCCGATTACAGTAATGAACCTGCCCCGCATATCGGTTTGCCTGAACAACACCCGAGTGAACCGACGACACCAACGGCTTGGCTGCTCAGAGCCTGTGAACATGAAGAGCGAAACGAACTTAATGCTGCCGCCGATTGCTATCAAAAAGTCCTTTCCCTTGACCCCCAATGCGTTGCTGCGATGAACGGATTGGCTCAATGGCACATCAAGCGCGGTGAGTTTCGTCAGGGACAAGAGTGGGCTCAGAGGGCTCTCCAAATTGACCCGCAAAGTGAAGATGCACTTTGGTGGAAAGCAGTTGCAAGTTATTGGGACGAGGGGCAAGGGACAAGGGACGAAATCTCTTCGCTTTGGGCATTGACAAGGAGCAATGTTTACGCTGCAGCGGCGTTGGCATTGCTGGGTGAGTTGGCTTTGAGGCAAAACGATTACCACTCTGCTCTTGACCTTTTTGCTCATGCTTTAGAATGCAACCCACAAGATAGCAAGGCGTTAGCATTGGCTGCTTTCGCTGCCCGCCAGTTGGGCAACACCGAACTTGCGCAAATGTATCTACAGCGTTGCGAAAAAGTCAACCCGCTTGAACCGCTGCTTTGGAGCGAACGGCATTTTCTGCGGGATGAGGGGCGAGGGACGGGGAACGAGGCAGCAGCGTTGAAGCGAATCTTTGTTGATGATGCTCTGTGGTTAGATGCCGCTTGCGATTACGAGCAAATTGGCGCTTGGGGGACAGCGAGTGTTTGGCTCGCAATTGTGAAGCGGCATATTGAACAAGATGGAAATGTCAACTCGATGCTACTTTATCACGCCGCTTATGGGATGTGGCGAATGAGCAAGTTGTCTGAGGCGATGTCGCTCGTTAAAGAAGCTCAAAAACAATCGCCGATGTTCGTCTTCCCCCATCGGCATGAAGATGCAAAAGCGTTGCAAACGGCGCTTACCCTTGCACCTAACGACACTTTGGCGCACTACCTGCTGGGCACATGGCTTGCTTCGGTTGAGCGGTGGGATGAAGCAATCACGCACTGGCGAAAAGTGACAGATGAGACCAAAGAAGAGGTTGATAGCGCAACAGTATTGACCTTGACTTGGCGAAACATAGGGTTGGTTTATCGGTTCATCCGACATGATTGGGCTTCTGCTGAGAACGCTTACGACAAAGCCATAGAACTTGTCTCCCGCAACTCATCCCCTTTACCGCCTTACGCTTGGCGGTTATGGCTTGAGCGTGACATCGTGCTTGCGGCGTCAGGGCAGCATGATAAGCGGGTTGGTCTTTTTGAGAATGCACCTGATGCAGTTCGTGTCAAGTCACAAATTGCCGCTCGTTGGGCAGAGGCTTACATGAGGGTTGGCAAATACGCAAAAACAATTGAGTTGCTCTCGCAAGGTAACTTTAAGCCTTGGGAAGGCGAATTTGCGCTGCGGCAACTTTGGAAAGAAGCGCATATGCAACTTGGACATCAAGCGATGGCGCAAGGTGATTTTGCTAAAGCGAGAGAGCATTTCGAGGCTGCTGCCGATTACCCACCGAACTTGAATGTAGGCAGACCGCATTGGACGGACGATGCCGATGCGCTCTTTTGGGCTGGTTGGTGTGCCCTAAAGATGGGCGATAGGGAAGGGGCAAGAAAACTTTTGGAACAGGCTGCAATGGAAAATCAACCACCAAAGGCACAAACTGCTGAGTTCAAAGCGAAAGCATCTGAATTGCTCGGTCAAATTTGATGTGTTGAATGATGGGAGTTGGCCGGAGGGCGGCTCTCCTGAGCCGTCGAAAAATCGGCTTGAAAAACGAGATCCACTGTAGGAGCGACTTTAGTCGCGACAAATGTGTAACGAATAACAGAGACATAAGTTCGGGGCTAAAGCCCCTCCTACAGTGGTGTTGACATCGTTGCGAAATTCGGTGTGAGCAAAAAGCGAGGTTGTCAAGGGCAGGGAGTAAGAAACAGTCTCGCCTTTGGAGGGTTGCTGGGATTTGTTGTAAAAGGTGGGTTGAAAAACTCGCATTAGTTGATTAAGCGATGGGGATTAACGACACACCTGTCATCAACAACACTGCAGCGACGAGTTTTTTCCATCGTCCACTTTCACCCAGAATCTCCGTGCCGAACAAGACTCCAAAAAGGACGCTGAGTGTTCGTAACGGGATGATGTAACTTGCGGGAGTATTCGGAAGAGACATCGCCCAAAGGACGAGCAAATATGCAGCGATGTTCAAAGTGCTCGTCACAATGCAAAGTTTCCTGTTTCGCCTCCATTCTCCCATCAATGCCTCTTTGCCGCAAAGGCGAAGTGCAAAGGGGAAAACAATGGCAGCGCAAACCGAGTAAGTTGCGTAGATGTAAACTGCTGGATGGACCCCCACATAACCAACTGCAACTTTGTCAATAATGCTGTAGACGCTGTAAATTGAACCGACGAACCATGCTGGCAGTGTGTGTGGAGCGAACAGGAAGCGAGGGTGAAAAGGGGGTTGGGATCGCCATTGTAAGGTAAAAGCGCCAAACAACACCAAAGCAATCCCAATGAACCCGATCACACTCGGCCTTTCACCAAGAAAAACCATGCCCCAAATGACTGTCAATGCTGGACCAAGCCCGCGAGAGAGGGGATAAGCGAAAGAGAGGTCGCTGACCAAATACGCTTGTGCTAAGCCAATGAAATAGGCGGCGTAAAAGATGCCCGTTGCGAAAATGCAAATCCATCCCAGCAAAGACGGCATATGGATGAGGGTAAGGGGGAGCATTGGAGCGAAGATGAACGGGGTGACACCTAAAAACAATGCCGTGAAGGCGAACTTGCTTTTGGCTTGCTTGAGCAACAAGTTCCAAAAAGCGTGAAGCGCGCAGGAAAGCACCACCAAGACCACCGCTAAGAATGGCATAAACCGCAACCTCCATTCTTACCCAAAAGCGTTTTAAAGGCGAATGACTTTGGGGCATGCTTTGTTGAATAACTTCCCGAATCTGGACCTGCGACCCTAATGATGACACAACCCTGCCTGTCAAGCCCCAAACAAACCTAACTTAACCTGGAGCGAAGCTCCTGCCGAACCTTAACTGGGAGAACGAGGCTCCTACCTAACTTTTCTCTCTTTCCCTCGATGGCAACTTGACAACTGAAATTACTCTGCTGCATCAGCCACATAGAAATACATCAGCGTGCTACCCTGAATTTTGCTGTTAAAGCAAGGGATTATCTTCAATCGCATTTTACCGCTTGACCAACGGGGTGGCACAACTTCGTATCGTCCGTCTTTTGTCAAAAACGCCATCTAAGTGACATCACCGCCATCAAGGTTCACAGCGCCCCATACTTTCATAGCCAACCAAAATCGTTGCAAATTAGCAAGGTTCCACCCACCCATTAGAGGGACTTGGAATTTGAGTGCCAATGCACTGACAGCCTCTCTGTCAGGTTCTCTCACGATGAGCAAAAAAGTTTACGGTTGTCCTTTGACCAACCCATAGAGGTTCGTAATGTCTTTATGTGGTCAACGACAGGGATGTGTCCTGCCTCGTCAGGAGATGATGGTATTGGCTGCCTCATTGGTCCGATGCGTTCATGGAATGGTCGTAATTTTAAGGGTTTACCGTCTCTGATCAAGCATTGAACGCCTGCCGCAGCGAAAGTAAATTCCTTTCCGAGTTTTCCACTGCTTGTCGTTTTCTCGTTTCTTCCAAACCCTTCGTTCATCGCCCAACTGTCAACCCGAGCAACACGGGCTGAACCGAACTCCCTGCTGAAATGAGTGTGACGGAAACGACTGGCACATCGGGCTTTAGATTTCGCCACTCGTATGCGCAAAGGGTGAGCAAATAACCTTGTTGCGTTTTGCCTTGCCAAGCGATGCGGGCGTAACTGCAGCCCAATCGGTCGTTCCATTCTGTCAAGTGACGGCGGAATAACAACTCGGTTCGCTCCTCTGAACCGTCCAAATAGCGGATGACAAGGGTGGCAACTTTTTGCGGGTCGATGCGACCGCGCTGATACAAGTCTTCGGTCAATATGGGACGAGCCGTTGTCGTCATCAACAAGTAAATCGCTTTTGCTTTTGCGTTGACTGGCAAAACGACCAAATCTGGTGCAAATTCGTGGCTCGTTGCATCGCTTGAAAGTGCTACAACTTGCGGGGGCGAATTGACAGTCTTGACCAACCGAAACGGAACACCATCGCACCAAATTTCTTCGCCCGCTTTCTCCAATTCAACGGACCTGTCAGGCACAACACCTTCCTTGCCCCATTGCGTCAGCAATGCATTGACGAAGGGCGACAAATCCAAGCAGTAAAATTCTGTCAATTCATTGCGCCATTGATTTCGTTCTCCGACGAGTGCCAGCAAATCTTGTGCGATGTTAGTGGGATGGGGTGCAGTGTCAATTGGCGGGTTATCAACCGACCATGAATTTTGTGCTCCCAAAATAACTGCTGTCATCAAATCAACTTGGGTTGCAAATCCCGTCACACCATACCAAGTCGTCCCGCAATATCCAAGTGCTCTTCGGTCAAAACTTTCCGCCGAAAACCTCCAAACATTTTGTGGGTGATACCAACCACAAGCGACGACATCAAAGCCTTTGTCTTTTAGTCTCGTCAGCCAAGGGAAAGTCTGACGGGCATCGTAATGCCAGCAAAATTGCACGATGTCTTTGGGAATTAAGTCGGCAGCGAAGTGGGTGAAATAAGGCACATAGCCACCAGTCCTATCAGGTTCTAACTGGTCACACCACATTGCAACTCGCTCAATGCCCCTTGACTTCAAGTAGTCGTAAAGTTTTCGTATGTCTTCTGCAAGCAACTGCCATGCGGTTTTACCTGTAGCCTTGCAACGGTTACAAACGCCGATGGGAACAAAAGTTATTTCGTCGTGACCGATGTGAAACCATCTCGGCTTGAAAACTTCAAGCACCTCGTCAAACAAGTCAAACACGACCTTGTAAGTTTCAGGATTGGACGGACAATAGGCGTAAAAGCCCCAGCGAGGATGAGGCTCGGTTTGTTCGCTTAAGTGCTGATATTTTTCCTTGCTGAGCACGTAGCCAAAATGACCGAAAGTTTGCACTTGCGGGATGACAACGAAGCCCAACTTCCTTGCTTTTGCCAAAAACTCTTGCCATTGCAATTTTGTCAAGGCTTGTGGATGGGCTATTTCGGGATGTCGTTCGTAAGGAAAGCGATTGTCAACTTCAATGACGAGGGTGTTAAATTTCATGATAGCAAACCACTCAAGTAACTTCTCAGCGAACGACAATTCGTGCCTCAAAGGCGCAACGAAATGCCATCCCCGCAACTTCAAGTCAGGGTAGTCCCAAATTTCGCAAATCGGCAGACTGATGCCGATGGATGCTTTGGATTGTGCTTTGTCGAGGGAAAACAACTGGCGCAAAGTTTGCACGCCGTTGAAAACACCGCGAGGGGATGCACCGACGACAAACAACGCTTGAGGCTCAGGATGTTGAGTGGGAGCAAATCTTGCCTGTCTTGTCTCCCATCTTGCATCTCTCACATTTTGACTCTTCGTCTCGCGTCCCTCGTCACCCGTCCCAACGAAAATCGCATATGCTTCCTTGCCTCGTTGACCGAAAAAGGTGCGGAGTTTATCGACTGGCAAATATGGGTGCGTGCCAGCAGGCAAACGATCAAAAGTTGTCAAGATGATTGAACTCTTGCTTAGCACAAAGCGGTTCGTAAGTTTCGCCTGCAATCCCAATCGCTTCATTGTGTCAATCAACAACTCTGCTGCTGTTCCTTCTAAATCTGCAGCGTCATCGGGTAAAGTAACAACGATGTCGCTGGTGAGAACAGCTTCGCCGCTGCGAACGAAGATTCGTTGTGGCTTGGGAACAAGTTTTGCCAACAATTCATCCCAATCCTTCAATTGCCGAATAGCCGACCTGTTCGCTTGCCCACTTGCTAATTTGCCCTCTTGTCTATTTGCCAATTCGCTATCCTGCTTACCAACCCGACCCTCAAGCACGATGTGGGGGAATTTCTCAAGGCGCTGAAAACTTTGCTCTTCAAAGTAAGCGAAAGCACTATTTTGGTCGCTGCGCTCAACCTTTCTTGATCGGCACAAATTGATGCCAATGACTTCGCCTGTTTGAGGTTTGACGCCGAGCAAGGAGAAAGGGATGGCGATTTCCACTGACCAGAAGTTACTGCCGATTTTGGTTGCTGTTTGCCAGCCGTCAGTGATCAGCCTTTGAGGTGCCCTCGGCAGGAGCCACCAAACTTTTGCCCATCGGGATCGCTCAACCTGTTGAGCCCATTTGTTGCCCTTAGGTGTGACAACGAATTGCCAAAAGCCGTCATGGCTGTGCTTTGGGTCAAGGTAAACTTCAACGCAATCGTCCATGTAAGCAAGCTCGCCGCTTTCAGGTGTTCTCAAACGCATCTTTTTCGGCTCGGGTTCGCTACAATGGAAAGCGACGAGTAAGTGAGTTTCCGTCGCAACGACTTTTGCCACCGTTGCAGGCTCAGCGATTTTGCCTGTGCCGAGTTCCAAAAAAGGTGTCAATGGCTCAGCGTTTCGCCAAACATCATCCGACAAATCGCCATCCAAATGCAAAGAACGAGTGGTAACGGGGACGAAGATGTAAGGTGGACGCTCCAATAGAGTTAATTTTGCGCCATCAAACCATGCCTCACCTTTGCTGTCGGTGATGAGCGAAACCTTAAAAGACCTTGCGTCCGTTGGAGTTCTCACAACGCCGCTAAAGAGTTTCCATTCGCCTCCCGTCCCCAACCCTTGTGCCACAACGAAAGTGTCGTAACTGTCATCTGCTTTGAAAGCGTAGACAATGAGCAGGAATCGGCAATTTGCTTTGACCCAACATCGGAACAGGTAAAGCGAATTTGGTCTTGCCGAGATGCCAATTTGACTTGCTCGCACCCAACCTTTTTCAGAAGTGTGGGTTATGCGTTGGCTGAATCTGCCGTGAACCTTGTCATTTTTGTCAAGAGAGAAACTCCCCTCGCCACCTTCGCCCCGATGAATTTCTGCAATCCAACCATCAGCGAGACCATCATTGTCGGCATCAACTTCAAAATTGCCGTTTGTGAGCAAATTCGGTTCAATGGCTGAAGTGATGGTGACGAAGGCGAGCAAAAGCGAAGTTAACCAAAGCATTCCCATCACCTGCCTTAAAGGGATTTGAAAACGATGGTGCCGTCAACTTTTCGCTATCCGCTTTAATCCCTCCAAATCCTCCATTGTCAAACCCAAACATCTCGGGTCAGTATCCATTGCGCCGGCGCAGAGGATCTCAGGGTTGGTTCAGGAATGCCAAACTCATTCATTTTTAGCCTTTTGAATCTCGTCGTTCGCTTTGGCATTTCAGTCACCTCTTTAACGCCGATTGACGCTGAAAAAAGTTTGCCGCAAACAATGCTGCGATACGCAGCAACCCCCCAAGAGCAATGAAGGAACGAAGAAGACAATAAAGGGGTGCGGGCAAAAGGGGACGAAAGTGCTTGTCGTAGAAACGCAACAAGCCTTTGTGAGTTTCCAACGCTTTGCCAATTCCAAGAAGACGGGTGCTCGCACCGTGATGGTGAACTACAATTGCGTCGGGCAAAAAATAAATTTGCCAACCACTCTTTTTGAGCCGCCAGCAAAAGTCAACATCGTTGAAGAAGATGGGCATTGACTCATCCATGCCACCTATTCGTTCCCACGCTTCCCTGCGAACCAGCAATGCCGACGACATCGGTTGGTCAACTTCGGCTAATTGGTCGTAACCGAACCAAGTCATTCGGTAGCGACCAAGCGATTTTGATTTTGGGAAAAGTTTGTCAAGACCTAAAGCCGAAAACAAGAGGGCAGCAGGCATCGGGAACGAACGAACGGAAGGTTGCAACCGACCATCAGGGTAAATGAGTTTGGGAGCAATTGCGCCAACATCGGGGTGAGTTTCTGCGAAAGCGAGCATTTTGTCAATGGCTTGCGATGTCACTTCAGCATCTGGGTTAAGCAGCAAAAAATAGAGCCCATTAGCCAATTTCGCCCCTTGATTGTTTGCGGCTGCGTAACCGATGTTGAGTTTGTTGGCAATCAACTTCACTTGAGGGAACTCACGCTGAACCATTTCGACACTGCCATCAGTTGACGCGTTGTCAACGACGATAATTTCAAGAGCGAACTTTGACGCTGAGCCCATGAGAGAGTAAAGGCATCGGCGCAAATGCCATTTCGTGTTCCAGTTGACAATTAGAACTGAGACGGTTGGTTTGTCCATCTTCGTCACCATAACAAGTGTGCCATGCTTCCGATTTACCGTGGGAGGGTGAGACTTCTGCCAAACTCAATTATGGGCTCACCGGATGTTCTTCCTCCCACCTGCCGAATTGCCGACTTTATCACCATAACATGTGACATGCAATTACAGGAGCAATTAGAAAGTAGTTACCTGCTTTGAGGGAAATGGCTCAAAATTTTCAGCAGAAAGAAACGATAAAGGCAGGTGCTTAATTGTGAGAAAGCGTTTTGTGGCAGTTATCGTTGGCGCATTGATTGGGTTTGGATTGCAACAACTTCTTGCTTGGTCAACGGGCGGAAATTGCCTGGGTTGAGGCTTAACAGAAAGCCCCGTCGGGGCTGCCTTCTTTGGAGCGATCATCGGCTGGTTGCTAACAAGCGCAAAACCCCAGAGCAGTTGAACAAGGTTAGGATTTGCATCGTTTCTTCCGGCAAGCAAATTTTCAAATGACAGCTTAACGACTGCCGAGAACAAACCTCATATAACTGGGGCGTGGGACGCAGAGGGAGACGGAATGCAAGCCTCAACAACTGTCAATTCACCAATGACCAATTCACCAATTACCGATTTGCCAATTACTAATCTGTTCACTTGCTGACCTGCCGATTTGCCGAACCCTAACGGGCTCACCGGGAGGTTCGTCCTCCCATTTGTCCATCTGC
>FMJZ01000104.1_pt1 | contig 29487 bp, 23 predicted proteins | sample 1987881 | NCBI WGS metagenome assembly FMJZ01 (sample SAMEA4378227, study PRJEB15110) | soil metagenome | biome: soil; feature: Field; material: Soil | place: India | collected 2015-03-11 | depth 0 m
GTTGGAAAATAAATTGCTATTTTCAAGTTGGAACGACACGACCTGTTGACTTTATTAGTTTTATCTATATAATTTCTGATGAAGATTATTTGCAAATTAACTTTAATTATCACTTTGACGACATCAATATTTTTTAATTGCAGAAAACTCCCAGAAAGTGTGGGAAAAGCAAGGAATGTGGTTGTTGTTGCTTCTGAATTAGATACTGTATTGATTAATGCAACTCTCCAGATTTACCACAATGTTCCACAGAGTGAACCATATTTTATCTTCATTTACGCATCCGATACAATGCTAAAAAATGTGAAACAATTCCATTCGCTCTTCTTATACGGCTCATTAAAAGAGCAATTTATATACGAATTGCTGAGTGAAGGAGCCCGTGAGGCGACAAAAAAAGATACCTTTAATCTTTTCAAAGTTAATAACCTCTGGGCTAAAAATCAGACAGTGTTAATTCTTGCTGTATCGGAAACTGAATATTTCAAGCAGGGTATCATCAAATACCAGAGAATGATAAAAAAATTTCTTGAAGAAGCATATTACCAGAAAGTAAAATCATCATTCTATGAGAAAGAGATTGATAAAAATATTAAAAATTCTTTAATGAAATTTGGTTGGTCAATAGATGTTCCTGTGGGTTGGATGATTGATTCTACCTATAAGAATGATCACTTTATCTACATCCATACTCATTACCCTGACCGCAGCATATTTTTGTATAAAGAAAAAGGCTCATTTCTTTTAAATGATTCATTCGCGATTAAAAAAAGAAACGAACTAACCCAAAAATATTATAACGGCGATTATGTCCTCAAAGAGTTGACAACCGTTGAACCGATTGAGTTTCAAGATATGAAGGGATTTAGAATCAGGGGTGTATGGCAAAATGACTCACTCGTTGCCGGCGGACCTTTTCTTTCCTATTTCCTGACCAATAATAATTCATTGTATGTTATTGACGGAATGTTATTTCTGCCCGGTGAACGTAAAACTGATTACATCATGGGGCTTGAGGTAATGATGAACTCGGTTAAAAAAAGTGGATTATGAAAAATAATTCACTTGACAATCTTTATTATTTGATTAAAATATAGTGTTGGAGGCATAAATGGCCGAACAAGATTTTACGGAAATTGCCCGATTGGCAGAACGATATAATAAGGATCCTAAGTCGCGGATATTTGTGCAACTTGCTGATGCCTATAGAAAAAACAACATGGTAGATGAGGCTTTAGATGTTTTGAAGCAGGGTCTTCAGCACCACCCCCAGTATCCGCTTGCCTATCTGATTTTAGGAAAATGTTATTTTGATAAAAGAATGTATGGTCAGGCAAGGGAGGCATTAGAAAAGACGATTGAGTTTGACCCGGCTAATATCGTGGCACTCCGGATGCTCGCACAGGTATGCGAGAATCTAAAGGACGAGGCCTGCCAGATAAAGGCTTATAAAGGTATAGCTTCTATTGACCCAGGCGATGAAATGGCAAAGAACAAACTCGCCCAACTTGAGGTAGCACAGAAAAAAGGTGAGATTTACACATTAACCCTTGCCCAGGAATATGAGAAACAAGGCAACCTGGAAGAAGCATTAAAAGTTTATGAACATTTAAGTTTTATGGACCCCACAGATCTCGCTATTAAACACAAGATAAACGAATTGAAGAATAAAATTTCAGGAGTTGTCAAGGAAATAAAAAAAGACGAAGAAACAAAAGTCGCTGAAATGAAATTAGAGAGTTATTTCCAACCTGAAGATATTGCTACCATACCCAAGGTAGAAATTCCACAAGTCCCTGAACCGCACTTAGGAGAACATATAATTGATCTTGATAAAACACCACCCCCGGTGATAGAAGAGGTAAAACCAGTTATTGAGCAAGAAAAAAGTGTCGTAGAAGAAGCAAAACCTGAACCTGTCATTGAAAAGAAAGAACCGGAAAAAATAGAAGAAACCGAAGAAATCCTCTCACTTGAAGAATTTCTAACGGAACCTGTTGAACAGGTTCAAGAAACAAAACCAGAACCAGTCATTGAAAAAATAATCCCTCCTGAAATCTCAGCTAAAGAACCAGAAAAGACAATGATTAGTGAAATCTCTATTGAACAATCAAAAATAGAAGAATATGAGACACAGATAGTTGAACAGCCGCAGAAAATTGAAGTAGAAGAATCCCAACCAATCCAGGAGTTACTTATAAGTCCGGTTGAACAGGAGATAAAGCAAGAATCCGAACCGGTGAGAGAAATCGTAATTGGAGGTCCTCCAGAAAAGATTGAAGTACCAAAAGAGCCCGAAAAGCAAACGGAAGAAAAACCCGCTGAGGCACAACCAGTCCAACCTGAAGAGGAAAATAAAAAAGAAGAACCCACTAAACCCAAAGAAGAAGATTTTAAATCATTTCAGGATTGGCTTTCAAGCCTTTTGAAATAAAATTATGAATATTAAAAAGATAAAAGAACTCGTAAAAATATTAGAAGAAAGTCTCCTTACCGAGATTGAACTCACAGATTTTTGGGGTAGAAAACTTAAATTATCAAAGGGAGATGGCGCTCGGAAAGGGAAACTCCTTGAAACGATTGCAGTTGTTCCAGAAACAAAAGAACCACCGCCTCAACCAGTACCTATGACAAAAGAACCTGAAAAAAAAGAAGAATCTCCAAGAAAAAATCTTGTTGCTATCCGTTCACCAATTGTCGGAACATTTTATCGTGCACCCGCTCCTGATGCACCTCCTTATGTTGAAATCGGCGATATCGTGAAACCGGGTCAGGTCGTCTGCGTTGTTGAAGCAATGAAACTGATGAATGAAATTGAATCTGATGTTGCGGGGAAGATTGTACAAATTCTTGTGAAGAATGAAGAGCCAGTGGAATACAATCAGGAATTGTTTTTAATAGAACCCTTGTGATTTGGTTGAATAACTAAAAAAGAGAAGAAAAATGGAACTTAAGACATTGCTTGAAAAAATGATGAAAGTTAATGCCTCAGACCTTCATTTGAAGGCCGGGGCGCCACCAGTTTTCAGAATTGACGGTAGGTTGGTTATTGAGAAGTCGGAATCACTGACACCTGAGATTCTCAAGACAATGGCCTATCAGATAATGACACCATCTCAGCAGCAGACCTTTGAGCGGATGAAAGAAATGGATTTTGCAATTGGTGTGCGTGGAGTTGGTCGTTTTCGTGTAAATATCTTCCTCCAGCGTGGTAGTATTGCAATTGCAATGCGTGCTATTCCCATTTCAGTGAGAAGAGTGGACGAATTAAATCTACCATCTATTCTTAAAGAACTTTCTCTAAAACCAAGAGGCTTAATTCTTTGCACAGGGACAACAGGCAGCGGTAAATCAACTACGCTTGCGGCAATGATTGAGCACATAAATGAAAATGTATCAAGGCATATCATTACTATTGAAGATCCAATTGAGTATCTTTTCCGCGATAATCTATCTGTGATTAATCAGCGTGAGGTACTGATGGATACAATATCCTTCTCTATCGCCCTGCGGCATATTCTGCGTCAGGATCCAGATGTAATTCTAATTGGTGAAATCAGAGACCGCGAGACAATGGATGTTGCATTAAAAGCTGCAGATACCGGGCATCTTGTTATGTCCACACTCCATACTCTGAATGCAACTGAGACGATTAACCGTATTATTTCTTTTTATCCACCACACCAGCATCAGCATATAAGGGTTTTACTTGCTGCCACTCTTGTTGGAGTAGTGTCATTGAGGCTATTGCCAAGGGCAGATGGTAAAGGAAGAATTCCTGCCGTAGAAATTCTAGTTGCAACACCAACCATTAAAGAATATCTACTTGATCCAGTAAAAACATTATTGATACAGTCGGCGATTGAAGAAGGCTATGGACAATATGGGATGCAGACCTTTGACCAATCTATATTCCGCCTCTACAAGGATGGATTGATATCCTATGATGATGCAATTCAGGCGGTCTCCAACCCCGATGAATTTAAACTAAGGCTTGTTGGTATTGAAGCCACGGCTGAACGTGGTTGGGGCTCTTTTGAGAAAAAGTAGTGAAATTTGAAAAACTCCTTGTCGCCAATCGTGGTGAAATCGCCATAAGAATTATTCGTGCTGCAAAAGAACTCAATTTAAAGACTGTAGCAATATATTCAGAAGCAGATGCTGATGCACTCCATACACGTTTAGCAGATGAAGCTGTGTGTATAGGTTCTGCACCAGCGCGTGAGAGCTATCTCAATATAACAAGAATAATCAGTGCTGCCGAGATAACCGGGGCAAAGGCAATTCATCCAGGTTATGGATTTCTCTCGGAAAATGCAGAATTTGCTGAAATATGTGAATCCTGCGGTATTACATTCATAGGTCCTAAGCCCGAGCACATTAGGGTAATGGGTGATAAGATAATGGCTAAAGAAACATTTGTGAAATTCGGCGCATCGGGAATTCCGGGTAGTGACGGCGAGATTGAAAATATTCGTGATGGAAAGAAGATTGCCTCAAAGATAGGATACCCGATAATTCTGAAGGCAGCAGCCGGTGGAGGTGGAAAGGGTATGAGAATAGTGAGGGATGAAGATGAAATGGAATCAGGATTCAGAATCGCCCAGGCCGAGGCAAAGGCAGCATTTGGTGATCCAAGGTTATATATTGAAAAATATATTGAAAGACCAAGACATATTGAAGTTCAAATTCTTGGAGATACAAAGGGAAATCTTGTTGCACTGGGAGAAAGGGAATGCTCAATCCAACGAAGACATCAGAAGTTAGTTGAGGAATCGCCTTCAGTCGCAGTTGATGATAATTTGAGAAAAAAATTGATGGAAACCGCCATAAGGGCTGCTGCCGGAATTGGTTACCAATCAGCAGGCACTATTGAATTTCTTATGGACGAAAACAAAAATTTTTACTTCATGGAAATGAATACAAGAATACAGGTTGAACATCCGGTTACAGAAATGGTTACCGGTATTGACATACTAAAAGAACAGATAAAAATTGCCCTCGGGGAACCGATTTCTTTCAAACAAGATGATATCAAATTGAGGGGAAATGCCATTGAATGCAGGATAAATGCCGAAGACCCGAAAAGAAATTTTGCGCCTTCACCTGGAAAAATAACATTCTTCCATATCCCTCAAGGAATAGGCGTTCGTTTTGATACCCATCTTTTCGCGGGTTATATAATACCACCACATTATGATTCATTGATTGGAAAGCTAATCTGCCACGGGAATTCCAGAGCAGAGGCGATAGCCCGAATGAAGCGGGCACTTGAAGAGCTTGTAATAGAAGGAATTTCTACAACAATTCCTTTTCACCTTGAAGTTATGAATAACGAAAGATTTCTTGCGGGCGATATTTCAACTAAATTCATTGAAGAGAATTTCGGGCTGAAATAATCATAACATCTCTATAAATTAAAGAATTTTACGCAGAAATTGACCGGTATATGAATCTTCTTTTTTTGCCACATCTTCCGGTGTGCCTGTACAAACAACCTTCCCTCCTTCTTCTCCACCCTCCGGGCCCAAATCAATTATCCAGTCTGCACATTTAATTACTTCGAGATTATGCTCAATCACAATCACGGTATTACCACGGTCAACAAGTTTATTTAGAACATCCAAAAGTAATTTTACATCTTCAAAATGAAGTCCTGTGGTTGGTTCATCAAGGATGTATAATGTCTTTCCTGTGGCAATCTTTGAGAGCTCTTTGGCAAGCTTTATACGCTGTGCTTCCCCACCTGATAAAGTAGTCGCTGATTGACCCAATTTTATATAGCCAAGCCCGACATTATATAATAACTGAAGTTTTCTCCTGATCGGTGGAATATGTTGGAAGAATTCCAGAGCCTCGGACACCGACATATTTAAGACATCGCTAATATTTTTGCCCTTATACTTCACTTCCAGTGTCTCACGATTGAATCTCTTCCCCTGACAGGCATCACAGGTGATATATACATCAGGAAGAAAATGCATCTCAATCCACAAAATTCCCCCACCCTCACACTGCTCACACCTCCCGCCTGGCACATTGAATGAAAATCTGCCCGGTTTATATCCGCGCACATTGGATTCAGGCAGGGATGCAAATAGCTCCCTTATTGGTGTGAACGCACCGGTATAGGTTGCCGGATTTGAACGGGGTGTTCTACCAATGGGCGATTGGTCAATATTTATCACTTTGTCAATATGCTCAAGTCCAATTATCTCTTTATATTCACCTGGTGGGTATTTTGAATGATAGTATTCCTGTGCCAGTGCACGGTAGAGTGTATCAACAATGAGTGTAGATTTACCAGAACCACTAACACCTGTCACACAGACGAATACGCCGAGAGGAATTTCTACATCTATAGATTTGAGATTATTCGCCCTTGCACCGTGAATTATCAAAGAGCCCCTTTTTTGTCTTCGTGTTTTCGGAACCTCTATTTTTTTAATCCCCGACAAATATTGTCCAGTGATTGATTGAGGATTCTTTGCGACCTCATCAATAGTGCCTGCACATACCACACGACCACCATCTTCACCTGCACCAGGTCCGAGGTCAATGATATAATCGGCAGAATGCATTGTTTCCGAATCATGTTCAACGACAAGAACGGTATTACCGAGATCGCGTAAGGACTTTAACGTCTCAAGCAATCTTTTGTTATCTCTTTGATGAAGACCGATAGAAGGTTCATCAAGAATATATAACACGCCGACCAAACCTGAACCAATCTGTGTGGCGAGCCTTACCCTCTGTTCCTCGCCACCCGCAAGGGAATCAGTTGTCCTATCAAGCGTAAGATAATCAAGTCCGACCGAATTCAAGAATTCAAGCCTTCGTATGATCTCCTTTATTAGATCCTTTGTAACAATCTTCTCTTTTTCAGAAAGATTCAAATTCTTAAAGAAATTGAGAGCATTCTTAACTGAAAATTCGGTTATTTCAGCAATATTTTTTCCATTTAGTTTAATTGATAAACTCTGAGGCCTCAATCTCTTTCCCTTGCAATCAGGACAGGGCGTGATAACCATATAGTCTTCAATTTCTTCACGCACAGCCTCGGAGGTTGTCTCATGGAATCTTCTCATCAACTCAGGAATAACTCCTTCAAATGTTTCCTGAAAAACTCCCCTTCCTGAACCATCTCTTCTGATATATTCTACTTCTATCGGTATATTCTCACCGTGCAAGATACTCTCCCTGATTTCAGAGGGCAATTTATTAAACGGTGTATCAAGGTCAAATTTTAATTTTTTTGCGAGCCCTTTTAATAATGCAGTACGCCACGAACCCGGTAATCCATAAGGTTTTATTGCACCATCAAGAATTGAAAGATTGGGATTGATAATGACCCTCTTTGGTTCAATCTCCATTTTCGTTCCCAGTCCATCACAGGTTTCACAGGCACCATAAGGCGAATTAAAAGAAAACATTCTCGGAGAAATTTCAGGATAACTTATACCACATTTAACGCAGGCAAGTTTCTGGCTAAAAATTACTTCTTTCTTTGAATCAATGATTACTATTAGAATCCCTTCCCCTTCTCTTAGTCCCATCTCAACCGAATCTGCAAGCCTTTTTCTTATTCCATCTTTTAAGATAATACGGTCAATAACAATGTCAATATTGTGCTTTTTATATCGCTCAAGTTCAGGTACATTTTCAATCTCATAGATTTTCCAATCAATCCTCACCCGAACATAACCCCTTCTTTTTATTTTTTGCAGGTATTCTTTATATTCACCTTTCCTTCCCCTCACCACAGGTCCGAGAATCTCTATCTTTGTCCCAGCTGGATAAGAAAGGATTGCATCGACTATCTGGTCAGTCGTCTGTGATTCAATACGCCGTCCACACTGATAGCAATATGGAATTCCAACACGGGCATATAAGATCCTTAAATAATCATATATTTCTGTAACCGTACCCACAGTTGATCGGGGGTTCCTTGCTGCGGTTCTCTGCTGAATTGCGATTGCGGGAGAAAGTCCAGTTATTTCATCAACATCTGGTTTATCCATCATTCCCAGGAATTGTCTTGCATATGCTGACAGGGATTCTACATACCTCCTTTTTCCTTCTGCATATAATGTATCAAATGCCAAAGAAGACTTTCCGGAACCAGAAATGCCAGTGATTACAACAAGTTTATTTCTGGGAATGAAAACATTAATATTTTTTAGATTATGAACCCTTGCACCTTTGATCCTTATACCATCGTTTTGTTCAAACATATTCAATTAGTACTCTATTCACAAGCATCTATTTATCCTCGGTTGGATAAAACACTAAAAGGTAAATTGTCTTCTCTGTAAAAATCTTCGCAATTGAATTTTTAAAACAATTTATGAAGATTGTCAATTGAGCATTCATCGTTTAATTTTAACCAAAAGGTATTGAAAAGTCAAGGATAGTTATTTAGACTGTGTAATCCTTCTTTGAATAAAAAATTTTTAAATATAGGCATGAAAATGAGTCAGCAAATTAAATCATATTCCCTATTGACAATGATTCAGATTTATTTATAATATTACGGCTTTGACCGTAGAGGTTGCCCTTATAAATTTCAAGGGCGATGAAGGCTGAAAGGAGGAAATTTGGTCTACGGAAAAGTTAAATGGTTCGACGGTAAGAAGGGTTACGGTTTTATTGAGAAAGAAGATGGTTCCGGTGATGTCTTTGTCCATTATCAAGATATATTGGGTGAAGGTTATCGGGTCCTTAGAGAAGGCGAACGAGTTAAGTTTGAGATAACCCAGACTCCGAAAGGAGATAAAGCAATTAAAGTCGAACGGACAAAAAATGAATAACGGATTCGCAGCAATCCAAAGCAGAGCCTGGTTTTATCCAGGCTTTGCTTTTTAAAAAAATGGCTTATGGAAAAAAGATCGGAAGAAATAAGAGAACTTCTAAAAAACAGCATAGATCTTGAAATTCAAGGTAGATACAAAGATGCTATCAATTTGCTGGAGAAGGCAATAAAATTAAATCCCAGAGACGGCAATTTATATAACCGTCTTGGGGATTTATACCTAAAATTAAACAAAACAAAAGAGGCAATCACTGCATATCAAACCGGCATAGAGGCATTTAAGGCAGATAACTTCTTAAGAAATGCCCTTGCCCTTTGCAAGAAAATTTTGCGTTATGACCCGGGTAACACCGAAATCAATTTTACCATTGCCAAATTACTTATAGACCTTGATGAAAAGGGTGATGCAGCGATGTATCTATTCTCCTACATAGAAAGACAAATGGCTTCGGGCAATAAAAAAGAAGTAATGCATGCAATGGAACTTTTAAAAGGTCTTAAATTGAGCGATAGCAGTTTGGCAAATAAGATGGCAACAATATATGATAACGTTGGTGAAAAGAAAAAAGCTGAAGAATTAAAAAAAGAAACATCTCCACCTGCACCAGAACAAATTCCTGAAACAAGTATTACCGAACTTGATTTACAACCGATAATTGAGGAGGATAGAAAAGAATCTCATTTACAGAAAACAATTGTTGAACTTGAATCTTTGGAGCGACTGGAAAACATTTCTAATGAATTTGAAAGGGTAATTAGAGAACTACGCAAGACGATGCGAATCGATGAAGTTATTGTTGCAATTGACAAGTCGTTAAATATCTTTTCTCAGCAACAAAAAGAGACACTCAGTCTTTTACATAAGTCTTTAAATACCGATTTGGAAAACTTGCGAAGCGCAATCATTGGCTTACAGGAAGGTTCAAAGAAGAACATAGAAGACGTAGCAAAAATTGTTTCGGCACTGAACCATTCAGTAAATGGAATTAACAAAAATCAAAATTTCATTGTTGAAGAAATAACCAGAAATTTGAATAACATTGGTGGACAATTTGAATCAACAACCAGGAAAATGCTTGAGGAGTTGCACAATCTTACATCCTGCTATGAATCAACAAGCAAGGATGTCTGCACAAAGGTTGATGAAAACCGTCATATCACATCATCTTTGTTAAAAGTTGGTAGCGAAACAAAGATTGGCATTCAAACCATTAATGAAAGTCTTTTAAAATTTTTTCTCAATCAGGATGCCCAGATTAAAAAATTAAATAAATTTATTTTGATTATGTGTATAATACTCGGTGGAATAGCAGGTTTGCTTTTGCTTATTTTATTTTTGAAATAAAGCAAATAGTGCGCATACAATTTCTACTTTCTTCCAATTCTTATTGACTTAGTTAGGTTAATATGTATAATTATTTATGAAAATACTCGTTACCGGCGGTGCGGGTTTCATTGGTTCACATATTGTAGATGCCTATATAAAAGAAGGTCATAGTGTAGTAATCATTGATGACCTTTCAACCGGTGATATCAAAAATGTAAACCCCAAAGCAATTTTTATCAAACAGGACATTGCTAATTATGAAATTGAAGAAATATTCAAAAGATTTAACTTTGATATTGTAAACCATCATGCGGCTCAGATAAACGTGCGGCGTTCGCTTGATGACCCTTTATTTGATGCCAAAGTAAATATTATGGGTTCGCTAAATTTACTCAATCTTTCCGCAAAATATAATGTGAAAAGGTTTATTTTTGCCTCAAGTGGTGGCGCAATCTATGGGGAACCTGAAAGATTTCCTATCACTGAAGAATTTAAACCCGAACCCCTATCCCCCTATGGTGTTGCTAAACTTGCAGTGGAAAACTATATAAAAGTTTTTGCAAAATTATATAACTTCGATTATGTAATTCTGCGATACAGTAATGTATATGGTCCCAGACAGATTTCTAAGAGCGAGGCAGGTGTCATATCAATATTTATAAACCAAATTCTTGAAAATAAAGAATGTTTTGTGAATGGCGATGGCAACCAGGTTAGAGACTATGTCTATATCGGAGATGTGGTAAAAGCAAATCTCTCTACCCTTAATTCCTGCCCGGGTTATTTTAATATTGGCACCGGAATTGAAACGAGTGTCAACGATTTGCTTGTTATTTTTAGCAAAATACTGAAAAGAGAGATAGCCCATAAACACCGTGAACCAATACCAGGAGAAGTATTCAAAAATGTTCTTGATTTTTCTAAGGCAAGAAGAACCTTTAACTGGTCACCTGAAGTTCCTTTGGTAAGAGGAATTGAGCTAACCTATAGATATTTCTATAATGAAAGGCAAGGCAAGATATCTTGACCCTGAAGTCCTAGCCCGATTATCAAATCTTGGTATAAAGGCAAGGCTTGTAGTAGAAGGATTTTTGACGGGATTACACCCCAGCCCTTACAAAGGGTTCTCTCAGGAATTCACAGATTACCGAGCTTATATTGCGGGCGACGAAATAAAGCGGATTGATTGGAAAGTATTTGCAAGACGCGATAGATTTTATATAAAGGAATATCAAGAAGAAACAAATCTCCGGGGTTATATTTTACTTGATAAAAGTGGTTCAATGGGTTACGGTAAAAGCATAACAAAACTTGAATATGCAAAATTTCTCAGCGCCTGCATTGCTTATCTATTATTCAAACAACATGATGGGATTGGAATAATCACCTTTGATACCAAAATCAATGCGTTTATACCACCATCAGCGAAGAAGATTAATTTTACAAGGGTCATTGAAGTAATTGATAAAGCAATTCCAGGAAGTGAAACATCTCTTGCCAATGTATTATTTGATCTTGGACAGAAGATAAAAAGACGCGGACTGGTGATACTTGTTTCCGATTTATTTGATGAACCAACACAGGTTTTAAGATCGTTAAAATCTTTTCGTGCACGCAAACATGAAATAATGGTCTTCCAGATAATTGACCCAGATGAATTTATATTTCCGTTCTCAGAGACAGCACTGTTCCAGGATATGGAAACCAATGAACATATTGTCATTGAACCTAAGGCGATAAAACATTCTTATCAGAAGAAGTTGCGGATATTCCTTGATTATTATCAAAAAGGTATGTTAGAATCACACATTGATTATGAATTAATCAATACTACACAGAGTTATGACCGCGCATTAATCTCTTATCTCCAGAAACGCACAAAACTCCTATGAAATTTCTTAATCCAATTTATCTCTCTGGATTATTTCTAATAGCAATTCCAATAATTATCCATTTAATTTTCAAAAAGAATTTGAAAACAGTTCTTTTTTCATCTTTATTATTTTTAAAGACTTCTGAATCACAGAGGTTGAGATGGTTAAGATTAAAAGAAATCTTAACTCTGATAACCCGCTGTATTATGGTTGCCTCTATATTTTTAGCCCTTGCCAGACCGCAATATGAAGGAAAATTCTTTGCAAAGAACAAACTTGCTGCAGTATATTTAGTGATTGATAATTCGTTCAGTATGCATTATGGCAGGAATTTTGAAAATGCCTTAAATAAGGCAGAAAAAATTATTAACAATTACTCTTCAAGAAGCATTTTTTATGTGGTACCGCTTTGTTTTCAAGAAGATTATAACCCATTCTGGGTAGAAAAAAATACTGCGCTCAGTCAGTTGAAAAACATAAAATTATCTTTTGCTACCGGTTCATTAAAGTCGTTATATGAGAAATTTTTATTGGAGCATACTGATATCCCAAAAGAATTTGTGTACATAGGTGATGGCCAGATTATAAATTTCACAGGAGTTGAAGAACTCACGAATTTCTACTGGTTCCAAATTCCTAGTGGTAGCAACATCACCATTGAAAATGTATCACTGAAGGAACCTTATTTTATGCCGAAGGACAATTATGAACTAAGTGTACACATCAAAAACTACGGGGCAAAACCATTTCCTACAAAGATTGAACTCACGGCAGGTAATTTTTACAGAGAACAGAAATCAATAATTCCTGCTGGACAGAATATAAATATCTTTTTCACATTACCCTGTTATATCCGTAATGGCATAATAAAGATTGACGAAGATAGCCTATCTGAGGATAATCAATACTATTTTTCTAAATCCCTGCTTGAGAAGATAAAATTCTTACTAATAGGTGATTCAAAATATATTAAACTTGCGTTGTCTCCTTCGCCAGACATTAAAACCCCATTTGAGATAGATAATGCAAATAGTATAAAAAAATTAGATATCCGACCCTATAATATTATATTAATCAACGGTATAGAAGAAATCAGTCAATTTGAAATTATAAAACTGCAGAATTTTCTTTCCCAACCAAAGAGTGGATTGATATTGTTTATAGGACCAACTCTCGGCTCTAATTTAAAAAATTGGATACACCATTATACTGATGTTGAAGAATGGCTTAATCTTGAAGGTTATATTAACATAAAATGGATTGATGCGGATTATTCTCCATTTTCCTTATTCAAGGACAATGCCGGGTTAAGAGGAATAAAAATTTTCAAAATGTGGAAAATGAAACCTAAGTCAAAGACACTAATAATGCTTGATAACAATCTGCCGTTTTTAATAAATCAAAATAATATCATTATTTTTCCAACGATATTTAGCGATGCCTATACCGATATTGTTTATAATCCCAATTTCATTCCTCTTTTGCATTCCATTATTTATGGTCTGTTGAACAAAAATATTGACAATGAATATCAAATAGACAAAGTTGAGCATAAAATCAACCTAAAAAAAGAATCAAAGATTATAAAACCGGGATTTTATAAAGTAGATGGAGAGACTATAAGTGTTAATATAAACCCATTGGAGAGCAATTTAACATCATTAACACCGGAAATGGCAAAAAATTTGGGTATAAAAATTGTAAAAAACGAGTCAATGAGCGGCTTTACTGATTTAACAAATCTTTTTTTACTCCTTTTATTATGTTCATTTTTGTTTGAAATAATACTTTTATTATTGTAATTAATAAATAACTACTTTAATAACTTGGGGTTTTGAATAAACTAAACTAATAAACTCGGGCATTATAATTTCCGGAGAAAGAAAGTATTCACCGGGGACCAAATCCGATACCTTAATGCGCACAATTATATCTTCTTTGCTCAGCTTATCAAGGCCATCTCGGGCTCCAGAAACAATCAGTGTATCAATAACGGTATTCATAATCCTCACTCTCTGCCCAGGGTTTTTCAAAACAACGACACTCATTTCAGTAAAAGTTCTAAGAGACAAAGAATCGATGACTACACGTATTCTTATATTACTATGAGATAGTTCTATCGGTTCAGAAACAGGCTCAATCTTCAAACTCTTTTCAAATGTCGCGGATTTATTGCTTATGTTGAGTGATTCCGTAACGACCCCTTTTAGTTTTTGTAAAATTTTTTTTGCACCGGATATATTTAATGTATCAAGGAATTCAATTCTTGAGATAACCCAACCGTTTTTTGAATGTCCTTTTAGCGGAATGAAAGGTTTAACGACTTTCGTTACCTTTTCATCAACATCAACATTAATAAACCTTGCACTATAATTCACGACCAAATCTTTGATTGGTATTGTTAAATCCTTTGTTGATATAACATTTCTCCCCGGCACAACATCGGCAAGATCACATATTACTTTTGGTGGGGATGCCCATATGCCGAAGAGATATTTCCCTTTTCCATTAAAAGTAACTTTTAATTTTGTAACCGATTCGGTAATTATATAATTATCAGAAAGATTAGTATAAATAACTGGTATCTCGCGTTCATATGTGTAAGTTCCTTCTATTGCTACAAAAAGCCACAATCCAAATGCTAAGATTAAAGCAAGAATCTTGCGCGCCGGCTCTACAATAAAAAAGTTGACGCTCTTCTTCAGAATATTTTGCATAAAAATACCATTATACCCTTTTGAATATGAAGGCGATTTTCTGCCTGGTCAAACACTATCGAATGGGGACCATCAATGACTTCATCCGTAATTTCTTCACCACGATGTGCAGGCAGGCAGTGCATAATCAAATAATCCTTCTTCTGTGCATTTTTTAAAAGCTCACTATTTACCTGAAACGGTCTAAAAATCTTCTTTCGATTTTCTACTTCAGATTCCTGTCCCATTGATGCCCATACATCAGTATAAATGACATCCGCATTCTTCACTGCCTCTGCTGGATCACTTGTCCATTCAACTTTTTTTGCCCTCAGTATGTATTCTTGGTTTGGCTCATAACCTTTAGGTGTTGCCACATTAAGTTTAAAATCAAGCAATGCCGAGGCGGCAATGAACGAATTACACACATTATTACCATCACCAATAAATGCCAGTGTTAATTTATTTAAATCTCCCTTTTTCTCGATTACCGTGAATAGGTCACAAAGAATCTGACAGGGATGCTCAAGGTCACATAAACCATTTATTACCGGAATATCAGCATTTTCAGCAAGCTCCCTTATCGTTCTGTGGTTGAATACCCTTGCCATGATTATGTCCACCCAACGCGAAAGATTTTTTGCTACATCTTTTACCGATTCTCTTTTTCCCAACTGTATATCTGCAGGCGCAAGATATATAGCATGGCCACCGAGTTGGGTCATTCCGGTTTCAAAGGTAACCCGTGTTCTTAAAGATGGTTTTTCAAATATCATTGCCAGAGTTTTATCTTTTAATAATTTGTGCTCAATCCCCTTTTTCTGTTTTTCTTTCAAATCCTGGGTTATTTCAAATATATTGTTAATCTCATCTCGGGTTAAATCAAAGATTGATGTAAAATCTCTTTTCATTTTCACTCCTTCATTTTATTATATAAAAAAATTTTGAAAAATCAATATAATATTTTTTGTTTTATTAAGTACTAAAATAGCGTTATTATATTACTAGTGAAAAAAGAATTGTATTGCTTGACTTTAATTTTAATCTATATACTATTGAAAAAGGAGGTATTATGAAGAATTATAGAATATTATTTTCAATGTTGCTAATCGCAATTGTTTTCAGTTACGGAGCAATGCCAACATTCTATGAACATAATAAGTTTCTATTGGCATCCCCTGGTGCACTGTATGTGGGTCTATATGGTTATGATAATCCTGCCCTTTTGACCTATTTACACCAATTCGATCTTGCATTTATTTGTTCAGACCAGATTGGCGACTGGAATGATTTTAATGAATGGATGGTTCTCACGGGCATCCCCAATTTGGGCTTTACAATCAACCGTAAAAAATTGCCCACCAAGAATTTAAATAGTTATAACCTCGCTCTTGCCTTGGGTAATAAAAAACATAGTTTAGGAATAGGATACGAATGGTCAGACAGCGATGCTAATATATTGAAAATTGGATCCTTAAGCCGTCCTGTTAGATACTTATCTATCGGTATTACTGGTTCATTTGCCAGTTCCGGAGGTGACCGTGAGATTTATTTTGACCTCGGTTTGAGACCCCGAGGTGATGAAAAGATTACTTTTTTTACTGACTGCGCAATCCATAAGGGTATCGAACTCAAAGAAAGTTTCTGGAGTGCTGGATTAGCCATTGAGCCATTGCCCGGATTTAGAATTACCGCAAGATATTTTAACGATCGTTCTATCACATTGGGCATAAACTTCAGCTTGGGCAGAACTGGCTTAATCATTCAGTCACATTTTAATTCTAACCAGAAATATCAGTATAATACATACGGTATAAGACTTGGGGCATATGATCGCAATATATTCAGAAGTTTGGGAAAGAAAAACAATTATCTCGAATTAAATCTAAATGGAACATTAAAATATCAACGGTATCTATTGTTTGATAAAAGCAACACTTTGCTATCCGTTATTAAGACAATTGAATTTGCCAAAAATGATCCAGCGATAACCGGCATTGCAATCAATCTCTCTGGTTTGGATATTAGTGCTGAGATGATATGGGAATTGAGAGAGAAACTAAGGGATTTCAAATCCCGCAATAAACATATCGTTGTATATATTGACGAAGCTGAAATAATGGATTATTATCTCGCATCCATCGCTGACAGAATTGTCATCGATCCACAGGGTGGTATCAATCTTCAAGGGCTCCTCATGGGTAGAGTATATTTTAAGAATGCACTTAATAAACTTGGAATCGAGGTAGATGAATGGCGTTATTTCAAATACAAATCTGCGGCTGAAACATTCTCCAGAGATAGAATGTCTGAGGCAGATCGAGAGCAAAGACAGGCAATAATTGATGATATTTATTACACAATTAAAAATGATATTTGTTTAGCCCGTGGATTTACGGGCGAAAAATTTGAGCAACTGGTGAATGAATTAACTTTCTTCTTACCGAAAGATGCGATAGAGGAAAATCTTGTTGATACCGTAGGAAGATGGAATGAAGTAAAAGAAATAACGAAAAGATTGGAAGGAAAGAATATCAAATTTGTTGATAAAGCCAGTTTAACATGTCATCAGTTACCGAAGGATAACTATTGGGGTGAAAAGCCAAAGATTGCTGTAATCTATGGGCTTGGTGAATGTGCAATGGATACAGGTATAAAAGCAAGAAGTTTAATAAAGGATATTGAATGGACAACGGAAAGGAAGGATATTAAGGCAGTCGTCTTCAGGGTTGATTCACCGGGTGGTAGTGCCCTTGCTTCAGATATTGTCGCTGAAGCAATAAAAAAATGTCAAAAAAAGAAGCCGGTGATTGTATCACAAGGAGGAGTTGCTGGTTCTGGGGGATACTGGTTATCAATGTATGGTGATACAATCGTTGCTGCACCTTTCACAATAACTGGGTCAATCGGTGTCATTGGTTTATGGTTATATAACAAAGATTTAAACGAAAGACTGGGGTTATCTACGGATTTTGTTAAGGCAGGCGAACACGCCGACCTCGGCTTTGGATTTACATATCCATTCCTCGGACAATTACCGGACCGAAATTTGACCGAATCTGAAAAAAAGAAAATGGAAATATCTATAAAATCCCTTTACCAAGAATTTGTCATAAAAGTTGCTAAAGGAAGAAAGAAAAAGACTGAAGAAATTGAAGAGATTGCCCAGGGCAGGATATGGTCAGGAATTAAAAGCAAAGAAATAGGGCTCGTGGATATAATTGGTGGAATTGAGACTGCAATAATGATTGCAAAGGAGAAAGCACATATCCCACCGGATGAAGATGTAACAATTATTGAGTTACCAAAGCCACAGCTTATTGCGCCCAATTTATTCCAGCCAAAAATAATTCATACAAATAAAGAATACGCTGAATTCATTAAATATCTTCAATTCCTTGCCGAACATAATGGCGATGCATTAGTGATAATGCCTCTTGAAGATTTTATGCCAAGTAAGAACACTTATTTGAAATAGTTAGACGGAAACTTTAAAATACCAAATTTAGCGAGTAAAAGAACAAGAAGGGTATAAAGAATAGAAATCAGCAAGTTTTTTGCCAGCCCATTTGGCTTTTTGTCCTCTTTGCCGATGATTTGTTTGGTACTATGATGGATTAAGATAAGACCCAATACATTTGTCATCCAGTATCCAAAAATCATCATCGGAAGAAAAATCCTTTCTGAAATCAACCCAAATGGCAATGCAAAGATATAAGCAATGGGAAGATTTATGATTATGTCATTCCACCAGGAAAGCGGCGAGAGAAGATAGCCGATAATAAAGATAAAACCACTTCTAATTTTTTTGCTCATCAGAATTATATCAAACAGTTTTTACACAGTCTATAACTCTTTCTTTGCTGACTTCTCGAGGATATTGAAAATAACAGGATTTTTTAAAAGCGCCATCACCTGTTCGCCAATCTCAAAATCATGCTGGCGTACCTTATCCAGAAATAATTTCACTCGGTTATAACTTGGTTCAATCTTTTTCAGCTCTTTCTGGATTTCTCTTATCTCTTCAATCAAAATCTCTTTTATATCACCACTTATTTTCTCATCCGTATTTACCTTATCAACTAACAGATTAAATTCCTTGAATATGTTTATCTGCATTGCAGATGTATCACTCGTTACCGGGAATGTAATATCAAATTGATAATCATCCTCCACCAAATCAACACCCTTACTTGTTATCCGGGCACCAACGAAGAGACTTCCTTCCAAAGGCTTCTGAAGTTCAATATAACCTTTTTCTTCAAGATAAACAATATTAAAATTGAGTGTTTTCAAATCTATGTTCAACGCCTCTTTGAATTCTTTCGGTGTAATACGGTAATATGGATGTTCCTTAAATTTTTCGTATGCCATTATTAGGATTTTACGTCTTATTTCAATATTTGTCATTTTACATCCTTTAAAAATTTATTGAAGCCATATCTGGAAGATCAGTCCACCGCGATCAATGATAAAATATTTATTTTTAAAATCGCCGAGCGCCCTTTTAAAATCATCTTTATTCTTTATTCTTGTGTCACCGATGCGGAGTATAACATCACCCGGTGAAAAACCCAATTTTTCGCCAACGCTTCCTGGTTCTACTTTTGTTACTACCACACCCTGTTTATAGCCTAAAGCAAATTTTTTTATTAAGTAAAGATTAATATCTTCAACATAGATACCCAATCTCGAACCAATACCAATCGGTTCCTGAAATTCTTTTACAATAAGACTTATAGACAAAGTATCTTTATTTCGATAAAGTATAATGTTTAGTGTATCACCAACAAATGTATTTGCATTCATTCTATCCCAGGCAGAAGTGCTATTTATTATCTCATTATTTAACATTATTATTCGGTCGCCCTCTTTTACGCCTGAAAAATAAGCGGGGCTGTTAGGTTCAACATTACTCACAAGGACGCCACGCTGTTCAATACCCATAGCTTCAGCAATCTCCGGTGTAATATCCTGAACCCATATCCCAATCCAGGGTGTTCTTATCCTCCCAAATTGTTTTGTTTCATTGATAAATTTTTTTACCACATTTATCGGGCGGGCGAATCCCACACCCTCTGAACCACCACTTGAAGTAAAAATAAAAGTATTTATTCCAATCACCTGCCCCAAAATATTAATAAGGGGTCCACCTGAATTACCGGGATTGATTGCAGCATCGGTTTGGATCATATCCTTATAGATTCTGTCTCCGTAGGTTGACTTAATTGCACGGTTGAGTGCGGAAATGACACCAACAGTTACAGTCGGCCTTGTATCTTCAAGCAAAAAACCAAAAGGATTGCCTAATGCAATCACCCATTCCCCAATCATCAAATCATCTGAATTACCCAATTCAGCATAAGGCAAATCCTTGCCATCAATTTTTAAAAGTGCAAGGTCCAGAGCGTGGTCCATTGCCACAATCCTCGCTTTGAACTGTCTTGCATCAGGTAGTGTCACACTTATCTCAGTAGCATTTGATACCACATGTTCATTAGTCAAAATATATCCATCTGGAGAAATAATTATCCCGGAACCAAGACTTTTGACCCGCCGTCGATAACGTTGTTCGGGAAAGAAATCACCAAAAAATCTTTGGAAAAATTCATCATTAAAAGGTGAAACAGTAATAATCCTCGTCTGAATAACAGTTATGGAGACGACCGATGGCCCTATCTTATTCGCCGCAAGAACTATTGCATTCATCCGCTGTTTTGAAATCTCGTCATTTAGACTTATGAGGCGGAGGTAATCTAATCCACTATCGCGGTTTTTTATTTTAAATTGTTGATATAAAAAAAGACCAATCAGACAGACTACAAATCCAACAAATCCTGCGAATATTTCTTTACTTTTCATCTCTGCTATTTAACCTCCCATTATAATTGTAACCATTAACTAATTCTCTTCTGCCAGTCTTCAAGAAATTTCGTTATTCCAACATCCGTAAGCGAATGCCTTATTAGCTGGGTAAAAACTTTATAAGGGATGGTGCAGATATTAACACCTAAAAGTGCGGCCTGACGCACATGTTCTGGATGTCTTACTGAAGCAAAGATAACCTTGGTCTTAAAATTATAACTTTTATAAATGGTCAATATATCACTAACAACTTCAATACCCGGATTACCGATATCATCTAACCTTCCTACAAAAGGGCTAACATATGCGGCACCAGCCTTTGCAGCAAGTAATGCCTGATTGGATGAAAAGACAAGGGTCATATTAACATTTATGCCTTCTTTTGACAAAATCTTTGTTGCCTTCAACCCATCCACAGTGCAGGGTATTTTTATTACCACATATTCACTTATCTTGCTTAAATCTACCGCCTCTTTCACCATTTCTTCGGTCTTCAAACTCAATACCTCACCACTAACTGGACCTTTTACAATATCACATATTTCCTTTAATAATTTTTTATAATCACCTTTCTCTTTCGCCATCAACGATGGATTAGTAGTAACACCGTCAAGAATCCCCCAGCGAGCAATTTCTTTGATTTCATCCAGATTTGCAGTATCAAGATATAATTCCATTATCTTCTCCTTTCAAAAAATTTTAACCCCTTATCAATATTTTACTTCAACTAAATACAGACCATGTGCAGGGGCAAAATAAATATTATTAAATGCACCAGTAAAGATCTTTTTGGCATCATCGGGCCAAAATCTGCCCCTGCCCACATCGACCAAAAATCCCACAATGCCACGGACCATCTTCCTTAAAAATCGATCAGCCTCCAGAGATATTATAATGTCATTATTCATTTCTGTCAATGATAAATTCAAAATGGTACACAGTGTGTTTTTCTCTTTTCCATTAAAATCATCGTCACTCGTAACCGAAAGATTTCTAAAATCATGTTCACCAACGAAATATTTTATAGTTTCTTTCATTAAACAAAGATTAAGTCCATAATCAACATACCAGTAATATTTCCTTTTCATTGGAGAAAATTGGCTCATAATTTTATATTGATATACCTTGCTACGCGCTGAAAATCTTGCATGAAAGTCAGAAGATATTTCTTGGACTTCTTTTACATAAATGTCTTCTCCAGTAAGTGCATTTAATCCGCTTTTGAGATTATCGCAAGAGATATTGGAATTGATTTTGAAATTCGCAACTTGAGCAAGGGCATGAACCCCCTGATCGGTTCTTCCAGCACCGATAATTCTTATGTTTTCACCGGTTATTTTTTTTATCGCTTTCTCAATCTCACCTTGGACAGTTCTCTTATCCGGTTGATACTGCCAACCATAGAAATCAGTTCCATCATATTCAATTATTAATTTGAGATTTCTCATCTCCTTATTAAAGTATTAAACCATTCATGCCCGCGGAAGTATAATTTTAAATATTGTCCCCTCGCCAACCTTGCTTGAAACCTCAATATTACCATTGTGAGCTTCAATAATCTTCTGGACAATTGAAAGTCCCAATCCGGTTCCACCTTTTTTTGTTGTATAAAATGGTTGAAATATCTTTTTCAAATCTTTTTTTGCTATTCCTGGTCCTTGGTCAGTTATTTCTATCCAACCAAATTTATTATTATAATTTGTTTTTATAAAAATCTTTTTACCCGGTTCACTTACTTCACAGGCATTTATAAGAATATTAAGAATGCCTGATTTTAACCTGTTTAAATCCGCCATAACTTCAAAATCTGCCCCATCCCTTATGAATTCAAGTTTCTTCTCGCTAAAATTAGAAATAATATCAAGCAATGCTTCATTGATAACATCACTTACTTTAATGCGATATGTTTTTTTGGGAACAAACTGGGCAAAATTCAAAAAATCTGTAACGATTTCATTCAATCTGACAGACTCTTTAAGTGCCATTTCAATGAATGGTTTTGTTGATTTAGGAACCCGGGATTTAGCGATAACTTCCAATGATCCTTTTATTGAAGCAAGTGGATTGCGGATTTCATGGGCTAAAGAACCACCGAGCTCCGCAAGCATCTTTGTTTGTTTAGATATTCTTGATACCTCCTCCAATTTTTTTATTTTGGTCAAATCCTGAAGAATTGCAAGTGCGCCGTGTCTTTTACCGATAGGCGAGCAGGAAAGCAGAAAAAATTTATTTTTAATTTTCAACTCTCTAACATTGCCCACCCGCTCCGGGTTCTTTAAAAATCTTGCCAGATAAAGATGGACATATGCACGAATATCATCCTGCAGAATATTTGTATAAACGATTGAACCACCACTGTCAATCACCAAAATTCCCGATGGTAAATTTTTTACAATCTCTTCGGTCGTAAGGTTTAATTTCTTTAACTCTTCGGTTCTTATGCGATACCTTTCGGAAAGCCAGCCACTTAAAATTGCTGTAAATAAAAATAAAAGGGAAAAGAAATAAAATTGTTGAATTATATATTTCGCTTGAAGGGATTCTTTGTTTATTTCAAGAAGCATCAGACCAAAAAAACAAAGCACTGAGATCAAACTTATTATGTATGCCCCTTTTCTATAAAGATAAATAGCAGATGTTATGATTAGCACAACATATAATAAAGGGAAGAGACTCTCCATTCCGCCGGTAAAATAGATTATTACTCCAATAAGAGGAATGTCGGTTATCAATAAAATATATGTAAGAATTTCTGATTTTATCCACTTACTAAGAAACAAGAATAATAGCGAGATTATAAAAGAAGATATAATAATAAACCAATAGGTTGCCGGAATATTATAGTAAACAGGATATGAGGAGCTGAGCAGAATAAAAGTGATAACAAGAGGTTGAAGCAGAATAAGCCCAACCAAAGAATCGATAGTTTTTTTATAAAACATTTATGAGAGAACGAATTAGCAGATTATATATATTTTCTAACCCGCTACTTGTTTCTTTTTTTTTGATAAAATTATTCAGTAATTGTGGCGGCCAGTTGGAATATCGGTAGATACATAGAAATAACAAGAAATCCAACAACCCCACCAAGAACAACCATAATGATTGGTTCAAGGGCATTAGTAAGATTTTCTACCGCCTGGTCAACTTCAGCATCATAAAAATCTGCTACCTTAGAAAGCATATCATCGAGTCCGCCCGATGCCTCACCAATCGCAATCATCTGTGTCACCATCGGTGGGAATATCGCAGTCTTGGAGAGAGGGTCGGCAATATTTTCTCCGCCTTTGATAGAAACCCTTGCTTTTAATATTGCATCTTCAATAACCCAGTTGCCCGCACTCTTTGCCGTAATTTCAAGGGCATCAATAATTGGCACACCGCTGGAGAGCAAGGTAGAGAGCGTCCTTGAAAATCGTGCAATCGCCTGTTTTTTTATTAAATCTCCAAATACCGGCATTTTTAAAAATAATGGGTCTAATGCCTTGGCACCGGATTCCGTCTTATGCCACCTGCGGATGATTGTAAATAATAGTATTAAACCAATGAGTAATGGCACAGCAGCTACCTTCATAAAGTTTGAAATCCTAATAACTAGCTGTGTCATTGCAGGCAGTTCCCTTCCTACCCCTTCATACATCTTTGCGAAGATAGGAATCACAAAGATTAATAGAACAGCAATTGCAATTACTGCTACTACACTAATGATTGCAGGATATATCATAGCACCACGTATTTTTCTCTGCAATGCTACAGTTTTTTCAAGATAGGTTGCGAGACGCTGAAGGATTATGTCAAGTGCACCACCGGTTTCACCTGAATCAACCATATTCACATAGAGATTGTCAAATGCCTTGGGTTGACGTCTTAAAGCATCTGCGAGAGAATGGCCACCTTCAACATCGGCACGGACTTCATCAAGCACCCTTTTTAAACCTGTGCTTTCAGTCTGTTTTGAAAGAATCTCAAGGCAGCTAAGCAAAGGCAAGCCAGCACCTAACATTGTAGCAAATTGTCTTGTGAATATTGATAGTGCCCTTTTTGAGATACGTCCTCCAAAAAGAGCGAATCCTTTTTTCTCTTCTTTTATTTTAATTGAAGTTGGAATAATTTTTTTCTGGCGTAGTGCTGCAACAACGTCAGCCTGTGATTGAGCGGTCAGTTCACCGCTGGCTGATGCACCTGTTGCTGTCCTACCCTTCCATACAAAAGTTGGCATAATACCTCCTATTTATAGAATACTTGGTTATCATATGCCTATCCTAAGACTGGTGATTTTTGTTCAACCATATGTTCAAATTCTTCAATATTCGGAGAATAATCAAAAGCGGTCTCAAGGGTAATTAATCTTTTAGCATATAAATTATATAATGCCTGATTCATAGTCTGCATTCCATACTTTTGTCCGGATTGAATCATTGAATAAATCTGATGTTCTTTGCCATCACGAATAAGTGCCCTTATTGCAGGAGTAGCAACCATTACCTCCGCAGCAAGCACCCGCCCACCTCCAATTTTTGGCAGCAATTGCTGGGTTACTACACCTTCAATAACAAAGGCAAGCTGGGAACGGACCTGCCCCTGTTGATGAGATGGAAAGATATCTATTATTCTATGAATTGATTCTGCTGCTGAATTTGTGTGGAGTGTAGCAAGCGTTAAATGTCCAGTTTCAGCAATTGTCAGAGTAATTGCTACTGTTTCCAAATCACGCATCTCACCCACCATAACCACATCAGGGTCTTCCCGCAAAACATATTTCAATGCATTGGCAAATGATTTTGTATCACTTCCAACCTGTCTTTGGTTAACAATTGCTTTTTTGTGTCGGAATAGATATTCAATTGGGTCTTCCACTGTAATAATGTGGCACCTTCGGTCACTATTCACTTTATCAATGATCGCTGCAAGGGTTGTGGATTTCCCACAGCCGGTTGGACCTGTTAGTAAGATTAGTCCTTTCGGTCTACCTGCTAATTCCTGAACAACAGGAGGTATCCCTAATTCTTTGAATCCTCTGATTTCAAAAGGAATCGTTCTGATCGCAGCCGCAATACTCCCCCGTTGTTGAAAACAGTTACCGCGAAATCGTGACAGTCCTGCGATTCCAAAAGAAAAGTCAAGTTCCCACTCCATTTCAAACTTTTTCTTTTGCTGGTCGTTTAAAACACTGTAAACAAGTTGTTGAATCAACTCTGGGGTCATCACCTCATAATTTGTTGGCACAAGTTCACCATCAATTCTGAACATTGGTGGTGCTCCAGTTGTTAAATGCAAATCGGTTGAATTTCGCTGAACCATTTCTTCTAATAATTGTTTCATTGTTACGGGCATCTTGCCTCCTTATCCTGTTTTGAATTCTCCGCAGAAAGCGGAATGAAAAAATATTATCATAGCGATGCGGTCTCCCGCATCAACTCCTCAATTGTGGTGACGCCTTTTTTTATTTTTTCTATGCCATCGTCCCGAAGTGTCTTCATTCCTTCTTCTTTAGCCTGTTTTGCTATTTCATCACTTGAAGCACCCTTTAAAATCATAGCCCTGATAGTAGGTGAAATAGGCATCACCTCGTAAAGCCCAATCCGTCCTTTGTAACCTGTTTGCCCACAATTTGAACAACCTTTGCCTTTATATACAATCCCATCCGGAAAAGTATCGGGTTGTATATTTGCGTCTTCAAGCAACTTTGGACTTACCTTTATCGGTTCTTTGCAATTAGGACAAATCCTTCTGACCAGACGTTGTGCCTGAATTAATATCAAGGCACTAGCAACAAGATATGGGGGTATACCCATATCTACTAAACGGTTTATTGTTGTTGGAGCATCATTCGTATGAATTGTAGAGAAAACGAGATGCCCAGTCAATGCTGCACGAATACCAATCTCCGCCGTCTCTGTATCACGCATTTCACCGACAAGGATTATATTCGGTGCCTGACGTAGGAAAGACCTAAGGGCTGCGGCAAAGGTTAAGCCGATCTCCTCGTGAACCTGAATCTGGTTGATACCGTGAATGTTGTACTCAATTGGATCTTCAATAGTCATAATCTGTCGGTCTGGTTTATTAAGTCGCTGCAGCGTAGAATAAAGCGTGGTAGTTTTACCACTTCCCGTAGGACCGGTAACAAGAATAATACCGTAAGGACTTTCTATCGCCTTCATGAATTTTTTCAATGCCTCATCGCTGAATCCTAATTTTGTTAAATCAAGCATCAAGGCACTGCGGTCCAGAATTCTCATAACAACCTTCTCACCATAAAGTGTTGGAATAACTGAAACCCGGAGATCTATCACCTTATTGCCTACAAGTATATTGATTCTTCCATCCTGACATAGTCTGTGCTCGGCAATATCCATCTTTGCCATCAATTTTAACCTTGTGATTATCCCTGCCTTTAGGTTATATGGTGGAGGCTGTTGTTCTCTTAAAACACCATCAATTCTGAAACGAATCCTAAGTTGTCTCTCAAATGGTTCAATATGGATATCGGAAGCCCCTTTATTCACTGCATCCGCAATATAAAAATTTACTAGTCTTATTACCGGACCACCCTCCGCATCAGCTCTAAGTTTTGCCTCTTCTACCTCCTCTTCCATACCGGTGTCTAATAATTCCAGATCTTCTATGCCCAGCTCTTTTGGACCTCCCTCTGTTTTTACTTCAGCCAAACTTGTATCCATTTTATAATATCTGCTCAACGCCTCTCTTATACTTGTCTCTGAAGCAAGAACTGGATTTATCTCCATCCCCGTAATGAATCGCAGATCTTCAATTGCACTAATATCAGTGGGGTCAACCATTGCTACGGTCAGCGTTCTACCTTTACGGTCAATAGGTATGACTTCATAATGGTAGGCCTTCTCCACCGGAATTAATTTCAAAATCGCTTCTGATGGAATAATATAATCAAGGTCGGTGACTTCCATATGATAGAGGTTACTCAACTGTGCTAAAAGTTTGTTTTCAGGAATAAAACCCAATCTCACCAGAACACTCACAAACCTCTGACCGGTCTCTTTCTTTTCCTGCATTGCCTGACGCAATTGTTCTTCGGTAATTAAATTATTTTTCACCAAATATACACCCAATCTTTCTTCCATTTATTCCACCTTTGTTTCCCTTATCACCTCTTCTACTGTAGTCAGACCCTGCCGTAGTTTTTCCAGGGCTGAACCACGGAGTGTAAGCATTCCTTCTTCAACCGCTATTTTCTCAATCTCCTCAGCCGGTGCACGTTTTAAAATCAATTCTCTTATTCTGGCGGTCACAAGCATATTTTCAAATATACCAATTCTGCCTTTATACCCAGTACCCCTGCACTCCTTACATCCTTCGCCTTTATATAATGGAAAATCTACTTTATCCGGTTCAATACCGGCATCTAATAAAACTTCGGATGGATATTTTACTTCGGTCCTGCATTTCATACAGACTTTTCTTAATAAACGCTGAGAAAGCACTGATAATAGTGTTGAGGCAATCAAAAATGGTTCAATATTCATATTTACCAATCGGGTTATGGTTGCTGCTGCGGAATTGGTATGAACAGTTGATAAAACAAGATGGCCGGTCAAAGAGGCTCGAATCGCTATCTCCGCAGTCTCAAGGTCGCGAATTTCACCCACCATTATTATGTTAGGGTCCTGACGTAAATAGGAGCGCAAGGCAGATGCAAATGTGAGACCGATTTTTTCATGTACCTGCAACTGGTTTATTCCCATCAATGAATATTCAATTGGGTCTTCGGCCGTTGTTATATTAATCCCGGGGTCGTTTAACTCAGTAAGTGCGGAATAAAGAGTTGTTGTTTTACCAGAACCCGTAGGACCGGTAACAAGAACAATTCCATAAGGTGTCTTTATTGCCCTACGGAATGTTTTCAGAGTGCTTTCCTCAAATCCTAAAAGGTCAAGGTTCAATTGAATCGTTGAGCGATCAAGCAATCTGAGTGCAATCTTTTCACCAAAAAGCGTGGGCACAGTGGAGACCCGGATATCAATAATCCTATTATGTACCCTTGCCTTAATTCTTCCATCCTGTGGTAATCTCTTTTCTTCAACTTTCAATTTTGCCATAACTTTAATAACTGTTGCTATGGCACGATTCATCTTCTTCGGTGGTTTTAGAACCTCATGTAATATGCCGTCAATACGATAACGAATTCGCATTTCATTTTCATATGGTTCAATGTGGACATCAGAAACATTTTGTTCAACCGCATCACTTATAATTTTACTCACTAATTTAAGGGCGGGACCACTATCACTATCATCTGCTACATTTGATAGATCTTCCTCCTCCTTTTGCTGGACTGCTTCATCCACAACTTTGACCGAAGTTTCACCTGCATCTGCGGTTTCTAATTCATACATCACATCAGCGAGCATCTTTTCAACATGATAGTGTTGGTTAATTATCTTTATTATTGCATCTTCAGATGCAACGAGTGGTTCAATATCATAACCTGTGGCAAATTTAATATCTTCAATTGCATTCATATCACCTGGATTGACCATCGCGAGACTGAGCGTTCTACCCAATCTCTTTATTGGCACAACAAGATATTTAGCAGCAATATCACTGGGAACTAATTTCAAAATATTAGCGTCGAGTTCCATTTTTCTCAGATCAATTGATTTTACACCAAAATGAATGGACAGCGCCCTTAATAAATCTTCTTCTTGTAAAAATCCCAATTTTATAAGGGTTGAACCAAGCCTTGTACCATCTTTTTTCTGCTCTTCAATGGCACGGGCAAGCATATCTTCAGTAATAAAACCGTGTTTTACCAATATTTCACCCAATTTCATGATATAATATAATATCAATATTTAGAAAATTGTCAATAGGGAATTTAACTGAGTCTCCATTTTTCGCTTGTTAAAATTAGGAATAATTCATTTCCACCCA
>FMJZ01003068.1_pt1 | contig 29456 bp, 27 predicted proteins | sample 1987881 | NCBI WGS metagenome assembly FMJZ01 (sample SAMEA4378227, study PRJEB15110) | soil metagenome | biome: soil; feature: Field; material: Soil | place: India | collected 2015-03-11 | depth 0 m
CCTTGACGATGAGCTGAATTTGATTTTGGGGAAAGCCTATTTGGGGATGGGCAAGGTGGAGGCGGCGCTGTCGGTATTTGTTCGGGTTAAGAGTAATAATGCCCTGGGTGCGGAAGCGGCGTTTCTGACCGGAAAGTTTTATGAGGAGAGCCGGGATTTTGTTCGGGCGCGGGCGTATTATGATACCGCAAAGATGAGGAGGGCGGATTCGGAGCACGGGGTACTGGCAACCAAGCGGCTTTCCCTTTTAGCGGCGATTGCTGAAGATACGCTCCATCGGCGTACACCAGCAGAGGGGCTTTTTCTTCTTGCTGAGGTGTTTAATCTGAATTTAGAGGAGTATGACACCGCACTGGTTGTTTATCAGAAGGTTTATGATTCGTTTCCCGATAGTGAGTGGGCACCGAAGGCGTTGTTTGCCCGGGCGTGGATTTTGCGGCGGATAAAAGGTGATACCGTGGCGACAGGAGAGGCGTTGAAGAAAATTGTCGCGGAATATCCAGAGACGGAGTATGCCCGAGAGGCAAAGAGGTGGTTGGAGGAGTTAAATATCAAACAGTGATCAGGAGATGGTGAGGGGTCAAAGTTATCGGTTGCGGGTGAATCGGGTGCAGCGGTTAACCGAGGAGATTTTTTCGGTCTGGCTGTGCGCGCCGCGACTGGCAAAGGGAATCAAACCAGGGCAGTTTTTGGGGGTTAAGGTTACGGGACGGGATGATTTGCTTTTGCGCCGGCCGCTTTCGGTAGCTGATGTTAGCGGTAATAGTTTGCGGGTGATTTTCCGGGTGGTGGGTGAGGGCACACGGGTTTTGAGCCGGGCGAAGGTTGGTGATGAGTGGGATGTCCTGGCACCGCTGGGTAGTCCAGCGCCGTTGGTAAAGGGGCGGGATGTGGTTCTGTGTGGTGGTGGAGTGGGTGTGGCTCCTTTGCTCTATTTTGCCCGTCGGTTAAGCCGGGAAAACCGGTTAACGGTGTTGGTCGGTGCCCGGACCGCTCGGGAATTGATTCTGGTAAGAGATTTCCGTCGGCTTGGAGCCCGGGTTGCAGTTGCCACCGAGGATGGTAGTAGGGGGTACCGGGGGGTCGTGAGCGAACTGGTAGAACAGGCGTTAGGTGGCTTGCGGTCGCCGGTTGTTTTTGCCTGTGGTCCGGAGGGTATGCTGCGGACGCTGGGCGCGCGGTGTGGGGAGGTGCCGGTGTGGGGTTTTTTTGAGCAGCGGCTGGGTTGCGGTGTCGGGCTCTGCTACGGGTGTGGATTAAAAAGAAAGACCGGGGGTTATCTACGGTTGTGTAAGGAGGGGCCGGTGGTGCTTTTGGACGAGGTGGTGCTATGAACTGGGAGGTGGTGATAAAAGGGGTACGGTTTGCCAATCCGGTGCTGGCGGCTTCAGGTACATTCGGTTTTGGTTATGAATTTCGGCGGATCGCCAGCGGTCTGGGTGGGGTGGTCACCAAGGCGGTTACGGTTGAACCGCGGGCGGGTAATCCGCCGCCGCGTGTCGCTGAGGTGCGGAGCGGAGTGGTTAACTCGGTTGGTTTGGAGAACCCCGGGTTAGCGGTTTTTCAGGAAAAAATTTTGCCCCGGTTAAATGGGTTGAAGTGCCGGGTTGTGGTTAATATTGCCGGTAAAGAGGAAACGGAGTTTTGCTATCTGGCCGAGGCGTTGAGCGCCGGGAGGATTGATGCTTTGGAGTTGAATCTGTCCTGTCCAAATGTGAAGGAGGGCGGGGTTCTTTTCGGTCAGTCGCCGGCGATGGTGGAACGGATTACGAAAGCGGTGCGCCGGCGGACGGAAAAACTTCTGATTGTGAAACTGACCGCCAACTTCGTTGATCCGCAGGAGACCGCCCGGGCAGCCGAAGCGGGCGGCGCCGATGCGGTGAGTTTAATCAATACCCTGTTTGCTCTGGTCTTGGATGAGAATGGAAGACCTCTTCTGGGAGGCAGGACAGGGGGTCTTTCCGGACCGGCGATAAAGCCATTTGCCCTCTTCTGTGTTGAGCGGGTGGCGAGGGCGATTCGGGTACCGGTGATCGGGGGCGGCGGTATTGTCAACGGCAGAGACGCGTTTGAGTTTCTTTCTGCTGGTGCCAGAATGATAACCGTGGGTACGGCAAATCTGGTGGCGCCGGACGGTGCGCTCCGGGTCTGGCGGGAACTGGCGGCGCTGGGCCGGAAAAAGGGGTGGCAAGACAGGGCAGGAACTATTGGTAACAGCGGGAGGCAAAAATGACCAAACTGGTTCTCGCTTTGAATGTGGAAAGTCCGGCAAGGGCAAGAGATCTCTGGCGGTTGTTTGGCAACCGAATTGACGTTTATAAAATTGGCATTGACCTGTGGACAATGGCCGGTCCGCAGCTGGTGAGAGAGTTTGTTGCCGAAGGAGCGGCGGTGTTTCTGGATTTGAAGTTCTGTGATATCCCTTCGGTGGTCGGGAAGGCGGTGGCGGTAGCGGCTGACCTGGGGGTGAAGATGTTGACCGTTCATACAATGGGCGGTGCCGAGATGCTCTATGCGGCAACGAAGGCGGCAGCGGGCAGGGTGTTGATTTTAGGGGTGACGGTTTTAACCAGCTTGGACCGGACCGCCCTGACTCAGGTGACCGGTTGTTCCCAGGAGGTAGAAAACCGGGTCCTGGCACTGGCGGAACTGGCGCAGAGTATGGGCTGTGACGGTGTGGTGGCTTCGCCCCAGGAGATTAAGGTTATCCGGAAGCGGTGCGGGCCTAAACTGTTAATCGTGACTCCGGGAATTCGCCTGGAGCCGACGGGTGAAGGTGATGACCAGCGAAGGGTTCTTACTCCTCTGGCGGCGGCCCAGGCAGGGGCGGACTACATTGTTGTCGGCAGGGCTCTGTACGAGGCGGCGGAACCGTTGCAGGCGGTAGCAGCAATTAAACGGCAGTTAGGGGGTGGCGACAATGAATGAACAATTGGCGCAGCTGGTCCGGGAGGCGGGAGTGGTTAAAGAGGGGCATTTTCTTTTGACATCCGGGCTACATTCGGACCGTTATTTTGAAAAATTTCGGATTCTGGAGCGACCGGAGATTTGCGAACGGTTTGCCCGGGTTCTGGCCGAGCACTTTCGGGATGCCGGGGCAACAGTGGTTTGTGGTCCGACAACCGGTGGTGTTATCGTTGCTTACGAGATGGCAAAACAGCTGGGTTGTCGGTGTGTGATTGCTGAGCGATCCGAGAGCGGGAGAAGGCTGGGGCGGGGGTTCCAGGTGGATGGTAACGATCGGGTTTTGGTGGTTGACGACGTTCTAACAACAGGCGGGTCAATTAAAGAAACGCTGCAGGCGCTGGAGCCGACCGGTGCCCGTATCGTTGGGATAGGCGTGTTCATTGACCGGAGTGCCGGGGTGTCATTTCCGGTACCTTTCTTCGGCGCTTTTCGGGAACCGGTGCAGAACTACGTCCCGGAAAAATGTCCACTCTGTCAAGCGGGTGTGCCACTGGTAATTCCGGGCCGTGGTGGTTTAACTTGACATCAGCCGTTAAAGTAATTAAATTAAATTGATTGGCAGTGGTAATAAAAGTTTAAAAAGGAGGAAAAGCAATGAGAAGTATCGCAAAAGTTACCGCAGTTGTGCTGGGTCTTTTTTTCGTCCTGGCACTGGTTGGTTGTCCAAAGAAATGCGTTAAGCCGGTTAAAGAGGAGCCAGTGGTAGTGGAGGAGCCGGTGGAAGAGGCACCGGAAAAGATGCCGCCGGAAGTGGCGCTAACACTGCAGACAATTTATTTTGATTTTGATAAATCCGCCATCCGGTCGGGCGACGCTCAGATTCTGCAGAATAACGCCGACCTGATAAAGAAGGCGCTTGCGGCGGGGCAGAATTTTACAGTGACAATTGAAGGGCATTGCTGTCCAATTGGCACTTCAGAGTACAATATGGCACTCGGTCAGCGTCGGGCAGAGGCGGCGAAGAGTTACCTGGTTAAACTGGGAATTGACGGCACCATTCTGAATACGATCAGTTATGGCGAAGAGCGACTTGTGACCACTGACGAAAATCAGTATCATCTTAATCGGCGCTGCGAGTTCAAGACAACCAGGAGATAAATTTTATTCACCGCAATTCTTCCCGGTGGTTAAAACCACCGTTTTTAAGGCAGTGGGATGACAGCCAGTAGGCTGGAGCGGAAAGCCAAGAGATGCTTGGCAGCCGGGATGAGCCTGCTGGCTGTCGTTGTTTTTTCTCGCTGTGGGGGGTACCGGGAGTTTGTCCGCCGGGGGGAACTCCTGGATTCAATTGCGGTCCGTCTGGAGCGGATAGAAAGAAGACAGGCACAACAAGGAGAGGAAATCAACCGGTTGCGTGCCGATGCCCTTACCGCTTTTGGCGAGGTGGAGAAACGGCTAGGCGAAGTTGATGCCGAATTGTTTGACCTTCAGGAACAGCTGGACCGGATTGGCAGAAGGGTTGGTGCCTGGCGGGGAGAGTTGACATCAGCCGATGCTGGGGTTCAGCCGGAGACGACCGTTTTTCGGCCTGATACGACGGTTGCCGGGGTTGATGCGGATCGGCTGTACAATACCGCCTATATTGATTTTACCCGCGGTAATTATCAGGTGGCAATAACCGGATTCCGGCGGTTTATCAAGCTATTTCCGTCCAGCGAGATGGCGGATAACGCTCAGTACTGGGTGGGAGAGTGTTTTTATTCGCTTAATCAACTGGATAGCGCCTTGGTGGAGTTTCAACGGGTAGTAGAAGTTTATCCCAAGGGCAACAAGGTACCGGCGGCAATTTATAAAATCGGGCTAATTTACCAGATGGAGGGGAAGGAACATCTCGCCCAGCAACAGTTTAAAATGGTAGTAAAGAATTATCCGGAGACACCGGAGGCAAAACTGGCGCAGGAGCGCCTGAAGCCCGGACGGTAATCAAGGAATGAACTCCAGCGGGTTTCTGGCACCATTTGTTTCGGCCGGTCCGTTTGCGCTGGCGATAATCGTAATTCTATTTCTGATGTCGGTGGTAAGTTGGGCGATATTTTTTCTTAAAACCCGTCAGTTCCGGCAGGCGGCAGTTCAGAACCGGGGATTTCTGGAGGTATTTAATTACCGGCGGGGGCTTGACAATACAGCAGAACTGATTCATCTTTTTCCGGTCTCACCGCTTTCGGATTTACTGAAGGCGGCGGTTGACGAATGGCAGGTGTTGCGACGGGAGTGCGGCGGTGAGAACAGCGGTGAGTTATTGGTGCAACTGGTGCCGAATGTTACCGAGGCGATGGAGCGAGCGGCTTCCCGGGTTACCGACAGACTGGAGAGTTCGCTTTCCTTCCTTGCCATTACTACGATGGTGGCACCGTTTCTTGGGCTGCTGGGGACAGTGCAGGGGGTGCTGCGGACCTTTCTTTCGCTGCGGGGAGCGCAGTTGCCCACTCTGCAGTTAATTGCCCCGGGAATCTCCGATGCCCTGGTGACGACGGTGATGGGGTTATTGGTGGCGATTCCGGCAGCGCTGTTTTATAACTACTTTGTTGGTCGGGTACAGAACCTGCAGTCGGAGATGGAGCGGTTTATCTCGGAACTGACCGGGATTTTCCGGCGGCAGGTGGTGGCGGCGCAAAAAGGGGATAGGGATTAACGGTGAAGGGGCGACGGTTGAAGTTTCTTGCTGAGATGAATATCACCTCGCTTGCCGACGTAAGTTTTACCCTGATGATTATATTTCTCATTGCCGGTGTTTCCACTGCGCTCACCCGGCAGCAGGGGGTTGACCTTGATCTGCCGCGGACGAGTCGGCCGGAGCCGCAGCTACGCCCCGGTTTGGTGATTTCGGTTAAGGCGGATGGGCAGATATTTGTGGGTACGAAGTTGGTTTCCCGCCAGGGGTTATCCCAGGCGCTTAGTGACCAGCTTGCTCGGGGAGAATATGACCGGGTTTATTTACACGCCGACCGGCGGGTTGATTACGGAACAATAATGGATATTCTCGGCATTATCCGGGAACAGGGGATTTCTAATATCGGACTTACCGCCCTCCCGAAGTAAATGAAACGGGAGATATTCATCTCTTTTGCCGGCCACCTGGTGGTGATTCTCGGGGTGGGTTTTTTAACCACCTGGCTCGGACAGCGGCCGCGTGTTACCGCGCGACCGACGGTGATTACAGTGGAAATTTTAAGAGGTGGGATCAAGACAGAAAAGGAACAGAAGCCCGAAACTCATCTGGCAGAACCGGTGCCGAGACCGGCTCCGGCGAAGAAAAAAGAGGAACCGAAGCGACCGGAATCAAAGCCGGCGAAGAAAAATGAGGAGATGGTGCGCCGGGCAGGATTAGGAGCAAAGGTTGAGGGGGTAGCGGCCTTGGGATATAATTACTATTTACAGCAAATGCTGGAGCGGATTGGCGCGAATTGGACCGATCCCTATGGTAACGGGCGGCAGCTAAAGGCGACGGTGATGTTTGTTATTGAGCGGGATGGCAGGTTGACGGAAATAAAACTGGAGCGGGGATCGGGAGATGAACTTTTTGACGAAGCCTGTGTTCGGGCGGTGACGGTAACCGGTAAACTACCACCGTTACCCAATGAGTTTACCGCACCGCGATTGAAGATTCACCTTGAGTTTGAGAGGTGATGTTTGGTGATGACCAAATTAAAGGAGTAGAAAATGGTCGGAATAATTCTGGGGGCGGTGATAGTATTTTTGGTGCTGGTTTTTATCGGTACCTATAACCTTCTGGTGCGGAGCCGGAATCGGGTTCAGAACGGTTGGCATCAGATTGATGTCCAGTTGAAGCGGCGGATTGACCTTATTCCTAATCTGGTGGAAACGGTGAAGGGTTATGCGGCACATGAACGGGAAATTTTTGAGCGAATTGCGGAAGCTCGGGCGCTGGCGATCGGGGCGAAGGGGCCGGCAGAGGCGGCAAAGGCGGACGGTGTATTGACCGAGACACTGAAGACGCTATTTGCGGTGGTGGAAAATTACCCGGCGTTGAAGGCAAACGAAAATTTTCTCCGGTTGCAGGAGGAGCTTGCTCACACAGAAAACAGTATCGCCTTTGCCCGGCAGTTTTACAATGATGTGGTAATGGATTACAACAATCGGGTCCAAATGTTTCCAACTAGTGTTATTGCCGCAATGTTTAGCTTTAAACCGGCAGAGTTTTACCGGGTACCGGAGGCGGAGCGGGAGGCACCGAAGGTGAAGTTTTAAGTCGGGGGCGATGGCGGAACGGGTTAATCTCTATCAGTTGATCAGCCGCAACAAGTGGCTAACATTTTTCTTTATATTTATTTTTACCCTCCTCCTTGCGGTCGTTGGTTATGCACTCGGTTATCTGTTTCGCTGGGGGGCAGAGTATTATATTTTATGGGCTTTTTTCATCATTCTCTACAATCTGATTTTCTTTTACAATTCGGATAAACTGGCGCTGGCGGTAAATCGGGCGCAGCCGGCACCGGAAGGGGAGTTTTATCAGTTGCACAATGTGGTGGAGGAGGTGGCGCTTGCCGCAGGTATTCCCAAGCCACGCGTCTATGTGATTGATGATGAGGCGCCCAATGCGTTTGCCACCGGGAGGAGCCCCCAGCGTGCGGCCGTAGCGGTGACTACCGGGTTGCTGCGGATGATGAACCGGGCTGAGTTGCAGGGGGTGATTGCTCATGAGATTGCCCACATCCGGAATTACGATATTCTCCTGATGACCATCGTGGCAATACTGGGTGGGTTATTAATTCTTTTCCGGGATATATTTCTCCGCTGGGGATTTTTTACTGGTGGAGGCAGAAGGCGTGATGCTCGAGTACGGGGTGGTGGTCAGGCGGGGATGATAATGGTTTTGGTCGGACTGGTTTTGGCAATTCTGGCTCCGGTTCTCGTGGCGTTGATTCGCGCCGCGGTTTCCCGGGAACGGGAGTTTCTTGCCGATGCGAGCGGCGCCTATATTGTCCGTAATCCGTACGGGCTGGCGGGAGCGTTGCGGAAAATCGGCAACTGGTCGGGGAGATTGCGGACCGCGTCTTCTGCTACCGCTCATATGTGGACCGCCAATCCGTTTGGCTCCGACCATCAGGAAAAGGTGAACCCTTTTGCTTCCCATCCGCCACTGGCCGAGCGGATAAGGCGGCTGGAGAGCCTGACGATAGATTAATTGACCGGCACTTTCTTTTGGTCGGAATTCGGCGGGCGTCTGGTGGGTGGTGGTGGCGGCAGGGGGGCGGTTATTTTTCCTCCTTCCGGTTCAACGATACGGTCCAATTCGGACAATAGATCATCCCTAATCTGGACGGGAAGACTTTTCAGCCATAGGCGCTTGAGGGTGCTGCCATAGGCGGTGAGTTTGAGAAAGACCGGCGTTTGACCAGGCGATTTTGTTAGAACATCCCGGATTTTTACCATGAGCAAGTCGTCAAGGCGCTCAGCGGGAATTTCAATGGTGATCTTTTTTACCCAGCTCCGGGCGGTATTGAAGTCGCCGATTCTTTCGGCCCAGACCTGGGCCACACCGCCGGTTTCCTGAAATTGAGTTTCCCTGCTAGTACGGAGGCGCACCTTTCCTTGAACAATCACTAGGTTGTCAACCTGTAACAGGGGGCGATAGTTTTCCAGGAGGTCGGCGAATGCCATTATTTCTACCGAAGAGTCAAAGTCTTCCAGCGTGAGCACCAGGTATTCCCGGTCCCATCGGTCTTTGCGGGTCCGGCGTTTGGTAATTACCCCCCCCAGAGTGACCGTTTCACCTTCGGAAAGCTTTTCCAGGTCGGCAATGGGCAGCAGTCCGAATGCCTTATATTCTGCCCGGTAACGCTCCAGGGGGTGGGAGGAGAAATAAAACCCGAAAGCCTCTTTTTCGCAGGCGAGACAGAAGAGGGTGTTGTTTTCCGGTGGCCCCGGGGTGTTCTCAGATGATGGGCGGGACGGCTGTTCTTCGCCAAATAGGGCAAACTGTCTTTCCGCAAACAGGAGTTTTTCCGATGCCGCCTTGGTCATCGCCAAGTCCAGCTGGGTAAGGAGTTGGTCGCGGGGCTGGTCACAGGAATCAAACGCCCCGGCTTTGATGAGAGATTCAACCGCTTTGCGATTGACCTTTCCCCGGTTGCGAACGAGAAAGTCCAAGAGATTCTGATAGGGGCCGTTTTGTTCCCGTTCCGCAACAACGGCTTCAGCCGCGGCGACACCGATGTTTTTTATCCCGGCAAGACCAAAACGGACACCGTTGTCCTCAATTGTAAATCGGGCGGCACTACGGTTGATATCCGGACCCCGCACCGGGATGTCCATGCGTTGTGCTTCTCGGATAAACTTTGCCAGTTTATCCGAATCACCCAGTTCGCTTGTCAGCGATGCGGCGATGAACTCCTGGGGGTAGTTTGCCTTCAGATAAGCGGTGATATAGGAGAGATAGGCGTAACCAGCGGCGTGGGATTTGTTGAACCCGTAACCGGCAAATTTTTCTAGGGTGTCAAAGATGCGGGCCGCCTTTTCTGGTGCGATACCGGTATTTTGCCCACAGCCGGTGATAAACGCCTGACGCTGGGCGGCCATCTCTTCCGGTTTTTTCTTGCCCATGGCGCGGCGCAGGATGTCGGCCTGACCCAGGGTGTAACCGGCGAGGACCTGCGCTGCCTGCATTACCTGTTCTTGGTAGATCAAAATGCCGTAGGTCTCCCGACAAAACGGTTCTAGGAGCGGGTGGTCGTATTCCACCGGGGCGGTGCCGTTTTTACGCGCCAAATAGGTCGGGATGAGGTCCATCGGTCCGGGCCGATAAAGGGCGATGAGGGCGATGATGTGTTCCAGTTTCTCCGGTACGCTTCTCTTGCAGAGGTCGCGCATGCCGGTGCTTTCCAACTGGAAGACGCCAACCGTTTCTCCTTTCTGGAGCAGTTGATAGGTACGCCGGTCGGAGAAGTCAATCTGGAGCAGGGAAAAATCGGGTTTATTTTCCCGGACCAATTTTATCGCTTCATCAATAACCGTGAGGGTCCGTAAACCGAGAATATCCATTTTCAGAAGGCCGATATCCTCCAGCGAGTACATATCATACTGGGTACAGGTTTCACCTTCCGGGACCTTGTAAAGGGGCACCAGTTCCATCAGGGGGCGGGGTGTAATCACCACTGCCGAAGCGTGAACTGAGGCGTGACGGCAAAGGCCTTCCAGTTTCTGGGCGATGGCAAACAGTTCGGCATACTCGGATCGGGAGCGGATCAGGAGGTTCAACTCGATTGTTTCCTTGAGCGCCTCAGCCAGTTCTTTACCGGGGGGGATCATCTTGGCGATGCGGTCTACTTCGGTTATCGGGATATCCAGGACCCGACCGACGTCCCGGATTACCGCCCGGGACTGCATTGTTCCGAAGGTAATAATCTGGGCGACAGAGTCTTTTCCGTAACGGTTCCGGATATAATCGATTACTTCCTGACGACGGGCATCGGCAAAATCGACGTCAACATCGGGCAGAGTGATGCGTTCGGTAGAGAGAAAACGTTCAAACAGGAGACCGTATTTCAACGGATCAATGTCGGTAACACCGAGACAGTAGAGAACCAGGGAGCCGGCCGCCGAGCCCCGTCCCGGTCCAACCATGATATTCTGTTGTTTTGCCCAATTGATGATGTCCTGGACAATGAGAAAATAACCGGCAAAGCCCATCCGCTGGATTACCGTTAGTTCGTGATTCAAGCGTTGTTCAATTTCGGGAGTGGGATGAGGGTAGCGTTTTTTCATTCCGGTGCGGGCAAGGTGGGTGAGATAGGAAAATTCGTCGCGGAAATCCGGGGGTGGGGTGAATGCCGGCAGGTGAAAGCGACGGTGTTCAATGTCCAGGACGAGATCGCACCGTTCTGCTATTTCCCGCGTGCGTTGGACCGCTTCCGGCAGCTCGGAGAACAACTGGAGCATTTCTTCACCGGAGCGGAAATGAAAAGTCCCGCCGGTGAGACGGAGGCGGTCTTTGTCCTTTAAGCGCTTGCCAGTCTGGATACAGAGCAGAACATCCTGGGCCCGGCTGTCCTCGGGCCGGAGGTAGTGACAGTCGTTGGTTGCCACCACTGGAATAGCAAGTGTCTCAGCCAATTCGAGAATAGCGGGAATGATTTTTTCCTGTTCGGCCAGACCGTTGCGCATTACCTCCAGATAGAAGTTTTCCCGGCCGAGGATTTCCTGATACTGGGCGGCAGCATGCATTGCCGCATCGGGATTACCCCGGGTGAGGAACCAGTTAACCTCTCCCTTGAGACAACCGGAAAGGGCGATGAGGCCCTGACTGTACTTGGCCAGGATTTCTTTGTCAATGCGGGGTTTGTAATAAAAACCCTCCAGATATCCGAGCGACAGCAGTTTGATCAGGTTGTAATAACCGGTTTCGTTTTGACAGAGGAGGGTGAGATGGAAACTTGCCTCGGGAATATCGGTACGCACCTCTTTTTCTTGGCGGTTACCCGGTGCGATGTAAACTTCGGCGCCGATGATGGGTTTGATTTTTGCCTGCTTTGCCGCCTTGTAAAATTTGATTGCTCCGAACATATTGCCGTGGTCGGTCAGGGCAAGGGCCGGCATCCCGAACTCCCGGGCAAGATTTATCATATCGTCAATCCGGGATGCGCCGTCCAGCAGACTGTACTCAGAATGGTTGTGGAGGTGAACGAAATCGCTTTTTTGTTCTTTCCAGGGCATCGGTTTTGTTATAACCTTGTTTTGTCTTGATGTCAAATACGACATTATTAATTGAGCAGTTCACAGGTAAAAATTAATGTGTCAGAATGCCGAATTCATTCAGTGCGATTGTATAAGTTTTTATTTTTCCAGAAGTTATTGGTTATAATTTAATTTTCCCCGGATCGGGAGTGGGCATACCCCGGGTTACCCCCGGGGTGACCGGGGTGGTCGGTTGTTGACCTGGTGTTGGTAAAGGTTATACTTTTGGTTATAATGAAGCGCCTGGTTTTAATTGATGGGCATTCGGTGGTTTACCGTAGTTTTTTTGCCTTTATCCGCAACCCGCTCCGAAATTCAAAAGGGAGGAACACCTCGGCGATATTCGGGTTCGCTAACACCCTGCGCAAGGTTTTGAAGGAGCTCAAACCGGATTTCTGTGCGGTGGTTCTGGATGCGCCGGGCAGGACATTTCGGGAAGAGGTTTTTGGCGAGTACAAGGCCCAGCGACCAAAGATGCCGGAGGAGTTGAGTGAATCGCTACCAGTGGTAAAGGAGTTGGTTGTCGCTTGGGGCCTCAAGTTGTTTGAAATTCCAGGAGTGGAGGCGGACGACGTCATCGGTACGCTCACAAAGATGGCGCGGGAGCAGGGGGTAGAGGTGGTTATCGTCAGTTCAGACAAAGATATGTTGCAACTGGTCGGTGACGGAGTTGCGGTTTATGACCCCTGGAAGGAGAAGCGTTTTGGACCGGCAGATGTAAAGGAGAAATTGGGGGTGCCCCCGGAGCAGGTGCCGGATTTTCTCGCCTTGGCCGGGGATACGGTTGACAATATCCCCGGGGTTCCGGGAATTGGGCCAAAAAGGGCGCTGGCACTTCTTACGAAGTATGGTAGTTTGGAACGGGCGCTGGCAGAGGAGGAGCGATTGCGGGGGCAGGAGGAGGTGGTCAGACTTTCTCGGGAGCTGGCGCGGGTAAAGACGGATGCTGTGGTGAAGGTGGAGTTGGCGGAATTGCACCCGGGTGTACCGGACCAGCGGCGGCTGGAGCAGTTATACCGGGAACTGGAGTTTAATACCCTTTTGAGCGAACTAAACGCAGTGGCGGCGACACCGGGGTCGGAACCGCTGATGATGGTGGAGAGGGTTTTAGATGATAGAACCGGAGCGGAGTTATTGGCGGGCAAAGGGTTTGGTATTGCCTGGGAGCCTGGGCGGGGTTTGTGGGTTTCACCGGATGGGGAGAAGGTTTTTTCAGTGCCCGGGGCAAAAACAGAGTTACTTGAACGTTTGCTGTCGGCAGGGGTGGTGCGGGTTGGTTTTGATATCAAGGGGCAGGTAAAGGAACTGCATCGGGTGGGCAGAAATCTGAAAGGTCCGATTTTTGACGTTGGGGTAGGAGCGTGGTTGTTGGATCCTAACCGGAGGCGTTATGAGCCGGCTGATGTGGTGATGCAAGTTCTGGGGAGAGCAGGAGCGATTGGCAGCGGTGCCGAGCGAGCGGCCTGGGCGTGGCGGGTTTATGAAACCCTGCTTCCATCTCTTCAGGTGTTAGGGCTTATGCCGGCAGCCGAAGCGCAGGAGATGCCCCTGATTTTTGTGCTGGCCAAGATTGAGGAGCGGGGGGTAAAGGTTGACCTTGAGTTCTTCGCCCGGCTGGAAAGGGAGTTAATTGCCGAGCAACAGCAATTAGAGGAAAGAATCTGGGGGCTTGCTGGTGAACGGTTCAATGTCGCCTCGCCCAAACAGTTGGCGGTGGTGTTGTTTGAGAAATTGCGATTGCCCAAGGGCAGGAGGACCAAAACCGGATATTCCACCGGTGTTGATGTGCTGTCCGATTTACTTGACGCTCATCCGATTGTACCGGAGATTTTGCGGTACCGGGAACTGGACAAGTTGACCGGGACCTATCTCGGGCCCCTGCGTGAGCTTGCGGACCCAAGGACACACCGGATTCACACCAGTTTTTATCAGACCGGGACCAGTACCGGCAGGCTTGCCAGTTCGGAGCCGAATTTACAGAATATTCCAATTCGGGGCGAACTGGGAAGGAGGATAAGGCAGGGGTTTGTGGCTGAGGATGGGAGGGTGCTTATTTCCGCCGACTATTCCCAGATTGAGTTGCGGCTGCTGGCGCATTTTACCGGCGATGAACGGTTGGTGGAAATGTTCCAGAAGGGGTATGATGTTCATGCGGCAACCGCAGCGGCGATTCTTGGTATTCCGCTGGAGGCGGTGGATGAGGAGCATCGCCGTCTGGCCAAGATGGTTAATTACGGGCTCATTTACGGGATGGGCGATTGGGGGCTTTCTTCAAGGATGGGGATACCGATTGAGGAGGCGCGTCAGTTTATGGATGAGTATTACCTTAAGTTTACCGGGGTGGCGAAGTGGCGGCGGGTAGTGGAAGAGGAGGTGAAGAAAACCGGGTTTGTCCGGACGATTGCCGGACGAATTAGACCGGTTCCGGGGATAATGAGTCCCAATCGTCAGTTGAGAGAGGAGTCGTTAAGGGCGGCGTTGAATGCCCCGCTGCAGGGCTCGGCAGCGGACATTATGAAGCGGGCAATGCTGCGGGTTGAGGAGCGGTTAGAGGAGGAAGGGTTTGCCGGTGGCATCACCTTGCAGATTCACGATGAGTTATTGATTGAGGTAGAGGAGAAACGGATGGCAGAGGCAAAGGAGATTATCCGAAAGGAGATGGAAGAGGTGTGGCGGCTCGCGGTTCCATTAGCGGTGGAAATTGGTACCGGCAAAAACTGGGGAGAAGCACATTGAAACAGCCGGCGGTTGGTGACGGGCAAAAGAAGGTGCTGTTTGCCTTTGGCACCCGACCTGAAGCGATAAAGATGGCACCGGTGATTGCCGAACTTTCCCGTTATCCACAGCAGTTTAAGACTTGTGTAGTGGTTACCGCCCAGCATCGGCAGCTGTTGGACCAGGTTCTCACCCTTTTTGAAATCCGGCCCGATTACGACCTGGGGGTAATGCGTAATAATCAGGGGGTGAGTGATGTGGTAAAAAGGTGTTTGGCGGGGCTGGAGCCGGTTCTGGCAAAAGAATGTCCGGACCTGGTACTGGTGCAGGGGGATGCAACGAGCGCCTTTGCTGCGGCGCTTGCCGCCTATTATCAACGTATTCCGGTCGGGCACATTGAGGCGGGTCTGCGGACTTTTGACAAATACGCTCCATTCCCGGAGGAACTCAATCGCCGGTTTATTTCTGCCGTCGCCGATTACCATTTTGCTCCTACTGAATGGGCAAGGGACAATTTATTACGGGAGGGGGTGGTGCGTCAGCGGGTATACGTTACCGGGAATACGGTTATTGATGCCCTCTTATCAATGCGTCAGCAGGCGGCGGTGGTGTCAGTGCCGGTTTTGGATTCGCTGAGTCCAGACTGTCGGGTTTTGCTGGTGACGCTTCACCGCCGGGAGAGTTTTGGCCGACCGCTCCTGGGTATCTGTCGGGCAATCAGGACCGTGGTGCGTCGTCATCCTGATGTGGTAGTGGTTTATCCGGTGCATCCTAATCCCAATGTCTCTCAACCGGTGCGGGCGGCTTTGGGGAGACACAAGCGGGTATTGCTTATCCCACCGCTTAACTATTTAGAGTTTATTCGGGTATTGGAGTGTGCCTATTTTGTGCTTACCGATTCAGGCGGTGTTACCGAGGAGGCGCCGGCGCTGGGAAAGCCGGTTTTGATTCTCCGGGACAAGACCGAGCGTCCAGAAGCAATAACAGCGGGAGTGGCGCGGCTGGCAGGAACAGCACCCGACGGCATTGTTCATGAAGCGGAGCGGTTGCTTACATCGCCCGCTCTTTATCGCCGGATGGCGCGGGCGAAGAGCCCGTTTGGTGACGGTAGGGCAGCGGTGCGCATCCGGCGTATTCTAGCGAAAGTTATTACGCGCCATCCCTGACTGAGACTTAGGTGGTGGTAGTGGTTGACAAGAGGAGAGCTTTTTTTAGACTTCTCCTGTGAACCGACTTGTTAATTACCTGAGTATACTGCTGAAGTGGCGCCGGTTGATTTTTTATAATACCCTGATTATAACCGTTCTGGTTCTCGGGTTGACTTTTGTTCTTCCCCGGAGGTATGCCGCCACTGCCCAGCTTCTGCCCCCGAGTGATGAAGGGGATATGTTTGGGTTGACCAGTGTTCTGGGGACCGGGCTGGGAGGGTTGAGTAAACTGCGACTTGGCGGGTTGGGTGGTGGTAATACCGCCTCGGAACTGATGGCGGGGATTATTTTAAGCCGGACGGTGATGGACCGGGTGGCAGAACGTTGCAGCATCGCCTATTACTACCGGATCAGGCCGACGAAGACCGAGGCGGTGCGCAAGCAGTTGAAGAAAATGACCAAGGTTGGGGTGGGGGACGAGGGAATTGTTAGGATCAGCGTGGAGGCAAAGACACCCCTGTTGGCGGCAAAGGTTGCCAACGTCTATATTGCAGAACTGGACAGTTTTCTACGGACCTCCAATATCAGCCGGGGGCGCAATATGAGGATGTTTCTGGAGAAACGTCTGGCGGAGGTGAAAAGCGCGCTTGCCGAGGCGCAGGATTCCTTGAGGGTTTTTCAGTCCCGGCACAAGGTAGTGGCGGTTGACGACGAGACCAAGGCGGCGATTGACGCCTATGCCCGGCTGAAATCGCAGGCTTATTTAAAACAGGCAGAGTTAGAGGCGGTAAAGGGGTTTGCTAATCCGGACAACCCTTACTACCTTAACATTCAACGAGAGGCAGAGGCTTTTTCCCAACAGTTGCGGCGTCTGGAAGAAGGTAACGCGGCGAAGGGGTTTGGCGTTGGGTTTGCGGTATCTTTTGCCCACTTACCGGCGGTGGGAGCGGAGTTTGCCCGGCGCTACCGGGATTATCGGATTCAGGAGGAGACTTATCTGATGCTCTACCAGCAGTATGAATACGCCAAGGTGCTGGAGGCACGGGATGCCCCGACACTTACGGTGCTGGACTATGCGGTAGCACCCCAGCGGCACAGTTATCCCCGGCGGAGTTTGTTTACCATTGCCGCCTTTATGTTCAGCCTGGTCTTAGGAGTTACCCTGGCATTCATTCTGGAATATTTTAACTATCTCCAGGGGGTCAAACCCGATGATTACGAAAAATGGCGGGCGTTAGGGCAGGAGTTGCGCCGGATATTGAATAAAGTTGGGCGATTTTTTACCTTCCGACGGCAAAAATAAATAGCGTGACCGGCGAAGGAACTTCTCGGGTTGCTCTCAATACATTTTTTCTCGCCACCGCCGATATCGGGAATAAAATTCTTATGTTTTTTTTCTATGTTTTGGTGGCAAGACATCTGGGCGCGGAGAAATTCGGGATACTGTCTTTTGCGTTTGCCTTTGTGACGATGTTTTCGGCGTTGACTGATTTGGGACTGGGGGCTGTTTCGGCCCGAGAAATAGCCCGGAATCCGGCAAGTGCCCGGTATCACATTCACAATGCCCTAGGAATCAAATTGATCGCCGCCGGGGTGGTGACGGTGGTCATTGTTTTTCTGGTAAATATACTGGGCTACGCACCGGTAACAAAGCGGGTGGTTTATATCTGCAGTCTTTTTGTAATTGAAACGGCCTTTACCGCCTATTTCTGTTACATATTTCAAGGGTTTCAGAGGATGGAGTTTGTTACATTGATGCGCTGCTTCCAGGGGGTGATACTGCTTATCGGTGCCGGGATAATGAGCCAGGGATTGCCGGTAGTTGAGCGGTATGCTTGGCTTTATGCCTCGGCGGGATTGGGGACAACTGTAGTAGGCGGGGTTATAATGGGGGCGAAGTTTGTGCCATTGGGTATCCGTTTTGTATTTCCGGAGTGGCGGCAACTACTGCGAACGGCGTTACCGGTTGGGCTGGGGGCACTATTTGTTTTGTTTTATTACTGGAATGGGTCCACCATTTTAGCTAAAATCACCGGGGATAGGGCGGTGGGGTTTTACAATGCCGCATTCCGACTGGTTGTTGGGTTGAACTTTTTTGCGATTTCTTTTTCCGGTGCCCTTTATCCGGTGCTGGCGAAGTCTTTTCCTACTGGTGACGGGCAGTTAGAGCGGATAATTTCCCGGGCACTGAAACTGATGTTGATCATCCTTTTGCCAATCGGGGTTCTGGGAATGATTTTTTCTCAGCCGTTGATTGTGCTCATTTATGGTACTGACTATCAACCGGCGGCGTCGGTGCTTAAAATCTTAGTCTGGTGGGCAGTGTTTGCTGGTTTTACTTCGTTATTCAGTAATTATTTTATTGCGATAAATCAATCTCGCTTGATGACAGTACAAACTGGAATTGCCCTTTTTACGAATGTCCTGCTAAATTTCGTTTTGATTCCCCAGTTAGGCGCAGCCGGTGCCGCGATAGCAATTCTTGCTGCGGAGTTCGGCGGGTTAATTTTCTATCTCGCGGTAGCGATTTTAAAATTTCCTCGCCGAATAAATTTTGTTCTCTTACGAACAGCGGTAATAAAAGGAGGGGTTGCGATTGGAATAGCAGCCATTCTGGCCCGGATTGGATCTCTCCTCTCGCCGTTTGCAGGGGCGGGGCTGGGGATGGTCAGTTATCTCGGGTTCCTTATTGTCTTTAAATTAATAGATTCAAAGGAGTTTTCTTTGCTTGGTCGCTTCTTTCGGGGGAGGCGATGAGATCCAGTAATGTACTCGTTCAACCCAAGAAAAGTTTGCTGGCGGCATTTTTCGTGATTGAGATTATTTGCATCGGCGGCTTTTTGATTTTTATGTCGCTCGGGCAGGGGATGATCGCCTGGGCATTTCTGGCTGGTCCATTACAGATTTTGGCGTGGGCGGTGCTAGTGCAGAACAGCTATTTTTTGATTTTAGTAATGGCTTTCGTTGGCCCGCTCGCTTTTGCGGAGATGATTCCCCGTCCCTATCACCGTTTTGTATTTTATCCCAGTATCATTTTTTTGTTAACCTTACTTCGGTTCACCGCTTTTATGGACAAACAGGAGGTTCACCAATTGTCTTCTTCCAGTGTTCGCGAGCGATTCGGTCAGCTTGCCCCTTACGAAAAAATTCCCGCGGTGTTACTGGCAATTTGGATTATAGTTTCTTTTGGCGTCGCAGCTTTGCGGGGTCGGGTAGAGCCATTTTTTGTTACCTGTAATATTTTTGTTTTAGAAGTATTTTTTGTGACTTATTTTTTTGCTGTAGTACCTCAGAATACCCAACAGGTGCGGGCGTTAATTATTGCTACGGCAATAAGCAATTTAATCTGTGCGCTGACCCTGCCTTGGGCGGTCAGGGTGTCGGTAGGTGTGGCGGAATCCATCGGGGGCAAGATGCTAAGCGCACCGTTTGGCATTCTTGATTTGAATGCCTTTGGTGCGTTGCTGGCGACGTCTTCTGTGGCGATACTGGGGTTGATAATAGGGGAGAAAAAGTTGGGGCGTCAGCTTTTGCTGGGATTGCTTGTTGTCATTCTGCTGGCAACACTAGTTTTTACTCGGTCACGCGGGGCCTGGTTTGGTTTGGGCGTGGCGTTGATTTATCTTTTACTCCGATCTCGTGCGTTTGTGCTGGCCGTTTTAAGCGGTACGGGTGGATTACTGATAATAATATCCGATTTTTTCCGCAATATGGTTCTTTCCCGCTTGGCGAGCACATCGTTGACCGACCCATCGTTAAGTGGACGGTTGGTGTTGTGGATGTACGCCTGGCTTGCGATTAAGAACAATTGGCTCTTTGGTGTGGGGTGGGAAAACTTTCGGTTTGTAAAGTTTTCTTATGGTTATCCTAAATTCGGTGACCCGAGGAGTACATTAAGTACCCATAACTTGTATATAGAGACAATGGTGGATCTGGGTTTTCTGGGGCTGGCACTGTTTTTATTTTTGTTAATCGGAACTATTATTAGAACCAACCGGTTGGTTAAAAATCCCCAGCAGGAGGAAGACGGGTTGGCACTTGGTATTGCGGCCGCCCTTATTGCCTATGCCAGCCACAGCCTCTTTGATTCTTTGAGCAGTACGTTTATGGTATTCGGAATGTGGCTGGGGCTGGCTATGGCGTTGCGCCGGCTAAAAGCGGGCCAGGTTTTCCGCTAAATTATAAATCTGTTGCGCCGCCCTTTTCCAGGAAAAAAGCTTTGCCCGTTCCATTCCCCGTTGAGAAAGTGTTTTGAGCAAAACCGGGTCGGCGGCCATAATTTCAAGAGTTCTCGCGATATCATTGACATTAATTGGATTGAAATAGAGAGCAGCAGCACCGGCGATTTCTGGCAGGCTGGCGGAGAAACTACACGCTACCGGAGCGCCGTGGGCAAGTGCTTCCAATACTGGTAAGCCAAATCCTTCGTAAAGCGATGGGAATACGAAAAAGGAGCAATTGGTATAGAGACTGGAGAGCTGGGCGTCGGTAAGAGAATTCAAAAGGAGGACTTTTTTTTCTAACCGATAACGGGAAATGGCCCTTTTCGTGCGGTCAATATGACTTGGGTGTCCCCAGCCTACCAGGAGCAACTTAAATTCGGAATTTCGGGAGAATTTTGCGAATGCAGTGACTAAGCGGGGGACATTTTTGGTAGGAATATGTCCGCCCACATAAAGAATGTAAGGCCGGTAATTAGCGGCAAATCCACAATCAACATCCGTCGGTTCAATTCCAGGTCCGATGTAAACTACGTGTACTTTATTTTCTTTTACCAAATTGCGGGCGAGGATGTCTTTTTTCGTGTGGCAGGAGTCGGTGATTATAAGTTGGGACCAGCGCAGGGTTTGCAAGGAAAGCCAGAAGGCGGTTTTGTATGGAGTAGAGTGATGCTGATGTTGGGTTAATGGAGTCAGGTCGTGGAGGATGCTGATGACCGGTAGTGAACATAGCGGAGGAGCGATCGGGGTCGGGCAGAGAAGCAGGTCGTATTCCGATGTGCAGTAATGGCGGAGTTTGGTTAACTCCCAGAATATTCGGCCCCGGTGGGTGCGGGTCCAGCGGGGAATTACAATGGTGCGACAGTTCAAACCAGAGAAAACCTCTGGGCAGGATGTTAGTACCGTTACCCGGCATAACCGACACAGTTCGGAAACAAGTCGTTCTATGTAGCGGGCGATGCCGACATGAAATCCAGCGTGGAAAGATGCGTCAACAAGCAAATTCACCGCTGATAGAATACATTACCGGAGACCGATTGCAAGTCTATAGAGCGGGTTCGTGTCCTTGACTTAAAATAGCCCCGGGTTATACTTCAGCAGCGCAGGTAAATAAAATTGCTACACATGACAGATAAACCGATTGTTGCGATTGACGCCCGAAAATTGGTAAGGCGTAAAACCGGGGTGGGACGGTATATCGCGGGTTTTGTTCGTTACCTTCCAGCCGCAGCACCGGATTTTGAGTTTCATCTGTTGGTTGACAGGCCATTTCCCCCGGGCGAACTGCCGGTTGGGTGTCGGGAAGTCGTTCTCGGAGATTTTTATCGCGAGAGCGGGAAAATTGCCAAGCTCTACTCGCCGTGGTGGCTAAATGTTTTGGTGCCGAAGTATTTGCATCAAATGGAGAAAGTGCTGTTTCACGGCCCCAACTTCGTAATTCCGGCCAATACTTTTTGTCCGTGTGTTACTACGATTCACGATTTGGCATTTATAAAGGTTCCCCATGCCTACGACCCGATTTACCGGTTTTATATGCGATCCCAGGTAAAGGTTGCCGTGAGGCGCGCGGCGGCGGTTATCGTAGGATCAAAAACCGGGGCGGCTGATTTGGTCGAGATAATGAAAGTTCCCAAAGATAAAGTTTATGTGGTTTATTATGGAGTGGATAAAGTATTTAAGTGCTCTGACAGGCAGCAGTTTTACGATATCAAACGGACGATGAATTTGCCCGAGCGGTTTTTGTTGTGTGTTGGGGTGGTTGAGCGCCGGAAAAATATTGATATCCTTTTAAAGGCGGCAAAACCATTGATTTCAGAAGGAGTTGTTGATGGTGTTGTGATTGCGGGTAAGGACGGTCTGGGTGCCGACGCCGTGCGGCGCCTGACCTTTGAACTCGGAATTGAAAAGAGAGTAATTTTTCTGGGCTATATCCCGGAGCGGTTGTTGGTCGGACTTTATAACCTTGCTCAGTGTCTGGTATTTCCTTCTTGGTATGAGGGTTTTGGTCTGCCGGTACTGGAGGCGATGGCTTGCGGCTGTCCGGTGCTAGCCTCCAATAGTTCATCAATTCCCGAGGCGGGAGGCGATGCGGCTTTATATTTTTCTCCTGGTGATGTTAACGGGTTGGAGCAATCGCTCCGGGCGGTTTTAACTTCCCGATCGCTTCGCGAGGAGATGATAAAAAAAGGGTTCGTCTGGGCCTCCCGTTTTACCTGGGAGAAAGCGGCGGTGGAGCATGCCGATATTTACCGAAACGTGCTGGAGAAAAAAGAGCGGAGGAGGAGAGATGTTTGACCCGGTGGCAATAATATTTTTCTGGATGCCGTTTTTTTTGTTTGTTTATCACTGGTTTATTTTCCCGGTAATTCTTTTTATTTTGACGAAGTTGAAAAAGAACGGTGGCGATTTTCCTCCGTTTGCCGAACTTCCGCAAGTGACAATTGCCATCGCTGCCTGGAATGAAGAGTTGACTATCGGCAAAAAACTGGAGAATTGTCTGGAGGTGGACTATCCTAAAGAGCGGTTAGAGATACTGGTTGGCACCGACGCAGTTACCGACAGAACAAATGAAATCGTGAGAAGTTTTGCCGAGAGGGACCCGAGGATTCGCCTGATAACGGTTAATGAACGTATCGGGAAAAGCGCGGTCATTAACCTTCTGGCGCAAGAAGCAAAGGGGGAAATCATTCTTTTTACCGACGCCGATGTTCTGCTTGATTCTCAGGCGTTACGTGCTGGCGTGGAGCGATTCAGGGATCCTGATGTGGGTATAGTTTTACCTGCTTATCAGCGGGTAAATAGAGAGGGGGTCCCAGCAGAAGGTCTATGGGACAAATACGAGAATAAAATCAAGGAGTTAGAAGGAAAACTTGGTTGTGCGGCAGGCGTTTATGGCTGGGCGATGTTTATGAGGCGGTCGTTGTTTCAACCGTTACCCAGTGACACTATTAACGACGATTATGTGCTGGGAATTTTTGCCTTTCGTCAGGGTTACAAATCAGTTTACGAGCCACGCGCACGGTCATGGACTCAAGTGGAACCACCGGAAATAGAGTTTAAGCGGAAGTCCCGGATAAGCCGCGGGAATGCGCAACAGTTCTTTCGTTATAGCGATATTCTCTTCGTTAAACCACTTTGGGTGGGTTTTATTTTCTTTTCCCATAAATATCTTCGCTGGTTTGTTCCGTTTTTTCTTGTTTCAATGTTTGTTGTCTCAGGAGCAAAAATGTCGATCCCGTTCTTTCGGCTTCTTTTTCTCCTGCAGTTTTTGGTATACCTGACAACACCGTTGGTTTTGCGGGCTAAAGGGATATGGCGTAAGTTGCTTCTTTTTCAATATTATATCTGGATTAACGCCGCCTTTGTTGTTGGCTACTGGGAATATTTCTTTGGGAAAAGGTTGCGGTATAACTGGTTAAGGACCGAACGGCGTTGAGTGTGATTAAATTGACAACCGCTATTTTCTTCTCTAAAATCGGTTTACTTTGCTGACGTTATCAGTTAACATTGACCACATTGCTACGCTGCGGCAGGCGCGCCGGGAGAGTTTTCCGGACCCGGTTCAGGCGGCATTGCTTGTAGAGTTAGGGGGTGCCGATGGTATTACCGTTCACCTCCGGCAGGACCGGCGCCATATCAATGACCGAGATGTCCGGTTGTTGCGCCAGACGATTAAGACCGAATTGACTGTGGAAATGACGGGAACGCCGGAGTTGGTACGATTCGCCCGACAGGTGAAGCCGGACCAGGTGACATTGGTTCCGGAGTTAATTACAGAAGTTACTACTACCCGGGGTTTGGCTGTGCGAAAGAATGCCACCCGGTTGCGGCGAGTGGTGGGAGAGTTGCAGCGGGCAGGTATCCGGGTAAGTTTGTTTGTTGATCCTGACCCAGCCGAAATTGAGGCAGCGGCAGAAACCGGTGCGCCGGTGGTTGAACTAAACACCGACCGTTACAGCAAGGAGCCAAAGCGGCGGGAGTTTCATCTGCAGCGGCTGGAGGAGGCATCTCGGGTAGCGCGCGCGGGGGGATTAATTGTCCATGTTGGACATGGATTGGATTATCTTAATGTGGTCCCGATTGCGGAACGAAGAATTGCCCAGGGTTTTTCTATTGGCTTTGCCATAGTTGCCCGGGCGGTTTTTGTTGGATTGCGGGAAGCGGTAGCGGAGATGAAAAATATTCTGGAGGTGTTCTCTTGAGAGGCGCAAGAATAAAATTCGCCATCTGGATTTTGCTTATTGCTGTGGCTGGAGTGGTTCTCTGGCCCAGTTTTCAACTGTATGTTCTGCTACCCCGTCAGGAGAAGGTGCTGCGGCAGCGGCTCGCCCAGGCACAGACCGCTGAAGACAGTGCCGTGGTGATTACCGAGTTGAAAGAATTTAATCGCCGTAAGGGAGCGCTTTATGAAAAGCGAATTATTCATCTTGGTCTTGACCTGGTGGGGGGTATGCACGTGGTGCTGGATGTGGACCGGAGCAAGTTAACCGAGGAGGAGGCACGACGGGCGCCGGAACTCGCCTTGGAGGTGATTCGTAATCGCATTGACCAGTTCGGGGTGTTTGAACCAACGATTCAGAAAACCGATAAAGGTAGGATTCTGGTGCAGTTGCCGGGGGTGGACCGGGACCGAGCTATTAATATTATCAAACAGCCTGCGCATCTTACATTTCATCTGGTAGAGGACAAGGTAAAGGTCTACGATGCACTTAAAACTATTGATGAGCGATTACAGGCGACCGGATTGGTTAAAACGGCTATTGAGTCTGGGTTAACGACACCGCCGGACAGCGGTATTGTTGAGGAAGTGGTTCCAGGAACACTGCTCAGTTATTTGCGGACCGAAGGGGAAGAACTGGATTTATTTATCGGTGCCCGGGATTCCAGCGATTTCCGCCGGCTCTTAGAACTGGGCAGGGAGTTCTGGCCAGCGGGATATGAGTTTTTGTTTGGTTCGGTAGAGAGCAAGGGAAACGAGAAGATTATTCCCGTCTATCTGGCGAAGAGCGAACCCGAGTTAATGGGTACGCGGTTGCGCCGGGCCGAACCAGAGATATACCAGGGGGCGGAACTGGAGCGGGCAAATACCTGGGTGGTTAATTTTGAACTTGACCGGGAGGGGGCGGCAAAGTTTGCCACGGTTACCGGCAGGAATGTGGGCAGGCGCCTGGCGATAGTTCTGGACGGTGTGGTGCGTTCGGCGCCACGTATTCAGGAGCGGATTCCGAATGGTCGGGGGCAGATTACGATGTACGACCGGAAAGGGGATAAGGCTCGGGACCTGGCAATTGTCTTGAACTCAGGGGCGTTGCCGGCGCCGGTACAGGTGGTGGAAGAACGGTCAATTGGGGCGTCCCTTGGCGCGGATGCGATTCGTCGTGGTCTGATTGCCAGTGCCATTGGTGCGCTGGTGGTGGTCTTGTTTATGATTGCTTACTATGGCGTTGGTGGCGTGCTTGCGGACCTGGCGTTGGTTTTGAATATCTTTTTACTGTTAGGAGTTCTGGCGGCGTTGCGGGCGACATTGACTTTACCCGGGCTTGCCGGTATCGCATTGACAATCGGTATGGCGGTTGACGCCAATGTTCTGGTGTTTGAGCGCATCCGGGAGGAACTACGGGCGGGGAAAACGCCGATGGCGGCAGTTGATACCGGCTACGCTCGGGCGTTGACCACTATTATTGATGCTAACGCCACTACGATTATTACCGCTATCGCCCTTTACTTTATCGGTTCAGGTCCGGTGCGCGGTTTTGCGATCACCCTTATAGTGGGGTTGATTATCAATGTGTTAACCGCGGTATTCCTGACCCGGTTTATCTTTGATTGGTTCCTGGCCCGATTTGAAGTCAAAACCTTAAGGATTTAAGTTTATGAGGCTATTTGGCAATACCAACATACCCTTTGTTTATAAACGGCGGTTGTTCTTTGTTATTTCAATGATTCTGGTCGTAGCGAGTGTAGTGGTGATCCTGGTAAAGGGGTTTCGCTACGGGGTAGATTTTACCGGTGGCGGTTTGATTCAGGTGCGTTTTACCAAACCGGTGAAGATTGATGCGGTACGGAGCGCCCTGGCGGCAATTGGTAAGGCCGGCGCTTCAATTCAGCAAACCGAAACCGGCGATTTTCTGATTCGGGTGAAACCGAGCGATAAGGCTGGCGAAGAATCGGGCTTTTCTGCTCAGGTGCGGCAACAGTTTGCCGATGCCTTTCCGGATAACCCGTTTGAAGTCCTTCGGGATGAGGCGGTCGGCCCTCGTATTTCCCAAGAGTTGCAAAGCAAGGTGCTCTGGGCGGTACTTTTGGGTTTGATTGGCATTCTTATCTATGTCAGTTTCCGGTTTGATTTCAGGTTTGGCACCGGCGCGGTACTTTCACTTCTCCATGATACTTTAATCACCCTTGGTTTCTGTGCGCTCTTTGGTCGGGAGATTACCATTACCCTCATTGCCGGTCTTCTCACGATGATTGGCTACTCGGTTAATGATTCCATTGTAGTCTCTGATCGTATCCGGGAGGATATGAAAAAAATGCGCAAGGAATCATTTGCTGAGGTGTGTAATCGGGCAATAAATCGAGTGCTCAACCGGACGGTCATCACTTCGCTTACGGTGCTTTTTGTCACCATTGCCCTTCTGGTACTGGCGTCGGCAGAGATAAAGGATTTTGCCTTTGTAATGACCGTGGGTACTATTGTTGGAACCTACTCCTCAATTTTTATTGTGGCGAATTCGGTTGTGGAGTGGGAGCACCGCTTTCCTGCCCGGCGGCGCTGACGAGCGGCAGTGAATAGGGCGGAAGGCGCCGGGGCCAAAGGGGCAAAGTTCTGGCTGCAGGCGGCGTTAGCGAGCGGGTTTTTTACCGGTTATTCCCCTCTGGCGCCGGCAACGGTTACCAGTTTTTTTACCCTCTTACCAGCTTATTTTCTTTCCCGTCAGCCATTGCTTAATGGTTTGATAGTCGTTGCCACTTTCTTTTTCGGAGTCTGGCTGGCTGATGATATGGAAAAAATCTGGGGCAAGGACCCGAAGCGGGTGACGATTGATGAGATTTGTGGCACGCTTATCACCTTCTTTTATCTGCCGGTATCAATCTGGGGTCTTGTTCTGGGTTTTTTTCTCTGGCGGGGCTTTGATGTTTTGAAACTGCCCTTTATCAACCGGGTGCAGAGAGTAAAAGGGGGCTGGGGGGTGATGCTGGATGATGTCCTTGCCGGTGTCTGCGCTAATTTGGTTTTAAGAATCCTGGTTTTGTTAATTCCCCGGTTAAGAGGTTAGATATGGGATGTGAGATTATTGTTGTTGGTGATGAGGTTCTTGCTGGCAGGGTGGTTGATACCAATTCTGCCTTGATTGCGCAGCGGCTTGAACAAATCGGGGAACAGGTCAGCCGGGTTGTGCGGGTTGGGGATGACAGGGAGGCAATCAAGCGGGCGCTTGCCGGGTCGCTAGTCATTTCCCGGCTAATTTTTGTTGTTGGCGGTTTAGGGCCAACCTCTGATGATAAGACCCTGAATGCTGTTTGCGAACTTCTGGAGCGTAAGGTCTTAATACATCAACCCACACTCAAGAGAATCAAGGCTTTTTTTGCGAACAAAGGTCAGCCGATGCCAGAACTGGCAAAGAAACAGGCTTATGTTCCTGAAGGTGCGGTTGTTTTTAAAAATCCTTTGGGAATGGTGCCAGGAATGGTATTGGAACATCAGGGAAGCACGGTTGTGCTTTTGCCCGGGGTGCCGCAGGAAATTGAGGGGTTGCTGGATAAGGGGGTAATTGAGCATCTCAAGGCAAGGTTTGCCCGCGCACGGGTTTATTATTCAATCCTGAAGACATTCGGTGTGATTGAATCAAGGATTGCGCCAGGAGTAACAAGGACGGTTAAAAAATATCCGGGTGTTTCTGTCGGTTTTTATCCCTCGGTTTCGGGTGTTGATTTGCTTTTTTCCGGCAGGGATGAAAGGATGGTTAAAGAGTGTGCGAGTGATGTGGCAGGCTTTCTTAAGGATAAGGTTTATGCCCAGGATGATAAGAGCCTTGCTGAGGTTGCGGGTGAGATTTTAAGGGGGAAAAGGCTAACCCTTGCCACTGCCGAATCCTGCACCGGCGGGCTTATCGGCGACCTTTTGACCAATGTTGCCGGCAGTTCTGAGTATTATCTTGGCGGGGTTGTTGCCTATTCTAATGAGATGAAAATGAGCGTTTTGGGTGTGCGACCAGAAACTCTCAGGCGTTTTGGTGCGGTAAGCAGGCAGACTGTGAAAGAGATGGTTCTTGGTGTTTGCCGGGTTATTGGTGCTGATATTGGGATTGCAGTTTCCGGGATAGCTGGTCCTGGTGGCGGGACAAAAGAAAAGCCTGTTGGTTTGGTTTATATCGGGGTTGGATTCAAGAATAAAGTGAAGATTGAGCGCAAGATTTTTTCCGGCACAAGAAGGATTATTAAGGAGCGTTCTGCATATAGCGCGCTTGACCTTCTACGCCGGGTTTTGATAAAGGGGTTATGAGCGAGAAGATACGGTCTTTTGTTGCGGTGGATACATCAGAACAGGTAAAATCTGAACTTGCCCGGCTGATTGCAGAACTTAAAGTTAGGACTCAACTGAATGTCAAATGGGTTAAACCGGAGCAGATGCATCTGACACTTGCATTTCTGGGCGAGGTGAGCGAACAGTTCATTGAACAGACAAAGGCTCAACTTGAACCGGTCGCTAACAATATTAAACCGTTTGCGTGCCAGATTGAAGGTTTGGGCGCATTTCCCGGTGCAAGCAGGGCAAGAGTGTTGTGGGCAGGTATGCGCGACGGCGAAAAAGAGATTAAAGAACTTCAGAAAGAAGTTGTCAGGGCGTTGACTCAGATCGGTTATGTCCCAGAAAAAAGACCGTTCAGCCCCCATCTGACTCTGGGAAGATTACGGGAGCCTGCAGATGTGAGTTTTATCGCAAGCATTCCGTTTCAAAGTTCCCTGTTTCCGGTTACCGGGGTAATTCTCTTCCGCTCGGTTCTTAAACCGGAAGGACCGGAATATACCGTCTTGAAAGAATTTGCCTTCGGCGGCGGTTAAATTTATCGCTCAGAGAAGAGTTTCTTTGCCAGCCAGACGATGTTCTGACCCAGATTCTTGAAGTTTTTCACCCCCTCCGCATCGTTAAGGATCTCTCCGGGCTTCATTCCGAAAGCAAAGTTCCAGTAGATTGAACCGGGCACAATCATCTCCTTGATAAGGAAAAAGTAGTTGATTTCGGCAAACACCACATTGCCACCGCCGCGCCTGACCGCCACAACTGCGGCACCAATCTTGTGACGCAAAGGGTTATTGTTCCTGCCGGCAACATAACCCGACCGGTCAATTAAAGCCTTTGCCTCCGCGGTCATAGAGCTGAAATAAACCGGCGAGCCGATCAGCACAATATCAGCCGCAAACATCTTATCAATAAAAGTGTTCATATCGTCATCCCAGCCGTGACAGTGCCGGTCTCTTATTTCGGCGCACTTATTACACGCTCGGCACCCGGGCAAATTTTGCCCGCCGACCTGCACCAGTTCGGTTTCAATCCCGGCTGTTTTCAATTCATCAAGCACGATATTCAACGCCAGATAGGTATTACCCTTTGGTCTCGGACTGCAATTAAACCCAACCGCCTTAATCATCCTGGTTTTCTCCTTTCTAAATTCTCTTCACAGCACCCTGTAGCGGTATGCTATGCTCTCTC